>Ga0222622_10000003_pt1 | contig 321299 bp, 323 predicted proteins | sample PLM2_5_b1metaG_FD_177335 | JGI IMG/M metagenome (GOLD analysis project Ga0222622, IMG submission 177335) | Groundwater sediment microbial communities from an aquifer in East River, Colorado, USA - PLM2_5_b1 | ecosystem: Environmental > Terrestrial > Soil > Riparian zone | place: USA: East...
GAATCACAAGCTCCTCCCCGAGCCCCATGCCGGTTAGACCCTTCGCCGTTCCTTCCCCGCCCGGCCCGACAGTGCTTGCTCCCCCGCAACGCACCCAAATCCCTACGCGACAAATCGCAAACGAGCACCACACCCCCGCCGTGTCCGCCATCGCCACCGTCAGGCCCCCCCCGAGGCACATGAGCCTCCCGCCGAAAGCTCACGCACCCATTGCCGCCAGCACCGCCCTCAACCCAGATCTTCGCCTTGTCGTACATGGAATCGAGAGGGTAGTGGCGGCTGAATCGCCTGCGGGGCGGGGAAGGCTGAAGCTTGCGGCGCGAGGTCCTACCGGGCTGACGTGGAGAGGCGGGGTACCCCCGCCGGAACTTGTGAGCCGGCGAGGCAAGAGCCCTCGCTAAGGGATTCGACGCGGGTTCAGGCGGGGGTACCCCGCCTCTCCCCCAGCGCTAGTCCGCCAGAACCGAGATCGTCCGACCCTTACGAGACGGCTTGAACTGCACAGTCCCAGCCTGCTTCGCAAAGATCGTGTGATCGCGGCCGAGCCCGACGCCCTCGCCGGGCCAGAACCGCGTCCCGCGCTGCCGCACGATGATCTCGCCGCCGGTCACCTTCTGCCCCGCGAAGACCTTGACCCCAAGCATGTTGGGATTGGATTCGCGGCCGTTGCGGCTGGAGCCGAGCCCTTTCTTATGAGCCATCGTCAGAGTCCTTTTTGGTTGCGGCTTTTTTGGCCGCCGGTTTCTTCGCAGCGGGTTTTTTAGCAGCAGCTTTCGGTTTCGCTTTGGCTTTCGGTTTGGCGGCTGCTTTTTTCTCAGCCGGCTTGGCCTCCGCTTTTTCGGCCGGAGCCTTCTCTTTCGGCTCGGCCTTCGGAGCCGCGGCTTTGCGAGTCCCCAGCTTCAGCTCGGTCACCTCGAGCCGGGTCAGCTCGGAGCGGTGGCCGGCACGGCGGCGATAGCCCTTCTTCGGCTTGTATTTGAAGACCTTGATCTTCGGCCCGCGCAGATGCTCGGCGACGGTCGCCTCCACCTTCACCTTCTCCAGCTCCTTCGGCTCCGCGACGACCTCCTTGTCGCGGAACATCACGGCGCGCAGGGCGACTTTCTCGCCCTGCTCGGCGCTGAGCCGGTCGACGAGCAGCGAAGTGCCCTGCTCGACCTTGTACTGCTTGCCGCCGCTCTCTATGACTGCGTACGTGCTCATTCGTCCTTGCCGCTCTGTGAGGTTGAGCGCGACCGTCCGCGACCGCCCCCGCGATCGCTACGGCCACTGCGCGAGGCGGCGGATTCTAGAGCGTCGGGACTGGACGCGTCCCGCTCGCCCCTGCCCGCTCCGTTGCCGGCCGCATCGCCGAGCAGCGAGGCAACCGCTGCAGCCCGCTCGACCCGCTCGATCCGCACCAGCCTGCGCTCGCCGACGAAGCGGCCGCCGCCGCTGACGCTGACGATGTAGGAGTCGATCCTGGCGACCGCGTCGTCGGCGTTGTACATGTGCGGCTCGGCGATTGTCACCATGACCTCCTCGCCGACCTTGAACGGCAGTGCCCGCTCCTCGATCTCGGCCCGGCTGCCGGCTTCGACCAGCTCGAAGGTGTTGATCGCCAGCGCGTCGCCGCCCTCGAAGTGGAACTGCTTGCCGGTCTCCTCCTCGAGCTCCGCGAGGCCGCTGTCGGGCTCGATCAGCTCCGCCGCGACCTTCGGGTTGACGCGCAGCAGGAACGCCTCCGCCTCGCGGCTGGCGAGGTCACGCATCTTGCGCAAGCCCTCCAGCGCCACCGTCTCGGCGGAGAGGACAACCCCCTCTCCGGCGCACGTGGGGCAGGGGGCGGTGAGGATCTCGCGCACGCCGTCGGTGATGTTCTGGCGGGTCATCTCGACCAGCCCGAGCGGCGAGACCTCGACCACATAGCTCTTCGACTTGTCGGCATCGAGCGCTTTGCGCAACATTTTCAGCACTTTGTCGCGGTTTTTCGCCCGCGCCATGTCGATGAAGTCGATCACGATGATGCCGCCGATGTCGCGCAGCCGCAGCTGCCGCACCGCCTCCTCGGCGGCCTCGGTGTTTACTTTGGTGATCGTCTCCTCGAGCCCGCCTTTGCCGCGGCCGGTGAAGCTGCCGCTGTTGACGTCGATCACGGTCAGCGCCTCCGTGTAGTCGATGATCAGGTAACCGCCCGAGGGCAGGTCGACCCGTCGCACCAGGGTGGACTCGATCTCCTTGTCGATGCCCCATTTCTCCAGCAGCGGCTTGCTCCCCTCGTACAGCTCGACCTTCTCGACCAGCTCCGGCGCGGTGCGCTGGAAGAAGCCGGTCACCCGGTCGAGCTGCTTGGGCGAGTCGATAACCGCTTTTTCGAAATCGGAGAGGAAGACGTCGCGCAGCACCCGCACCGGCAGGTCGGCCTCCTGGAAGACCAGGCCCAGCCCCTTGGTTTTCTCGCTGCGGCGCTCGAGCACGTCGTAGAGCTTGTGCAGGTAGCCGACCTCTCTCACGAAGTCCGATTTTTTGGCGCCGTGGGCAGCGGTGCGGACGATCAGCCCGCCGGGGCCCTTGTAGGTGCGGTCGACCATCTTGCGCAACCGGTCGCGCTCCGATTCGGAGAGCCGCCGGCTGACGCCGACGCCGCTGCCCTGCGGCGCGTAGACGAGGTAGCGGCCGGCGATCGAGAGGTTCATCGAGAGCCGGGCGCCCTTCGACTTGAGCGGGTCCTTGACGACCTGCACGAGGATCTCCTGTCCCGATTTGAGCAGCTCGCCAATGCGGCGACCGCTGCCGCGGCCCCGCTTCGGCGCCTGCTCGCCGTTCGGCAGGACGATCTCGTCGACGTGGAGGAAACCGTTGCGCTCGAGGCCGATGTCGACAAAGGCGGCCTCCATGCCGGGGAGGACGTTGTCGACCTTCCCCTTGTAGATGTTGCCGACGATGGATCGCCGGCCGCGGCGCTCTATGTAGAGCTCCGCCACGTCGCGTTTGCCGCCTTTCGTCTTCGACTCGAGAACGGCGACGCGGGTCTCGCCACGATCGGCGGACACCAGGATGGTTTTTTTCATTGATTCAGCTCAGTTCAGATAGGTACGCATGGCCCGGTCCCTTTCGAGGGGTCACCAGGCGAACCTGCCTTTCTGGCTGAGGCGCGCTTGCATGTGGATGCTCTGAAGCACTCCCACCGCGAGTAACGTCGCCAGCACGGAGGAACCCCCGTAGCTGAGCAGCGGTAGGGGGATCCCGGTGATCGGCATGATCCCGAGGTTCATCCCCACGTTGACGAAGACCTGGAAGAGCAGCATGGCGGCGATGCCGCCTGCCACAAGGGTCCCGTACGAGTTCTTCGAGAGCGTCACGATCCGCAGCGCCCGCCAGATCAGCAGGGCGTATAGGGATAGGACGAATGCGGCTCCCATGAATCCGTAGCGCTCACCGATCACCGCGAAGATGAAGTCGGTGTGCCGCTCAGGGACAAAGTCGAGCCGCGTTTGGGTGGCCCGATCGCCCCGCCCGGTCTTCTCCCCGGATCCAATCGCGATCATGGCCTGGTTCTGCTGGTAGCCCGCGTCGCTCGTGTCCCCGCTGGGATTCGCGAAGGAGGTCAGCCTTTGCTGCTGATACTCCTTCAGGATCGGCGTCCCGATTGCGGGAGCGATCACGAGGACGAGTGCCACTAGGGCGACGAGAGCCGCGCCGATCAGCGCGAAGTGCGTCCAGCGGACGCCCCCCACGTACATCACGGCGAGGGTGATGGCCCCGTACACCAGTGAGGTGCCGAGGTCCGGCTGCAGGAACACGAGCGCAGCCGGGGCGAGGCCGAGGCAGAGGTAGCGCACAGTGCGCTGCCTCGCCGAGCCCCGCCGGGCGCCGTCGATGACAAAGCCGGCAAGCGCCAATACGAGCAGGAGCTTGCCCAGCTCCGACGGCTGGAAGCTGAAGAAGGGAAGGTCGAACGAGCGGCGCGAGCCGCGCGCCGCAAAGCCGAAGACGAAGACGAGCGAGACGCTGACGCAGAGGAAAGTGTAGATCCCGACCCGCAGCTCGCGGAAGCGCGAGTAGTCGATCCGGGCGAGCAGGTACATGCCGATCAGGCCGAGGGCGGCATAGATCGTCTGCCGGTCGACGAAGTAGCCGGGATCGCCGGGTATGTCGTGCTGGGTCGCCTGGCCCAGGGTGAAGACGCTGAAGGCGACCAGGGCGATCGCGGAGAGGCCGAGGGCGGCGTCCATGTAGGGCAGGCCGAGGCGCTCGGCGATCCCCGGCCGCAGGGCAAAGGGCTCGGGGCGAGCGCGCCTAGTCCGAGTCGCGTACATCGTCATCAACCTGGGCTGCCGCCGTTTGGGCCGCTTTCGCCGGAGCTGTGCTTGCCGAAATAGGCTTCCAGGATCTGCAGCGCGGCCGGGGCCGCCGATTCGGCTCCAAAGCCGCCTTCCTCCATCGTCACAGCGGTCACGATACGGGGATTCGGGTACGGAGCGAGGACGACGTACCAGGACTGGTCCGCGTGGCCGACCCGCTGCGCGGTCCCCGTCTTGCCCGCGACCGGGATCGGGAAGCCGCCGAAGACCGCGTAGGAGGTGCCGCCGGGCGCCTGCGCGGCCTCGTGCAGGCCTTCGAGGATCGAGGCCCGGTATTCGGGGTTGATCTTGACGTGCCGCCGTGGCCCCGGGGCGAATTCGCGCAGCACCCGCCCGGCCGCGTCGTCGACCTCGCGCCCGACGTGCGGGGTGACGACGGTGCCGCCGTTGGCCACCGTCGCGTAGGCGATCGCCATCTGCAGGGGGTTGGTCTGCAGGTCGCCCTGGCCGGTCGCCAACTGGATGTTGTCGCCCGCCGACCAGGGTCGGTCGGTTTCGCCTTCCCTGTAGAGCTGGTTGCGCCAGTGCTGCGTTGGCAGCAGTCCTTCGGCGGCACCGGGCAGGTCGAGACCGGTCGGTCGGCCGATCCCGAGCATGTGCGCCCAGCGCTGCAGATCGCCGCTGTTCCACATGTCCAGACCGAGCGTGTAGAAGAAGACGTCGGAAGAGACCTGCAGCGCCGGTACCAGGGTCAGCGATCCGAAGGAGGCGCCGCCGGCGTTCTGGAAGCTCTGGCCGCCGACCGTGAGCGAGCCGCCGTCGTAGATAGGCGTGCCGGCGGTAATCGTGCCGCTCTCCAGGGCCGCCATAGCGGTGATCAGCTTGAAGGTGGAGCCGGTCGGGTAGAGGCCGGCGATCGCGCGGTCGGTGAGCGGCGCCGCAACCGGGTCGCGGTACAGCGCGTCTACCTGGGCCTGCGTCTTCGGCCGGGTGAACACCGCCGGGTCGAAGCTCGGGAACGACCCCAACCCGAGGATTTCTCCGTTGTTGACGTCCATCGTCACGAAGCCGCCCAGCAGGCCGCGGGCGGCCAGTGCGGCCTCTCCCGCCGATTGCACGTCGGAGTCGATCGTCAGCTTCAGGTTGTCGCCGGGGACCGGCGGCTGGGAGACGAGGTGGCCGTTCCTGGTTGGCTGGCCGAAGGCGTCGACCTGGATGCGCGTGATGCCGGGGCGGCCGCGCAGGAAATGATCGTAGGTGTACTCGACCCCGTCCTGGCCGATCTCGTCACCGGGCTCGAGGCCGCTGTGGCGGCGTTCCTTCAGCTGTTCTTCGGAGACCTCGCCGACGTTGCCGAGGATGTGGGCGGCGAGCGCGCCATGGGGGTAGCGACGGACGAAGACGCGTTCCACGGCGACCCCTGGGAAGCGATCCTGGTTCTCCTGCAGGTAGAAGACGAGGTAGTTGCCGACGTCGCGGCGCAACGTCACCGGCGCGCTGGGCGCCAGCTTCAGCTGTTCGTGGATCGTCCTGCGGACGCGGCGCAGCGAGCTGTGGGTCAGCTCGGCGAGCTCTGCCAGCTCGGCCCGGCGCCGATCGGGCTGCTCGGGCAGCTTGCGGGGGTTGATCTGGAGGGCGAGGCTGGTGCGGTTGGCGACGAGGATCTCGCCGTTGCGGGCGAGGACCTCACCGCGCGGGGCGCTGACCCTGAACTCGTGGGTGCGGTTGTTGTTGGCGTCGGCCAAATACTTGTCGCCGTTGAGGACCTGCAGGAACCAGAGACGGAAGAAGAGCAGCACGAAGAGAGCCAGCGCCACCCCGCCGAAAATCGCGATCCGCAGCGCCAGCCGGTTGCCCATCTGGGGGCCGAGCTCGTCGGAGCGGCGGTACATCACCCTAGGCTCCCAGCACCGTCGGTTGGCGGCGGCGGCTGACTTTCGGCTCCTCGACCAGGGCCGGGCGCAGCGCCCTCCGCAAGCCGAAGTAGATCGGCCAGGCGAGGAAGAAAGCGTAGATGCTCTTCAGCAGCATGTCGCGGACGATCAGCACGCTGACCGGGGCGTCGACGCCCAGCATCACCTGCACGGCGGCGAATCCCAGCTCGGCGAAGAGGGTCAGCCCCATGCAGAGCAATGGCGGCACCAGCGAGCTGTGGATGTCGAACCGCTCGCGGAAGAGGCCGGCCAGGTAACCGGCGCCGAGCAGGACCAGCGAGGAGCCGCCGAGCGGCGCGACCAGAAGGCAGTCGACCAGGAAGCCGAGCGAGAACCCCGCCACAGCGCCCGTCATGCTGCCGCCGAGCAGGCCGAGCGAGATGACGACGGCAGGCAGCACGTCGGCGCTGGTGTGGAGAAGCTCGACGCGCGAGAAGAAGGAGAGCTGCAGAAGCACCGCCAGGATCGCAATCGCGGCGAGGCGGGCGAAGATCTTCGGCGTGACGATCATCCGCGCGAGCCTCCGGTCAGCACCTGCACCAGGTCGAGGTTGGCGATATCGGCGTAGGGGCGCAGGTGGACCTGCTGACTGGCCTCCTGCTCGACTATCGGGGCGCTCGTCACCTCCCCCACCGGCAACCCGGGCGGGAACAACGAGGCGAGCCCCTGCGCACGCCAGCCCGAGGTGACGACCGCTTGCCCGCCGTGCACGTCCTTGGTCGAGTCGATGAAGTCGAGGATCAGGTCTTCGGGGTCGCCGATGTCGGGCCTGATCACACCCTGCACGCCGCCGGGGACCACCTTCGCCGAGATGGCACTCGTATGGTCGGTGATCAGCGTCACCTGGGCGGAGCCCCCCTGGGTCGAGGCAATCAGGCCGACCAGTCCGTCGCCGCTGATCACCGGGTCGTCCGCGCGGATCCGGTCGCCGGAGCCTACGTCGATCGTCACCGCCGAGTTCCAGACAGTCGGCGAGCGGGCGATTACCCGGGCGATCACCGGTTCGTATGCCGATTCGGCGAGCGCCGGGCCCCGATCCAGTTCGACCAGTTTGCGCAGCTGCGCGTTCTCCTGCAGCGCCTCCTGTCCGGCGACCGCCTGCCGGCGGGCCGTTACGAGCTCGGCTTTCAGGCGGCTGTTTTCGCCGCGCGCCTCGAAGGTCTTGTCGAACCAGCCGACCAGGTCGCGGGCGGGCTTGAGGGCGCGATCAGCGACCGTTTGCAGCGGGCTGAAGACCGTGCTGACGCCCCGCTGCAGACCACCCGAGCTCTGCCCGTAGGTGATCGTCAGCAGCAGAAAGGAGCTGATGATGAGGAGCGTTAGGACCGCCCTACGGCGGCGAACTTGCTTGCGATACACGACAGAGACCTAAGTTTGGCGCTTTTTGTGAACGACACCTACTACGCAACACGCGTCGTTCCCGAGTTCATCTTGCTGGCGCGGTGGATCGTCTCGAACTCCTCGAGGGAGATTCCAGAGCCAACCGCCACGCACGTCAACGGCGACTCTGCCAGTTGACAGGGCATCTGGCACTCGTCGCGGAGGCGCTGTTCGAGTCCTTGCAGGAGCGCACCCCCTCCCGCCAGGGTAATGCCCCGGTCCATGATGTCCCCCGCCAGCTCCGGCGGAGTGCGGTCGAGCGTGTCCTTGACAGCGTCGACGATGTGGTTGATCGTTTCGTCGAGGGCCTCGCGAACCTCGGCCGAGCCGAGCGTGATCGTCTTCGGCAGGCCGGAGACGAGGTCGCGGCCGCGGATCTCGACCTCGACCTCCTCGGGCAACGGCGAGGCCGAGCCCGCCTCGAGCTTGACCTCCTCCGCCGTCTGCGTGCCGATCGCGAGTTTGTAGTGGTGTTTGCAGTGATGGACGATCGCCTCGTCGAGCTCGTCGCCCCCCACCCTGATCGACTGTGAGACGACGATCCCGCCGAGCGAGATCACCGCCACCTCGGTGGTGCCGCCGCCGACGTCGACGATCAAAGATCCGGTCGGCTCGGCGACCGGCAGGCCGGCGCCGATCGCCGCCGCCATCGGCTCCTCGATCAGGTAGGCCTTGCGGGCGCCGGCCGAGAGGCAGGCCTCCTCGACCGCCCGCTTCTCGACGCCGGTGACGCCGGAGGGTACGCAGACGACGACCCGCGGGTGGGCGAACCGGTTGGAGTGAACCTGTTTGATGAAGTGGCGCAGCATCTGTTCGGTGACGTCGAAATCGGCGATCACCCCGTCCTTGAGCGGGCGGATCGCGGTGATCGTTCCCGGCGTGCGACCGAGCATCCGCTTCGCTTCGACACCGACTGCGTGCACCTGTCCGTTGCGCGAATCGATTGCCACCACCGACGGCTCGGAGAGCACGATGCCACGACCGCGCACGTAAACCAGCGTGTTTGCGGTGCCGAGGTCGACCGCCATGTCGCGGCCGCCGAGTCCAGTCAGGTAGCTGAGTACGCCCATATGTGCAGTTGGCGGAAGTGCCGGCGCAATCATCCCAGATGGCTCCAGTCAGGCTTGGACTTAATGAGTTTCTAGTTGACGTGGCGGAATCTTGAAACTTATAATCAGCAACAGTGAAGCAAACGGTTCGACACGACCGGATGGATATCGCCGGTGCCAGACAGGCCAGATGCAGCCAGATCAGAGGGAGGCGAACGCCAGCATGAACTCGCTGCGCAGGAGATCGCCGAGCGGCTTGCGGGGGCGATCGAGATGCACGATCCCGAGACCGGCGGCCATCTCGACAGAATGGCCTCGACTACCGCGCTGCTCGGCACCAAGCTCAAGCTCGACGTAAATCGGGTCGCGCTCCTGCGCACCGCTGCGGTGATGCACGACGTCGGCAAGATCGCCACTCCGGATGGGGTGCTGCGCGAGCGTGGCCCGCTCACGTCGAGCGAGCGCAAGCGGATGGAGTCCCACACGATCGTCGGCCACGAAATCCTCGCCGACTCCAAGAGCGAGCTGTTGGAGATGGCCGCGACGATCGCCCTCACCCACCACGAGTGGTTCGACGGCAGCGGTTACCCGCAGGGACTGCATAACAGGCAAATACCGATCGAGGGAAGGATCGTCGCGACCGCCGACGTTCTCGACGCGCTGCTCAGCGATCGCCCCTACCGCCCGGCCCTCACGGTGGAGCAGGCAACGAAGCTGATCGCCGAGGAGAGCGGCGCCCACTTCGACCCCGATGTGGTCGATACCCTGATGGACAACCTCGATGCGGCCCTCGTCCTACGCGGCTGAGCCCCGCTCCAACAGCTCAGGCGCCAGCTCGGCCAGCAGCCCAACCGGTAGGCCGACCACGTTGGAGACGCTGCCCTCGATCCGCTCCACCAGGGTCGATCCGAGCGTCTGGATCGCATACCCGCCCGAGCGCCCCCGCCACTCGCCAAAGCGCACATAGCGCTCCTTCTCGTCCTTATCAAGCTGTTTGAAAACGACGGTGGTCCGTTCCAAGCCGCTGCGCTCTTCCCCGCCGGCAAGCACCACCAGCCCGCTCATCACCACATGCGCCCGCCCCGACATCCGCTCCAGGTATTCACGCGCCTCGGCCTCGTCTGCGGGTTTGCCAAGCGCCCTGCCGTCGAGGACGACGTCGGTATCGCAGGCAATGACCAACCCCTCGCGCTCAACCGCCCGCGCCTTCATCCGAGCGTTCTCCAAGACCTCGACCTCAGGCTCCCCCCCGCTCAGCTCCTCGACCCCAGAGACCACGACCTCGAACTCCACCCCCAGCTTGCGAAGAATCTCGCTTCGCTGCGGCGACCCGGACGCCAGGATCATGCTTGGAGTCATCGCCGGGGCGACTACGACAGCTCGGGAAACCAGATGCCGATCTCACGCTCCGCCGAAGCGTCGGAGTCGGAGCCGTGGACCATGTTGAAGGTGACCTCGAGCGCGTAGTCGCCGCGGATCGAGCCGGGAGCCGCCTCGACCGGGTTCGTCGCGCCGATCACCTGGCGCGCGGCGGGGACCGCTTCGGCGCCCTCGAGAACCATCGCCACCAGCGTGCCGCCGGTGATGAACTCGACCAGCTCGCCGAAGAAGGGCTTCTCCACGTGCTCGGCGTAGTGCTCGTCGGCGATCGCCTCGCTCGCCACCATCGTCTTCAGCGCCCCGATCCGCAGGCCCTTGCGCTCGAAGCGGGCGATCACCTCGCCGCTCAGGGCGCGCTCGAAGGCGTCAGGCTTGACGAGGATCAGGGTCCGGCTCACGGCTGGGGCTCCTTTGCGGTCGCTTGGGCTCTGCAGTCTCTTTCGGCGCCTCGCGCCGCGGCTCTTTCCTGGCGGCGCCGGGCTCTTGCTTGGCGGTCGGCTCAGGCGACTTCGCGCGCTCCGGTTTCGGTTTGGGCGTCTTGCGCTCCTCTCCGGACGACCGCGGTGTGGGCTTGCTGGACGGCCTGCGACCCTCGGCGGAGCGCTGCTGCCGGCGCGGACGCTCCCGCTCGGGCAGGGCGGTCTCGCAGTACGGGCAGAGCGCCCAGCGCGGATCGACGGGCTTGCCGCAACTCGGGCACGGGTCCTTGAGGCGGCGCTGGCAGTCGGGGCAGCGCAGGAAGCTCTTCTCGGTTGGGAATCCACAACCGGGGCAGGAGTGCTCGGTCAGCTGGCGCACCCGCAGCTCGGCCGCCTTGATCTCCAGCTCGCGCTCGTGGGCGTCCTCGAGGAACTCGGGCGGGCGCACGATCGCGTAAACCGCGGTGCCGAGATAGGGGATGAACGAGGCGAGCGTCGCGCAACCGACGAGGAAGGGGTCGGCGATGCGGCGCTTGGCGTCGAGGTAGGTGTAGACGACCAGGGCCAGCCAGACGACGACCAGCATCAGGATGAGCAGGTTGACGACCAGGTTGAGGCCGCTGTTGCTGATGCCGAAGATCGCTGTAGCCATGCTCTAGGTCGCCGTCCGCTGAGGGGGCGGTGAGTCTACTTCGCCGCCTGCGTCGCGAACCCTGTCGAGCCGCTCATGGTTAGAGGAAGAGGCTGCCGAACAGATAGCCCAGCCCGAAGAAGACCAGGATCACCGCGGCGACGACCGCGGCGACCAGAGCCATCATCGAGAGCAGTTCGGTTCCAGCGCTGCGATCCACCTGTCAATCCTCGCATACCGGTCTCACGAGGCCAACGCCTCGCGAGCCGGCGCCAGCACGTAGTGAGAGCCGGTGACGAGGAGCACGCCGCCCAGCTCGAGGGCAAGCTTGCGCCCCCGCGCCACGGCGGTACCGAAGTCCGGCTCGGTCTCAGTAGCCACACCGGCCTTCGCGCAAACCCCGGCTAGGTCATCCACCGAAAAACCGGGTCGATGGGCCGAAAACCCACCCATATGGTGGGAAATCGTCCCGTCGGCGAATGGGAGAGCAGGGAGCTCGGTGCAGACGGCGTGCACCACGGCTGGGGCCAGTGCGTCGACCATCGCCGCGGCGTCCTTGTCGGCGAGGATCGCCAGGCAGGCGACCACTGGGCGGCCAGCCGCGACCTCGGGCAGGGCCTCGGCTAGCGCCGCGGCGCCGTCCGGATTGTGGGCGGCATCGATGAAGGCCGGCGGGTCAACGCCGATCTGCTCCAGCCGGCCTGGAATCTCGATACGGGCAGCCACCGCCTCCACCCGCTCGGGCCTCAGCTCACCGAGGAAGACCTCGGCCGCGGCGGTGGCGAGGGCGAAGTTGCGCCGCTGGAAGCGGCCTGGAACGCGCAATTGCACCCCGGGTCCGGGATCCTCAGGCGCGACGATCAGTTCCGCACCCCGTTCGCGAGCGGTCCGTTCGGCCAGCGTCGCTATCGCTGGGTTCACCCGCCCGAGGACCAGGGTCGAGTGGTCGCGCAGCACCGCGAGCTTCTCGGCGGCGATCTGCTCCTCGGTATCTCCCAGCCACCGGGTGTGGTCGAGCCCGATCGAGGTCAGCACCGTGACCCGGGAGGGAATCGTGTTGGTGGCGTCAAGCCTCCCCCCCAGCCCGGCCTCGATCGCCGCGGCCTCGACACCGGCGGTGGCGAGCGCGACGAAGGCGGCGGCGGTCGCCAGCTCGAACTGGGTCACGGCCTCGCCCTCCTCCAAGCTCCGGTTGACCACCTCGGCAGCCGCGACGGCTCGCTCGACCGCGGCCGCGAACTCGGCGGCGCCGAGCTCGTCGCCGTGCAGGAGCACACGTTCTGACCAGCGCGCCGTGTGCGGCGAGACGCAGGCGCCGGAGGCGACGCCGTGCGCCTCCAGAAGCGCAGCGATCATCCGCGTCACCGAGGACTTGCCGTTGGTGCCGATGACGTGGATCGAGGCGAAGCGGTGCTGGGGCAAGCCGAGCAGGGTGCTCAGCGCGCGCATCCGCTCCAGCCCCAGCTTCCAGCCGATCGGCTCGAGCGAGTCGAGGTACGCCTCAGCGTCCCTGGCGTCTATTCCGACAGCTCCTCCAGCTCGGCGCGGTAGCGCTCGAGCTTCTGCCGCTCCTCCTCGACCAGCTCGACGGGGGCCCTGGCGACGAACTTCTCGTTTGCGAGCTTGCCCTCCGCCCGCGCCAGCTCGGAGCGCAGCTCCTCGCGCCGCGCCTCGAGCCGCGCCGCGATCGCCTCGGCGTCGATCTCCGGCGAGGCGAGGATCTTCACCGGGCCGACCGCCGCCACCGGGTCCCCACCGTCCTCGCCGAAGGCGAAGCGGGCGAGGCGACCGACGAACTCCTGCGGCCGGATCCCCTCGGCGCGGGCGGGCAGCACGGTCGCCGCCGGCGCCTCGACCAGGTCGCGCCAGGCGCGCAGGCGCCTGGTCAGCTCGACCCCGGCCCGCACCTCCGCTTCCGCCTCGGGGTCACGCAACGACTCCTCGGCGCCTGGGAACGGATGGACGGTCAGATGTCCCCGTCGCGACGGGTGATAGGACCAGATCTCCTCGGTCACGAAGGGCATGATCGGGTGCAGCAGGCCGAGAATGCGCTCCAGCGCCCAGAGCAGGGTCGCCGAGACCTCCGCCTCGCCGTCGTAAAGGCGTGGCTTGACGATCTCCAGGTACCAATCGCAGAGCTCCGACCAGAAGAACGAGTAGGCCTCCTGGGCGGCGTGGGCGAAGTCGTATTCCTCGAGCTTCGCGGTGACCGAGGCGATCGTCGCCTCCAGCCGCGAGAGGATCCAGCGATCCTCGACGCAAGAAGGCTCGGGCCTCGGCGCCCCGCCACCCACCGCCGCAGGAACATGGTCCTGCGGCGTATTGGTGTGCGATTGATTCTGCTCGAATTTCACATTCAGCAGAATCAATCGCGAGGCGTTCCAGAGCTTGTTGGCGAGGTCGGCGCCCTGCTGGACCTTGGCGTCGGAGAAGCGCACGTCCTGGGTCGAGGACATCGCCAGCAGGCCGAAGCGCAGCGCGTCGGCGCCGTGCTCGTCGATTTCCTCGAGCGGGTCGATGCCGGTGCCGAGGCTCTTCGACATCCGCCGCCCGTCACGGGCCTGGATCACCGAGTGCACGTAGACATCGCGGAAGGGGACGTCGCCGGCGAACTCGATCCCGGTCATGACCATTCGCGCTACCCAGAGGAAGAGGATCTCGCGCGCGGTGGTGAGGAAGCTGGTCGGGTAGAAGGCGCGCAGCTCGGGGGTGTCCTCGGGCCAGCCAAGGGTCGCAAAGGGCCACAGCGCCGAGCTGAACCAGGTGTCGAGCACGTCCTCCTCCTGGCGCAGGGGGCCGTCGCAGGCGCCGCAGCGCTCGGGGGGCTCCTCGGCGACGATCGTCTCCTCGCAGGCGTCGCAGTACCAGACCGGGATCCGGTGGCCCCACCAGAGCTGGCGCGAGATGCACCAGGGCCGGATCTCCCGCATCCAGTCGAGGTAGACGCGCTTCCATTGCGGCGGCGTGATCCGCACCTCGTCCCGCTCCACCACCTCGATCGCGGGCTTCGCCAGCTCGTCCATGCGGCAGAACCACTGCAGCGAGATCAGCGGCTCGATCCGCGCGCCGGAGCGGTGCGAGAAGGGGACCGAGTGGACGTAGGGCTCCTCGGCGCGCAACCTCCCCTCCTCGCGCAGCGCCGCGACGACAGCCTCCTGCGCCTCGGCGGCGGTGAGGCCCGCGAAGCGCTTCCCCGCCTCCTCGGTCATCCGCCCGTCGGGGCCGATCACGCCGATCTCCTCCAGCCCGTGCTTGCGGCCGATCTCGAAGTCGTTGGGGTCGTGGCCGGGGGTGATCTTCAGCGCCCCGGTGCCGAACTCGGGGTCGACGTGCTCGTCGGCGACGACCGGCAGGCGGCGCCCGACCAGCGGCAGCAGGCAGTGCCCGCCGACCAGGTCGGCGTAGCGCTCGTCGTCCGGGTTGACCGCGACCGCGGTGTCGGCGAGCATCGTCTCCGGCCGCACGGTGGCGACGGTCAGCACCCGCTCGGAGCCCTCGACCGGATAGTCGATCGAGTAGAGGGTGTCCTCGACCTCGCGGTTCTCGACCTCGAGGTCGGAGATCGCCGAGTGCGAGCCGGGGTCCCAGTTGACCATGTAGTTGTCGCGGTAGATGTAGCCCTTGTCGTAGAGCCGCTTGAAGACCCGGTAGACGGCCTTCACGTAGCCCTCGTCGAGGGTGAAGCGCTCGCGCTCGTAGTCACAGGAGGCGCCCAGCCGCTTGTACTGCTCGACGATCCGCGAGCCGTACTCCTCTTTCCAGGCCCAGACTCGCTCGACGAAGGCCTCGCGGCCGAGCTCGGTGCGGGAGGTCCCTTCCTCCGCCAGCTCTTTCTCGACCACCGCCTGCGTCGCGATGCCGGCGTGGTCGGTGCCGAGCGTCCAGAGCGTGTTACGGCCGCGCATCCGATTCATGCGGACCAGCGCGTCTTGCATCGTCCCGTTCAGCGCGTGGCCCATGTGGAGGGCGCCGGTGACGTTGGGGGGCGGGATAGCAACCGAAAAGTTCTCCCCCGGAGACCCCTCGGCTTTGGGATGGAAATAGCCGGCCTCCATCCACTCCGCGAAGATCCGCCCCTCGACCTCCGCGGGCTCGTAGCGGGTGGTCTCTTCGAGCTTCTTTCGCTTCGCGTCCACTCTGGGGCGAGTCTAGATAGCTGTTGGCGGAGGAGCCGGGTGCCCCTCTCCAGCAGGCTCAGAGACAAGCGCCCCGAAGCCGGGCTAGCGATTCAGCTGCGCGACGGCCTGATGGGGAGGGGCACCCGGCTCCTCCCAGAGCGGCTGCGCGACGGTCTGATGGAGAGGGGCACCCGGCCCTCCTCCCTATCGCTAAGCAGTTTCCTCGTCCAGCCCCTCGTCAGCCGCGCCGATGTCCTGGTGCGCCGCCTCGGTGACCAGGGTCGGCCGGCGGCCCTGGATGATCGTCTCCCTGGTCACGACGCACTTGGTCACGTCGCGGCGCGAAGGCAGCTCGAACTGGACGTCGAGCAGCGTCTCCTCGAGGATCGAGCGCAGGCCGCGGGCGCCCGTCTCACGCTCCAGCGCTTTGTCGGCGATCGCCTCGAGGCTGTCCTCGGAGAAGACCAGCTCGATGTCGTCGAACTCGAAGAAACGCTGGAACTGGCGGGTCAGCGCGTGGCGCGGCTCGGTCAGGATCGTGATCAGGTCGTCGCGGCTGAGCTGGTGGATCGCGGCGACGACGGGCAGCCGGCCGATGAACTCGGGGATGAGGCCGTATTCGATCAGGTCCTCGGGCAGCACCTGCTCGAACCACTCGCCCTTGTCCTTCTTCTCGCGCGAGGAGATCGCGGCGCCGAAGCCGACGCCGCGGTCGCCGACGCGCTGCTCGATCACCTTGTCGAGCTCGGCGAAGGAGCCACCGCAGACGAAGAGGATGTTGGTGGTGTCGATCGTGAGGAACTCCTGGTGGGGGTGCTTGCGACCCCCCTGCGGCGGCACTGATGCTGTCGTCCCCTCGAGAATCTTCAGCAGCGCCTGCTGCACGCCTTCGCCGGAGACGTCCCGGGTGATCGACGGGTTGTCGGCTTTGCGCGCGATCTTGTCGATCTCGTCGATGTAGATGATCCCCGTCTCGGCCTTTTTCACGTCGTAGTCGGCGGCCTGGATCAGCTTCAGCAGGATGTTCTCGACGTCCTCGCCGACGTAACCGGCCTCGGTCAGCGCGGTCGCATCGGCGATCGCGAAGGGCACGTTGAGGATGCGCGCCAGGGTCTGGGCGAGCAGCGTCTTGCCGCAGCCGGTCGGCCCCAGCAGCAGGATGTTCGACTTCTGTAGCTCGACCTCGGGGTCCTCGCCCTCGGCGGCCATCTGGACCCGCTTGTAGTGGTTGTAGACAGCGACCGAGAGGGCGCGCTTGGCTGCCTCCTGGCCGACCACGTACTCCTGCAGGACCTCGTGGATCTCACGCGGCTTCGGCAGGTTCTCCAGCTCGACCCCGCCGGAGGGCGGCGCCAGCTCCTCGTCGATGATCTCGTTGCAGAGGTCGATGCACTCGTCGCAGATGTAGACGCCGGGGCCGGCGATCAGCTTTTTGACCTGGCGCTGCGACTTGCCGCAGAAGCTGCAGAGGAGTTGCTCGTTCGAATCTGTGGGACGTGCCAGCGGGATCTCCTCCTTGCGGGGGCGGTAGTTGCCTACCGGCATCGCGCCCCCAAAAGCTTAGAGGGGACTGCAACCCGGCTCTATCGGTTCCGTCGTTTACTTCGGGACGGCAGCGGTCCCTTCCTCCGGGCGATCCCTTGCGGGACGCGCGATACGGTGGCGCCGATGGCCGAGGACGTTCGTATCGAGCCGATCATGGCGCAGCAATTGGAGACCCTGTTGCCGATGATCGCCGCCTATCAGCGCTTCTACGAAGCCGAGGACGTCGACGAGGAGCGCAACCGCGCTTTCTTCGCCCGCTTCCTCGCCCCCAGCGAGGACGGGATGCTGCTCGGTGCCTGGCGCGGCGAGGACCTGGTCGGCTACGCCTGCCTCTACTGGCACTTCACCTCGCTCGTCCCCGCCGAAACGGTGCTGATGAACGACCTCTACGTCGACGAACCGGCCCGCGGCCGGGGCATTGGCCGCGCCCTGATCGATGCCAGCGCCCACGTCGCCCGCGAGCGCGGCGCCCACCACCTCGAGTGGGCCACCGCCCCCGGCAACGAGACCGCCCGGCGCCTCTACGACGGGACCGGCGCCGAGCGCAGCGAGTGGATCGAGTACGAGCTGCGGCTGAACCGACCCGGGCAGTGACCGATCAAGCGGCCTGAGCAGGGGGCGGCAACCGGTCGATCAACGTGAGAAGTGCGCCGCGCTGTGCCCGCGACTCTTCGCGTAGGTCTTTCAGCTCGCTGAGGATCTTGTCGGTGTTGCGATCGGCCTTCTCATCTCGCACCGTCAGCTCCGCCATGAACTTCTGGTGATCTTGGATGACTTGCTGAACCACTATCTCGGCACGTCGGTTCATGTCGCGGATGAAAACCTTCTGCTCCCCGGACGTCTGCTCGAAGCGATCGAGCGCGGCCATCATCCGCTCGAAGGCCTGGGTGTTGCGGTCGAAGGCGGCCCTGTTCCGCTCGGATGCGGTGCGATTGAGCTCCATCAGCTCCTCGCCGTGCTCCATGTGGCGCTCCAGCCGCACAGACAATCCCTTTCGAAGCATGCCGGGATTGTGCCAGGCCGTCTCGCGCAAGTGGCGCGTGGTTTGTGCCAATTCGCAACCAATCGAGCTACCGCTCTCCCACCGCCAAAGGCGGTTCCGCAAAATCGGTGCCGATTCAGCCGTAGCGGTCCCAGCGGCTCAGGGCGGGCTCGGGGTCGATCGGGTGGCCGTGGACGTGGATCTCGAAGTGGAGATGGCAGCCGACAGTGCGGGCGTTGCCGGTCCTGCCCACGCCACCCACCCGCTCGCCGGACCAGACGCGGTCGCCACGGTGGACCGGGGCTGGGCGGCTCAGATGGGCATAGAAGTAGGTCCGATGCTCGCCCTGGCCGTGGATCGACAAGTGGTTGCCGTAGAGGATCGGGTCATAGCCGGCGCGCAGGACCCGCCCGGTCGCCACGGCGACCAGCGGCGTGCGGCAGGCGGCGACGATATCGAAGCCTTCGTGGGTGCGGCCACCGCTGCGCGGCGCGCCGAATTCGCCGATCGTGCCCCGAGTCCAGTGCGGCCCCCGAACCGGGAAGACGTGGGCCCGGAAGACCGTCGCGCCATCGCGGCCGGACATCTGCGCGGCCGCCGGAGCGGCGAGTGCAGCGAGGAAAACGAAGACGAGAAGGAGCGGGCGCTTCAGTGGTGCTCGATCACGCGGTCGACGACGCCGTACTCCTTCGCCTCCTCCGCGCTCATGAAGTAGTCGCGATCGGTGTCGTTGGCGACCTTCTCGAGGGGCTGCTTGGTGTGCTTGGCGAGAATCTCGTCGAGCCGTTTACGCACGTCGATGATCTCTTTGGCGTGGATCTCGATGTCCGTCGCCTGGCCCTGGAAGCTCGATGAGACCTGGTGGATGAGGATCTTCGAGTTGGGGAGCGACATCCGCTTGCCGTCGGCGCCGCCTGCCAGCAGCAGCGCCCCCATGCTCATCGCGATGCCGACGCAGATCGTCTGCACGTCGGGCTTGATGAACTGCATCGTGTCGTAGATCGCCAGGCCAGCGTAGACCGAGCCGCCCGGCGAATTGATGTAGATGCTGATGTCCTTGTCGGGGTCCTCGGACTCCAGGTGCAACAGCTGGGCGACGATCAGGTTGGCGATGTCCTCGGTCACGGGCGTGCCGAGGAAGACGATCCGCTCCCCCAGCAGGCGCGAGTAGATGTCGAACGCGCGCTCGCCGCGCGAGGTCTGCTCGACCACCATCGGGACCAGAGGGCTCATTGGCGCCACTCTATAGAAGGCGTCCGCCGGGCTGCCGTCAATCCGAGTCGGGCGTCCAGAGGGAGCCCGCCTCCTCGCGCTCCTTCTCCGGGGTCCACAATTTCTCGCGCGCCTCCGCTTGCTCGAGCCGGATCGGCTGCGCCGACTCGGCGACCAGGTCGATCGCCTTGCGGAAGCGGATGTCCTCGCGAATCATCGCGTCGCGGCCGCTCTCGCGCAGTCGCTTCAGCAGCTTCTCGGGCGTGGTCCGCTCGTGCTCGGCGGTGTGGGCCAGGGCCTCGACCATCTCCTCCTCGGAGACCTCGATTCCCTCGGCCTCGGCGATCGCAGCCAGCACTGCCTCCCGCTTCAGCTCCGCTTCCGCGTCCGGCCTGGACTCCTCGATCACCTGCTCGCGGGTTTTGCCCTGCATCTGCAGGTAGGCGTCCGGGCTCATGCCCCGCCCCGCCAGCTGCCGCTCCACCCGCTCCCAGCGCTCCTCGGCGCGGGCGGTCGCGAGCTCCTCGGGCAGGTCTACCCTCGCCCCCTCCGCGGCGGCGTCGACCGCGGCGACGCGGAAGTCCTGCTCGGCTCGCTCGCCGAGCGCCTCGGCGAGCCGCTCGGCGATGTCGGCGCGCAACTCGTCGAGGGTGTCGAACTCCGACGCGTCGGAGGCAAAGTCGTCGTCGAGGTCGGGCAGCACCTTTTCCCGCACCTCCTTGACCTCGACCGTGAAGACCGCATCCTGGCCGGCAAGCTGCTCGGCCTGGTAGTCGTCGGGGAAGGTGACCTTCACCTCCCGCGTATCGCCGGCGCCAACACCCGCCAGCTGCTCCTCGAAGCCGTCGATCAGCTGTCCCCCGCCCAGCTCCAGCAGGTAGTCGTTCGCCTTGCCGCCGTCGAAGGCCTTGCCGTCGAGGAGACCCTCGAAGTCGACCAACAGCACGTCGCCGTCGGTCGCGGCCCGCTCGACCGGCTCGAGCTTGGCGAAGCCCTCACGGACCCGCTCGATCTCGCGCTCGACGAGCTCCGCCGGCGCATCGGGCTCGGCCCGCCCTACCTCGAGGCCCCTGTACTCGCCGAGCTCGGCCCTCGGCCTGACGCCGATCTCAAACGCGAAGGAGAGTGGTTCCCCCTCGGCCTCGGGGGTCGAGACGACTTCGACGCTGGGGTCGCCAACCGAGGCGATGCCCGAGCCGAGCAGGGCCAGTTCGTACCACTCGGGCAGCGCCTCGCGGATCGCCTCCTCCAGCACGGCCGCGAAGCCGAGCCGCTGGATCACCAGCGACGGCGGCGCCTTGCCCTTGCGGAACCCCGGCATCCTCATCTCCCGCGCCAAGGCGCGGGCCGCCCGGTTGACGGCGCGGTCGACGTCGGCGGCGGGAACCTCAACCTCGACCTTGACGCGTGAGCCGGGAAGCTCTGAGACGGTGGGCTGCATCGAGCGCCGGACCCTAGAGGATCGAATCGAGCGGCCCAGCCTCGCCGACTGTGGAGTCGACCACACCATGGTGTGGTCAAGTACGCAATCGTCGCTATCCGGATCGTCGGAGGAGACCTCGCCTGACCGCCACGGCGAAGTCGATCGCGAAGGCCAGGCCGCGACCGAGCGGCCCGGTCACCAACCATGCCTTGGCTCTATTCGTCATCGACACCACCCAGCCGCTCCTCCAGCAGCGCCCCATGGCCGGCGGCAACCGCCCGCTGCGCGCGGCGCTCGTCGAGCTCTACGCCCCGCTCCCGCGCCAGGTCGAGCAAATTCTGCTTTTCGGTTCCTTCGCGGGCGACCTCGAAGAAGACCCAGGCCAGCACACCGAGTGCCAGGAAGGTCCCCTCGACCATCATGATCGTGCCGGCCGTGCTCTGGTCGGCCAGCGGCGAGATCCCCCAGTAGCGCTCGCCCGGCGCGTAGATCGGGTAGAGCACCGTCCCCGACCACATCAGCACGTTGCCGAGGATCGCCCCGGCGAAGCGGACGGCGATCACGTAGCCGACCTTCCAGCCGGCGCTGAACCATTGCGGCTTCGGCAGCGGCCCGAAGACCGGCATCCACATCAAGCAGCCGAAGAAGAGGAACATCGTGTGCTCGAGCGCATGGATCGGCGCCGTTCCGTAGGCGTCCTGGTAGATGGCCGGGATGTGCCAGAGGAAGAGGTTGACCGCCCAGAGGGGGAAGGCGAGCGCCGGATGAGTGAGGACCTGGAGGCGGTTGAAGAGACGGATCGCGAGCAGCGGCTGCAACAGCGAGCGGGTCAGCCCGAGGACCAACAGCAGCGAGGCGATGTCGCCGATCAGCAGGTGCTCGCCCATGTGCGCGATCACGAGCTCCTCGGAGATGTGGCCGATCGGGCTGAAGAGCGCGATCGCGATCGTGGCCAGGCCGGTGCCGAAGCAGAGCTGGCGCCAGGCCGGCACCGGCCTTCCGTCCCAGGAAAGGACCATCGCCCGGTGCCAGTAGAGGATCCCGGCGACGGTTATCGGGATCACCTCGATCGGCACGAATGCGCCGGCGACGTGGGCGAGCGGCAAGGTCACGGGAAGCCAGCGTAGCGCCGTGCATACGGCCGTCCCCGCCCGCGCCCGGTGGTAGCTTGATCGAGCTTTGAGCGCCGTCGACCACCGCTTCCCGACGATCGGCAGCTACGGCTTCCTCTCGGACTGCCACACCAGCGCCCTGGTCTCCTTCGCCGGCTCTATCGAGTGGCTCTGCCTGCCGCGCTTCGACTCGCCCAGCGCCTTCTCGGCGCTGCTCGACCGCGGCGCCGGCCACTTCAAGCTTGCGCCGCGGGGCGTGGTCGTGCCGATCAGCCGCCGCTACCAGCCGGGGACGCTGGTGATCGAGACGACCTGGGTCATGGACACCGGCTGGGTCGTGGTCCACGACGCCCTGACGATCGGCGACTGGGTCGAGCAAGCGGGACCCGGTTCGCGGCCGCGAACCGAACACGAGTCCGACCACTCGCTGCTGCGGACGATGACCTGCATCGGCGGCGAGGTCGAGGTGGAGATGGAGTGCATGCCGCGCTTCGCCTACGGCAGCGAGGAGGCAACTTGGAGCGGCGGCGAGCTGGGCGAAGCCGCCGCCCGCGGCGACGGAATCGAGCTGCAGCTGACCAGCGACATGGAGCTGTCGATCGAAGGCGGCGCGGCCCGCGGCACGGTGAAGCTGCGCGAGGACGAGACGGCCTTCTGCGCCGTAACCTGGGGCGATGGCGACCTGGGCGGCCCGCGCAGCGCCCCGGAGGCGCTGGAGCGGCTCGATTCGACCGAAGACTTCTGGCGCAAATGGCTGCGCGACGGCGACTTCCCCGACCACCCCTGGCGCGTTCACCTGCAGCGCTCGGCGCTGGTCCTGAAGGGGCTTACCTATGCGCCGACCGGGGCCATTCTCGCGGCGCCGACCACTTCGCTTCCCGAGACCCCCGGCGGCGAACGCAACTGGGACTACCGCTTCAGCTGGATCCGCGACTCGACCTTCAGCCTCTGGGCCCTGCACACGCTCGGCTTCGACCAGGAGGCGCGCGACTTCATGCGCTTCATCGTCGGCATCTGCCGCAAGGACCCCAACCTGCAGATCATGTACGGGATCGGCGGCGAGAAGGAGCTGACCGAGAGCACCCTCGACCACCTCGAAGGCTATGGCGGCGCGCGCCCGGTGCGGATCGGAAACGGTGCCTTCGACCAGCGCCAGAACGACGTCTGGGGGGCGCTGCTCGACTCGATCTACCTGCACGAAAAAGCGCTGCGCGGCACCGGGACCCCGTCTGATCGCGTCCTGATTCGCGAACAGGTCGATGCGGCGATCGAGGCCTGGCCCCAACCCGACCAGGGGATTTGGGAGGCGCGCGGAGAGCCGAAGCACTACGTCTCCTCGAAGCTGATGATTTGGGTCGCGGTCGACCGCGGCGCCCGCCTCGCCCGCAACGTCGGCTTCGACGAGCTGGCCGAGGAATGGGACCGGACCGCCGAGGAGATCCGCGAGGAGATCCTCGAGCGCGGCGTCCGCGACGGGATCTTCCGCCAGCACTACGACACCGACGCCCTCGACGCCTCGACGCTGCTGATCCCACTGCTGCGCTTCCTGCCCCCCGACGACCCGAGAGTCTGCGCCACCGTCGACGCGATCGCCGGCGAGCTGACCGAACACGGCCTCGTCCTCCGCTACAAGGTCGAGGAGACCGACGACGGGCTCAGGGGCGAGGAGGGCACCTTCCTGATCTGCTCCTTCTGGCTGGTCTCGGCGCTCTCGGAGATCGGCGAGCCGAAGCGGGCGCAAGAACTCTGCGAGCGGCTGCTGGAGGCGGCTGGCTGGCTCGACCTCTATGCCGAGGAGCTGGAGGCGACCAGCGGCCGCCACTTCGGCAACTTTCCGCAGGCGTTCACCCATCTTGCGCTGATCAACGCGGTCTCCCATGTAATTGCCGACGAGCAGCGCGAAGACGGTGGCGTCACGGCGGTCTTTAGCGAGATGGGCGGCGTCCGCGAGGATCTTTGAAGACAAAACGTTTCGTTTGCTCTATATTGAATCCCTCGAATGGCAGACAAGAAACGCCGCAAGAAGCGCCGCAACAAAAACCACGCTCTCATCGCCGCCCTCCGGCACCCGCTGCGGCGAGAAATCCTGCGGCGGATGTCCGATGGGCGGAAGGCGAGCCCCAGCGAACTGGCCGAGGAGCTGGGCGAGGCGCTCAGCACCGTCGCCTATCACGTGCGCGTACTGGCGGAAAGCGGCGCGTTGAAGCGAGACGGCGAGCAGCAGGTGAGGGGTACGAAACAGCACTTCTACCGCTGGGCGGTGGAGGAGGACTGGGTCGAATCGATGCTCGAAGAAGACGAGGAGCAGTCCCCCTAGGCAACCAGGGGGGAGAGATCGGCGTCCGGCGCCCTTATGTAGCAGAGGCCGTGGAAGAGATGGACGAAATCCGAACTCCCGCTGGGGAAGACGCGGCTCTCGAGGCGGCCGTGCTGCGACAGTTGCTGACTCTCCACCCCACTCAGGTCACCGTCGAGGAGCTCCTGCGCGAGGTCGCCGCGGAACCCGAGGACTTCAGCGAGCGCGATGCCGTCGCCCGCGCCGTGCGCGACCTTGGCGCAGCCGGCCTCGCACACCACAGCGGCGAACTGGTCCTCGCCAGCCGCGCCGCCCTGCGCTGCCACGAACTGCTCGGCTGACGGCTGGGCTAGGGTGGCGCCCGATGGGCGTCATCGACGAGTTGCTAGCCAACAACCGCAAGTTCGCAGGATCGCTGCCCGCAAGGCACCTCGACGTCCGGCCGGCACGGCGGCTGGCGGTCGTCACCTGCATGGACTCGCGGCTCGACGTCTTCGCGGCGCTCGGCCTGGGCGACGGCGAGGCGCACGTGTTGCGCAACGCAGGCGGGGTGATCACCGACGACGTGATCCGCTCGCTGGCCGTTTCCCAGCGCCGCCTCGGCACCCGTGAGGTGATGGTCGTCCACCACACCGACTGCGGCATGGAGAAGATCAGCGACGACGGCTTCCGCGCCGAGTTGCAGGAGGCGACTGGGATTTCCCCCGCATTTGCGATCGAGTCCTTCGCCGATGTCGACGCCGACGTCCGCCAGTCGGTCCTCCGCGTCCGCCGCTCTCCCTTCCTCCCCCACCGCGACCTGGTCCGGGGCTTCGTCTATGACGTCGACAGCCACGCGCTGCGCGAGGTCGAGGTGGAGGAGAGTCCCGGCTCCGAACCCGGTTAGAGAGGTGGTCCCTTGGATCCTGTCGGCTATCTTCGGAGCAGCGTCGCCGTCGTCACCGACAGCACCCCCTACCTTCCCCCAAGCCTGGTCGAGCGTTGGGGGATCCACCAAGTGAGCCTCTACGTGGGGTGGGACGGCGAGCATCGGCCCGAGCCCGAGTACGACGTCGACGCCTTCTATTCACGGCTGCGCGACTCCCCCGAGCTCCCCTCGACCTCTCAGCCTTCGGTGGGCGATTTTCTGACCTGCTTCGAGCCGCTTGCCGGCGCCGGCCGCGATCTCGTCTCAGTGCACATCGCCGGCGGCCTTTCGGGCACATGCGAGAGCGCACGTGAGGCCGCGCGGATCGTCGCGGACAAAGGCCTCCCCGGTCGGGTCGAGGTCGTGGACAGTCAGACGGGTGCCGGCGGGCTCGGTTGCCTGGTTCTCGGCGCAGCTCGCGCCGCCGAGCAGGGCCTGGCGTTGGACGACGTGGTCGACGCAGTCCGTCAGACCCGCCAGGGGCTCGAGATGTGGTTCTGCCTCGACACCCTGGAGTACCTACGGCGCGGCGGGCGCATCGGAGCGGCGCAGGCCCTGGTGGGGACAGCGCTGAAGGTCAAGCCGATCCTGACCTTCGGCACCGAGATCACACCGGTCGGTCGTGTCCGCACCCGGCGTCGGGCCCACCAGCAGATGATCGGCTACCTGCACGAGCTCCACGATCGTGGGGCCACCGGCTGGATCGTGCAGCACGCTCAGCTACCCGGCGAAGCCGATGCGCTGGTCGCGGAGGGGACCGCAATCTTCGGACACGAACCGCTCTTCTGTACGCAGGTGGGACCGGTGCTGGGTGCCCACCTCGGGTCCGGGGTGCTGGTCGGCGGCATCGGCTGCCAGCCCCATCGAAACTGAGACATAGTCGCTTCCATCCTGAGTCAAAGATCGACTTTCCCGCCGACCCCTACTCCCCCGCCTGTTTCTCGAGCAGGCCGGCAACGGCCCGGGCCAGGCGCTCGCCGTGGCGCGTCAGGACGTACTCGGTGTGAGGGGGACGGCCCGGCACCAGGCGCCGATCGACGATCCGCTCCGCCTCGAGCTGCTCGAGGCGCTCCGAGAGCGTCGTCGGCGAGACCCCGGGCAACGACTGGCGGAGCTCGTTGAAGCGGGCCGCGCCGCTGGAGCAGGCGTAGATCGTCGCCAGCGTCCAGCGGCGCTCGAGCAGGCAGGCCGCCGCCCGCAGCTCGGGCGGGACCGGCGCGCAACTACGACATCGCGGCGACATTGGCTCCGTTCTCGGCGGGCTCGAGGGCCCGATCGAGGACCTCGCCGATGCTCATCACCGGGTGGAAGGTCATCTGCTCACGCACCTCGTCGGGTACCTCGGCGAGGTCGCCCCGGTTGCGCTCGGGCAGGATCACCTCGGTCAAGCCGGCGGCATGGGCGGCGAGCACCTTCTGCTTCAGCCCGCCGATCGGCAGGACCCTTCCCTGCAGCGTCACCTCTCCCGTCATCCCGACGGTGTGCTTGACCGGCCGCCCGGAAAGCAGCGAGACCAGCGCCGTCGTCATCGCGGTGCCGGCGCTGGGACCGTCCTTCGGGATTGCCCCCGCCGGCACGTGCAGGTGGAACTCGCGCTGGAAGCCGCTCCGGTCGATCCCCAGCTCATCGCTGTGCGAGCGGACGTAGGAGAGCGCGATGCGCGCCGACTCCTTCATCACGTCGCCGAGCTGCCCGGTCAGCACCAGCCCCTTCTCGCCGTCCATCGCGGTCGCCTCGACGAAGAGCACGTCGCCGCCGGCCCCGGTGACGGCGAGGCCGGTCGAGACGCCGGGTATGGCGGTGCGCTCGACCGACTCCTGGAAGAAGCGCTGGCGGCCGAGGGCGTCGTGCAACGCATCGGCGTCGAGCACGATCGGCTTCGCGGCGTCGCTTGAGGCGATCCGCGTCGCCGCGCCGCGCAGGAGCTTGCCCAGCTCGCGCTCGAGCTGGCGCACGCCAGCCTCGCGGGTGTACTCGGCGATGACGCTTTCGAGGACGTCGTCGCCGACCTCCACCTCCTCGGCCTCGAGCCCGTTTCGCTGCAGCTGGCGCGGCAGCAGGTAGCCGCGCGCGATCGCCAGCTTCTCCGCGGTCGTGTAGCCGTCGAAGGCGATCGTCTCCATGCGGTCGAGCAGCGGTGCCGGGATCGTGTCGGTCAGGTTCGCCGTCGCCAGGAAGACGACCTCGGAGAGGTCGACCTCGACGTCCAGGTAATGATCGCGGAAGGAGTGGTTCTGCGCCGGGTCGAGCACCTCCAGCAGCGCCGCCGAGGGGTCGCCGCGCCAGTCGGCGCCGACCTTGTCGACCTCGTCGAGCAGGATCACCGGGTTCATCGTGCCGGCGTCGCGCAGGGCGCGGACGATCCGCCCGGGCAGGGCGCCGATGTAGGTGCGGCGGTGGCCGCGGATCTCGGCCTCGTCGTGAAGGCCGCCGAGCGAGATGCGGACGAACTCGCGCCCCAGCGCCCGGGCGATCGACTCGCCGATCGACGTCTTGCCGGTGCCGGGCGGCCCGACCAAGGTCAGGATCGCGCCGTTGGCGCGGCTGTCCTCGTCGAGGCCGCGCTCCTCGCGCAGCTTGCGGACAGCGATGAACTCGGTGATCCGTCGCTTCACGTCGTCGAGGCCGGCGTGGTCGGCGTCGAGCACCTCGCGCGTGTGCGCCGGGTCGAGCCGCTCCTCGGAGCGGCTCGACCACGGCACCGCGATCAGCCAGTCGAGGTAGCTGCGGATCATCGAGGACTCTGGCGACTGCTCGCCCTGGCGCTCGAGCCGGCGCAGCTCGCGATCGGCCTGCTCGGCGACGCCCTCCGGCATCCCTGCCTCGGCGATCTTGCGCTCGTACTCCTCGATCAGGCTGGTCTCGTCCTCGCCAAGCTCCCTGCGGATCGACTCCATCTGCTTGCGCAGGAAGTAGTCGCGCTGCTGCTTCTGGGCGCCGGACTCGACGTCCTCGCGGATGCGGCTGCGCACCTGCAGCTCGGCGAGGCGCTCTCGTTGCAGCTCGACCGCGAGCTGCAGGCGGGCGGTGACGTCCAGGGCCTCGAGCAGGCGCAGCTTCTGCTCGACCGAGAAGTCGGGGCTGAGCCCGGCGGTATCGGCGAGCGCGCCCGGCTCTTCCACCGAGCGCAGGAAGGCGGCGATCCGCCCGTCGTCCCCGCGCAGCTCGAGGATCTCCTCGACCACGGCGCGGTACTCGCGCTCCAGCTCTTGGGTGTGCTCTTCGCCGGGATGCCCGTCGTGGATCTCCTGCACGTCGACGCGCAGCGAGTCGCCCTCGCCGGCGAGGGCGACTCCGGCGAGGCCACGGTGCAGGCCGAGGACGGTCGCCACCGGTGCGCCGCGGCGCGAGCGGCCGCGCTCGATCACCCCTGCGACCACGCCGACACGGCCGAACTCGCCGCCGCGGCGGGGGAGCAGGAAGACCCGGTCCTCGTCGCCCACGTCGATCGGCAGGGTGGCGGAGACGGTGGGGAAGACGATCGCCTCGTCGAGCGGAATCAGGAGATAGGCCATGTTAAGTCCAATTTCTGTAGTTAGTCTTCCAATAGGATAGCGCTAATGCGCGGCCGTCAGGGCGCTATGGCGGAGCGCGCGCCGGCCGCTCGTACGGCGGCCGAGAGCGTGTCGATGTCATAAGCACCGTCGTGCCGGCGCCCGTTGACGAAGAACGTCGGGGTTCCCGTGACGCCACTGGCGTCCGCAGAGTCGACGTCTTCCTCGACCCGTGGCGCGTGGGCGTGACGCCGCAGATCGTCGCGGAAGCGCTCGAGGTCGAGGCCGAGCCGCTCGGCGTAGGCCTCGAGATCGGCGGGTTCGAGGTCGCCCTGGTGGTCGAGCAGCAGATCGTGCATCTCCCAGAATGCCCCCTGGGCAGCCGCCGCCTCGGAAGCCTCCGCCGCGAGCTCGGCGCTCGGGTGGACGTCCGAGAGCGGCAGGTGACGCCAGACGTAGCGGACGTCGCCGAAGTCGGCCAGCAGCTCGCGCACGACCGGCTCGGCTTTGCCGCAGTGCGGGCACTCGAAGTCCCCGTACTCGACGACCGTCACCGGCGCCTCGGCAGGCCCACGCAGGTGATCGCGACCGGGGTCGACCGGCACAGCCAGGTCGACGGGCGTCTCCGAGGTGCCCAGCAGGGCACGGATGCGCGCCCGGCGGGGAAGCAGAACAGTGGCACGAAAGACCAGCCAGGTCAACGCCGAGGCGCAGAGCGCGGCGCTCAGCACGCCGAGCTTCGCCTCGCGCAGCTCAACCCCGTGAAAGGCCAGCGCCGCAATCAGCAGAGAGACCGTGAAGCCGATCCCCGCGATCGCGCCGCCGCCGGCCGTGGCGACCCAGCCGACCGGCGGGCGAAGCCGTCCCCTGCTCAACCTCGTCACCAGCCAGGAGGCTCCGGTCACCCCGACCGGCTTGCCGAGCACGTACGCGAAGAGGATCCCGAGCGTGATTGGCGACGAGTAGGCGCGGGCGAGGAAGTCCCAATCGATCGCGATGCCGACGTTGGCCAACGCGAACAGCGGCACGATCACGTAGCTCGTCCACGGGTGATAGAGCCGCAGCAGGCGGGCATTGGGCGAGACGGCAGCCTGCAGCCCGGCGCTGGCGGAGCGGGCCAGCTCCGGCGTCGGCTGCTCGCGGAAGCGGCGAAACAGGTCCGTCGCCCGCTCCAGCTCGCTCCGGCCCGCCGGATAGGCCCAGGTGATCAGGCCGACCGCCAGGCCCAGCACGACAGGATCGACGCCCGACTCGAACAGCGCCACCCAGGCGACCGCGGCGAGCAGGAAGTAGACGAGACCGTGGCGGATCCGGGCTGCGGCTGCGATGAGGATCAGGCCGAAGGCGCCGGCGGCGATCAGCAGCGGGCCGAGGGCCACCTCGCCGCTGTAGGCGATGACGATGACCAGCAGCGCCACCACGTCGTCGACGACGATGATCGTCAGCATGAAGCCGCGGAGGCGATCGGGGAAGCGCGGTCCGACCAGGGCCAGCATGCCCAGGGCGAAAGCCGTATCGGTCGACATCGCCACGCCCCATCCACTCGCCGCGTGCCCGCCGCCGTTCACGAGCAGGTAGATCGCGACCGGGACGGCCATCCCACCCAGGCCGGCGAGCACCGGCAGAGCCAGGCGGTGACGCTCCCGCAGCTCGCCGACGTCGAACTCGCGGCGGGCCTCGAGCCCGACGACGACGAAGAAGAAGGTCATCAGCCCGCTGTTGACCCAGTCGCGAAGGCACTGGGAGATCCCCGAGCCGCCCACCTCGATTGACAATCGCGTGCGCCAGACGCTCTCGTAGGAGGAGAGGTCGATGTTGGCCCAGACCAGAGCCGCCACCGCCGCGGCGAGCAGCACGCCGGCGCTCCCCGTCTCGGTGGTGAGGAAATCGCGCAGCGGCGTCTGCAGGCTGCGGGCCCATGCGGTTCGCCCGCTGAATGCCGATCGGACCCGGGAGTCGCTCATCGCAGCTAGCTTTTCAGCCCGAATGGCCAAGGCGATATGCGCGCCCGCCAAGGGTTGACCCGGCCCGTCCGCGTATTACCACTCCAGGTGTGACCATCGGCACCAGCCTGTCCCTGACCAGCGCGACCTCCCAGCCGTCGGGATAGCGACTGCGGGCCGCCCCGGACAGCTCCCATAGTTCACGCCCATATCGCGGCGCAATTCATGGGTAGACGGGGGTAGGATCGATCTCACCCCACCGAGGAGGAACTCTATGAGCGTCCTTGTTCGCTTCAGCCCGGCGTCCTTGACGGCAGCGCAGTACGACGAGAGCATCCGCAAGCTCGAGGAGGTGGGTGACTTCCCGCCCGACGGACTCGACTACCACGTCTGCTTCGGTACCGAAGGCAACCTCCGAGTCAGCGAGATCTGGGATTCCCGAGAGCAGCTCGAGGCCTTCGGCGAGCGGCTGATGCCAGTGCTGGCGGAGATCGGAATCGACCCCGGCGAGCCAGAGCTGATCGAGATACACAACATCGTCCGCTCCCCTCGCTAGCCAAGGTCGATGACGCTGCGGATCCCGTCCTGGGCCTCCATCAGCTCGAAGCCCCGGTTGACCTCGTCGAGGGTCAGACGGTGGGAGATGAAGGGCTCGACGTCGATCTCCCCGGCCAGGTAGCGCTCGATCAGCAGGGGGACCTGGTCGCGCCCCTTGACGCCGCCGAACGAGGAGCCGGCCACGCGACGGCCGGTGATCAGGAGACGGGGGACCACGTCGAGGGTCTCCCCCTTGCCGGCTACCCCGGCGATGGTGCACAGGCCCCAGGCCATGCGCGCGGATTCGACCGCCTGGCGCATCACGGCGACGTTGCCGGTCGCCTCGAAGGTGTAGTCGGCGCCGAAGCCGCCGGTCATCTCGAGGATCTTCTCGACTGCGCTTTCCCCGCCTTCGATGACGTCCGTCGCGCCCTGCCCACGAGCCAGCTCGAGCCGATCCGGCGAGAGGTCGACGCAGACGACGCGCTCGGCGCCCTGTAGCCGGCAGCCAGCGATCGCCCCCAGCCCGACCATGCCCGCCCCGAAGACGACACAAGTGCTGCCCGGCTCCACCGCGGCAGTGTTGATCGCCGCCCCGAGGCCGGTCGAGAGGCCGCAGGCGAAGAGGCAGGCGTGCTCGAACGGCGCCTCGGGATTGATCTTCGCCAGGGCAATCTCCGGCATCACCGTGTACTCGGCGAAGGTCGAGCAGCCCATGAAGTGGCGAATCCCGTCGCCTCCGCGTGAGATGCGGGTGGTGCCGTCGGGGAGGAAGCCCTTGTTCTGCTGCTCGCGGATCGCCAGGCAGAGGTTGGTTCGCGGGTCGATGCAGTGAACGCACTCGCCGCACTGGGGCGAGAAGAGGGTGACGACATGATCGCCCGGCGAGAGGGAAGTGACCTCGGGGCCGACCCGCTCGACGACGCCTGCCCCCTCGTGGCCGAGCACGGTGGGCGCATAGCCTGAGGGGTCGGCGCCGGAGGCGGTGTAGAGGTCGGTGTGACAGACGCCGCAGGCGACGAGGCGAACGAGTACCTCTCCGGCCTGGGGCTCGGCGAGCTCGACCTCTTGAACGCTGAGCGGCTCGCCGAACTGCTCGAGCACCGCGGCACGCATCTTCATCCTGATCGACCGCCGCTCGAGATCAACCGCTCTTGAAGCGAGCGGCCTCCTCCGAGCCGCCCGTGGCGTTGCCCTCGCTGTAGGAGTGGGCCCCGGCGCCTGCGAGCGTGCCCCCATCGACGATCAGGTACTCCTCGCGGATCGGGCGCTGGTCGAACCAGCACTCGAGGATCTCGCGCGCCCCGGCGGCGTAGCGGGCCTGGGCGGAGAGGCTCGTGCCCGAGGTGTGGGGGGTCATGCCGTGGTGGGGCATCGAGCGCCAGGGGTGGTCCCCGGGCGCGGGCTGGGGGAACCAAACGTCGCCGGCGTAGCCCGCCAGCTGGCCGCTCTCGCATGCCCGCGCCACCGCGTCGCGGTCGCAGATCTTGCCGCGCGCGGTGTTGATCAGATAGGAGTCCCGCTTCATCCTGGCGAGCAGATCCGCGTCGAACAGGTTCTCGGTCTCGGGATGCAGCGGAGCGTTGATCGTGACGACGTCGCACACCTCCACCATCGCCTCCGCGCTCGGGTGGAAGGTGACGCCCAGCTCCTCCTCGACCTCAGCCGGCAGGCGGTGGCGATCGGTGTAGTGCAGGCCGACCTCGAACGGCTTGAGCCGGCGCAGGACCGCCGAGCCGATGCGCCCGGCGGCGACCGTGCCGACCTGCATCCCCTCCAGGTCGTAGGAGCGCGACACGCAGTCGGCGATGTTCCAGCCGCCGTCCACCACCCATTGGTAGGAGGGAATGTAGTTGCGCACCAGCGAGAGGATCATCATCACGACGTGCTCGGCGACGCTGATGCTGTTGGAGTAGGTCACCTCGGCGACCGTCAGGCCGTGCTCGATCGCCGCCTGCAGGTCGACGTGGTCTGAGCCGATGCCGGCCGTCAACGCAAGCTTAAGCTTCGGCGCCTTGGCGATTCGCTCGGCCGTCAGATAGGCGGGCCAGAACGGCTGGGAGATGACGATCTCCGCCTCCGGCAACTCGCGCTCGAAGACCGAGTCCGGGCCGTCCTTGTCGGAGGTGACGATCAGCCGGTGCCCGCGCTCCTGCAGGAACTCGCGCAGTCCCAACTCCCCCGAGACACTGTCGAGCAGCTCGCCGGGCTCGAAGCCGAGCGCCTCGGGCGTCGGCGTGCTCTGGCCATCGTGGTAGCGCTCGATCGCCGGCACCTCATCGCGTGCATAGGACGGCGGGTAGCCGTCCACCGGGTCGTCATAGAGCACGCAGAGAACGTTCGCCATGCGCCCTCATCCTCTCGCAAGCCGAGCCGAGGGGTCAAGCGCCGAACCAGCGGCGGCGATCGTGCTTCTCCTCCAAGCGCCGCGCCGCGTCTCCCATGAGCCAGAACATCGGTGGCCAGAGGCCGACGAAGAGAGCGCGCCGTTCCGCGTTCCCCCGTTCGTCCTCGCCGATCGTCTTCGCACGAATCCAGAGGACGATGCAGAGGCCGATCGAACCGACCGAGAGGGTGTAGAGATGCACGCTGCGGGGGCGCAGCTTGGCGGGGACGAAGTCGGGCATCGCCAAAGTCTGACTGATCGCCCCGCCTCGTTCGAACGCAGCACTGCAGGGTAGGACGAGGGGGTGCCGCGTTCCCAATCGCTACGCCGCCGATGGTCGACCGCCGCCCGTTGGCCCGTGGGCGTGGCGCTTGCGTCGTGGCGGTACATGTGGAGCACGACCCCGGTGCATCGCTGGGAGATGACCGGCTCGTGGCCGGCGGATACCCCGCCCGACCTTCCCCGTGACATCGATCCCGATGACCTGCAGCGGATGGAGGAAGGCGTGGGCCCGATGCTCCATAGGATCTACCGCACCCAGATCGTCGCCTCCGCGATGACTCCCGAAGAACTGATGAGTCGGCTCTTCGAGGATCTCGATCGGGTCGCTCCGTCGGAGTTCGCGACCTTCCAGAAGCTCGAGGGCGAAGGGCGCTTGAGCGCGGGAGATGACTACGTCGTGCGGATGCCCGGTCCTTGGGACGGGCCGGTGCGGGTCGTCGCCGCCGACGCGACATCCTTCCGCCTGGCAACCCTGCAGGGCCATCTCGAGGCGGGGCAGATCGAATTCCGAGCCTCCAAGGACTATCGCTCGCTCAACTTCGAAATCGAGTCGTGGGCGCGCAACGGAGACCGGCTGAGCAACCTGCTCTACACCCACCTCCGACTGTCCAAGGAGGTCCAGCTGCACATGTGGTCCTCGGTGCTGCAGAAGGTCGCCGAGGTCGCCGGCGGCAAGATGCGCCAGGGCATCGTCATCACCACCCGTTCGGTGGAGCCGGGCGCCTTGCCGGGGGGCGACGGCGACGATCGTGACAGCCTGGGCAACGCTCGCCGACTCGCCGCTCTGGCGGAGCGGAGAGTCAACTTCGACGCCACCAAGGTCCATGCCTACATCGGCGACGAGCGGTGGCGCCTGGACGACATGGTCGAACCGCTTCCCCACGAAGGCTCGGGGGCGCCCGTCGATGGCGGCAGCTGGCCGGTGGCACGAAAGATCATGAACAGCTACCAACTGGCCGATCCCGGGGTCGTCAGTGGCTCATATGACAGGAACGCTCCTCTCGCCGGGCGGAACATGCTTCTCAGGATCCGCTTCGGGGCCCTGCACTTCAGAGTCGGCGTCCGAATCGGGGACGTCTACGAAGACACGCTGCAGCTCGACGGCCGCAACGTGCTCCTCTTCGGCTGGAGCTACCGGACCCTCGAGGGACACTTCGAGCAGGGCCAGATGCACTACGAGCTCTGGAAGTGGCTGGACACCGGCGACGTCGAGTTCCATCTCCGCGCGGTGTCCCGACCGGCCGCGACGGGCCCGCTGCTCCTGCGGATCGGCTTCCGGCTCTTCGGCCGCACCCACCAGCTCCGCTTCTACAGGCAGGTATGCCGGCGAATCAAGCGGCTCACGGAGGCACAGCTGGAAACCGATCGCGCCACCGCTGCACGACAGGCGGCAAATTAGTCGAGTTCGATGACGCCGAAGGCGAGCAGGAGGATCAGCGTCACGACCGCTGAGACGAGCAGCGAGCGCCGCAACCGAGCCGCACTCGCTTAGGAGGACTCCTCATCGGGTAAGCGGTCCCAATGACCGGAAAAGCGGATTTCACGGAGCAGGAGTGGGAGACGGTGCTCGAGGGGCCGACGAGTGCCGGGTTGATCGTCTCGACGGCGCAACGGGGCGGCTCGTTTCGCGAGTCCTTTTCGCTGGCGAAGGCCTACGCCGAGGCGCGAACCGCCACCGGGGCCTCAGGCCTCATGGACGAGATCGCTCAATCCAAGCCGAAGGTCGACCGAGCGCGTCAGGGCTCGGCCGAGGAGCTGAAAGAGCACCATCTGGGCATCGTCCGGCAAGCGGTCTCGCTGCTCGAGGCCAAGGCGTCTGCCGAGGAGCTCGACGACTACAGGCGCTTCACGCTCAGCCTCGCTGAGCGTGTCGCGAGCGCCAAGGAAGAGGGCGATCAGCCGGTCAGCGACGCCGAGCGGACGGCGATCGACGAGATCTCCGTGGCACTCGGCGAAGGCTCCGGCTAAGCGCTCATCGCCACCATGATCGCCAAGGGGGCCCGGTTGAAGGACCGCTACCGGCTCGAGCGACTGCTCGGACGGGGCGGCATGGCGTCGGTGTGGCTTGCGAGCGACCGGGTTCTCGAGCGGCCGGTAGCGGTCAAGGTCCTCTCGGACACCATCGCCTCCGATCCGGAGTTCTTGGCGCGATTCCGCCGGGAGGCGCGGGTCGCGGCGGGCCTGTCGCATCCGAACCTCATCGGCGTCTACGACTACGCAGAAGGCGCAGAACGCCCGTATCTCGTCATGGAGTACGTCCCGGGAGACAACCTGGCCGAACGAATGTCGCAGAACGCCGAGATCGATTGCGAGAGGCTTGCCCGCGAGCTCCTCGGCGCCCTCGACCATATCCACGCCGCGGGAATCGTGCACCGGGACATCAAGCCCCAGAACGTCCTGATCGCACCGGATGGCAGCGCCAAGCTGATCGACTTCGGAATCGCATTGCCAAAAGATGCGACCTCCCTGACGCACACCGGGCTCCTTCTCGGCACTGCCCGCTATCTCGCCCCCGAGGTGATGAACGGCAAGCCCGCGACGGAGCGATCCGACCTCTACTCGTGTGGGGTCGTGCTACGCGACTGCATTGGGGACGACCCACCGGGCCACCTACGCGCGTTGATGGAGCGTCTGTCGACGGCGGACCCACGCGGCCGCCCGGCCTCAGCCGAGGAGGCGGTCACCCAGGTCAACCGAGGGGCCCACCGAAAGACCTCGACCCTAGATCAGCCGACCGAGTCGTTTAGGCCGCCGCTCCGTCGCCGGCCCGAGCCGAGCGCGCCGCGTCTTGCTTGGGGCAAGGCCGCGGCCATCGTTGCGGCCATCGCCACGCTGGCCGTCTCATTCCTGGTGGTCACCGACGGATCCCAGGAGAATCGCGGCGGCAAGACCGGTCCGAGCGTGGCTGCGAGCGACCGCGAAGGTGCCGAAGCTGCGGGCGGCAGGGGAGCGGAGGAAAGCGCGGTGGTGCCGACGCCGACAGGAGACGATCTAGCCCTGGGCAGCGCCCTCAATCAAGAAGGCTTCGAAATGATCCAGACCGGTAGCTACGAGGAGGCGATCCCGGTGCTCCAGGAGGCCATTCGTGCCTTCCCCCCGGGTACCGACGACCTCAACTATGCCTACGCCCTCTTCAATCTGGGCAACGCCCTGCGTCTCAGCGGACGCCCGGAGGAGGCGATTCCGGTGCTCGAGCGTCGGCTGGAGATTCCGAACCAGACCGGAGCCGTTCGTCGCGAGCTGGCCGCCGCCCAAAGGGAAGCGAGCTCATAGCTCAGCGAGCACATTGGGTACGAGATCGTAAAGTTACCCCCGATGCAGATCGAGCCGCTCCACTCAGGCGTCTCCCAATGATCCCGTCGGTCCCCACCAGCGCCGGAAGGGACGCCCCCAACGTGGTCGCGCCGCCTCCGCTCATCTACCTCGGCTCCCTCGCGATCGGCTTCGGATTGGATGCCCTGCTTCCCTCGCCGTCGCTTCCGACGGGGCTCAGGGCCGCGCTCGGCTGGCCGCTGGTCGTGGCCGGATTCGCTCTGATCGTCTGGTTCGTCGCCGCATTTCGTCGCGCCGGCACGCCAGTCGATCCATACAGGCCGACGACCGCCGTGATCACGGACGGGGCCTACCGGTTGAGCCGCAATCCCGGCTATCTCGGCATGACCCTCGTCTCCGCCGGGATCGCGCTCCTCGCGGACGCGCCGTGGGTATTCGCGCCGCTTGTCGCGGCCGTGCTCGTCATCGACCGTGGGGTGATCGCGCGCGAGGAACGCTATCTCGAGCACAGGTTCGGCGACGAGTATCTGCGGTACAAGGCCGGCACGAGGCGCTGGGTCTAAGCGAGCCGCGGGGGCCGTCCGCAGCCTCGTTGCAGGCCTCAGGCACTAACTTTGTCCTTGACAGGCCGCTCCGTTCGCTGGGCGTCACCATGGGGCGTCAGGTACGTTCGGGGGCCGCCACGCAGCGCTCGGTAGTCGCCGGCGCCACCCATGATCGCGATCGCCGCGATCAGCGCCACGAAGACCCCGGTCTCGCGGCTGGCGCCCTGCGGGAAATCGAAGAAGGTCAGCCAGGTGAGCAGGATGGTCGCCACGACCCCGAGCAGGTCGGTCGCGCCGTTCAACGACAGGTCGGGGCGAAAGAGCCCGATGCGCCCGCCGGTGACTGCCGCCCCAAGCGCCGTGACCCCAACGATCAGCAAGAACACGTCGGCCATCGTCCAGAGCTCCCAGCCGCTCCGGTTGACGCCCTCGATGTCTGCCCAGGGCAGGAAGAGGGAGGCGATCAGCAGCGCGCCCCCTGCACCGGCGATCAGCTGGCCTGGGCCGGGCCTGGTCATCATCGTCTTACCTCCGTAAGTCAGTGGTCGGTCGGCGCGACCAACCATGACATCGCGAGGGAAGCCTGTCGATTACCTCCGAGGTAAGTTCTCGAAAGCCTCGGCGGTCGCTCGATCGGCGGGGAAGAGCGACTCGATCGAGAGCTCGGAAGTGGTCACCTCGCCCGCGAAGCCGAAGGTGGCGACCGTGCCGAAGAGCGAGAGCTCGGTGCCGTCGGGGCCCCGCAACCGCAGCGGCACCAGGATCTCCCTGGCCGCCGCCTCGGAAGTGGGAAGGCCCTCGTGGTCGGGGGCGGGGTAGGCCGCGACCTCCTCCAGCAGGCCAGCCAGGTCCTCGTCGCCGGTGATCGCGATCTGACGCTGGATCCGCTCGAAGAAATACGCCCATACCTCGCCCAGGTTGACGGTCCAGCGCGCCAACCCCTGCGGATGGAAGCCGACCCGAAGCGCGTTTACCGGCGGCTCGAGCAGCTCCGGGTCGATCCACTCGGCCAACGCCCTGACCGCGGAGTTGGCGGCGACCAGGTTGAAGGCGCGGTCGATGACGAGCGCCGGGTACGGCTCGTGCGCGGTGAGGATCCGATCAAGCGCCTCCCGCACAGGCGCCAGCTCGGGGTCCTCCAGCGAGCGCTCGGGGAAGGCCGGGGCGTGGCCGGCGGCGAGCAGCAGATGGTTGCGCTCCCGGAACGGGACCTGGAGCCGCTCGGCGAGCCGGAGCACCATCTCGGCGCTCGGCCTCGAGCGACCGGTCTCCACGAAGCTCATATGCCGGGCCGAGATACCCGCATCGAGAGCCAGCTCGAGCTGGCTCAACCGCCGCCGCTCGCGCCACTCCCGCAGCAGCGGCCCGACCCGAGACCGAGAGCTCACAGTCGCCATCTGGCGATGACCCTAGCGCCCGGGGTTCGCCAGTCGATTACCCCAGAGGCCGACGGTCAATCGTCGAGGGTGGGGAAGTAGGACTCCAGGGTTCCGTGCCTGCGGATGTCCAAGGAGCAGCAGTGGAAGCTGCCGCCGAATCTGTAGACGGCGTCAAAGGGGCAGGTCAATACCTCGAAGTCATGCGAGCAGAGAAGTTCGGCGAAGGGCTGCTCGGCCTCCTCGAGAATGACGGTTCGTTCGTCGAGCGAGAGGATGTTCATCGAGATCCAGCTGCTCGGCTCTTCCACCGAAGCTCGTCGGCGCGGCCTCGATGAGGGGGCAGCGTCGATCAGCTGCCAATCGTTCTCCTCGAAGAGGCGCAGGCAGTCGTGCTTGGGCGGACGGTCGGGATTGGTGAGTGCCAGGCCGGGACGCAGGGGAACGAAGGTCGCGTCGATGTGGTGTGGATGGGGGTCCGTGAACTCCACCTGGTGGATCCGGAAGTCGCTACCGAGGTGCCGCCGCAGCCATTCCGCTCCAAGGCGGTTGCTTACGATGTCCGGCTGCCAGAAGATGTCCCTTCCCATCCGGGCAAAGCAGGCGGCGTCGAAGCAGGGCTCGAACTCGGTCAGGCTTGGATGGGAGGCGAAGTCGTACGGCACGGAAACGGTCTCGTAGTCGCTGACGTAGAGATCGTCGGCCATGGTCGCCTTCGGGGCCGCCGTCCAGCGTGCTCCGGCGGAGAAGTATGTCTTCAGCAGGGACCTGTAGGCCCGGTGCTCGAAATACCGGGATCGCTGCGCCATCGGAGCCTCGATGATCTCTTCGCCGACCACCAGCAGTACGTCGCGGGGGCAGGTTTGCGCGTGACCCAGAGAGCAATCGAAGTCCGGGGTGAGGACCCTGTATCCCTGATCCACCGGGTCCGGTCGCTGCACGACCACGTCGTGGTCCTCGAGCAGCTTCGCCAATCCGTCCAACTGCTCCTGAGCCCGGGCGATTTCCTCGGCGGGATACTCCGCGCCGAGGAACCCACGCGCCTCGTCATCAGGTGGGATGAACGGGGACACGGCCGGCTCGGAGGCGGATCGAACCGCGCCCACCGCGGTGCCGATGATCGCCTCCTCCAGGGGATCCCACTCGTTGAAGGAGCACACGACCGGCGCGGTCGCCGTCGCTGGCGCCAGAGTCCCGTACGTCGCCGCCTCGCCAGCCACCGGAATCGCTAACCGTTCGACAGCGCCGCGGACGTGGTTTCGGCGCTCGACACGATTTCCCGCGAAGCCATCTCCCTGACGATGTACGAAGCGACCTGGTGCGGGTAAGTATTCCTGGAGAAGCCGATATCGAAGCCCAGCTCGCGTGCCAGCTCGGGCGTGATCCGCGGCCCGCCGCAGATCAGGATCATGTCGCTGCGCCGCCCCACCGCCTCGATCCGCTCGACGAGCTCGCGCAGGGTGTCGATGTGCAGCTCCTGCTGGGTGACGGTCTGCGAGACGAGCAGGGCGTCGGCTTCCAGGTCCACGACCCTCGCGATCAGCGCCTCGGCGGACACCTGGCCGCCGAGGTTGTGGGTCTCGAAAGCACCGTAGGCCTCCAGTCCGTGACTGCCGTCGAATCCCTTCAGGTTGAGGATCGCGTCGATGCCGACCGTGTGGGTATCGGTTCCGACGCTGGCCCCAACTACGACGACCTTGCGAGGCAGGTGGGCGGCGGCGAACGCCTCGACTTCGGGCTCCGCGAGCGCCTGCGGCTCGCACTCCTCCTCGCTGATGGCGTCGTAGTCGACCGCGTGCGGGCAGCGGCCGTAGAGCACGAAGTAGGTGAAGCCCTCCGCCAGCTCCTCGCAGTGCACCACCTCGGGGGACTCGATTCCCATCGCCTCGACGAGCAGGGCGGCCGCCTTTTTGGCTGACGCCGCGAACGGGACGGGCAGCGTGAAGCAGACCTGGATGAGGCCGTCGTCAAGCTGGTCCGCATACGGCCGGACCGCCGTCATGTCAGGGCCGGTGCTAGACATACGCGCCCGATTCCATCTGGGACACAACCGGGTTGAAGTAGTCCTCGCTGCACTGCACTATCCCCTCGATGCCGCGCCCCTGCTCCTCGGCGCGCTTGATGCTCCCGAACATGCCGCGTTCCAGCGCGGCGAAGAGACCGTCGGATACGATCTCTTCGAGTAGCACCGCGGCCATGCGCAGTACTTCGTCGGCCCGCGACTGGACGATTCCCCCGGGCTTGAATTCGATGTCGTCGGCCAGATCCCGCGCGGTGATCGCAACGTACTCGACACTTTCGAGGCCCAGCACCCGGTCGTGAATGTGGGGCGTGAAAACCCCCTCGGTCGGCACGCCGATCGTCTGCATGTTCTGCTGGGTGGCGACGGTGATGAGGTTGAAGAGCGTGTCGCACGCATGGGTCCTGAAGGGATTCCCGGTCATGTGCTTGGTCGGCGGCATGTACTTGACCAAACAGTCGGGGAATAGCTCTCGAGTCAGTTGGGCCTGCGCCCACTCGAAGAGCAGTCCGTTCGTAACGGTGGGGTTGATCTCGAACGCGTTGCCAATCGCGATCTGTCCGTCCGGCACCCCGCAATCCCGGGCGAGGTAGTAGTTGATGAGCTGTGAGGCAACCACCGAAGGGGCGCTTTCGACCGCATCCGCCGTCCGCAAGTAGTTATCCTCGCCGGTGTTTATGACGATCCCGGTATAGCCGTTGACGCGGCGCGAGACCCTCTGATCGATCAGGGTTCGACGCATGTGGATGTAGCGGTAGAGAATCCCGTACAGAGCGTCGTTGACCATGTTGTCAAGGCCCTCGAGCGCTCCCATCACCGCTATCTCCGGCATGCACAACCCCGAGCAGAAGCTCGACAGGCGCATGTACCGCCCGCGTTTGCGGGACCACTCGTCGAGCGCCTCGCGCAGGATGCGGAAGTTCTCTTGCGTGGCGAAAGTCCCGCCGTGCCCGGTCTCCGTCGGCCCGAACGGGACGTAATCGAGAAGGCTCTGCGCCGTCGATCGGATGACCGCGACGATGTCGCCCCCGTGCTCGGCGACTGCTCTCGCGTGCCGGACGTCCTCGTAGACGTTGCCGGTCGCGGTGAGGACGTAGCGCTCGGGCCCGGTGGTCGCCGCGTCTTCGAGCGATTCGCTCCACTCCCGGCGCTCCGCCCTGCCCTGGCTGATCCTGGCGAGCGCATCTGCCGTCGCATCCATCGCCGCCTTCGCGCCCTGCTCCAAGTCGGCCCCTTCCAGGTCGCAAAGGTCGAGCTCTCCGGCGTCGACGCCTTCGGCTAGCGACTGTGCCGAGCGGCCGGTCCGCGCCATCGCGTTGCCTAGCCAGAACGCAATCCCCCGGTCCAGTTTCCCTTGGTGGTGGACGTGATCCACCACCACGTTCGGAAGCGGGACATCGAACCGGTCGACTCCGTCGACCCCGAGCAGCCTCACGACCATGCGCTCCACGGATACGGTCGTCGTACCGGCTATCCGTTCCGAGACCCCCCGGGCCGCTTCCGCGGCCGCTTCGCGGCAGCTATCTACGAGAGCCGTGTCCAGGTCGAGCTTCGATGCCATCGCGATGCCAATCCCGATAGTGGAGTCCAGAGCCTGTTCACGCTCGAAACTATAGCAATTTTGATCAATTAAATTTCTATTGACTATTGCCGATACCTTGGTAAGCTCGGCCCTGAGTACTAGTGGCGGGAAAGTTGTCAGGTCCTGCGCCCGTAGCTCAAATGGAAAACGGTCACGCATTCGATGGGCTCAAGACGCGGAGTCGCAGCCACGCAGCCAAGGCGTTCGACACTGGACGATTCCTTCGGCGGTTGATTGCCGGCAACGGCCGCTTCGCTTTCTTGACACCCGCAAATCGATCCCCGACCTAAAGAGCAGTGGCCTTCTAAGCCGCAAGGTGCGGGTTCGAGCCCCGTCGGGCGCTTAACAGCGAACAACTCAAGCAGGCTGGCTGAAGGCTGGAACGCCATGTAATGGGGCGGGCAACCCGAGGCTCGAGATCCCGCTCGACGTCACGGTTCGCATCGCTCGGGCGAGCCTGGGCGTGCAAGGGGTGCGGAGAAACCACTGACATAGATGCCCATGGAAGCGAGCCACATGCACCGGATTGAGCTCTTCGACGGAGCGCCGCACAAGCTGCCTGTGAACTTGGGACTGGGCGATCAGAAACCGGTAGTCGCGGTCCGACGCCGACGGGTCGGGCATGCCGTCGTACTGGTCATCCCATGCTCTGAGCGTCGCCGAGATCATCGCCCAGCAGGGGTTCGCGGCGAGGTCGAAGAACCCCTCTCTAGAAATCGAAAGGCTCTTCCCGGGCGGATCCGCAATGAACATCCCCAGTGCGGTCGTCGCACTGAGCCGCTCGGCCAGCCCCGCGTCTCCCGCGGATACGCGGTCGATCTCCGGATGGGCGGCTATCTCGTCGAGCAGTTCGTCGGCCAGCCAGGGTGCGGCGAGACTCGACTTGACCACCTGGTCGTCCACCGCGACCATCCCGTGCACTAGGCAGTTCGAAGGGTGGATATCGCCGCCACCGGCGAGACGGCCGAGGAGCATGTCGTTCGACTGAGCCAGGGAAAGCCACTCGTCCCCCATGACCTGGATGGAGTCGCCCGGGCTCAGCATCGATCGCGTTGCGTCCCAGAGCCCGATATAGCGCAGGTACTGCGTCGAATGGCCGTCGGGCCGTCGCAGCACCAGCTGTGGGTAGCTGGGGTCGCCGGTGGGAAAGAGGACCGCCCCACTGGCCGTGACCTCCGCGACCCCTGTCTCGACAAGCCGATCCCCGACCGCTTCTATGTCCGCCAGGAAGTCGGACTCGAAGAACAGCCTGTCCAATATCACGTGGAGGCGCGCCAGGGTTTCTTCATGTCCTTCGACTGCCCAGTCGCGAATCTTTCGCCATAGGGCGACTGCTTCCGGATCGCCCCGATGCCAGCGTTCGATCAGCCTGGTGGCCAGGTCGTCGCATTCCTCGTCCTCCCGCGAGAGAGCCGGGTCGCTGGCCAGTCCCTCGGCTGACACCCCGGCATCGGCCGCAGCCCTCACGTAGCTGGAGTAGCAGGAGCCGACGAAGTGGTCGCTCTTCTGCCGTCGCTCGAACGGGCTCTCGCCGCCGCCGTATTGCTCGTACCCCGCCATTGCCTCGCCGACGCTTCTCCCCACGTCGCCGACCTGGCTCTGGGTGATGACCGTCGCTCCGCAGGCCCGGAGGATGGCGGCGATCGAGTTGCCGAGGGCGATGTTCCTCAGGTGACCGACATGCAGGGCCTTCGTCGCGTTCGGATCGCAGAAGTCGGCGACGACCTGCTTGCCCGAAGCGAGATTTCCGGTCCAGACTGGTGCGTCGTTGCCGGACTCCAGCATCTCTCCCAGCTCGCCCACACACAGATCCGAGAGGCGGATGCCCACTCTCCCCCGCTTTTCGGCCGACACGTTCCCGATCGCGTCGAGCGCCGCGATCTCGCGCAGTGCGCTCGCGGCAAGCTCGGGAGGAGCCTGAGAGAGGCCGAAGAGGCTCAGATCGCGCCGACCCGGGTGGTGCGGCACGGACACTCGCGCGTCGTCGACCAGCTCGTGCCGCTCGAGTACGGCTCCAACCGCGTCCAAGACGTTCTCGACTCGGCTTTCCTCCACTACGCCCCCAATACACAAGATCTGCTTATTATTAGGGTGAATATAGCGCAGGCTAGCCAAGGCGCCGGGGTACGAGCAGGAGTCGTCAGAGGGAACGGATGGGAACTGAGGCTGATCCTCCGGAGGGGAACGAGAGCTTCGTCTACGCCGACTTCGTCGCGCCGATGAGAGGCGACGAGCTCGACTGCGCCCGCCGTTTCGTCATCGCCGATACCTACGCTCGTTTTCGCCGCGATCGCGGCGACGCCGTGCTCTTCGCGCCTGCGATCGGGACCTTCGGCGAGGAGATCGTGTTAGAGGCCGCTCGGCGGGGTATCTCTCCGCACGACCTTGCCGACAGCCTCGTTGACCGGCTGCGACAGAGATGCGACCTGCTCGGAGTTTCCTGCGACTGGACGCGGAGCGTGGTGACCTCGCAGCCCGAGCATTGCCGCCGCGCCCAGCGCATCTTCCTCGAGCTGTTCGAGAGAGGCCTCGTCTACCGCCGCGAGCCGCCTGGCGACGATCGGCCTTGGCTCCTGCAGCGCGCCGCCTTCGCGGAGTCGTGCGATCGAGGCTTGGATGAGCTGCCCGGTTGGACGGCGGACGCGATCGAGGCCCAGCGTCGGGTGCTGGGGCGAATAGAAGGTGTCGAGATCGACGCGGTGCTTCTCGGGGGCGGCCAAGTACCGGTGTTCACGCCCTATGCGGACTCCATCGGCGATTCGACGTTCATCGCGATATCGCCGCACCATCCGGAGGTGCAAACGGTCGCCTCGCCCTCCGATCTCGAGCAGCTCCGCAACGATCCAAGCCCGGTGAGCATGGCGCAGACCGGGATGCAGGCAGCAATCCCCGGCGTCGACGGCCTGCTCCCGGTGGTCGTAACGCCGTCGGTGGATGCCCGGTTCGGCCCCACCCTGTGCCTCGGCATCCCGGACCGCGATGACACCGACCGCGAGATCGCCGCGCGCCTCGTAACGCGACCGGGGCTGCCGTTCAGGACGACCCGCACCAGCTCCAAGCCGCGCTCCGCGGCACGGTTCCCTCTTCCGGACCGGCCGGTCTCCCGGATCGGCGAGTGGGGCGTTCCGGTGCCGATCGTCCACTGCGACGGCTGCGGGCCGCTCTCCGCGGACGTCGAGGAGGCATCGGGCGGGTCGAAGTCCCAGACCGGGGCAAGCGAGACGGACTCTTGCCGCTGCCCCGGGTGCGGCGAGCCAGCGAAACGAGACCGGCAGGTCCTCGACGGCCGTTTCGACAGCATGTGGGCGTGGCTGGCGATCCCCGTCCCACCTGACGACAGAGGATCGTCCTCGCTGGCGCATTCCGAGCTCAACCGCTGGCTTCCCGCGAGGCAGGCCGTCTGGAGCGCGGCCGACGCGGAGCAGTTCCTTGACGAGCGCTTTGCAAGCAGAGCAATGAGCGAGCTCGGCATTCTGCCGGGACTCGACCCGCCCGAGCCCTTCGCGGGAGCCACGCTGTGCGGGGCTGTCGGCGGCGACGAGCACGGCGGGGTCGGCAGCGCCGAGGAGCTGGACGAACTCGCCGCCCGGGAGGGGCCGGACGTAGTTCGGCTGACGATCCTCCACGCTGCGTCCGCTCCCAAACCGGCCAGCTGGACCACCGACTCTTTTCGCCACTCCCAGCGATTCCTGGGCGAACTGCGGGACTATGCCGAGCCGCGGCTGAGCTCCCGCGAGCTCGCCCCGCCCCTCGAGATCGACGGCTCGGCCCGCCTGCGTCGTCGGCTCTCGGCCTGGTGCCGGGTAGCTGAAGTCAAGGTCTCAGCAAGCCTCGAGCAGCTGAAGATGCACCGGGCGACGTACGACCTGATGCTGTTCCTGAAGCGAATCCGCGACTTCGAGGAGCGCTGCGTCGACGCTGGCGAGCTGACTCCGCTGGACCGCGACGCGGTCGTCGTGGCTCTAATGCAGCTGGTTCGGCTGGCCTCCCCCTGCGTCCCGCATATCGCCGCCGAGCTCGAGGCTATCGCGGGCACCGAGGCGTCGCGCTCGCTCGCCGCTGCCTCCGACCTCTAGATTGGTTACTGGCCGCACACCGAACGATCGGCACCACTGCGGCGATTCGTGCTGGGTGGAGCCGTGATTAGCGCGCGATCGGCACCGCGAGACCGGCGGAGCGGCGCAGGGTGGCGATGCGACGGCCAGGCTGAACGGCGGGACGTATCTCGCCCACGCGATCGCCGAGCGAGGCGACGGTCGCATCGAGATCGGGTGCGACGAAGGCGAGGCCCCAGAAGAAGGCGGGCCGGTCCGTGTCGCCGCCGGCGCGCTCGATTGCCTCTTTTGGCTCCTGGACAACCTCGAGGATGACCGTGCCGAGGCGGAAGAACGCCTGGCGCGGAGCACCCGCCGGCGTCGGCTCCTCGCGGATGCGCCGCAGGTCGAGACCGGCAGCCTGCAGCGCCCCGACCGTCCGATCGAGTGCGGGCGTGATCGCGACGACGTGGTCGAGCGCGGCGATTCCATTGGAATGCACTGACCGTTCGCTCGGAGGTCGGCGATCGGACCGCGTCGTCGACAGCCCGTCCATCTCGGTCGCCTCGACGTCACGCAACGACCAGCCGGTCAGGCCCCTCCCCGCGTCCAGACCCGCCAAGCGGATCCGCACCTTCCCGACGACGCAGGTGTCGCCATCGACCTCGAATCCGAGTGCCGACCAGGCATCCGGCACGTCCGCGACGGTCAGCTCGTCGATCGTCGCGGCCACGCGGACAAGGTAGCCGCTGACCTCGACGCCTGGAGCTGCCGTCTCACAGCATCGTAAGCTGGCGATGCGCCCAGCTCGGCCCGGGGGGCTGCCCCGCGGCGCTCCCGCTCTCGAGGTCGAGCAGGGCCCGCTTTCGCTGCAGGCCCCCTCCGTATCCGGTGAGCGAGCCGTCGGCGCCGATCACCCGATGACAGACCAGGATCGGCGTCGGGGGGGGCGTGCCCGACGAGGTCGAGCTGCAGCTCGAAATCTCTCCGCTCGCCGGTGAAGTACTGCTCGAGCTGCGCGATCGCCTCTGCCGGAGACTCGAGGCGCGCGATTCAAGGGCGAGTCGGGCTTGCGTCAGTCGTCTCGGAGGAGCTCGTCGAGCGTCTCGCCGCTGATCACCGACTGTGGCCGTTCGACAACCACGTCCGAGCCGGGGCGTGCATGCTCGTCACGGCGCTTGATCAGCAGCCACTGGGGCTTCTCGCCGGGACGCGTGCGCTGCAGGGCAAAGCCGCCGCGCAGCTTCTCTCCATGCAGGACGAAGACGGCATGGCCGCGCTCGAGGGCCTGGGGCCAGGCGACCCGGCCGCCCTGCTCGTAGCGTCCCCGATCCCAGACGATCACGCCGCCATCCCCGATTTCACCCTCGAAGGCATTGTGGGCGATCGAGTGGTCGGCGACCTCCACGGCGAGGCGCTTGACGGCGGGATCCAGCGAAGGGCCCTTCGGAACCGCCCAGGAGCGCATCACCCCCTCGACCTCCAACCGCAGGTCGAAGTGATGGGCGGTGGCGGCGTGCTCCTGGACGACGAAGGCGCCGGCGCTGACGCCCCGGATCGCGAACTGCTCGTGACCCTCGACCTTCACGCGCTCGAGTGCGACCTCGGTCACCCGCGCGCCCGGCGTTCCTTCGCGAAGGAACGCCACCAGGTCCTCAACCGTTCCCTCGGGTCCCTCGGCGTGGACGAGGACACTGCCGTCCTCCTCGTTGCGCACCCAGCCCAACGCCCCCAGCCGGCGCGCCCGGCGCACCGCCGCCTCGCGAAATCCGACGCCCTGCACCCCCCCGCGTACTACCGCGCGTACCGCCGTCGCGTTCGCATTCCCTCGCTTAGCCACGAGAGCTACCGACGGCGGCTGGGGCTGCCGCCGGATCGAACCGTGTCGGCGACAGCGGCGAACAGTGGAGATGACGCGCCTCCGGAACACCCATGCGCCGGGAGCATAGGTCAGGACCGATCCCCGCCCCGGCCCGTCGCCATGGGTAGGAAGCCTCGCTTGGCCGCCAGTGTCGGAGGAGTCGGCTCGCCACCACAAAACGCCGATGGCAATCACGCCCGCCCGACTCCTACGTCAGCCTCGCCGTGATCGCTACGGCCGTCGTCGTCGGGCTCGGCCTCCCGATTGCCGACGAACCGGCAAGAAGCCTTAGGCGCTGCCGCAGGTAGAGCCTGACGAACGCCATTAGTCAGCGTTTCAGCCCCAAAGGCAGAAGGGTAAAGGAGTCTCGCAACCGAGGAGAGGAGTTTCTCATGCAGCGCCCGAACTTGGACCTCTTGCACTCGAAGCGATGGGTGCGTTACGCATGGCTTCTCGCAGTGGTATCGGCTCTCGCCTTCGCTGACGCGGGCGCGGCGGCGGCGCCCGGCTCAGCCGACCTGAGGATCACCAAGACCGACAGTCCCGACCCGGTCAACGTCGGATCGATCCTCACCTACACCATCCAGGTGCAAAATCTCGGGCCAAACGCGGCGACCGGCGTAACCGTCACCGACCAACTCCCGAAGGGCGTGGACTTCGTCTCCGCTACTGCGACCTCAGGCCAGTGCGCGCGGAAAGGGAAGAAAGTCACCTGCGATCTCGGCGAACTCAGTGCGCCAACTATCAACTACGGCAGCCCGCCGACGGTGACCATCTCGGTCATCCCTCGCCAGGTCGGGACGATCAGCAATACCGCCTCCGTGAAGGGAGGCCAGAAAGACCCGGTCGCATCCAACAACAAGGCCACCGCGACGACCAGCGTTATCGGCCCTGCGGCGACCTGCCGTGGCGTCCCCGCCACGATGATCGGAACGGCGGGCGATGACACCATCATCGGCACCGGCGGCCGTGACGTCATCGCCGCTTTCGGCGGCAACGACACGATCGCTTCGCTGGCCGGCCGGGACCTGGTCTGCGCGGGAAGCGGCGACGACTACATCGGCGCCGGCTCTGCGGCCGATCGCGTGTTCGGTGGAGCAGGCGAAGACCGTCTCCTCGGCCGCGGCGGCCCGGACGTGCTGAAGGGCAATACCGGCAACGACGTACTCAAGGGCAACCGTGGCGCGGACCGTCTGCGCGGCGGGTCCGGCTTCGACCGCTGTCGTGGCGGTGCCGGCGTGGACTCGGTTCGGGGGTGTGAGCGGTAGACGCCCGCCGCCAACCGGGAAGGGGTTGAGCCCTCGGCTAGCCAGCCGAGGGCCTACGGCGAGATTGTCTACCACCTCCTGGCGAGCGCCGGGAGATCTGCCGGCTGATCTGGGGCAGGTGCAATGCCTGCAGCTAGCGAGAACCCGACCATCGGCTGGTCGGGATCATCAGCCAGGCCGACATCGCGCGCCAAGCCCCGCGCAGGAGGCAGGCGGCCTCCTTGCCTCGATCTCCTCGGCCCCGGCCAATAACTGAGACGCACGCCGCTACCGGCTCACGACCCGAAGCGGAGGCCCGATCGTCCCGCGCTCCTCGTCCGGGCGGCCGAAGACGATATCGGCGAGGGAGACCATGCCGACCACGCTGCCCTCTTGGCAGACCGGCAGGTGCTGGACTTCGTTTTCGCGCATTCGCTCCGCAACGGCCGCGATGTCCTCCTCGGGAGAGCAGGTAACCGGGTACATGGTGGCGACGTCGCGGACGAAGGCGGCAAGGGGCTCGCGCTCCTCGGCCAAGACTCGGATCACGATGTCACGCTCGGTGAGGATCCCCGCGCATTCGCCGTCGTGGTCGAGGACCGGAATGCCTCCGACTCCGCTGATCCGCATCTGCTGAGCCACTTCGACCAGCGTGGTGTCGGGGCGAACCGGGGAGATGTCGGTGCTCATGCGCTCGCCTACCGTGATCATCCTCAGCACCTCATCTCTGAATCAGCCTCACCGTCTTCCCCTGGGATACCCGCTCCTTTTTGGGCAAAACCTGGCAGCAGCGCCCGGGCCGGCGCATCCCCCCTTCCTACACTGGAGCTATGGCAAAGCCGCGCACAGCGGATCCCTGGCGAGACACCGAAGTCATCGATTCTCGCGCGCCCCGCTTCAACCAGGCCGTGGTGGGAATCGTGGCGCTGGCGGGTGCCCTTCTCGGCTGGCCGCTGCTCTGGGCACTGATGGCAGTGCAGCTGCTGATCGGCCTGACGCTGGGACGGCGCTTCTGCCTGACCTGCCTCGCCTACTTCGAGCTGATCCAGCCTCGCTTCGGCGAGGGAGAGCTGGAGGACTCGCGACCGCCTCGCCTTGCCAATGCGATGGGCTTTTCCTTGCTTACCGCCGCGGCCTTGGCGTGGTGGCTGGGCTCGCCGACGGCCGGCACGGTGCTGGCCGCGGTCGTCGCCTCCCTGGCGCTGCTGGCGGCGGCGAGCGGCTTCTGCGCCGGCTGTGAGCTCTACAGGCTGAGTGCCCGCCTGCGCGGCATCTCGCCGAAGCGCCAGAGCCGCATCGAGCCTGCGGACCTCGGCGTCCTCAATGGGCACAGCCGCGCCTTCGTCGAGTTCTCCCACCCGCTCTGCGGAGAGTGCGAGGAGTGGGAACGGCGCCTTGCCGGCGAGCCCGACCCGCTCGTCAAGCTCGACGTGCGCGAGCGCCCGGACCTTGCCCGCAAGTACGGGATCACCGTAGTGCCAGCCGTCTTCGAGGTTCGGGCAGACGGCACCGTGCTCGAGCGGCTCGCACCTTGATCAGCCGCATTTGTGCCAGTCAGAGAGATATGGGTCCGACCGAGGAGAGCCTGGGCCACCGCCGCGGGGATCCAGTGCATCCCCTGTGCGCCTAGGTCGAGATCTCCGCAGACTTGCCGCGGTGGCGGGCATACACTTCCCGCGTCCACTCGCCGGCACCGTGCTCTTCGAGCAGATCGCGGACGTCGGCCAGCCGTGGGTGCCCACGCTGGGGCTGGGGATATGGGAACTGCTCGGGCGCGACCAGGGGCGCTACGAGCGCCGCCAAGGTGAGGTCGGCGACCGTGAACCGATCGCCGACCAGATAGCCGCTCGGCCCCAGCTCGGCCCGAAAACGCTCGCAAGCCGCGCGGCACTTGCCTTCGGCCTGCGCAACGCTGCGTTCGTCGATCCCGAAGTCGGCCACGGTCCGGCGACGGATCAACGGGTACATGGCGCGGGCCGCGACTCGGCGCCCGCCTTGAAGGTCCGGGGTGAAGGCGCTGAGCATCAGGTCGGGGTCGGGGAGCATGCGGTGAAGCGCGAGTAGGCGCGAGTAGGGCCCGAGCTCCTCGTCGAAGAAGTCCTCCAGCTCCAGCGCCTGCCGACGCTGCGTGGGATCGGCGGGATACAGGGGCGGCTCGGGCTGGCAACGCTCCAGCGCTTCGATGATGCGCGTTGAGTCTCCGATCGCCTCGCCATCGAGCACGAGCACGGGGAAGGTGCTGTCGCCACCGGTGAGCCGCCGCGCCAGCTTTGCGTGCCGTCCGGGAACGGCCGCCCGGCGGATGTGTGGGATGCCCTTGTAGTCGAGCGCCCAGCGTGCCTTCTCGTTGTAGTTCGAGACCTTCAGGTGCCAGAGGATGGGCGTGTCACTGCTCTCGCCCATATCTCCTTGCATCACATACCTCCCCGTTCAGTGCCTTGCCTTCATCCTAGTTGCTCGCCGCGGGCCTCAGTTTGGGCCTGGGCCCCTCGATGTCGTCGCCGACCATCACCGCACCCGACAGCTGGGCGGCGAGTTGGTCGAGCGCTTAATGGAAGAACGCTCGTTGGTCGCCTCGTCTTCTTCTCGCGATCTGCGTTCGCTTGGCGATTCGTTGAGAAGCCGCTCTGCATCGCCTTGGAGACGTTTGAGTTCCATCAGGTCGTGCGATGGCTGGTCAGCTCGAATACCTCTCGGTCTTCGTCCGGCCGCCAGCCGAGGCCATCGAGCAGGCGGAAGTCTTCGCCGAACTCGATCCCGAGCCGCTCGGCGGCGGCGAAATCATCCGAGAATCGGCGGGAATCCACGGCAATCCACCGCTATCTCGGGTGGCTAAAAATGGAGCGGGATCCCTCCCTAAGTCAGCTTGATCGGAAGACCCCGCAAACCGCTCTGCAATGCGGATTCTAGAAGGGTGGACGACCGGATTCGAACCGGCGACCGCCTGGACCACAAATAGGCGAGGGACTGCCGGCGAAAGCCAACAAACCGCATCACAAAGCGGTTTGAGCCCCACCACGCCAAACGAGCATTCGGCTGAATGTGCGCCGATATGCCCGGATATGTCGGGTGTTCAGGCAGAAACCGGGATTTCTGCCTGAATGGAACCGATCCGATTCCGATCCAGTTCAAGTCTCCAGGGAGGAAGCCGCAACGACAGAGACATCGTCGTGCGAGACCGCCCCCCGCTTCTGCGCCCGAGCCGTAACGAGCGCCGGCTTCCGATCCGCTGGCGAGACATCGAGCACGAACTCGATCTCAAGCCGCCGCGCCGCGTTGATGATCGTGTCGACCTCCGGGTTGTGCTCCCCGGACTCGAGCTTGACGATCCGCGGCTGAGACACCCCAAGCCTCTCTGCCAGGACCCGCTGAGTCAGCTTGTGCTCGGCCCGATACCGCAGAAGGGTCGCAGCGAACTCACGAGCTGGGGCGAGCCGCTGCCACTCCGCCTTGAAGCTGGGGTCGGCCATCTGCTCTTCCGCGACCAGCGCGTCGAAGTTCTTTCCGGAAGTTGCCATTGCTAATCTCATGATAATAGAATTGTTATCAATGTCAACGGTGGTGCAGGAGCCGCTGAGCGGCCTCCGCGACCGCCCGCTCAAAGTCCTTCTTCTTCGCTGCAACGGCAAGAACGACGAACCTCCCTCCCAGCCGCGCGTAGATCGGTCGAGCCTCGCAGGCTCCCTGCTTCGGTCGCAGCTCGAACAGATTCGCCTCGCCCTTCAACGACTTCATATGTGGCGACGGCAGGTCCGGCCCGAGATCCTTCAGCTTCTGGACCACGTTAAAAACCGCCTTGCGATCTCCTCGCGACTTCACATCCTCGAGGTCGATCACGGCATTGCTATCAAACTCGACAAGCCAGATCCTTGGCTGCTTCGCCATTCTCGTAACGTAGTGGCGAGCTCGGACTTAATTTTTTGTCTGCGCTACCACCTGACGAGCCAGAACCCAGAGTCCGCGGCGAGACCCGCCGCGGCCACACTGGCAACGAGCCGCCGAGGCCCCTGTTGGCAATCGGCGAAACAAAGCGCTCGGCACCTTCGCCTGTTGCAGGGTCGGCGACAAGGAAGGCTCGAGCACTAGTAGTCGAGCCACAGTGATAGCTTTTCTCTCATGGTCTCAGTCGAGTTCTTCGTCGAGAACTTTCTGCACCCGCTGGAGGAGGGAGAACCCCAACCACCGACCCGCTACGACGAGGAGCGCGGCCTAAATGTCATGTCCGACGGGCGTGCCCTGGTCGACATCGAGCTCGAAGGCGGCACGGTGACCGGTACCAAGGCCGGTGGTGAGCAGGACGACGCTGACCGCGACCCTGAGCCCACGACCGTCACCATGGTTCAGGCAGAGGGCTACGACTACATGGCGCAGGCCGCGGCGGTTCAGGCAGGCACGATCACGCTGACTGAGGCAAATGCCGAGGCGACCGACGCCGACGAGGACGAGGATATTTCACAGCTTTTGCCCTCCTCCCTGTCTGTCGAGCGATCAAAAGAGTGGACGTTGGGGTTGCTGGGAACGATCACCAATACGGCCGTCGATGCGGAGAGCAGCGACTTCGACTAGCGTGCGCCCGCTGATCGTCACCAATCGTGGTGACCACACGGCCGATTTTTTAGTTCGCGAGTTCGAGCGACGTCAGGTTCCCTTCCTGCGGCTCAACACCGAGGACTTCCCCTCTGACGTGATTCTGCGCTGGAGCTCTGACGGAGACCATGAGCTGCGCTCCGCCGGACACGCGTACCCACTCTCCGAATTCCCCTCAGTCTGGTACAGGCGACCCATTGGTCCTCGTCAGCCCAAGGGTCGTCCGGGCGTTAGTGAGTGGGCCGTACGAGAGAGCGAAGAGGCACTTAGGGGCCTCTGGCGGAGCCACCGCGCGCTGTGGGTAAACCATCCCGACGCCAATCACCGCGCCGAGTTCAAACAAGAGCAACTCCTGCGAGCGCGAGATCTTGGGCTGGAAATTCCCGAAACCCTTGTGACCAACAGCGGGGAGGAGGCACGCGCCTTCGCTACCTCTGTACCAGCCGGAGTCGTCTGTAAGCCCCTCAGGCTCGGTCGGCTCCTACATCGTGGCGAGGAGAAGCTTTTTCTCACGTCCCGCGTCAGTCCCGCCCAACTTCAGGACTTCCCTGAGGGCGGCGAGACCTACCTGTTGCAGGCACTGGTCGAAAAGCGAGCCGACATTCGAGTGACTGTGGTTGGTGAGCACTGTTTCGCAGTGGAGATCGATAGTCAGAGCGATCCAGACTCCCTCGTCGATTGGCGTCATGGCGGAACCGCTCTTCATCATGCGGTCCACCAGCTCCCCGACCAGATCTCCCGGCTATGCGTAGAGCTCTGCGCTGGCTATGGCCTCTGCTTCGGAGCAATCGACTTAGCGCTGCGACCTGATGGCGGCTACACCTTCTTCGAGGTGAACCCCAACGGGCAGTGGGCCTGGATCGAGCAGCTGACCGGGCTGCCCCTAAGTTCTGCCCTCGCCGACTTGCTGCTTTCCCCATGCTGAAGCTCCTGCGTTGGATTCTCAGCCCCTGGGAGGACGAAGTCGGGAAGGGAGCATTCTTCGCGGAACCGCGGGAGCAGCGGCTCGCGCGTCTGCGTACGCAGGATCCTGCAGTCGCCCGCGAACTCCTTGAAGAGGCGCGTCGCCTCAACGAGTGGGTCTACTCAATGACTGAGAGTGTCGAGCGACGGGCGACGACCCTGCAGGGAGTAGTTTCGATCGCTGCGACGGTGGCCGTCGCTGGGGGCGCTCTCCTACTCGATTCCGAGAAGGTCCAAGGGCTAGGGTGGCGGATCGTCCTCGCGGTTCTTTTCGGTGGCCTCCTCTACTGTTTGATCGCGACCGCCTACCGGGCCACGCAGTCATCAACGGAAATCCAAGTCTGGACCCGCGAGGACCCAAATGACCACCTAGAGCGAAGCTCGCGTCCCGTGGCGGAGATCGATACCGAGTTGAGCGCCGACATGCTCTACGGGTATGGGAGAAACATGGAGGTGATGCGTTGGAAGGTCACCTACCTCCGAGCAGCCTCGGAGTGGTTCTTGCGTGGGCTGATCTTCTTGGGATTGATCGCTGCAACCTTCTGCGCCTACCTGTTCACTCACTCCGGCGATTCCGTCCGCACGAAGAGCGACTCGCCCCCTCTTTTTCGTGTTGGCCTAGACACCAAGACCGACGAGGCAAGTGGGAGTTCCACCGGAGGCGCAGTCACGCCTTCACACCAGCGCTAGACGAGGTCTTCGACGCTATCCTTGGCATGAAGGAGATGCTAGTCGACGACAAGCTCGCCGGGCCTCCCTTCCTCGGGACCCGAATTCCACCGGATGCGTAACAGCGCTTCTAAATAGGCATGGGTCGTCTACAAATCGTCATGTTGACGACTACAAGCAGGAAGCTCCAACTACCGGCCGCGGCCGAAATCCGCGCCAATCGCCGCGCATCCGTACCTATCCGGGGCTGTTCAGGCAGTTTCTGCCTGATCGGGAGCGGATTTGGGTCCGGTTCAAACCGAGCCCGCCGAGCCCAACCAGTCCATTTGCAGCTACTTCAAGCAGGGTGGACGACCGGATTCGAACCGGCGACCGCCTGGACCACAACCAGGAGCTCTACCAGCTGAGCTACGTCCACCGCGTGGCTCCAATCTAGCGTGCTGGCCGGGAGGGCCGGCGGGCGGTTAGGCGGGTCGCAGGATGCGACCAGGTCGGCAAAGGCCTGGAAGCCGGGAGTGGAACCGGGGGACCAGCTGCGCCTCGGCCTCACGAGCCTGACGAAGCAGTTCTCTGGGTGCGTCGGGGGCGAGCAGCTGGGCGCCGAGGCAGATGCCGAGAGTCGACGGCCAGGCTAGGAGTCAGCTCGCCGCCGTCCCGAAACCAGCTCGGCTAACCACGCTACGGTTGGCGGCATGGGTCAACGACGCGGGATCGCGTTCTTCCGGCCAGACGCGCGGCCGACTGCCACCACCGGAGCCCAGGCTCGGGGTGCCGTGGCGATCGGGGCCCTGGCGGTCGGGGCGGCCGCAGTCGGCGGCTTCGCGATCGGTCGCCTGAGCGTCGGGCGGCTCTCGATCAAGCGCGCCTCGATCGGTCGCCTCGAGGTCGAGGACCTGGAGGTCGGTCGCTTTCGCGTCCGCGACGGCACGCCTCCGGCATGAGGAGGCCACTGCTCGCCGCGCTCGCGTCCGTCGCACTCTTTTCCTGGCCGGCTAGCGCCCAGGCACTCGGCCCCTATCCCGATCTGGGCAGCTGCCCGGTCTTTCCCGACCCCCCTCCCTCGCTGTCTCCGCGTGCCCCGTCGCTCCCGAACCAGGCCGCCTGGAACCAGGACATCTCGAAGGCGCCCGTCGCGCCCAACTCCGCCGCGACCATCGCCTACATCAACGCCAACGGCGGCAACTTCCTCCACCCGGACTTCGGCTCCCCCCGCGCCTACGGATTCCCCTACACCGTGGTCGGCGCCGCACAGCAACGGCTGTCGATCCACTACACCGCCTACGGCAGCGAGAGCGACCCAGGGCCGTTCCCGATCCCAGGCGGCGCCCCGGTCGAGGGCGGTAGAAGCAGCGACGGCGACCGGCACGTGCTGGTGGTGGACCGTTCCAGCTGCATGCTCTACGAGCTCTACCGCGGCTTCTTCACCCAGAGCGGGCAGCCTCATTGGAACGCCGACTCGGGCGCCAGCTGGAACCTGCGCTCGTCCGCTCTGCGCCCCGACTCGTGGACCTCGGCCGATGCCGCCGGGCTGCCGATCTTCCCCGGCCTCCTCCGTTATGACGAGGTCGCGGGGGGTCACGTCGAGCACGCGATCCGCGTCACCTTCGACAGCACCCGCGATGCCTGGCTCCACCCCGCCTCACACTGCGCCGGCGACACCGCCAACCCGAGTGCGCCGCCGATGGGGGCGCGGCTGCGACTCAAGCCCGGCTACGGGCTGAGCCACTTCAGCGGCGGGGCGAGGACGATCGCCGTGGCGCTGAAGCACTACGGGATGATCGTCGCCGACAACGGCTCCAACTGGTTCTTCGGCGGCAGCAGCGACCGGCGCTGGGACGACGAGAATCTGAACCAGCTGAAGCAAATTCCCGGCAACGCCTTCCAGGTCGTGCGCAGCGCCGCACGAGTCCGCGCCTGCTGAGGCTCAGCCGCGATCGAGCGCGACGTGGCTGAAACCAGCCTCTAGGCGGGATTCCAGTTCCGGTGCGACGCGCGCGTCAATCTCCTCCCCGCCGCTGACCAGAATCACATCGCTCGCGGGGAAGCTCTGCAGCTGATCCTCGACGGCCTGCACGACATCCTCGTCGCCGACCCGGGCCTCGGCCGCGATGCCGGCCTTGGCGAGCGCCGCCACGGTGGCGACGAGGTTTTGCTGCGCGGTCTCGCGCGCTCCCTCGACGTCGGATGCCCAGCGGTCGAGGAAGCCGATCCTGGCCGGGGAGAGGACGAGGACGCCGGCGTCGTCACCACCACCCGTGAGCCTGGCAGCAGCGGCAATCTGGCGCACCGCGGCAGGCTCCTCGACCGCGCAGGCGATGACGAGCAGGACGTGGCGCCGATCGTCTCCGGCCTCGGCCGAGACGATCGGGCCGCGGGGGCGCTGCCGTACCGCGACAAAGACGATCGCGACCGCCGCCAGAGCGCCGGCCGCCACACCGGCCCCACCCCCGCCCAAGCCGAAAGCCGCGACGATCGGCACCGCGATTGCGGCAACGATCACCGGCAGCTTCCAGGGAGCCATCGGCCTGATTTTGGCCGAGACTGGGGTTAAACGCGCCTGGCGCCGAGCATCGGGAACAGCAGCATCGCCAGGCCGATCAGGATCACGATGATCCCGAGGACGTAGTTGACGAGCAGCGCCAGCACGATTCCAATGAGAATTACGACTATTGAACTTGGGGTCATGGCCGCTTGGTTACCCCGCCTCCCGTTTGCGGAAACCACCGGCACGTCCCGCGAGTCGCCCAACGCCCCCGGCTGGATTCGAACCAGCGACCCACGGCTTAGAAGGCCGTCGCTCTGTCCACTGAGCTACGGGGGCGGGCAGGCCCTAGATTACGGCTCTAGGTAGCTCGCAAAATGATGCGCGATGATGACAAGTCCCCCGTTCAGGTAGAGACGGTGGGCATCCGCTCGGTCAAGACCGACGCCGGAGTCGAGGTGAAGCTGGACACAACCGAGTTGCCTTCCCTCCTCGACCAGCCATTCGAGCAATCCTCGTCCGTGGCCGCGCTGCCTTGCTTCTGGCAAGGTCGAGAGGTCGTCGACGTAGAGGTAGTGACCCCAGGCAAGCCCGTGGCCCGTGCGAAAGCCCGCCACGGCGGACGCGCCTTCCACCCCCTCGTCAAAAGCCCCAACCAGCCGGTAGCCCTCAGGTCGCTGAACCTCGTTGATCTGCTGGATGAAAGACCGCTCATCGGTGAGGTCGGTACGAAGCGCCCGCATGGCGTTGAACGCCAAGCCGGTCTCGGGGGGACATAACTCACGGATCATCCACGCATTCTGGAGCTGGGGACGGACGTGGGTGAGAGGCCCCACACAGTGCCAATCAACCTAGCTCCGGCCCCGGCAAGCCCACCTCGCGTAGGATCGGCGGCGATGCCAAGCATCGATGCGGGAGGTACCGAGCTTCATTACGTCCGCGCCGGGAGCGGCGAGCCGATGCTTCTGATCCAGGGCATGAGTGCGACCCACCGGACCTGGGGACGACCCTTCCTCTCGCCGCTCGAGGAGAGCTTCGACTGCGTCGTCTTCGACAACCGCGGGATGGGGCTGTCCGGGCGGGCGGAGCTGCCGTTCACGACCGCCGACCTGGCCGCCGACACCATTGGGCTGCTCGACGCGCTCGAGATCGAGCGCGCCCACGTGGTCGGGATCTCGATGGGCGGGATGGTCGCGCAGGAGCTGGCGCTCGCCCATCCCGAGCGGATCCGCACCCTGACCCTGGGAGCGACCTACTGCGGCGGTCCGGAGGGAACGTTGATGGACCCCGAGGACCTGCAGATGCTCGGCGCGGCGATGGCCTCGGGGAAGCGCGAGCAGGTCTTCAGCGCGATGTGGGAGATCAACCTCTCCCCCGGCTTTCGCGAAGACGAGGCGCGCTTCGCGGAGTTCTGCGAGATGGCGACCGCCCTACCCGCTCCGCAGGCCGTGATCCTGCAGCAGATGCGGGCTTGCGGTGCGCACGACACCAGTGCCCGGCTCGGGCGGATCTCGATCCCGACCCAGGTCATCCACGGCACCGCCGACCGCCTGCTCGGAGTCGGCAATGGCCGGCAGATCGCCGCCCTGCTCGGCATCGAGCCACAACTGCTCGAGGATGTGGGCCACATGTTCTGGTGGGAGCAGCCCGAGCGTTCCGCGGCGCTCGTCCGCGACCACGCCTTGGCGCCGGTCTGAGGGGACGTGCCCGTCAGCCTGCTTCTGCTTCCTTGCCGACGTCGGCGCAGCGGGGGTCGAGCTTGCCCTTGACCTTGAAGACGTAGTCGGGCTCGGGGGTGATTTCGGGCTCTTCGATCACCAGCTCCAGCGCCGGATCGCTCTTCAGCCAGGCGTAGATCGGATACCAGTAGTCCGCCTCGGGGGAATCCTGGGTGTACTGGCTGATGATCAGGAAGTCGTAATCGCCGGCGTTGATCTGGCGGCGAAATTGGCCACAACTCGTCGCCAGCCGGTACTGGCCGTCCGGCCCCGGCACGCCGATGTACTGGACGTAGTTGTCGAGGTTGGCGCCGAAGAAGCCGTACTGGCCGAAGAAGATCTCGCCCGAGCCAGCGATCCCGATCCTCACCCCGTGGCGGTTGTGGGCGAAGGTGTAGGCCTGGCGCGGACCGCCGTCCTGAAGGAAGGGCGTGGTGCGGGTGTAGTGCTGGTTATAGTACTGGACCTCTTGGGCGCGGCCGAGCACGACGGCGAGCAGCAGAACGCCGCCGGCCGCAGCTGCGACGAAGCCGCGGCTGACGCGGCGGCGACCGCGCATCAGACCCAGCGCCGCCGGCGCCCAGACCAGCGCCAGGGTCAGGAAGACCGTGCCGACGATGTACCCCGGGTACCAGCGTGGCGTGGTCAGGACCGTGATCGCATAGACCGCGACGAGGAAGAGCAGCGTCTGCCAGGCGCGCGAATCGGGAGCGCGGAGCGGCCGGGCGACCGGCAGCAACGTCAGCGCCAGAACCAGGCCCGGGACCAGGTAGCGGGTGTTGGTGAAGAAGCCCGTCGGCGAGCCCTCCTGCCCCGCCGCGGTGAGCGGGGTGAAGACGTAGACGACCGCGGTCAGCAACGCCGCGGCGGCGATCACCTGCAGGATCCGGTTGCGCGAGCGCACCGCGATGAATACCGCGGCGGCGACGGCGACGATTAGGATCAGCGGCCAGAGAGGGCCGAAGGCATCGTCGAGGCGGGGGAAGAACCAGCGGCGGTAGATGGTCGGATCGGCGATGTAGTGGGAAACGGCGAAGCGGGGCCGCGGGTCGAGCGGCATCTGGTCGGGCCGGGGCAGGTGCAGCGGTCCGAAGCCGATCTGTGGGATCGGGTTGCCGCCGGTCTTGATCGCCGCCCGCACGTACCAGTAGCCGCCCACCGCGAAGGCGGAGAGGCCGAGCACCCAGGCCGTCGTCAGGCGCCTCCCTTTGCCGCTGAAGACGACCACTCCGAGCCCGATCGCCGCGACCGGGACGAGAAAGGTGAGCTTGACCGAGGCGGCGATGCCGGCGGCGATGCCGGCCAGGACGAGGGGGCCTTTGTCGAGCAGCGGCGCGTCGCGATCGGGCGTGTCCTGGACCGCCCCAGCGGTGGGCGCGCGGCGCTGGTGTCCGTTGATCAAGAAGGCGGCGAAGGCGATCAGGAAGGCGAGGCCCATGATGTCGTTGCGCCCCTCCCCCGGCTGCGTCTCGATCATCACGCCGGCGTCGAGGACGATCGCCGCGGCGACCAGCGTCGCCGGCCCGACCTTGTAGGGGCGGCCGACGCACCAGGCGGCCGTCAGCGCGATCGCAAGCCAGACCAGGTTGATCAGCGGCGAGAGCCAGTCGGTCTTGAAGACGACGATTCCCGCGGCGTGGATCAGCTCCGAGCTCTGCGGGTAGAACCAGGCGGCCAGCCGCAGCGGATCGGTGTAATGCAGGTGGACGATCGAGGCTTCCTGGGCGATCCGTGCCGCGAAGGGCATGTGGTACCAGGTGGTGTCGCCGCCGAACATCCCGTAGTCGAGGCTGAGCTGCGAGGGGAACGTCCACTCGGCGACGGTGAAGGAGGCGATGCCGAGCGCCAGCAGCAGGGCGATCGTCTGTACCTGTGGCGCGGCGATTTCCCCGCCGTCGCGCGGCGCCATGTGCCGGCCAAGCCCGGCGGCGAGCAGGCCGACGCCGATGCAGACGACGACGATCCAGCCCAGGTGCAGGATGCTGAGCGTGCCGAGCAGCTCCAGCGAGACGACGAGCAGCGCGACCGCGATCGTCGCCTCTGCGAGGCGGGCGAGGGCGCCGGAGAACTCCGGCGCGATCCAGCGGCGCAGCCAGTAGCCGCCAAGGCCGAGCGCGGAGACGATGCCGATCGTCGCCAGGCAGCCGCCGATGTAGGAGCCGAAGGAGGGGGTCACCGGCGCGGGATGCTATTCGGCGCGGCGGGTGTGCGAGCGCTAGGAGGCGGCGGTCGGGATGCGGCAGGAGACGCCGGTGCCGGCTAGGCCGCAGTAGCCGTTCGGCACCTTGTGCAGGTACTGCTGGTGGTAGTCCTCGGCGTAGTAGAAGGGACCGGCCGGCTCGACCTCGGTGGTGACCGGCTCGTGGCCCGCCGCGCGCAGCGCCTCGTCGTAGGCCTGCCGGGCCATCTCCGCAATCGCCTTCTGGTCGTCGTTGGCGAAGTAGATGCCGGAGCGGTACTGGGTGCCGACGTCGTTGCCCTGGCGCATCCCCTGGGTTGGGTCGTGCTCCTCGAAGAAGACCTTGAGCAGGTCGGCGTAGGAGACGGTCTTCGGGTCGAAGGCTACCAGGACCGCCTCGGCGTGGCCGGTCATGCCCGAGCAGACCTCCTCATAGGTCGGGTTCGGGGTCGTACCGTTCATGTAGCCGGCCGCGGTCGTGTAGACGCCGTCGAGGGCCCAGAAGAGCCGCTCGGCACCCCAGAAGCAGCCGAGCGCGAAGTAGGCGGTCTCGGTCCCTTCCGGGAACGGCGGCTTCAGCGGAGTGTCGAGGACGGCGTGGCGCTCGGGCACGACGAAGCCCGGCTCGCTGCGTCCCGGCAATGCTTCCTCCGGTACCGGCATCTGCGTCTTCTCCGGGTTCAGCTTCGAGATCAGCTTGCCAAGGCGGTCCATGCGCTAACTGACGTTACTCGCCTTGCTTTCCGGGTCGGTCTCCGGGTAGGTTGCGGCAATCGGCTGCCTCGTCCTGCTCTTCGCGCTGATCTCGCCGCGGTTCGCGCTGTTCGTGCTGTGGCTGTTCAGCGACCTGCTCAGCCGCGCCTTCGACAGCTGGATAGTCCCCCTCCTCGGCTTCTTCCTGCTGCCCTGGACGACCCTGGCCTACGCCGCGATGTGGGCATCCTCGGATCGCGTCAGCGGCTTCGAGTGGTTCATCGTCGTCCTCGCCTTCCTGATCGACCTCGGCGCCTTCGCCGGGAGCGGCCGGCGCCGCGCGCAAACTCGCTAGCCCGGCTCTCGCGCCTCGTCGAGCGGGTAGGCGAGCTTGATGTGGTCCTTGGCGAGGACGATGAAGTCGTGCCGTCGCGTCTCGCCGCCGTCGAGCGGCGAGATTTCGACCTCGAGCAACGGGATGAAGGCCACGTCGGCCCGGTTGATGGCGTCGGAGAAGCGGCTCTGGTAGCCCTCGGGGGGCAGGGTTACATCGCCGACGACCAGGTGACGGTCGGTTTCGAACACGACACGTTCCCTGTGACGGGGGCTTCCAGGTTGCTCTTCCATGCTGCCGCTATCGACGTTTCCAGGTATTTCCCGACCTGGATAACCGTCCAGGCTCGAATTGGGTCCAAGCAACAAATCGGGGCGCCCGGATTCGAACCGGGGACCTCGGCCACCCAAAGGCCGCGCGCTACCAGGCTGCGCCACGCCCCGCTACGGCCAGTGTAAAGCCGCACCTCCAACTAGGTGAGACTGTATTTGTCGTCGCTATGCGACGACAAATGCAGTCTCGGCGGCCGCCTGGCGAAAACCGTTAGCTTTCGCGCCGATGGCCGACGTGCGCCCGATCTATGCAACGCATTACGACCTGGACAGGGTCGGTTCGCTGCAGAAAGTGGCGGCGCCCCCTTACGACGTGATCGACGCGGCGCAGCGCGCCGAGCTGCTCGAGCGCTCCCCCTACAACGCGGTCGCAATCGACCTGCCGAAACCCTACGGTGAGACCGGGCCGCAGCAGACGGAGGACGATCCCTACGAGCGGGCTGCGCGGACGATGGACGAGTGGCGGCAGGCCGGGGCTCTGGTCACCGACAGCGAGCCGGCGATCTGGGCGATGACGCAGGGCTACACCGGCCCCGACGGCACCGCTCGCACCCGCCACGGCATCCTCGCCCGGGTCCGGGTCGAGGACTTCTCGACCGGCCAGGTCCTCCCCCACGAGCGCACCCTTCCCGGCCCGAAGAAGGATCGGCTCGACCTGACCCGCGCCACCCGCCACAACCTCTCACCGATCTTCTCGCTCAGCACCAAGGACGCCTGGCCACTTGTGGCACCGGCGATCGAAGCGGAAGACCCTTGGGACGAGGCGACCGACGAAGGCGGCACGGTCACCCGCGTTTGGCGCGTCGGCGACCCGGCGATCCACGCCGAGGTCACCGAGCTGCTCGCCGGAGCGCGGCTGCTGATCGCCGACGGCCACCACCGTTACGAGACGGCGATCGCCTACCGCGACGAGGTGGGTGGCGAGGGCGACCACGACTTCACCCTGATGGCGCTGACCGGCCTCGACGACCCCGGCCTCACCGTCTTCCCCACCCACCGCCTGCTCTCCGGCTTCGCCGGCGACGCGGAACGCCAGCGGCAGCTCGGCGAGGGCCTGCGCGAGCTGTTCGAGGTGACCGAGGTGCCGCTCGAGCAGCTCGATCCGCTCGGCACCGACGGCGTCGGCGTCTTCGGCCTCTACGACTCCTTCCACCGGCGCGGCTTCCGCCTGCGGCTGAAGGACGCCGCCATAGCTGCGCTCGACGAGCAGCTGGCCGGTAAGCCCGAGGCCTACCGCCGCCTCGACGCGGCGATCCTCGAGACGCTGGTCCTGAAGGGAATCGCCGGCCTCAGCGAAGACGACATCCTCGCCAAGCGCGGGCTCGGCTACTCAAAGAGCGTCGAGGACGCGCTGGCCCTGCTCGAGGACGGGACCTACGACGTCGCCTTCGTCCTCCGCCCGATCCCAGTCGACCAGGTCCGCGCGATCTGCGAGAGCGATGAGAACATGCCGCCCAAGTCGACCTACTTCTTCCCCAAGGTGCTGACCGGGCTGGTCTTCAACCCGGTCGGGTAGCGTGCGCCTACTGGGTCAGCTTTCCTCTCAGCGAGACTTCCTCGATCGTCTCGGTGCAGCCGGTTATGTGGATCACGGTCTTGCCTGAGACTTTCTGCGCCCGGCCGTTTTTCGTTTTCGTAACCGTGATCTTGTGTTCGCCGGTGAACTGGCCTTTTTCACCGAGCGGTTTGACGCAGACGTAGGGCTCGGGGCCCTCGTTGCCTTTGTAGACGCCGGGCGACTGTTTTTTCAGGGTCGATTTGACGTCGCGTCCTCCCGATTCCCTGGTCAGGCCAACGCTGCCACATCCCCCTGATTTGCAGGTGGATTTGAAGACGTATACATCCGTGGTGACCGTTCCCGGTGGGATGCCGATGTCGTTGCTCAGGATCGTCGCGGTCATCCTGAACGAGCCGTCGAGTCGCGGCCCGCCACTCGCCTGCTTGGCGCTCGCCACCGCCGCCAGCAGCAGCGTGGCTCCAACCGCGGCAACCATCAGCTTTCGCATCGCAAACCTCCCCTTCGTCGACCTGCGCCGATCCTAACCGACCTGCGTAGGATGGCCGCCAAGTGGTCAAGATCTACACGAAGAAGGGTGACGACGGCACCACCTCGCTCTGGTACGGCGGGCGCGTGCCCAAGCACCATGGCCGCACCGAGGCCTACGGCGCACTCGACGAAGCCTGCTCCCAGCTGGGGGTCGCGCGCGCCCTCTGTGGATCCGAGCAGGCCGAGCTGGCGACCGACATCCTGCACCTCCAGGACGACATCTTCGTCGCCGGCGCCGAGCTGGCCACCGCGCCCGAGGCGGCCGCGCGGCTCGAGGACGGCGTCAGCCGCACCACCGAGGAGATGGTCGGCGAGCTGGAGGAGGCGATCGACCGCTACATGGACCGGGTCGAGCTGCCACCCCAGTTCGTGATTCCCGGCGGCAACCAGCTCTCCGCCCAGCTCGACGTCGCCCGCACCACGATCCGCCGTGCCGAGCGCCGGATCAGCGCTCTGAGCGCGGCGGGCGAGCTGGCCGGCGAGACCGTCATCCACTTCGTCAACCGCGCCTCCGACCTCGCCTACGCGATGGCCCGCTTCGCCGACGTCGACGACCCGGCCCTGTTCGAGGGCCGGCGCAAGACGTAGGCATGCGAGTCGTCGCCCGCCGGCGCGAGGGGTTCCTCCACGAGGTCGAGATCGAGGGCGGCCACACGATCGTCGTCGACGAGCCCGTCTCCGTCGGCGGGACCGACGCCGGCCCCTCCCCCACCCGCCTGGTCGCCGCCAGCCTTGCCAGCTGCGTCGCGGTGACGATGGAGATGTACGCGGCACGCAAGGGGTGGGAGATCGGCGCCGTCGAGGTCGATGTCGATGTCTCCTACGAGGACTTCGCGCCGCGCTCCTTCGCGGTGACGCTGCGGCTGCCAGTCGGTCTCAGCGAGGAGCAGCGGCAGCAGCTCACCGTCATCGCCACCAAGCGCCCGGTTCACAGGGTGCTGGCCGGGGAGACACAGGTCACCGTCTCCGACAGGGTCGAAACGCTCTAGATGGACCTCGGGCTGAAGGGGCGTGCCTGCGTCGTCACCGGCGCCAGCCGCGGAATCGGCCAGGAGACGGCGCGCCTGCTCTGCGCCGAGGGAGCGAGCGTGCTGCTCGTCGGTCGCAACGAGGAGCGCCTGACCGCCGCCGTGGCGAAAACGGGCGCCGCGGGAGCGCAAGCCGGCGGACAAGCGGAGGCCCTGGTCCTCGACGTCACCGCCGAGGACGCCGGCGAGCGGATGCTGACAGCCGCCATCGAGCGCTTCGGCGCCCTCGATGTGCTCGTCAACAACGCCGGCGCGGCGCAGTGGCGCGACCTCGACGAGGTCCCGGACGAGGACTGGCGCGCCCAATACGAGCTGAACGTGATGGCGCCGCTGCGGGCGATGCGCGCCGCCGCCCCACCGATGGCCGAGCGCGGCTGGGGGCGCGTGGTCAACGTCTGCTCGACCGCCGGCAAGCGGCCCTCGGCGGCGATGCCGGAGTACTCGGTGGCAAAGGCGGCAGAGCTCTCGCTCTCCCGCCTCTTCGCCGACCGCTACGCGAAGAGTGGCGTCCTGGTCAACGCGATCTGCCCCGGCCCGGTCGAGGGCGAGCTGTGGATGGAGCCCGGCGGCCTGCTCGACCAGTCCCAGCAGATGTCCGGTGCGGAGAGCCGTGAGGAGGCGCTCGCGGTGGCCGGCTCGAAGCGGCCGATCGGCCGGCTGGCCAAAGTCGGCGAGATCGCCGCCGCGATCGTCTTCCTCTGCTCCGAGCGCGCCTCCTATGTCGCCGGGGCGGCATGGTCCGTGGACGGAGGAACCGTCCAGGTGATCATCTGACGCAAGAGGTCGACGCAGCGGTGCTGCTGCCGCTCTATGGCTGGCCCGACGAGCCGGGGCTCGTCTTCACCGAGCGCCGCGCCGACCTGCGGCGACACGCGGGCGAGATCTCGTTCCCCGGCGGGCGCAAGGACGAAGGCGACACGGACTTGGCCGCGACGGCGCTGCGCGAGGCGCAGGAGGAGATCGGACTCGATCCCTCGCGGGTCGAGCTCGGCGACGAGCTGCCGACTACCGGCACCTTCGTCACCGGCTACCGCATCCATCCCTTCGTCGGCCGCATCCCCCATCCGGGCGAACTCGACCTGAGCCCCAACCCGGCCGAGGTCGAGACCGTCCTCACCTTCTCGCTGGACGTGCTCCGCGGGGGCTATGCGATGCGACGGTTAGTGCGACGTGGAATCCCTATTCACACGCCGACGTACGAAGTTGAAGGACAGATGATTTGGGGCGCAACGGCCCGAATCCTTGGAGACTTCTTGGCCAGCCCCCCTGAGGCGGCGAAAACCAAGCCTGGCTAGGACGCAGGGAGGCGGGGAAGGGGAGCGCACATCAGTGCGTGACCCGCAGCCCGCCGACCGAGGACACCGCCAGGCGCCGGTTTGCAGCCGCCTCAGACGTCCTTCTCGACTGGAACGCCAACCATGTTCCCCCACTCGGTCCACGAGCCGTCGTAGTTCTTCACGTCCCCCTGGCCAAGCAGCTCGTGCAGGACGAACCAGGTGTGGGCGGAGCGCTCGCCGATCCTGCAGTAGGCGATCACCGGCGTGTCGCCGTCGATCACGCCTTTCGAGGTGTACAGCTCGCGCAGCTCGTCCTCCGATTTGAAGGTGCCGTCCTCGTTGACCGCCTGCGCCCAGGGCACCGAAGCGGCGCCGGGAATGTGGCCGCCCCGCTGCGCGCCCTCCTGCTCGTAGCCGGCCATCGCGATCAGCTCGCCCGAGAACTCCTGCGGGCTGCGCACATCGACCAGGTTGGTGGAGGAGTCGAGCGCGGCGCTGACCTCGTCGCGGAAAGCGCGGATCGACTTATCGCCCGGTTGCGCGGTGAAGGTCGCAGCGGGATAGTCGGGCACCTCGGTGCTGGTCTCGCGATCCTCGGCGATCCACTTCTCGCGCGGGCCGTTGACCAGCTTCACCTTGTCGTGGCCGTAGTAGCGGAAGTACCAGTAGGTGTAGGCCGCGAACCAGTTGTTGCGGTCGCCGTAGAGGACGACGGTGTGGTCGTTGGAGATCCCGCGGCTGCCCATCAACGTGCCGAAGTCCTCCGGGCCGAGGAAGTCGCGCTTGACCTGGTCCTGGAGGTCGGCTTTCCAGTCGAAGCCGATCGCGCCCGGGATGTGGCCCTCGGCGTAGAGCGCCGGGTTCTCGTCGACCTCGACGATCCGGATCGAGTCGTCGTCGAGGTGATCGGCGACCCAATCGGTCTCGACCAGGACATCCTTCGCGTAGCTCATCCGGAGCCTCCTTCTGTGGGGTCGTCCTTCGAAATCCTCTAATTCCTATCCGAGTTTAGAGATATGGCTCATCGCGCCGGGCTCGTCATATCTACAACGCAATTGAAAGCGGATTCGGCCCAGACATCGAGTGGATCGGCCCAGGTGGAGGAATCGCCCGGATCGACGAGGACGGAGGCCACCGGGATCTGCCAGGTGTCGGCGGCGGCCGCGACGGCCTCACGGCCCCGTTCCAGCAGGATCGGGTTGACGCTCCCCGCCGCCTCGTAGACGAAGCCTCGCACCGGCGTTTCGACCAGCTTTTCGAGCAGCCGGTCCAGCCGCGGACCGTGGATCGCAGAGAGCTCCTCCGGTCCCCCGTGCGCCGAGCCCAGCAACCAGCTGACGACGGTGACGTCGGCAACCAGGTCCAGCACCGAACCGGGATCGGCGGGCTCGGCGAGCGCCGGCTCGATGCCGGCTGCCTCGATCGGCGCCAGCCCCTCCTCGCGGCGGCTCGTCCCTCGCACCGCCCAGCCCTCGCCGAGCAGGCGCTCCCCGAGCAGCCTGCCGCGGCAGCCGCAACCGACGATCAGCGCCCGTGCCACTCGGCTCGCTTCAAGCCTCGAACGGGTCGCCCCGCCGCAGCCGCTCCAGCTCCTCTTCTTCGACCTCGGCGCGGAGCGCGTTCTCGTCGATCTCGGGGGCGCCGCGGCGGCGGCGCATCTCGTTCTGGGCGTCGAGCATCTGGCGCATGTCGTCGATCTCGTTCTGCGCCTCGACCTCGGGACTGCGGGTCGGCTTCCAGTCGACCAGGTCGGCGGTGCTTCCCTTGTAGTTGCGATCGATCAGGACCAGGACTCCGACGATGACCGCAAGCATGCCGACGGTGAGGAGGACGAAACCCATGGCCGTCAGGATACGCCGCTATCGCGAGTCGCCTTTAATGCCCGCCTATGCCTGAGGCCTATCTGGTCGACGCGGTCCGCACTCCGATGGGGTCCTACCGGGGAGCGCTCTCCGGCGTGCGCCCCGACGACCTCGCCGCCCATGTCATCCGCGCGACGGTCGAGCGCACCGGCGTCGATCCGGCCGAGATCGTCGACGTCTACTTCGGCGCCGCCAACCAGTCCGGCGAGGACAACCGCGATGTCGCACGGATGGCGGCGCTGCTCGCCGGGCTGCCCGACAGCGTTCCAGGGGCCACCGTCAACCGGCTCTGCGCTTCGGGCCTGGAGGCGGTCAACGCCGCCGCCCGCGCAGTCAGGCTCGGCGAGGGCGACTACTACTTGGCCGGCGGGGTCGAGTCGATGAGCCGCGCGCCCTGGGTCGTCGGCAAGCCGGAGCGCGGCTTGCCCAGGGGCGAGCAGACGATGCACGACACGACGCTGGGCTGGCGCTTCGTCAACCCGCGGATGGCGGAGCTCGGGGTATCGACCGAATCGATGGGCGAGACCGGCGAGAACGTCGCCGACCGCTATGGGGTAAGCCGTGAGGACCAGGACGCCTTCGCGCTGCGCAGCCACCAGCGCGCGGTCGCCGCCGCCGAGGCCGGGCTGTTCGCCGAGGAGATCGTCACGATCGAGGCGCCGCAGGGCCGCGAGACGGTCGTCGTCGAGGCAGACGAGGGACCACGGCCCGACGCCTCGCTGGAGAAGATGGCCGCCCTGCGACCGGTCTTTCGCGAGGGCGGGACCGTCACCGCCGGCAACGCCTCGACCCTCAACGACGGCGCCGCCTGCCTGCTGGTTGCCTCCGAGGCGGGGGTCGAGAAGCTCGGCGCCGAGCCGCTGGCTCGGGTCCTCGCCAGCGGCGTCGCCGGCATCGACCCCGCCTACATGGGCATCGGCCCCGCCGTCGCCGTGCCGCGGGCGCTGGCCGCCGCCGGCCTCTCGCTCGAGCAGATCGACCTGGTCGAGCTGAACGAGGCCTTCGCCTCGCAGGTGCTCGCCTGCGCCCGCGAGCTCAGCATCGACGAGGACCGCCTCAACGTCAACGGCGGCGCCATAGCCCTCGGTCACCCGCTCGGCTGCTCCGGCGCCCGCCTCACCACGACCCTCGTCCGCGAGCTGCGCCGGCGCGGCGGCCGCTACGGCATTGCGACGATGTGCGTCGGCGTCGGCCAGGGCCTGGCGACGGTGTTCGAGGCCGTCTGACCGGCCTCATCTCGTTCATGGAAGCTTTTGGGGGTCTATAGCCCCCTCAATCCTTCCGGTAGCCTCGCGCCGCGATGAAGGAACTTGCCAGCGTCAACGGGATGATCGGGCCGACGGCCGAGGCGACGGTGCCGCTGAAGGACGATGGCCTCTACCGGGGCGACGGCGCCTTCGAGGTGATCCGGCTCTACCAGGGCCGGCCTTTCGCGCTCGCCGATCACCTCGACCGGCTCGAGCGCTCCTCCGCGACGATCCAGCTCGAGTTCGACCGCGCCGCGCTGGAGCGGGAGATCGATGCCCTGCTGACGGAGGCCGGCGGCTCCGATGGCCAGCTGCGACTGATCGTCACCCGCGGTAGCCGCCGCATCGCCGCGATCGAGCCCCTGCCGCCCCATGCCGAGACGCTGCGCCTGGCCACGGTCACCTACAGCCCGAGCGTGATCCTCAACGGGGTCAAGTCGCTTTCCTACGCCGCCAACATGCAGGCGACGAGACTGGCGCAGGCGCAGGGCACCGACGAGGCGGTTCTGGTGCAGCCCGACGGCACCGTGCTGGAGCCACCGACCTCGGCGATCTTCTGGGTCTCCCCACAGGGATCGCTGCGCACCCCGGCACTCGACGTCGGGGTGCTGGAATCGATCACCCGCGACCGGCTGGTCAAGGCGCTTAGCGTCGAGGAGGGCGCCTGGCCGGTCGCCGACCTGCGCGCCGCCGATGAGGCCTTCCTCGCATCGACCACGCGTGAGATCCAGGCGGTCGCCGCAATCGACGGCAGGGCGCTGGCCGAGGCCCCAGGGCCCCGCACCCGCGAGGCGCAGGAGGCGTTCGCCGCGACCCTGGGACGCGAGCTTCGAACGACGACAGGAAAGTAGGAGCGATTATGGACTTCCAGTTGAACGACGAGCAGCGGCTGATCTCCGAAGCGGCCCGTGAATTCGCCGACCGCGAGATCATGCCGCGGGTGCGCGACAACGACCGCGCCGCCCGCTTCGACCGGGAGCTGGCTGGCAAGCTGGGCGAGGTCGGATACCTGGGCGCACCGGTGGCCGAGGAGTACGGCGGCCGCGGTCTCGACTACCTCGGCTACGGGCTGATCGTCGAGCAGGTCGGCCGCGCCGACTCCTCCGCGCGCACCGTGGTTTCCGTGCAGACCTCGCTGGTCGCCGGCTCGATCGAGCGCTGGGGCAGTGAGGAGCAGAAGCAGAAGTGGCTGCCGCGGCTCTGCTCGGGCGAGGCGCTTGGCTGCTTCGGGCTGACCGAGCCCGACACCGGCTCCGACGCCGCCAACCTGCGAACCCGTGCGGCCAAGACCGACTCCGGCTGGTCGATCAGCGGGCAGAAGATGTGGATCTCGCTCGGCAACTTTTCCGAGGTGGCGCTGATCTTCGCCCAGACCGATCCCGAGAAGAAGCACCGCGGCCTCGCCTGCTTCCTCGTCCCGACGGCGTCAGAAGGCTTCACGGCGCAAGAGATCCACGGCAAGCTCGGACTGCGCTCCTCCGACACCGCGGAGCTCTCCCTCGACGGGGTCGAGGTCGGCGAGGACGCGATGCTGGGTGAGATCGGGGACGGCTTCAAGGTGGCGATGAGCGCCCTCGACAACGGCCGCTACAGCGTCGCCGCCGGCTGCGTCGGGATCTGCGACGGCTGCGTCGACGCCTCGGTCGCCTATGCCAAGGAGCGCAAGCAGTTCGGCGTGCCGCTGGCCCGCTTCCAGCTGGTCCAGGAGATGATCGCCGACATGATCCTCAAGCGCGACGCCAGCCGCATGCTGGTTTACCGGGCCGGCGCACTGAAGGACGAAGGGGTGCCGAACACGATGGAGACCTCGGTGGCGAAGCTGTACGCGACCGAGTCGGCGGTCGAGTGCGCCAACCTGGCAATCCAGGTACACGGCGGCGCCGGCTACGTCGACGACTACCCGGTCGAGCGCTACCTGCGCGACGCGCGGGTGACGACGCTGTACGAGGGCACCTCGCAGATCCAGAAGCTGATCATCGGCCGCGCCGCGACCGGGATCAACGCGATGACGCCCCTATGAGCCGAGCGAATGAACGTCACAGTCTGATTCTTCGTGAAATGAGCGAGGCAATGCTTGATGTTGGTGGCGAATGACTGAATTGGTTGAAGCCTCCATCGACGAGTTCCACGTCGCGCTGCTGCGGCTGAACCGGCCCGAGGCCCGCAACGCACTCTCGCCCGAGGTGATGGAGCGGCTCGCCTCCGAGCTGGAGCGGCTCGACCCCGACCCCGAGGTGCGCTGCATCGTGATCGCCGGCTCCGATGAGGTATTCGCGGCGGGCGCCGACATCAGGGCGATGAGCGAGCGCAGCTTCGCCGAGGCGCTCCACCATCCCGCCGCCTCGTTCTGGCGGCGCGTCGCGGCGATCAAGACCCCACTGGTCGCCGCCGTCTCCGGCTACGCGCTCGGGGGGGGCTGCGAGCTGGCGCTCGCCTGCGACATGATCGTCGCTTCGGACACCGCCCTCTTCGGCCAGCCCGAGATAACCCTCGGGATCATCCCCGGCGGCGGCGGCACCCAGCGCCTGGCGCGGGTGCTCGGCAAGCAGCGGGCGATGGAGTACGTGCTGACCGGGCGGCGGTTCGACGCTGGCATGGCGATGCAGTGGGGCATCGTCAACCAGGTCGTGGGGAAGAACCTCTGGCTGACCGAGGCGGTCGAGCTGGCCCGCACGGTCGCCGAGCGACCGCCGATCGCCGCCCGACTCGCCAAGCAGGCGGTGCTGGCGGCCGAGGAGTCAGGGCTGTCGGCGGGGCTGGAGAACGAGCGCCGCCTCTACGAGCTGGCGATGGCGACTGAGGACCGGGTCGAGGGGATGCAGGCATTCCTCGAGAAGCGAGAGCCGAAATTCGAGGGACGGTGAAGGTCGAGCGGGTCGGCGTCGTCGGCGCCGGCACGATGGGCACGGGGATTGCCCAGATCGCGGCGCTGGGAGGCTACGAGACGCGGCTCCACGACCCGGTGCCGGCGGCGCTGGAGACGGGGATCGACCGGATGCGCTCAGCGCTGGCGAAGGGCGCCGCCAAGGGGATGTGGAGCGAACCGGAGGCCGAGGAGGCGAGCGCCCGCGCCGGCGCGGCGGCGAGCCTCGAGGAGCTGTGTGAATGCGACCTGGTGGTGGAGGCGGCGCCAGAGGATTTGGAGCTGAAGCGCGAGCTGTTCGCGGCGCTTGCCGAGACCTGCGGGTCGAGGGCGATCCTGGCGACCAACACCTCCTCGCTGCCGGTGACCATGATCGGCGAGGGCATCCCCAGACCGGAGCGTATTGTCGGCATGCACTTCTTCAACCCGCCGGTGCTGATGAAGCTGGTCGAGGTCGTCTCGACCGAGCGATCCAGCGCCGCGGCGCTGAACGCCACCACCGAGGTCGGGCGCCGCATGGGGCGCACGCCGATCCGCGCCAAGGACAGCCCCGGCTTCATCGCCAACCGCCTCGCGCGGCCCTTCACGCTGGAGTCGCTGCGGATGCTCGCCGAGGGGGTCGCCGACGCAGCTACGATCGACCGCGTCTGCCGGCTCGGCGGGGGCTTCCGCATGGGCCCCTTCGAGCTGATCGACCTGATCGGTCTCGACGTAAACCTCAGCGTCGCCCGCTCCTTCTACCGGCAGGGAGGCGAACCGGAGCGCTGGCGGCCCAGCCCGATCCAGGAGCGGCTCGTCAGCGAAGGCAACCTCGGCCGCAAGAGCGGGAAGGGCTTTTACGAGTACGGCGATAGCGCACACCGCAATCCGGACCCGGGCCTCGGCATCGAGGCGCCGACGCTCGATCACGCAGAGCTGGCGAAGATCGACCCGGCGGCCCCGGCGATACTGCTCCGCCTTCTCACCCAGATCGCCAATGAGGCGGCGTTCGCCCTCGAAGAGGAGGTTGGCTCCCCTGCCGACATGGACACCGCGATGCGACTCGGCTTCAACTGGCCGCGCGGCCCGCTGGAGCTGACCGAGCTGGTCAGCGCCGCGCGGGCCGCCCGCCTGTTGGAAGAGCTACAGAGATGGCACGGCGACGCCTATCTCCCCGCGCCCAGCTTGATCGCCGCCGCAGCCGGGCCCAGCGATCGTCCCCCTGAGTAACCCGTCGCTTTGAGACCTTTCGGTCTCTTTTTGGGTATTTTCTGAGTCCTCCAGCCCATTGAAAGGGGAGGCGACTTGAGGACCAAGCTCATTACTGCAGCCGTTGTCGTGCTGGCCATGGCTCTTCCGGCAGCATCGGCTACCGCAGCCGACAAGGACTGCTCCGACTTCAGCACGTGGAGACAGGCACAGAACTTCTACAAGCGCCACGGCGGGCCCAGGTACGACCCGCACCGGCTCGACGCCGACCGCGACGGCATCGCCTGCGAGAGCCTGCGGTAAGGATGTGACGAGAAGGTTCCGGCTCGGCCGCAGCCGAGCCGGGGGGAAGAGCAGAGAGACTCAGAGCCGGGTGCCCTGCCCGGCCTGGGGGGACTCTTCGAGGCTCCTGAAGGCGAGGGCGACCGCCATCGCCCCGTCGCCGACAGCGGCACCGACGCGCTTGGTCGAGCCGTGGCGCACGTCTCCGGCGGCGAAGAGGCGCGGGATGCTCGTCTCCAGCGCGAGCGGGTCGCGGGCCAGCGGCCACTCGTCCGGAGGCTTGCCGTCCTGCAATAGATCGGGCCCGGTGAGCACGTATCCGGCCGGACCGACCCGCAGGCCGCTGTCGCCAGCCCAGTCGGTGCAAGGCTGCCCGCCGATGCAGATGAACAGCGCCGTCGCCGGCAGCCGCTCCGCCACTCCGCCCGCCCGCTCGACCGTCACCCCGATCAGGCGTCCGTCCTCCTCGTGCACCGCCTCCACCTGCGTGCGCAGGCGGACGTCGATCAGCGGATGGGCCTCGATCCGCTCGACCAGGTAGGCCGACATCGACTTGCCGAGCTTCTCGCCGCGTACCAGCATCGTCACCTCCGCGCCGGCATTGCCCAGGTTGAGCACCGCCTGCCCAGCGGAGTTGCCGCCGCCCACGACGACCACGCTCTCGCCCCCGCACTGGGCGGCCTCGCTGCGCCCGGCTCCGTAGTAGACCCCGCGACCGAGCAGGTCGTCGACGCCCTCGACCTCGAGTTTGCGCCAGCTCATGCCGGAAGCGGCGATCACGACCGATGCCTCGACGCAGTGACCCCCTTCGAGCTGGACCGTGAAAGTCCCCTCGCCGTCGTGGCGCCCCTCGGTCGATTCGCGCAAGAAGACCAGCTCCGCGCCGAAGCGCTCCGCCTGCCGGCCGGCAAGCCGCGCCAGCTCAGCACCGCCGATTCCGTCTGGGAAGCCAAAGAAGTTCTCGATCATCGAAGTATGGGATGCCTGACCGCCGGGCACGTCGCGGTCGAAGACCACGGTCGAGAGCCCATCCGAGGCGGCGTAGACCGCCGCGGCGAGACCCGCCGGGCCGGCGCCGACGATCGCCATGTCATAGGAGGTTCGGGAAGGTGGCGCCGTCACCCCCCAGCGCTCGGCCAGCACCTGGATCGTCGCCGCCGCGATCGCCTCGCCGTCTTCGATCGCGACCGGCAGCTCGACGCCGAGCGCATCGTGCGCGCGCAGCAGCTCCTCGGCGGCGGGGGTGCCGGCCTCGATCCACTCGAACGGCTGCGCCGCCCGGGTGAGGAAGTCGCGCAGCCTGTGGTCGTCGGGCTCGAGCCGGCGTCCGATCACCTTGATCGTCGGCCGCGGGGGGTTCATCCGGAACGGAGCTGGAACATTATCTCATCGACGTAACACCAGCTCCAATCCTCCCCCTGCTCGGCCGAGCGGATGATCGGGTGCCCCGTCTCGCGGTGATGGCCGGTAGCGTGTTTCCCTGGGGAGTTGTCGCAGCAGCCGATGTGGCCACAGCTCTGGCACATTCGCAGGTGCACCCACTGCGTCCCCAGCTGCAGGCACTCCTCGCAACCCGCCACCTCAGCCGGCAGGTCGAGCTGCTGGATAGAGTCGATGTGGGTGCAGGCGGGAACGGTCCCCCCGACCTTAGAGCATGGTCGGTGGGGCGGCGAATAGGCCTCGGCGCGAGGCCATCTGCAATTGTGGGCGGATGAGCGGTGGAAGCATTGGCGAGGAGCCGATCACCGAGGAGGGGATCGCCGCCCTGCGCGAGGAGATCGAGCAGCTGGAAGGCCCGGGGCGGACCGAGATGGCGGCGCGGATCAAGGCCGCCCGCGAGCTCGGGGATCTCAAGGAGAACGCCGAGTACCACATCGCCAAGGAGGACCAAGCCCATCTGGAGACGAGGATCAAGCGATTGCGCGAGCGCCTCCGCAGCGCCGTCGTCGTCGATGTGGACGGCGGCACCGACCGCTTCGGCTTCGGCCGCACCGCCGAGGTTCTCGACGAGGGGAAAGGCGCCGTCAACACCTGGACCCTGGTCGGCTCGACCGAGGCCGACCTCGCCTCCGGAAAGCTCTCGGCGGAGTCGCCGATCGGCCTGGCGCTCAGGGATGCCAAGCCCGGCGAGCCGGTCGCAGTGGAGACGCCGCGTGGCAGCCGCACCTTCGTGGTCCAGAAGCTGCTCGACTAAGGCCTCAGCCGACGAGGAGGAGGGCCCAGGCAACCGCCGCCAGCAGCGCGGTGGCGATAAGCCGCAGACCCAGTTCCCGGTCCTGCTGAAGCTGCGACAGGCCGATGATCAGCCCCGCCGGCGGCAGGACGATCGCAATCGCAAAGGGGAGGATGGAAGACGGGTTCCTGCCCACCGGCCCAGCCTAGCCTGATGGATACTGAAGCGGTGCCCACCCCTCTGATCGAGTTCCCCGCCGACGATCCCGACCGCGCTCGCCGCTTCTGGAGCGAGGTGCTCGGGACGAAGCTCGAGCCACGGCCGGCCGAGGCAGGGGCGGGCTGGGAATCGCAGGGGGACGGCCTCCGCCTTGGCGTGCACCAGCGCGGGCAAGGACCTGGAGACACCGCCTCTCTCCCCTACTTCACCGTTGCCGACATGGCGATCGCCTTGGAGCGCGTCGGGGAGCACGGTGGCTCGATCGTCCACCCCGGCGAGCGCTGGTCCATTTGCCGCGACTCCGAGGGCAATCCGTTCGCGCTGGCGGCGCCTTAGGCACCTGTTCGAATGCCTAAGACCCGGGCGTCGGGGCGATCTCGGCGGGCTCGCCGCCGGGCATCCAGTGGGCCTCCGGGCTGGGCGGCGTGTCACGCAGGTACCACTCGGCGTCGAGAGCGCCCATGCAGCCGGTGCCGGCGGCGGTGACCGCCTGGCGGTAGGTGCGGTCGACGACGTCGCCTACCGCGAAGACGCCGCCGAGGTTGGTCTTGGTCGTGCCCGGCTGGGTGCGGACGTAGCCGTCCTCGTCGGTCTCGACCTGGCCGCTGACGATCTCCGATTTCGGAATATGCCCGATCGCGACGAAGGCGCCTTCAGCCTCGAAGTCCTCGGTCTCCCCAGTCTCGGCGTTGCGCAGCCTCACGTGGTCGAGGTTGCCGCCGTCGCCGCCGACGAACTCCTCGGCGACGAACGGGGTCTTGAAATCGATGTTGGGTTGCTCGGCGGCGCGCTCTCGCATGATGCTCGAGGCGCGGAAGTCGTCGCGGCGGTTGACGAGGGTTAGGTCGTCGGCGAACTTGGAGACGAAGATCGCGTCCTCCATCGCCGAGTCGCCGCCGCCGATCACCATCACCTTTTTGTCTTTGAAGAAGGCGCCGTCGCAAACGCCGCAGGTGGAGACGCCGCAGCCGCTCAGCTCCATCTCGCCCGGGATCCCGAGCCGGCGCGGCTCGGCCCCCATCGCCAGGATCACCGTTTTGGCCTGGTGCTCCTCGTCGCCGAGGAAGACCTTGTGAACGCCGCCGTCGCCGAGCTCGACCCGGTCGACGTCGTCGGTGACGAAGCGGGTGCCGAAGCGCTCCGCCTGGGCGCGGAACTGGTTCATCATCTCGGGCCCCATGATCCCCTCGGGGTAGCCCGGATAGTTCTCGACGTCGGTCGTGTTCTGCAGCTGGCCGCCCCACTGGAAGCCCTCGAAGACGAGGGGCTCGAGGTTCGCGCGCGCCGTGTAGAGCGCGGCGGTGTAGCCGGCCGGCCCGCCGCCGATGATGATCACGTTCTCAATCTTCTGTTCGTCTGCCATATCTGCCGCCTGGAGTCTAATACTTCACTTTGTATAGTAACACCGAGTCAAGCTGCTTTCCCGGTCTCGGCAGGCGCGGGCGCACCCCTCAAATGCCGCCCCCGCTCAATTGGCAGCCCCTCCGCTTCCCAGTGCGTAACCCGTTTGCGCAGCTGGAGGAAGGCGACGATGCCGGGTGGGATCGGGAGCCAGAAAGCGACGAACCTATAGATCAGGATCGCTGGGAAAACGGTCTCCTCGGGAATGCCGAAGAGGACGAAGGCGCCGATCATGCCGGCGTCGACCGCCCCCACACCGGCCGGCGCCAGCGGGAAGAGGTTGCCGACCATGCCGAGGAAGAATCCTTGGACGACGACGGCCAGTGGCACGTGAACTCCGAACGCTTTGAACGAAGCCCAGAGGATGCCGATGTTGGTCGCCCAGTAACCAACAGCCGCGATCACCGCCAATCCGCCGCGCGAGGGGCTGATCAGCAACCCGAACCCGAATCTGACTCCCTCGCCGACCGTCGCCGGGACCTTGGCCGCTTTTTCCGCCATCGCCCTGCTCCGCGGCCCGCGGGCCAGCCCGACCACACGCTTTCCGAGATCGGGGGGGATCAGCGCTGCCACCAGGCCGATGACCAGCAGCAACCCCGCCACCCCTGCGGGAATCACGGTCAGCTCGATCGAGTGCTTGCCAGGCAGAACGCCGGTGCGCAGAAGAACCCCGAAGACGATCAGCGCGACCGGGTAGAAGACGTACTGGAGGGTAAGGAAGGCAACCATCCTTCGCCCCACCTCGTGGCGGCGCATCCCCGCCCTGCGCAGCGCCCAGTAGGTGAGAGCGATGCCGCCCGCGCCCGCCGCCGAGAAGATCCGAGTCGCGGCGACTCCGGCCATGTTGATCTCGTAGGTCTCGGCCCAGGAGAGCCGCAGCACCTCCCCCCCCACCACTGCCTTGAAAAGGGCAACGTAGGCGGCGATCGCGGCAAGCTCAAAGGCGATCGCGACGCCGATCCAGACCGCGTCGGCTTCGCCGAGCTTGCTCATCGCATCTCCGAGGCCGACCAGCTTCGGGAAGAGAAAGTAGATCCCGATCACCAAGACGAGGACGACCAGCACGGTCTGCGCGATCCGTCGCCGCGTGAGCAGCGGCAGCTCGAAGGCGCCGTTACCGTTCGGCGGGTCCTCGGGAGACACGTCAGGGACGCTACCCGGTGGCGAGGCGCTCCAGACTTCGCAGGCGTCGATTCACCGCGTGGACGGCCGGCTCGGCAAGCGGCTCCCCGCGGCGCACGGCGGCGACCAGCGCGGCGCCAGCCGCGAGGTCGGTGACGTAATGCTCGCCCAGGTAGACGAGGGCGAAGCCGAGGGTCAGGGCATAGGCCCAGCCGGCGATGCCGGCCGTGCGCCCCGTTTCGGCCAGGCACATCGCCACCGTCGACGAGGTGGCGAAGTGAAGCGAGGGCATCGCCGCCCAGGGGTTCCCTCCCAGCGCCTTGTACATCGCCGGCCAAGCCGATCCCCACGTCTCCTCGCCGACCTCGACCATGATCCGGCGCACCTCCTCGCCGGTATGGCCCTGCTCCGAGGCCCACCACGGCGGTGCGGTGGGAGCAGCGAAGTAGACCCCGCAGCCAAGGTCAAAGACGGCAGCGAGTTGGCGGGCGGCGCGGGGGAAGCGATCGGGGTGGCGAATGAGGATGAACGAGAGCGCAACGTAGGGCTCCAGAAACCAGAGCCAGTGGACCCAGGTGAGAAAGCGATTCAGGACCGCGATTCGGGGAAGCTGGGCCAGCGCCCGCTGCAGGCGGACGCTGGGCAGGCGGCCCAAGCCGATAGCCCGGTCGGCGACGATCGGATAGCGGACCCGGAGGCGGACGCGAAGGCCGTCCGGATCGTCGTATGGAAGCTCATGGACCATCGTGAAGGCCCACATCTGCAGGGCGTACATCGCGACGTCTCGCTTGCGAGAGCGAGGATGCAGGACAGCGAGTCCCAGCGGGCCGGCGGCACAGGCCGCGACAGTCACCGGAGCGGGGATGCCCGCCCGGCGCCGCAGCAGCGGCACCGCGATAGCGGCGCCGATCGCCGCCGTCGCCCCGGCGCGCACGGCGTTGCGCAGCGCCGGAGATGAGCCAGATCGCCTCCGCATAGGGTCGGCGAGTATAGGTCGGGGCCGACCGTGGGACCGGCCCGCGTGATTAGAATGGCCGCGCTTTGGCCCCTCATTCCCCTGGCACCGACCAGATCGACACTCTGCTTTGGATCGGCCTCGTCGCCGCGGCGATCCTGATCGTCGCGGTCAACGCCGGGCTGATCTACGCGCTGCGCCGCTACCGTGCCGAGCGCGGCGCCGAGCCGCGCCAGGTCACCGGCGGGCGGCGAATCCAGATCTGGGTGGGCGCGGGGCTGGGCGCCTTCGCCGCGGCGGTCGTCGTGCTCAGCATCGTTTACACCGACAGGGCGCAGGAGACGCCGCCGACCGGCGCCGCCGGTCTCCAGGTCTCCCATTCGGCGCCCTTGAAGATCACCACCACCGGGCAGCAGTGGCTGTGGCGCTACGACTACCCGAACGAAGCCTTCTCCTATTACAAGCTCGTCGTCCCGGTCGACACCGCGGTCGAACTGGACCTGGTCTCGACCGACGTCGTCCATACCTGGGACGTCCCCGACCTGGCCGGCAAGCGCGACGCAGTGCCCGGCAAGACCAACCATGTCGTCTTCCGCGCCGACGAAGAAGGAACCTACTTCGGCCAGGCGGCAACGCTCTCCGGCCAGGCCTACGCGGCAATGCGAACCGAGGTCGAAGTCGTCTCGCCGCAGGAATACGAAGTCTTCGTCGAAGACGAGAAGGAAGGGATCCAAGCCGCCCAGGACCGCGTCGTGGGCTTGATTGGAAGTGGGGAAGCGCCATGAGCCCGGAGCGAGGACGCCCCGAGCTGGTCGTCGACGGCTTCCCGCCGCGCCGCCCCCGCTGGGTTGAGATCGCGACCAGCCCCGACCACAAGGACCTCGGCCGTGTCCTGATCGCCGGAGCCCTGGGCTTCCTCTTCGTCGCCCTGGTCGAGTTGCTGCTGATGCGGCTGCAGCTCGCGATCCCCGAGAACACCTTCCTCGACCCCGTCACCTTCAACCGGATGCTCTCGCTCTACGGAGCCACCGCGATCTTCCTCTTCGCCGTGCCGCTGGCGCTCGGTTTCTTCTACTACGCGGCGCCGCTTCAGATCGGCGCCCGCGGCACCGCGCTGCCACGACTCGGCCAGCTGGGCACCTGGCTCTTCATCGCCGGCGCCACCGTTCTCTACGCGGGTTTTCTCTTCACCCCGACCGAGGCCGGCGTCAACCCGCTGGCGCCGCTGTCCGGCCTCGCCTTCCTGCCGAACAACGGGGTCGACGCCTGGGCCGCCGCGACCGGCCTGGCGACGCTCGGCTTCGTCTTGATCGCGATCGACCTGGTCGCGACGCTGCGCAAGCTGCGTGCCCCCGGGATGGCCTGGCGCCGCCTGCCGGTCTTCTCCTGGGCGGCGGCGATCTGCTCCTGGCTGCTGCTCGTGATCGGACCGGTGATGCTCGCCGCGATCACGATGCTGCTGATCGATCGCAACTTCGAAGGGATCTTCTTCTCCGGCGATGCGGGCGGCTCGCCGCTGCTCTGGCAGCACCTGAGCTGGATCTTCTACACCGGCACCTACATGCTGATCCTGATCTTCGCCCTCGGCACGATCGCCGAGATCGTCCCGGCGATGGCTCGCAAGCCGCTCTTCAACCGCGGTGCCGTGATCGGCTCGCTGATCGCGATCGCCGTCGTCGGCACCCTCGCCTGGATGCAGAACATGTTGACCGCGCCGATCGGGCTCGGCTGGATGTACTTCGCGATGATCATGTCGCTGGCCCTGATCGTCCCCTTCGGCCTGATCTTCTTCAACCTGATCGCGACCCTCCTCGGCGGCACGGTGAAGATGCGGGCGCCGCTGCTCTTCGCCGCCGGGGCGATCGCGGCGATCTCGATCGGGCTCGCCTCGGAGGTGTCCCACTCGATGGTCGCCCTCGGCTGGCGCCTTCAGCACACGACCGACAGCACCGCGGCGACCCACTTCGCGCTCGTCGGCGGCGCCGTCTTCGGCGGCTTCGCGGCCCTTTACTGGTGGTTCCCGAAGATGACCGGCCGCACGATGGGCGAGAGCCTGGCGCGAATCTCCTTCTGGACGATGGCGCTGGGGACGCTGGTCGCCTTCGTCCCCCTCTTCCTCGCCGGAGGCGAAGACGGGCAGGTGGTCGACGCCTACAAGTTCTTCGACGGCAGCGGCATCAACGCCTACAACCTGATCGCCACGATCGGCACCTTCGTCCTCGCCGCCGGGATCCTGATGACGCTGGTGAACGCGATCCTCAGCCGCGAGGGCGGTGCCGCGACCGGGCACGATCCCTGGGGCGGCGACTCGCTCGAGTGGTTCGCGCTCTCGCCGCCGGACCCGCACAATTTCGACCTGCTGCCCGACGTGCGTAGCGCCAGGCCGATGCGCGACATCCGCGAAGCGATCGCCCACCGCACCAGCGGTGCCGCCGAGCGGCCGGCCCGCGAATCGCAGCCGGTAGCCTGACCAGGTGGTCCGTCCGGCAAATCCCGGCACCGATCTGGCGGCTGCAAACCTTCGCCGGCCTTTGTCCTCGGTCGGCCAAATAGTCACCACTATTCGGCCTCCCTGCGTCCGCGGCCGACTCGGTTTTCGCTCGCCAGATCGGCACCGGACTTACCGGACGGACCACTGATGTCCGGCGCCCAGACGGCTGCCATCCCGCAGCGCCCCGCCGCGCCCACGATCCTGCGCGACCTGGTCACGCTGACCAAGCCGAAGGTGCAGTCGCTGCTGCTCTTCACCACGGTGACGACGATGTACGTGGCGGGCGACCCTTCGCTCGGCCTCGTCTTCCTCACCTGCCTCGGCGGCGCTCTCTCGGCGGGCGGGGCCGGGGCGATCAACCACGCGATCGACCGCGACATCGACCGTACGATGGCCCGCACCGCCGACCGCCCGGTGGCGAGCGGCCGCATCTCTCCCGCGACGGCGATCGGCTTCGGGGCGCTGCTCGGGACCTCCTCGTTCGCGCTGCTGGCGCTGACGGTCAACCCGCTCGCCGCGGCGCTGTCACTCTCGGGGCTGTTCGGCTATGTCTTCGTCTACACGCTCTGGCTGAAGCGCTCGACGCCACAGAACATCGTCATCGGCGGCGCCGCCGGCGCGGTTCCGCCACTGGTTGCCTGGGCTGCCGTCACCGGCGGGCTCAGCGGCACCGCCTTCTACCTCTTCGCGATCGTCTTCTTCTGGACTCCACCCCACTTCTGGGCCCTCTCGCTGCTGATGAAGGACGAGTACGCGAAAGCAGGTGTGCCGATGATGCCGGTCGTGCGGGGAGAGGCGGAGACGCGCCGCCAGATCCTCCTCTACACGATCCTGCTCTACGCGGTGACCCAGCTGCCCTTCTGCGCCGGCGGCTTCGGCGTCGAGTACCTGATCGCCTCGATGGCGCTCGGCGCCGCCTTCATCTACTGCGCGGTGCGGCTGCTGCGCAGCGCCGACAGCCGCTGGGCGCTGCGCACCTACCTCTTCTCGCTCGCCTACCTGGCATTGCTCTTCCTGGCGATGCCGGTCGACCGCCTGCTCTAGGCCCGGCTTCCCTGATAGAAATCCGGCCGTGGACCGCGAGACCGCGAGACGAGACATGGCGGCCGGCCTGCTGGCGGGGGGCATCGCCGCGGCGGTCTTCGCACTCTGCTTCGTCGCCGCAACGCTCTACATCGCCTCATGAGCGCGGAGCGCAAAACTGGCGAGCCCGGCGAGCTGGTTTACACGCCCCGACCGTCGTGGGCCCCTGCTTTTTTCGCCTTCGCCGCCGCGCTGGCGGTCTGCGGGATCTTCGCCGAGGGCTTCATGCTCCGCGGCTGGATCTACTCGATCGTCGGCGTAGTCGTCCTCCTCTACGCCCTGCGCATCATGATCCAGAGCGCTACGCGGAACTACTTCCGCCTGCCGCGGCACCAAAAGACGCGCGGCGCGGTGCTACCAGTAGAAACGATTTCACCGCCGCGCCCCTGAGTTAGGGCCCATCCGGTAGGGGTGGAACGTCTTGTACTTTTTCCGCGGCAGCGTGCGCGACAGCCACCTACTGCTTTCGGAAAAAGTTAAGTGGAACCCCTACCGGATGGGCCCTCAGTCAGGCGTCATCCCTGAAGTTGCTCCTGCGGACGTCCACACTCTGACTATGTCGCGGATCGAGAGGATCCCGACAAGCTCGCCCTCGTCGAAGACGACGAGGTGGCGAATGCCGCGCGTCGACATCTCCGAGGCGGCGTGCTCGAGGCTCCAGTCCGGTGCAGCCGCCACGACACCCTCGCTCATGTGCTCGGCGACGAGCTCGACATCGGGGTCCTGCCCGCGGCCGAGCGAGTTGAGCAGGTCGCGCTCGGTGACGATGCACGGCACAGGGCGCTCGTCGTCGTTGACCAGCGCCGCGCCGGTGCCCTTCTCGACCATCATTTTGGCTGCCTCGCGAAGCGTGTGCGATGGCCCGACGGTCAGAACCACATCCGACATCCCGTCCCGTACCTGCATTCTCGTTCCTCTCCCTTCCCGGTTCGCGGGTTCGTGAGAATCGTCTCAAGCCTACCCGACGACCGGCGCTCCGTAGGGCGTGTTGGAGCGGCCTCGACGTAGGGCCTATCCCGCCAGGGGCACGCCCCTGGCGGGATAGGCCCCTATAGACTCCGGCGCGCTTCGCGCCGCATGACGATGCCCAAGCCACCGAACCCGATCCGCCTCCTGCTCGCCCTCGCCGCTCTGGCGGCGGTCGCCCTCGCCGCCTCCGGCTGCGGGACGAGCACCGCCGACGAGCAGCGTGGCCGCATCCTCTTCGTGCAGAAATGCGGCGTCTGCCACGCCATGGCCCAGGCTGGCACGACCGCCCAGATCGGGCCCAACCTGGACGACGCCTTTGCCGCCGCACGAGCGGCGGGCGAGGGGAGCGAGACGTTCGAAGGCATCGTCGAAGCGCAGGTCGAGTTCCCGCGACCGAGCACCGACAACCCCGCGGCTTCGATGCCGGCGGACGTGGTCACCGGCCAAGACCTCGAGGACGTCGCCGCCTACGTCGGCCGCTACGCCGGCGTGCCCGGCGCCGCGCCTCCGCAGGTGGCGGGCGGGCCAGGCGCCCAGGTCTTCGCCAACAACGGCTGCGGCGGCTGCCATACGCTCGCCGCCGCCGAATCGGGGGGCGTCACCGGGCCGAACCTGGACGAAGCGCTGCCGGGCCAGAGTGCGGCGATGATCGACAAGTCGATAGTCGACCCGAACGCCAAGATCGCCAAGGGCTACCCCGCCAACGTGATGCCCGCCAACTTCGGCGACACCCTGACGCCGAAAGAACTGAAAGACCTCGTCCAGTACCTGCTGCAGAGCACGCAGTCCGGCGGCGGCTCGAAGAGCAAAGGCGCCTGAGCCGGTCGCGGCCGGGCCCGGCCGCTGACATCATCTGGGACGATGGGGACCCGCCTCAAAGACCGCCTGGACATCTCTCCGCAGCGCTACGCCCAGGTCGCCGTGGTCGCCCTCGCGGCGCTCTCCCTGATCGTCCTGACCGGCGCCGGGGTGCGGCTCACGGGCTCGGGCCTCGGCTGCCCCGATTGGCCCAAATGCTACGGCGGCACCGTCCCGCCGCTCGACACCCACGCCGTGATCGAGTACGGCAACCGAGTCCTCACCGGCTTTGTCGGGATCGCCGTGATCGCCGCCAGCGCGCTCGCCTGGTTCCGCCGCCCCTTCCGCTGGCACCTCGCCTTCTTCGGCGCCCTGCTGCCGCTCGGGGTGATCGGGCAGGCGATCCTCGGCGCCCTCGTCGTCAAGCACCACCTGGCGCCGGGCCTGGTGATGAGCCACTTCATCCTCTCGATGCTCCTGCTCGACGCCTCCTTCGCGCTTGCCTGGTGCTCGCGCTACGAGCCCCGGGAGCGGCGACGCTCCGGCGACCGGCTCGGCGTCTGGGCGGTTCGCGCCCTGATCCCCCTCGGGCAGCTGACGATCCTCGCCGGAACGATCGCGACCGCCTCTGGGCCCCACGCCGGCGCCCACGAGGGCCAGCTGGTACATCGCTTCACCTTCGAGGGTTCCGGCACGTTGGAGTGGGTCGTACAGCGCCACGTGGCGATCGCGACGGTCTTCGGCCTGGCGGCGATCGCAGTCTGGCTGCTCCTGCGTCGCCCTGGCGGCGACAGCCGCGCCCTACGGCCCCTGACCGCCGTGATCGGCCTGCTGGCCTTACAGGGCCTCGTGGGGGGCATCCAGTGGGGGCTGGAGCTGCCCAGCGAGATCGTCTGGGCCCACGTCGCCCTCGCCACCCTGACCTGGCTGGCGATGCTCTGGGCGGTGGCGGCAGCGGGGCGCCTCGAGCCACGCCCGGCTGCGGCTGAGCCGACCCGCAGGGCCGACTCAGCCGCCGAGCACCCCAATCCCGCTCTGACTCAGATCTGAGTCAGGATCAAACCGAGCTGGGTAACGACCAAGCCCGCCAGCGCCGTCGAAAGCACCACTGCGAACTGGACCATCGAGCGCTGCATGGCGCTCATCTCCCGCCGTAGCTCGCCGATCCCGTCCTCCAGCCGATCGAAGCGCTTGTCAACCTGCTCAAAGCGCTTGTCGACCTGGCGGAACCCTTCGGCGACCTTGCGGTCGAGGTTGTCGATCCGATCGTCGCTCCAATTTTGCCTCCCCGTCATCGTCTCCATGGTCGCAGACTCTAAGACAACACATTTCGCGAGTGGCGCGCTAGATCCAAATCTTGCGACGCGTCTCTGTCAAGCCTTTGCGACGTGTTCGGTCGCCAGGTCGACGACCACGTGGGTGATCGGCAGGTCGATCTCACTGCGGGCCCGCTCGACGACCCCGTGCTCCAGCCAGCGCGAGCGGTGTGGCGGATGGGTCGAGATGACGATCTCGTCGGCAGCAAAGACACGGAGCGCGTCCTCGATCGCGACATTGGGATCGGAGTCGCCAACCTCGCCCTTTGCCTTCAGGCCCAGCTCGCCGATCGCGATCAGCGAGAGCTCCATCCGCTGGCGCGCCAGCTCGATCGCTTCGTCGACGTCAGATGCCCAGTGGGACGCGCGGGATCCCGCCAGCGCCGGCGTAATGACCAGGATCTCGCAGTTACGGGCATTACAGCGCTCGCGGATCTCCTCCAGCAGGGCCTCGCCCCCGACCGTCTCGTTGGCGACGACGAGCAGCCTGTGCTTGCCGTCGCCACCGCGGGTCACCGCGACGCTGCGCGGCAGCGAGCCGCGCGAGCTGCGATAGGCGACGCCCGCCCCGAAGCCGAGCAGCAGCGCGGCCCAGACGATTCCGACGACGGGCCGGGTGATCAGCGTCAGCCCAATCACCGACACCGCTGCAACCCCGATCACAACCGCCCACCGAAAGGCGTCAGCCTCGGATCGCAGGGGATTGTGCATATCCAAGTTTTACCTCGTAGCTAGAGGATGTACACCGTCGTGTAGACGATCAGCCACATTATGTCGACGAAGTGCCAGTAGATGCCCGGCACCTCGACGCCGAGGTGGTCCTTCGCATCGGGGCCGAAGTGACCGCGAAAGGCGCGGATCGTGGCGAAGCTGAGCAGCATCAGGCCGACGAAGACGTGGGCGCCGTGCAGGCCGGTGAGCCCGTAGAAGATCGAGCCGAAGGCGAGGTCGCGGGCGCTGAAGCCGATGTGAACGTACTCGTTGATCTGGATGAAGAGGAAGGTGGCGCCGAGCAGCCAGGTCAGCACCAGGCCGAGTTTGAGGCCCGCCCGGTTGCCGCGGCGAATCGACTCCAGCGCGTAGTGGACCGTGAGGCTCGAGGAGAAGAGAATCGCCGTGTTGACGCCGGCGACGGCGACCGGGAGCTCGTAGGGGTGGGGCGGCCAGCTCTCCGGGCCGACGACGACGCGGAGAAAGAAGTAGGAGGCGAAGAAAGCACCGAACAGCATCACCTCGGAGACGATGAAGAGCAGGATCCCCAGCGTTTGGCGGTCGATCCGCGAGCTCTGATTGGCCTCGGGCGGCCCATGGTGCTCCTCGTGTCCGTGGCCGAGTGCGACCGTGGCGCTCTCCATCAGGCCCCCCCTCCCTCGGCAACGGCGGCGGCGACGGCCTCTGCCGGCCGGCCGACCTCGAGGTGCTCGACCGGCTTCTCGGTGATCTCGCGAGTACGGCCGACCAGGTCCTCGTCGAGCCAGCGCGACTCCTCCCCGGCGAAGGTCGAGATCAGCACCTCGTCGATCCGGTAGTGCTCGATCGCGTTCTGAACGGCGTGGAAGGGATCGGGGCTCATCGGCTGGCCGGTGGCATCGATGTCGGCCCGGTAGAGCTCGGCCAGGGTCGAGGCGAGGTCGCGGACGATCTCCGCCTCGGACACGCCCTCGGCGCGCGGGCAGATGATCGTGTAGCGGTGTGGCCGCTCGGCGGCCCGTTCCTTGAGCCGCTTTACCAGGTCGGGCGTGGCGACCGTCTGGGTCGCGACGACAAGAGTGTGGATCACGTCCCAGCGGATCGAGTCGTCCTCGATGCGGACCGGAATGTGGGTGATCTTCACCTCGGGCTCGAAATGGCCCCGCGCCCACTCGACCAGGTCCTTGCGGGCGATGCCGAAACGGCTCTCGTAGAGGCAGGAGAGCAGGACCTCGCCGGGCTCGTGGGCGCGCACCGCGTCGTCGAGCGCGAGGGCCGGATCGCGGTCCATCACCTCACCGACCGATTCGATCCCGTACTCGGAGAAGATCGACATCGTCACCTCGACGCGGGCACGGGCCGCGTCGCGCAGCTCGCCGGCGTCGATCAGCTGGCCGACGGCGGGCTGGTTCTGCGGCGCGGCGACCGCGATCAAGGACACCTTCTCGGCCCGCTCGCGGACGGCCTGCAGCAGCTTGCGGCCGCCGGCGACCTCGTTGAGGAAGACCAGCAGCGGGCGGCCCTCGGCCTCGCCGCTCACGCCTGTCCCACCACGGTGGGCTCCGGTTTCGTTACCTCGGCTCCCTCGCCGCCCATGATCGCGTGGCGGGCGCCGGGCACGCCGAACTCGTACGGGCCGCCGACCACCCGCGGAATCTCGTCGAAGTTGAAGATCGGCGGCGGCGAGGAGACCTGCCACTCGATCGAGTTCGCCCGCCATGGGTTGGCTTCGGCACGCGGCCCGAAGCGCCAGCTGACGATCATGTTGTAGAGGAAGACGAGCTGCACGGCGCCGAGCATGAAGGCGAAGCAGCTGATCAGCAGGTTCCAGTCGCCGAACTGGGCGGCGTAGTCGGCGACGCGACGCGGCATCCCGTCCATACCGATCCAGTGCATCGGGATGAAGGTGCCCCAGGTACCCAGCAGCGTGCCCCAGAAGTGGACCCGGCCGAGCTTCTCGTCGTACATCCGCCCGGTCATCTTCGGGAACCAGTGGTAGATGCCGGCGAAGATCGTGAAGACCGAGCCGCCGAAGAGGACGAAGTGGATGTGGGCGACGATGAAGTAGGTGTCGGAGACGTGGATGTCGAGCGGCACCATGCCGAGCATGACGCCGCTGATGCCGCCGATCGTGAAGGTGACGATGAAAGCGAGGGCGAAGAGCATCGCCGTCGAGTAGGTGTGGATCTTGCCGAAATAGAGCGTCCCCAGCCAGGAGAAGATCTTGATCCCCGTCGGCACCGCGATCAGCAGCGTCGTGATCATCATCGGCACCCGCAACCAGCTGAACATGCCGGCGACGAACATGTGGTGGGCCCAGACCGAGTAGCTGAGCACGACGATCCCGATCAGCGCCAGCGCCATCAGCCGGTAGCCGAAGATCGGCTTGCGGGCATGGGTCGAGATGACCTCGGAGATGATCCCGAACCCGGGCAGCATCATGATGTAGACGGCCGGGTGCGAGTAGAACCAGAAGATGTGCTGATAGCTGATCACGTCGCCGCCACCCGCAGACTGGAAGAACTGGGTGTGGAGGGCGCGGTCGAAGAGGACCATGAACTGGGCGCCGGCGATGAACGGCGTCGCGGCGACGACCAGCAGCGAGGTCGAGAGGTTGGCCCAGACCAGCAGCGGCATCCGCCAGAAGGTCATCCCGGGCGCACGCATGGTGATGATGGTCACGAGGAAGTTCAACGCGGTGGCGATCGACGAGGCCCCCGCGAACTGGACGCCGAGGTTGAAGAACGACTGCCCCAGCGGCGCGCCGGTGGAGAGAGGCGCGTAGCCGGTCCAGCCAGCGTCGAAGGCGCCGCCCGGGACGAGGAAGCTGCCGATGAAGAGCAGGCCGGCAAGGGGCAACATCCAGAAGCTGAGTGCGTTGAGGCGCGGGAAGGCCATGTCCGGAGCGCCGATCATCAGCGGCAGCACGTAGTTGGCGATCCCGGCGAAAACCGGGATCACGAAGACGAAGATCATCAGCACCGCGTGGGTGGAGAAGAGGCTGTTGTAGGTGGCGGCGTCGACGATCTGGGTGCCGGGCTGGGCCAGCTCGGCGCGGATCAACATCGCCATCAGACCGCCAACGAAGAAGAAGAAGAAGGTCGTGCAGATGTACTGGATGCCGATCACCTTGTGATCGGTGTTGAAGCGGAAGTAGTCGCGCCAGCTCTTGGCGCCGTGCTGGGAGTGGTCGTCGGGGATCGTCGGCATCCCGGCGGCCCAGCGCAACCAGTAGTCGAAGCAGCCGAAGCCGGCGAGGAAGCCGAGCGGGCCGGTTACCAGCGGCACGACGACATGCGGGTAGCCGGTCTGCTCGGTCTGCCAGATCGGCAGGCCGGATATCTCGCGCAGGACGACGACCAGGCCAAAGCCGAACGCCGCAGCCAGTACGGCACCGAGCACGCCCCGAATCCATCCCGGTTGCTTGATCGCAGCCGCCATCAGATCCCGTCCATTATGCCCCGCCCGCCCCGAGGGGCTCGGGGTTGGTTTCGGTGTCCTGGCGAATCGATTCCAGGAAAGGCGCCGGCACCTTGTCCTTCAGGCCGCCGACCCATTCGCGAAACTCGGCCGGCGGCTCGACCACGACCTTGGCCCGCATCGAGGCGTGGCCGAAGCCGCAGAGCTCAGTGCAGATCAGCTGGTAGGCGCCGGCCTTGTCCGGGGTGACGATCGCGGTCGTCGTGATTCCCGGAACGTTGTCTTTCTTGATCCGCCACTCGGGCACCCAGAAGGAGTGGATCACGTCCTGGGAGTGCATCTTGAAGTGGACCTGGCGGTCGAGCGGCACGTGCAGCTCGCCCTCCGAGAAGGCGTTGCCCTTGCCCGGGTAGCTGAAGCTCCAGGCATATTGCTGGGAGAAGACGTCGACGGTGAGAGGGTCCTCGGCCGGCTCTTCGATGTCGTGCAGCACCGCCCAGCTGTAGCCGGCGCCGAAGAGGACGATGATCGTCGGGATCAGCGTCCAGGCGACCTCGAGCCGGGTGTTGCCGTGGATCGGCTCGCCGTCGGATTCGTCGCCCGGCTTGGCTTTGAATTTCCACAGCGCGTAGAAGAGCATCACCATCACCAGCGAGAAGACGAAGGCCGAGAGCACGATCATCACGTCGAGCAGGGTGTCGATCTTCGGCGCCGCCGTGGAGGCCTGCTGGCCGTCCCAGTTGATCGGCAACATCACCGCGGAAATCGCAGCGGTGAGCGCAACGGTGGCGGCGAGCATCTTCGCTATCGGGAGGCGACCGATCATCGGCGGGGGCGCATTCTATGCAAGCGGCAGACGGTCAAGCTCGCCCCGCGAAGCGGCGATCGCGCCCCGGGCCACGCCCTCCCAGCTCCAGAGCCGCCGGGCCGTATCGACGAGCGCCTCACGGGCCTCCTCACGCCGCTCCTCAGGCAACTCCAGCCAGCGATTCAACCGCTCCGCGATCGCCTCCACGGCCCCCTCCTCTACCGGGAAGGAGACCAGCTCGGCAGCCTCGGCGGGCAATGCCGCCGCCAGCTGCCGAGACACCTCCAGCATCCCCGAATGCCCTGCAGATACCGGCAGCACCCCGCAGGCAGCAGCCTCGGCAGCGACCATCCCGAACGCCTCCGGGAACGTGCTCGGCATCGCCAATGCCTCAGCTCCAGGCAATAGATCGGCAACCTCGTCGTGCTCCAGCCTGCCGATGAACTCGATCGACCCGGCGATGCCCTTTGCCGCTTCGAGATAGCCCTCGGATGGATCGGCGAGAAACGCGCTCAGAATCGGAAGCGGCTCCGTGGCACCGCCCTCGAGCCCCCACCCCAGCCGCGCCACCTCACGGGCATCGTCCAGATCTCCGCGATCGAGACCCGCCAGCAATCGACGCAGTCCGTTCTCGTACTCGCCGTAGCCAGCTATTTCCAGCTTGACGTCTGGATGCGCGGCTCTAACTAGCGGCCACGCGGCCAGCAAGAGATCGACCCCCTTCGAGACGATCAGCTTGCCCACAAAGACCACCCTAGGCGCCCCACCCCGCGACAGGACCCGCGGGCTGAACACCTCCGTGTCTACGCCAGGAGGCCCCAAGCGGGTCTTCTCCTCGAGGCCACGGACATTCGGCAGTGCCGCCCAGAGCGACTCAGCCGTGTGGCGGGAGCCGACCAGGACGGCAGAAGCTGCATTCATTCCCTCTTCCGCGAAAGGCATGAACCGCGGATGCGGTTTGACCGTGTACTCGAGCGCCGAGCCGTGGATCTTGGCGGCGAAGGGACCGATGCCAGAGCGGGCGAGGATCGCGGGGCCCATGACCAAGTGACCGGCTAGAGCCGCGTCGAACCCGCCGGTTGCCGCAGCGACCCCGCGAACTGCGGCGACGTTCGAGGCGATGTAGCGATCGAGCTCCTCCTCGCTGAGCTCCGGGAAGGCCTTGACCTCGAAGCCCTCGTAGGGATCTTTGACGTAGACGGGAAGCAGGCCGTGGATGTCGGGGTTGTGGATCTCGACGCCCTCAAGCCGCACCTGCTTGTCCTGACAAAGCAGATGCACCTCGTGGCCGAGCTTGGCCAGGGCGCGAGCAAGATTCGCGCTGTAGATGTTGCTGCCGGTGCCGCGCAGCATGTAGCCGTGGAAGAGCAGAACACGCATCGGTGTCGGGCAAGCTATTAGTCTTCCCCGCCGTGAACCCGAAGCAGCTCTATCGGATGCGGGCTCCGGCCTCCGGCCGAGAGGCGCTCGCCTACGCGGAGCCGGGCTCCGTCTACGTCGATCGCGAGACCGACGAGGAGATGGTGCCGGTGGCGATGGTGCTACCGCTCGCCCCTTCCGCCTCCGCCCTGCCGCGCACCCCGGAGAACCTGCGCGCCTGCCGCCGCTGCGACCAGCTGATCGGCCTCGACGTCAGCGACTGCCCGTATTGCGGGCTACGGCAAGAAGCGCTCTAGACGCCCTTAGGGCGTCTTCACGACCGTTGCCGTATACAAGAGGCGGGCGTTCGAGTAGTAGCAGCCGTAGGTCTTGGTCTTGCCCACGCCCTGCTGGGGATGGCCGCCCTGGATGTCTTCTTTGGAGGAGCAGTGCTTGGGCAGGCGGCTGCCGCGCCAGGTGTTGTCTTCTTCGACGTTGAAGGCGAACATCGGCGCCCAGGTCGGGACGGTGAGGGCGACCACCTGGCCCCGCAGAACGCTGAGCGGGTGGTCGAGGGCGAAGATGACGGTGCTGCCGAAGTAAGGGTTGAGGACCTGCATTGGGCTCTGACGGACCAGCGTGAACTGGGGCGGCTTCGAGCCTTCGACCGGGCGCAGGACGCCGATTCGCCCCTCCGACGGCGTGCCGAGGAATTCGTTGAAGAAGCCGACCTCGTCGGTCATCTTGTCGGTGTCCTGCTTCGATGGGCGCGAGAGCGTGATCGACCAGGCGACGATCTTGCCGTCGAAGGGGGCCTCGTAGGGACGCGGGACGCCGCCGGCGATCGCCTGGAAGCCGGTGACGTGCCCCTCGACCCGGCAGGGTATGACCTCGACGTTGTTGACGATCTTGCCCGGGCAGGAGGGCGGCGGCGTCGAATCGGTCTGCCCGAGCACGACGACGGGCGCGGGGGCCGAGTCAGCGGCGCCCGGCCAGGCGGCGGCGACAAGCGCCGCCAGGGCGCAGGCAAACGCCGCGGCAACGAGCTTGCGGTTGCGACCCGCTCGGTTTTCGGCTGCTTCGGTCACGATCTCAAGCTGCAAACCCGGCCCTCAGGTCAGGGTTGCGGCACGATTCTCTCGTTCGCCACAGGCAGATGCGGTCCTCCGGGCGCAACTGCACGATCGCGTCCAGGATGCCCGACCCCGCCGATCATCTAGGGTTGCCAGCCGAGATGGAGGCCTCGGCTCGCCCAGACGATTTCATCCCCGCCGGGCTGGCCTCGCTCGGAATCGAGGCCGACGAGGTCGACCTCGCCGTGATGGTCGCCGTGCACGGGATCTTCTGGCCGCCGATCCTCGAGTTGCTCGCACTCGACACCAGCGGGCTCGAGCTGGAGCGCTGCCCGGACCTCTCGAAGGCGCCGCAGTGAGCGGCGGCCTGCGTGCAGAGGTGGCCGCGATCGCCGCCGGCGAGGTCGACCCGAGCGAGCTGCTCGGCGCCACCCTGGAGCGGATCGAGCAGCGCAACCCGGTGCTCAACGCGGTGGTCGAGACCTTCCCGGAGCGCTCGCGCGAGATGTTGGCCGCGGCACCCCCGGGCCCCCTTCACGGCGTCCCGATCGTGATCAAGGACGAGTGGCCGCTGCCGTGGCGGGCGCAGCGCTTCGGCGCCGCCCAGCTGCTCGCGCCGACCGCAGCCGGCGAGTCCGGCCCCTACCGGGCGCTGCGCGACGCCGGTGCCGTGGTCGTCGGCGTCGGCAATATGCACGAGCTCGGCGCCGGCAGCACCGGCAACACCTCCTTCTACGGCCCCGCCCGCAACCCGTGGGACACCGAGCGCTGCCCCGGCGGCTCCTCCAGCGGCCCGGCCGCCTCGGTCGCCGCCCGGCTCGTCGCCGGCGCGGTCGGCGCCGACGGCCTCGGCTCGGTCCGCTTCCCGGCGGCATACTGCGGGTTGACGGGCTTCAAGCGGCCCGTCGGCCGCTCGGCGATGGAGGGGCACCACATGGCGACGGTCACTACCCTGATCGTCTCCGGCCCGCTCTGCGCCGACGCCGCCGATTGCCGCCTGCTGGGCTCGGTCCTCTTCGGCGAGCAGCTCGAGGCGAGCGACGCGCCCGGCCTGCGGATCGGTGTCGTGCGCGATTCCGTCTCCGAGGACGTCACGCCGGAGGTCCGCGAGGCCTGCGAGACGGCGATCGAGGCACTCCGCGCCGAGACCGGCGGCGAGGTGCGGGAGATCTCGCTGCCCGACCTTGGCGCCGCCACCCTGGCCGCCATCCTGATCATCAACTCGGAGAGCATGAGCGGGGTGACGCCGGAGCAGCTCAACGACCTCGATCCCGAGCTCAGCCCGATCGCCCGCGGCTCGCTCAAGTACCGGATGCTGCTGCCGACGGCGGCGACGGTTCAGGCGAGCCGGGTGCGGACGCTGATGCGGCGGCGGCTCGCAGCCCTCTTCGCCGACGTCGACGTGATCGCCTGGCCTACCGTCCCCGCACCGGCTCCGCCGCTGGAGTCCCCGCTGGTCGAGTTGCCCTCAGGCACGCTTACCGCCGACCAGGCCAACGTGCGCGGCGCCGCCCTGGCCAACCTGACCGGGATTCCCTCAATCAGCGTTCCGGTCGGGCTGAGCACCGAAGGGCTTCCGCTCGCCCTGCAGCTACAGGCCGCCTGGGGCAAGGATGAGCTTCTGCTCGACGCGGCCGAGGCGCTGGAGCGCGCCAACGAGCGCCGCTGGGTGGAGTCGCTGCCGCCCCTGGCGGAGGTCGAGCCAACGGAGGCATGACGGTGTCAACGGCGATCTCGGTCGAGGGACTGGAGCGAGCCTTTGACGAGGTGCTCGCCGTGCAGGGAATCGACCTCGAGGTCGGCGAGGGCGAGATCTATGGCTTCCTCGGGCCCAACGGGGCCGGTAAGACGACCACCGTGCGGATGCTGACCACCTTGCTGCTGCCGACCGGGGGGCGGGCGACGGTGGCCGGTCACGATGTCGTCGGCGCAGCGCGGCAGGTGCGGGCCACGATCGGGGTCGCTCTGCAGGAAGCGGCGCTCGACCCGCTGATGACCGGCCGCGAGCTGATCCGCCTGCAGGCGACGCTGCAGGGGATCGCGGGCGCCGAGGGCAGGCGCCGCGCCGACGACCTGCTCGAGCGGGTCGACCTCGCCGCTGCCGCGGACCGGCGCGTCGGCACCTACTCGGGCGGGATGCAGCGGCGGCTCGACCTCGCCGCCGCGCTGGTCCACGAACCGCGGGTGCTCTTTCTCGACGAGCCGACGACCGGCCTCGACCCGGTCAGCCGCAAGACGATCTGGGAGGAGGTGCGGGCCCTCAACGAGGAGGGCACGACCGTCTTCCTCACCACCCAGTACCTGGAGGAGGCCGACCAGCTTGCCGACAACGTCGGCATCATCGACAGCGGCAGGATCGTCGCCGAGGGGACGCCCGCCTCGCTCAAAGCCGAAATCGGCCATCCCCACATCCGGCTGCAGCTCGAGGAGGGCTCGATCGCCGAGGCGGAGGAGATCTGCGCCCGGATCGGGCCGCTGCTGCCGCCGGTCGACGGCAGGACCGTCCTGGTCGAGGTCGAGCACGGCGCGGCCGACATCCCGCGGGTGGTGCGGGCGCTCGACGAGGCCGGCATCGGGGTCGGCTCGCTGGAGCTGGTCCGCCCCAGCCTCGACGACGTCTTCGTCGCCAAGACCGGCTATCACCTCGAGCACGAGGGCGAGGGGGACGGCGAGGACGAGGAGGAGGCGGTGACCGCGTGAGCGGCCTGGCGAAGAACCTCCGGGTCGTGCAGGCGCTCGGGCTGCGCTCGATCCGGCAGACCTTCCGCCGCCCCCAGCTGATGGCCCCGATCGTCGTCTTCCCGACCCTGCTGCTGGCGATCCAGACCGGCGGCGCCGGCAGCGCCGTCAACCTGCCCGGCTTCCCGCCCGTGCAGAGCTTCCTCCAGTTCATGCTGGCCGGGGCGATGATGCAGTCGCTGATGCTGGCCGGCAACAGCGGCGGTATCGCGCTCGCGGTCGACATCGAGATGGGATTCACCGACCGCCTCTTCGCGGCGCCGATCTCCCGCTACACGATCGTCCTCGGCCGCCTCGCCGGGACCGCGGCGCTGGGGCTGTTCTCGGCCCTCTGGTTCCTCGCGATCGGGCTCGTCTTCGGCGCCCACATCGCGGGCGGCATCCCGGGGGCGCTGCTGGCGATCGCTCTCGTCACCGCGACGGCGATGGCGGTCGGCGGGATCGGCGCGGCTGTCGCCCTGCGCAGCGGCAGCGCCAGCGTCGTCCAGGGCCTCTTCCCGTTGGTCCTCGTCGTCCTCTTCCTCTCCTCCGCCTTCTTCCCGGTCGACCTGATGATCGAGCCGGCGCAGACGATCGCCCAATACAACCCGCTCAGCCTCGTCGTCGAAGGGATCCGCGAGCCGATCATCTCGGGCATCGCCGCCTCCGACACGGCCTACGCGCTGCTGGCGATCGCCGGCATCGTCGCCCTCGGCCTCGTGCTCAGCGCGCGGGCGCTGCGCCACCGCCTGCGGGTCGGCTGATGGAGGCAACGGCGGCCCTCCCGGCCTGGCGCGCCAACCTGGCGACGATCGGGGCCCTGACGTCGCGGGCGAAGAACGAGCTGCTGCGGGTCCCCGGCGCGGCGATCCCCGGGGTGCTGGCGCCGACGATCTTCTTCCTCGGGTTGAACGGAGTCTTCGGCGCACTGACTCAGTTGAGGGGCTTCAGCACCGGCTCGTATGAGAGCTTCATCGTCCCGATCAGCATGCTGCAGGGAGCCGGCTTTACCGGGGCGGCCGCGGGTGTCAACCTCGCCCGCGACATCGAGCAGGGTTGGCTCGACCGGTTGCTCGCCTCCCCCGCCCCGCGCTGGGTGCTGCTGGCCGGTACCGTGCTCCCCGCCAGCGCCCGCTCGCTGATCCCCGCCACCTTCGTGCTGACGATGGCGCTGCTGCTCGGAGCCGGCTGGCCGGGCGTCGACGGACTGCTCGTCACCTACTTCATGGTCGCCACGATGGCCGCGGTCGCCGCCTGCTGGGGCTCGATGCTGGCGCTGCGCTTCAAGAGCCAGTCGGCGGCGCCGCTGATGCAGGCGGGGACGATGGCGCTGATCCTGACGACGACGGCCTACGCACCGCTGGCGCTTCTGCAGGGCTGGCTCCAGGACATTGCCCGGATCAACCCGGTCACGCAGGTGGTCGAAGCGGCGCGCCAGGGATTCGTCGGCAGCGTCAGCTGGGCGGAAACCTGGCCGGGGATTCTGGCCCTGGCTGGCATGCTGGCCGCGCTCGGCCTCCTCGCCCTGCGCGAGATGCGCCGCACGGGGGCGTGAATCGCAATCCCTGCCGCCGGCGGGCGGAAAAGTCGAGTCGGGCTCGACTTTTAGGCCCGTCGGCGGCAGGGATTGCGGAGGGTGTGCTACGGCGGAACTGGGTCGAGGGCGATCGCGACGGGACCCGTTTCGCCTACACCCGTCCCAGCCCGACCCGCTACCCGTGGCAGTGGTACTGGGACTCCTGCTTCGCGGCGATCGTCTGGCGGCGCTTCGACCGCGAGCGCGCTCGAGCCGAGCTGCAGACCCTGCTCGCCGCGCAGCGCGAGGACGGCTTCATCGGCCACACGATCTTCTGGGACCGGCCCGTGTCGCTCAGCCGCTACCCCTTCTACAACGTCGCCTCGCGCCATTCCTTCCAGACCGAGACGATCCAGCCGCCGCTGCTCGCCTGGGCCTGGCGGGTCGCCGTCGGCGACCCGGAGGCGGAGCCCCGGATCGCGGCCCAGGCGGACTGGCTGCTCGCGAATCGCGACCTCGAAGGCGACGGGCTGCTCTGGATCCTGCAGCCGGACGAGTCCGGCCTCGACGCCTCGCCCAAGTTCGACCCGGTATGGGGCCGCCGGGCGACCGGGCGGATCGGCTTCCCCTGCCTGGTGCGCCGCAACCGGCGGCTTGGCTTCGACGCCCGCAGCATGCGCGACCGGGGCGGGCCGGTGCTCTGCGAGACCCTCGTCAACACGCTCTGGTCGCTCTCGTTGCAGGCGCTGGGACGGCCCTCGGCGACGCCGGCGCTGGTCGAGCGGCTCTGGGACGAGCGCCGCGGCCTCTTCCTCGACGAAGCGCAGCCCGGCGGCGACAGGCCGGCGGTTCTGACCTGGTCGGCGCTGGCGCCGCTGGCCCTGCCCGACCTGCCGGAGGAGATCGGCCGGCGGCTGGTCGAGGAGCACCTGCTCGACGAGGGCGAGTTCCTGACCCCGGTCGCGCCGCCTTCGGTCGCGGTTAGCGAGCCGAGCTATGAGCCCGGCGGCGGCCGCGGCCCGATCCGCCGCTACTGGCGCGGCCCGACCTGGGTCAACGCCGCCTGGCTGCTCTGGCTCGGCCTGCGCCGGCTGGGCTATCACCAAGAGGCCGACCGCATGGCAACCGGCCTGATCGGGGCAGTGGAGCGCGAAGGTCTACGTGAGTACTACGACCCGCGGGACGGCAACGGCCTGGGTGCCAAAAACTTCGCTTGGTCGGCTCTGATCGCCGAGCTCGCCGAGCCGGACCCGGCGGCCGCGAAGAGTTATTTGTAGCGGTAGGTGATGCGGCCGCGGTCCAGGTCATAGGGGGAAAGCTCGATCTTCACCCTGTCGCCGGGGAGGATGCGGATGTAGTGGCGGCGCATCTTGCCCGAGATGTGGCCGAGGACCTCGTGGTCGTTGTCGAGTTTGACCCGGAACATCGTGTTCGGGAGGGCCTCGGTGATCTCGCCCTCCATCTCGATCTTCTCCTCTTTGCCCATGCGGCGGGGAGCGTACCTGACGGTTCAATCAGCCGCGCAACCGGCGTGCACGCTCCATGGCCTCCTCCCGCGTGCTCACCTCGCCCCGGTACTGGGCCGCCTCGAGCTCGGCCAGCAGCTCGCCGAGCTCCGGGCCGGGCTCGATCCCGAGCTCGGCAGCCAGCTCGTCGCCGCGCAGCAGCGGCTCGGGCGGGCCTTCCCAGTGCCAGTCGAGCGCCGCCGCGAGCATCTGCCTGGCCAGATCGAGATGGGCCTCGATCGCCTCCTCGCTGGCAAGCGGCCCGCTCCCTCGCGCGGAGAGCCGATCGGCGACGGTGAGCAGGGTGACGTCGGCGGCCACCGGCTCGGTCGCCCGCAGGTACTCGTGGATGCGGCGGGCCGGCAGCGGCGCCTCGTGGACGAGGAAGCCGAGGCGCAGGTGGTGTTGCGTCAGCGCCTGCAGGTGCCGGGTCAGGCGCTGGCTGGCGCGCAGCCGCCGGCAGAGCCCGCCGACGATCTCGGCCCCCTCGCGATCGTGGCCGATGAAAGTCACGTAGCCGTCGCGCTCGCCCCTGGTGGCCGGCTTGCCGATGTCGTGCAGGAGCGCGCCGAAGCGAAGTGCCGTGCCCCGGCTCATCTCGTCGGCGAGCGGCTCGGCGAGCAGCTGTCGGGTGTCGGCGGCGCGCTCGCCGGCGAACCGCTCCAGGTCGGCCTCGACCTCCAGCGTGCGTTCCAGCACGGCCAGGGTGTGACCGTGGACGTCGAGATGATGATTGGGGCCCTGCTCGACCCCGTGCAGCCCCTCCAGCTCCGGCAGGACCGTCGCCGTGAGGCCGAGCTCGTCGAGCAGCGCCAACCCACGCAACGGGTCGGGGCCGCCGAGCAGGCGCCGCAGCTCGGCCAGCTGCCGCTCGCCCGCCGGCTCGGCCGCGTGCCGCGCTTCGGAGCGGGCGAGGGCGATCGTGCCCGGGTCGACGTTGAGCCCGAGGTCGGTGGCGAGGCGGGCGGCGCGCAGCAGCCGCAGCGGATCGGCGCTGAAGCTGTCCTCGCCGACCACCCGCAGCAGGCGCCGCTCCAGATCGGCAAGGCCGCCGTGGGGATCGATCGGCTCGCCCCCGGCCAGCGGGACCGCGACCGCGCCCAGGGTGAAATCGCGGCTGGCCAGGTCGGCCTCGATCGTCTCGCCGCGCAGCGCCGTGGCGTCGACCTGCCAGGAGCGGTCGCGGGCAACCGCCCGCCAGGTCGCGAACTCGGCCGAGAGCTCGAACGCGTGACCGTCGCCCTCTCGCGCGATCGCCTTCGCCGCCGCGCCGGGATCGCCTGCCAGGGCGAGGTCGAGGTCGGTGACCTCGCGGTCCAGGGCCGCGTCGCGGACCGCGCCGCCGGCGATCCAGGCGTCCATCCCGCTTCCCAGCGAGCGCCGGGCCAGGCCGACCAGCGGCGAGGCATCGAGGCGTTCGGCTAGGGTCACCCCTCCACCCTGGGAACGCGGGCCGAGACCCCGCAGGTGATCTCGTAGTTGATCGTCCCGAGCCTTTCCGCCAGGTCCTCGGCGAGGATCGTCTCCTCCCCCTGCGAGCCGATCAGCACCGCCTCCTCGCCGGGCTCGACGTCGGTCTCCGGCCCGAGGTCGACCGTCACGTTGTCCATCGAGACCGTGCCGACCAGCGGAACGCGGCGACCGCCGACGAGCACCTCCGCGTTGTTGGAGAGGCCGCGGCGCACCCCGTCGCCATATCCGAGCGGCAGTACGCCGACGCAGGTCTCGCGGTCCGCCCGCCAGCTCTGGCCATAGCCGGCGCTGTCGCCGCGCTCGAAGCGCTTCACGTCGGCAACGTAGGAGCGCAGCGAGAGGACCGGACGGAGCCCTCGCTCGGCCGGATCGCCCTGGAAGGGATCGAGCCCGTAGACCGCGACGCCGCAGCGCGCCATGTCGAAGTGCGAACGCCGGTCGCGTAAGACGGCGGCGCTGTTGGCGGCGTGCACGGTCAGGTTCGGGAACTCGCCCTTAGCCGCCGCCGCCACCGCCTCGAAGCGGTCGAGCTGCTCGTCGAAGAACGCGGAGTCCGGTTCGTCCGCGGTCGCGAAGTGGGTCCAGATGCCGACCGGCTCGAGGCTAGGGCTCTCGGCGCAGGCGCGGAGCAGGTCGAGGACCTCGGATGGGTCGCGGTTGCCGAGCCGGCCCATGCCGCTGTCGTGCTTGACGTGGACCCGTGCCGGGCGGCCGTGGGCGCGGGCGCGGTCGGCGACCAGCTCGAGGAATCCGCGCCGCCAGACCGCCACCTCCGAGCCGGCCTCGAGCGCCGTGTCCAGCTCCTCCGGCACGAGCGCTCCCATCGTCAGCAGGGGAATGTGCGCGAGGCGACGGCCGATCCGCTCGGCCTCGGTGGCGGTCGCAACCGCGAGCCTGGTGGCGCCTCCGGCCAGTGCCGCCCCGGCGCAGGCGAGGTCCCCGTGGCCATAGCCGTCGGCCTTGACCACCGCGCACAGCTCCGCCCCCTCCCCCAGCTCGGCCTTCAGCTTCGCGCAGTTCTCCTGGACTGCGCCGAGATCGATCCGGGCGGCCGCCCGCTCCATGGCTACTCGACTAGCGCGGCCAGCGCGTCGGCCCGGGTTACGAGCCCGACGAGGCGTCCCTCGTCGTCGACCACGGGAAGGTGGTTGTGGTGCGTCTCGGCGATCCTCCGGGCGACCGTCTCGGCGCTGGCGTAGTCGTGGACGACGACCGGGTCGGGGGTCATCAGCTCCGAGACCTTGGTCGCGAACGCCTTCTCGAGGCGCTCCTCGAAGCCCTTCATCGAGCCGACGAAGACGATGCCGCCCATGATGTTCAGGTAGTGAGGCAGATGGAGGTCGGACTCCTCGTCGCTGAGGATCAGATCGGACTCGCTGACGATGCCGACCACGCGCCGCTCCTCGTCTACGACCGGGATCGCGCCCTTGTCGGTCTTCGCCAGCAACTCGATCGCGCTGCGCGCATCCGCGTCGGGCGAGACGCTCGGAACGGAGCTGTCCATGATCTCGGCGGCGGTCTTCACCCCGGCGAGATTATTCGACCTGGAAGTCGGGACGCATCCCCACCGCGATCGAGTCGATCACGTCGGTGGCGATCACCGACTCGGCGGCGCCGATGCGAGTGGCCGCGGCGCGGCCGGCACGGGCATGGGCGATGACCGCGGCGCAGGCGGCGGCGAAGGGCTCGAGGCCGCGGGCGAGCAGCGCCGCGACGATGCCGGAGAGGACATCGCCGGTGCCGGCGGTGGCGAGCGCCGGCGCGGAGAGGACGTTGACGGCGATCCGCTCGCCGTCGGTGACGATCGTGTCGTCTCCCTTCAGCACGACCACGGCGCCGGCCGCGGCGGCCGCCTCGCGCGCCGCGACGAGGCGGTGCTCGGAGACCTCTTCCGAGGAGCGGCCGAGAAGGCGGCCGAGCTCGCCCGCGTGAGGGGTGAGCACAGTCGGCGCCTTGCGGGCGGCGATCCGCCCAAGCTCCCCGGCGAAGGCGTTGAGTCCGTCGGCGTCGAGCACCAGCGGCGCCTCGATCGCCGGAAGCACCTCGCGCGCCAGTTCGACCGAGCCGGGATCGCGGCCAAGACCGGGGCCGAGGACGCCGGCGGCGGCGCGCTCGAAGGCGCGCAGCAGCAGCTTGGCCGAGGCGGGAGCGAGGCAGCCGTCGCCGCCGGGGCAGCCGACCGACATCACCTCCGGCTGTCCCTGCTCGAAGATCGCCTCCAGGTCTGCCGGAACCGCCACGGTCGCGTAGCCCGCACCGGCCCGGATCGTCGCGCAGGAGGACATCTGCACGGCCCCCGTCAACCCCCGCGAACCGCCGGCGACGGTCACCTGACCGGAGCTGAACTTGGTCGAGCGCGCCCCGCGGCGCGGCGCCAGCTCCAGCACGGAGGCGTCGATTGCGCCGGCCACGGGCTCCCCGGGAGCGCCGTCGGGGATCCCGATCGGCGCCACCCGCAGCTCACCCGAGTGCCACTTGCCGGGGGCGACCCGATGGCCGAGCTTCGCCGCGTGAAAGCCAACCGTGATGTCAGCCTCAATTGCCCCACCCGCCACCTCGCCGCTCGAGGCGTCCACTCCGGAGGCGATGTCGCAGGCGACCACCGACGCGTCGCAAACGCCGATCGCCTCGATCGCCGCCAGGGCTGGCTGCCGGGGCTCGCCCGCGAATCCGGTGCCGAAGATCGCGTCGACGACTGCCCCCGAGCCGGCGAGGCGGGGGCCGAGATCGCCGTCGACGTGCTCGGCCGCGAAGCGCTCCAGGTTGGCGGCGGCGTCGCCGCTCAGCTCCTCCGCCGGCCAGAGCAGCAGCGCCTCGGTCTCGAACCCCGCCTCGGCCAGATACCGAGCGGCCACCAGCCCGTCACCCGCGTTGTTGCCCTTGCCGCAGACGACCCGCACCGGCCCTTCGGGGGCCAGCTCGCCGACCGCCTCCGCCACCGCCCGCCCGGCGGCCTCCATCAGCTCCAGCGACGGAACCCCCATCGCCTCGATCGCCCAGGCGTCGACGGCGCGCATTCCGTCGGCGTCATAGAGGGGGTTAAGCCACGGCTCCATCGGTTTCCCAGCCTAGCTTGGCGCTAGAAATCCCTGCAAATTAGCCGAGTGATGTTTTGATATTTACAAAACGTCATCTGGCCTGGCGACCGCTGCTACTTCAGGCCGACGATCAGCTTCGCCGTGGCCAGGTCGCCCTGGGTGGCGGAGCCGAGGGCGAGGAAGCGGATGCTCTTCAGGTACCTCTTCGCCCCCTCGAAGCCGCTGTCAGAGCTGGGAATGAGCGAGTCGGCGAGGCGCAGCGCGGCGGGGCCGTCGGCGAAGCCGCTGATCGGCGTGCCGCCGAGCGAGGCGACGGCGTCGCCGTAGGCAGGGTTGTCGGAAAGCGTCTTGCCGGCGCCGGAGGCCAGGGCGACCAGGGTGGCCGGCATGCCATAGCCGATCGCTAGGCGCCCCTGCTTGGCGGCAACGACCAGCGGCTTGTCGCCGAGCTCGTCGCTGCGGATCGAAAAGCCGTCGTACTTGCCCGACAGCGCGGTCACGCCCGCGACCTGGACGCTGCGCAACAGCTTGCCGATGTTGGCGATCGTGTCGGTGACCTGCGATCCCTCGGTGGTCAGCACCAGGGCGCCGCCGAGGCTGCTTTCGCTGCTGCCGACGGCAAAGGCGCCGGCATCCTGGAAAGAGTTGGCGAGGCCTTCCAGGTCGATGCCGATTTCCTTCAAGCCCTTCTTCAGCTGGTTCGGCGGGATCGTGCCGGGAATCCCTTCTTCGTCGAGGCTGTCGATCGCTTCCTTCAGCTGCTCGCCGAAGCCGGATACCGCGAAGGCGGCGAACGAAGTCGAGGGCAGTGAGCCGAGCAGCGCGGACGCATCCCCTTTGGGCGCTTCCTGACCGGCCAGGTCGCTGCTCAATTCGATCGCAATCCGATCGGAGCCCGGCACGATGCTGGCGACTGCGGTTGCTTCGCTGGGGTCGATGCCGGCGTTCTGCAGGATCTGGCGAGCCTGGGGGTCGATCTGGCCGCCGGACTGGTCGATCAGGGCGCCGACGTCGACGTAGACGTCGGCGAGGCTGCCGTCGGAGGCGGCCGAGATCGCCTTGGCGAAGGTGTCTTCGGCGGCGAGCGAGTCCCCCTGCGAGGCATCCACCGCTTCCTTGAAGACCTGCTCTCCTTCGGCGACGACGAGGAAGTCGCCGACGACGCCGATCGCGTTTTCTTCGGAGCCGCCGAACTCGTACTCGACTCCTTCGTAGGAGGCGGCGCGGTAGGGGTCGTTGCTGCCCTTGACCTGGGTGTCGATGAATTCCCGCGTCGCGGCGGTATCGGTGGATTCGACGATCGCCCCGACCCCGCTGAAGTCGCTGCCGTCGAGCTTCTCGAAGAAGACGCCCGCCCTCTCGCCCAGCCAGGGCTCGATTTCCTTCGCGTAGTCGAACGGTTCGCCGTCGCCCTGGGCCGAGCTTTCGAGCTCGGAGACGATGAAGTCGCCAAGGTCGGCGATTCCGGCAACCCGCTTGGCGATCGCGTCCGTGTTCGACTTCAGCTCGCCCGCCGGCCGCACGGCGCCTTCGACGAAGACCGGCGAACCCGGAGGCGCGAGGTCGGCCAGTTCAGAGCCAGACGAATCGCCCCCGCCGCAGCCGGCAAGAAGGGCGAGGAGGGCGGCAAGCGCGAGCGCCGCCAGAAGGGGACGAGACTTCATGCGGCCGGCATCCTACCCCGGTAATTACTCGACCGTCACCGTCTTGGCCAGATTTCGGGGCTGGTCGACGTTGAGGCCGCGGGCGCGGGCGATGTCGTAGGCGAGCAGCTGCAGCGGCAGGATCGCCAGGATCGGCTGCAGGATCCAATCGCTGCGGGCCACCTCAACCGTCTCGTCGGCGACGGCGCCGACCCGCTCACAGCCCGCCGTCGCGATCGCGATCGTCTGGGCACCGCGGGCGCGCACCTCTTCGACGTTGGACAGCACCTTGTCGAGGACCGGGCTCTCGGTCGCCACGCAGACGACCGGCGTCGACTCGTCGAGCAGGGCAATCGGCCCGTGCTTCATCTCCCCCGCCGCGTAGGCGTCGGTCGGGATGTAGGAGATCTCCTTCAGCTTCAGCGCCCCCTCGAGGCAGACCGGCAGGCCGATGTGGCGGCCGAGGTAGAGGAAGAACTGCTGCTCTGCGTGCGTCGCCGAGACCTCGCGCACCTGCTCCTCGCTGCTTGCCAGGGTCTCCTCGACCTTCGAGGGGAGCTGCTTCAGCTCGGCGACCAGCTCCGCCACCCTCTCCGGGGGCAGCGTCCCGCGCAGCTCCGCCAGCCGCAGCCCGATCAGGTACATCGCCGCGCCCTGGGCGACGAAGGTCTTAGTCGCGGCGACGCCAACCTCCATCCCGGCGCGGGTGTAGAGGACGGCGTCGGCATCGCGGGTCGCCTGGCTGCCCATCACGTTGGTGATCGCCAGCACCTTGGCGCCGCGCTCGTGGGCGAGCCGCATCGCCGCCAGCGTGTCGGCCGTCTCGCCGGACTGGGTGATGCCGATCACCAGGTCGCCCTCTCCCACGACCGGGTTGCGATAGCGGTACTCGGAGGCGATGTCCATCTCGACTGGCACCCGCGCCCACTCCTCGATCGCGTAGCGGCCGAGCAGACCGGCGTGGTAGGAGGTGCCGCAGGCGACAATCACGATCCGCTTCAGGCCACGCAGGTAGGAGTCGTCGAGGTTGACCTCGGAGAGATCGACCCCCTCGTCGCCCGGGAGGCGGTCGGCGATCGTTTCGGCGACCGCGTCGGCCTGTTCGTGGATCTCCTTCAACATGAAGGTCTCATAGCCCCCCTTCTCGGCGGCCTCCTCGTCCCAGGTGATCTCTTCCGGACGGCGCTCGACCGGGTTGCCCTCGGCGTCGGTGACGCTCACCCCGGAGGCGTCGATCGTCACCACCTCGCCGTTTTCGATCGCAACCGCTGTGCGGGTCTCGGCCAGAAAGGCGGGAATCGCCGAGGCGAGGAAGCTCTCTCCCTCGCCGACGCCGGCGACGAGCGGGCACTCCTTGCGCGCCCCGACCAGGAGTCCCGGCTGATCGGCGTGCATGGCGACGAAGGCGTAGTGGCCGCGCAGCTCCACGTAGGCGCCGCGAACGGCGGTGGCGAGATCGCCGGCGTAGTGGTCGGCGATCAGGTGGGCGACGACCTCGGCGTCGGTTTCGGAGCTGAACTCCTGCCCTTCGGACTCGAGCCGGGCGCGCAGCCTGGCGTGGTTCTCGACGATCCCGTTGAGGACGATGTGGACGCGGTCGGAGCTGTCGCTGTGAGGGTGCGCGTTCTCCTCGGTGACGCGGCCGTGAGTGGCCCAGCGGGTGTGAGCGACGCCGGTGGTCGCGGGCCGCTCCGCCACCGCGATACCGCCGCCGGCGACGTGCGCCTGCATCGCGGCGCGCAGGTTGGCGAGGTTGCCGACGGCGCGCACGCTGTCGACCGTGCCATCTTCGATCACCGAGACCCCGGCCGAGTCGTAGCCGCGGTACTCGAGCTTCTCGAGGCCGGCGACGAGGAGGTCGCGGCAGGGCCGAGCCCCGACATATCCGACGATTCCGCACATAGGAGGCCGTTAAGGGTAGACGGCGCGCTCAGCCCAGCTCTTGCTTGACCAGGTCTGCAAGCCGCGTGCAGACCGCGTCGGCCTGCTCGGCGGTCGGCGCCTCGGCCATCACCCGGACGAGGGGCTCGGTGCCGGAGGGACGCAGGAGGACGCGGCCCTGGCCCTCCAGCTCGGCGCCCTCGCGCTCGACCGCATCCCAGACCGCGGCGGCGCCGGCGATCGCCTCACGGTCGGCGACCTCGACGTTGACCAGCGTCTGCGGCAGCTTCTCCATCGCCTCGACCGAGGCGAGGTCGCGGCCGGACAGCTCGCGCATCGTCATCAGCGCCGCGGCGATCCCGTCGCCCGTCGCCGCGAAGCGCATGTCGATGATGTGGCCCGATTGCTCGCCGCCCAGCGCCCAGCTGCGGCTGCGCAGCTCGTCGAGGACGTAGCGGTCGCCAACCTTGGTGACGGCGACCTCGATCCCGGCCTTCTCCATCGCCTGGTGGAAGCCGTAGTTGCTCATCACCGTCACGGCGACGCCGCCGTCCAGCTCGCCGCGGGCGGCCATGCCCCTTGCCAGCAGGGCGATCAGCTCGTCGCCGTCATGCGCGCGGCCGCTACCGTCGACCGCGAGCACCCGGTCGCCGTCGCCGTCGAAGGCGAAGCCGATCGCGGCTCCGGAGGAGGCAACGTGCTCGGCCAGATTGCCGAGATGGGTCGAGCCGCAACCGTCGTTGATGTTTCGGCCGTCGGGTTCGGCGGCGATCGCCTCGACCTCCGCGCCGAGCCGTTCGAAGATCGCCGGGGCGACGCGGTGGGTTGCCCCGTTGGCGCAGTCGAGCGCGACCTTGACGCCCGAGAGGTCCAGTGGGAAGGCAGACTCGAGGGCGCGCAGATAGTCCTCGACTCCGCCGTTCAGCTCGCGGACCCGGCCCGGCGCGGTCGCTGGCGGGCCGGCCTCGAGCTGGGCCTCGATCCTGGCCTCGGTCTCGTCGCCCAGCTTCGTCCCCCCACCGCTGAAGAACTTGATGCCGTTGTCCCGGTAGGGGTTGTGAGAGGCGGAGACGACCGCGGCGAGGTCGAGTCCGAGACGGCGGACGAGGACCGCGGCGGCGGGGGTCGGCAGGACTCCGCCGAGCAGCGCGTCTCCCCCCGCCTCGGCGACCCCGGCCGCCAGTCCGGCTTCCAGCATCGGCCCGGACTCGCGCGTGTCCCGGACGATCAGGACCTGGGGGCGCTCGGCCTCCAGCGATGCGGTCGCGGCCCTTCCAAGAGCCAGCGCCAACTCAGCCGTGAGGAACGTCCCGGCCTCTCCTCGGACCCCATCGGTTCCGAAGAGCTTGCGCTCCGGCCTCACGTCGCTCCCGTCAGCGCTTCGAGAACTGCGGCCGCTTGCGGGCCTTCTTCAGCCCGGCCTTGCGCCGCTCCTTGGCGCGCGCGTCGCGGGTGAGGAAGCCGCGCCGCTTCAACTCGCCGCGCAGCTCCGGGTCGACCTCGATCAGCGCCCGCGAGATGCCGTGGCGCACCGCGCCGGCTTGGCCGCTCACACCGCCGCCATGGACCCTGACGCGAACGTCGACGCTGCCCTCGTAGCCGGTGATCGCAAGCGGCTGGGACGCCGTCGTCTGATGCAGGGGACGCGGGAAGAACTCCTCGAGGGGGCGGCCGTTGACCTCGATCTTGCCGCTCCCTGGCAGCAGGGTTACGCGGGCTATCGCATTTTTGCGTTTGCCGGTCGCCAGGTAGCGGGAATCGGCCTCCATCTTGGCGGGGGCTCGGCTCGCCGCCTGCTCCTCCTCGTCGGAATCGCCGGTCAGCGCCGCCTCGCGGCGCGCCCGCTCCTCCTCCTCGGCTTCCCTGCGCGCCTTCTCCTCAGCGCTCAGCGGCCGATCGTCCGACTCAACCGCGATCGGCTCCAGGTCGGCCCCGGGAATAGCGTCCTTCTTCTTCTCAGCCTGAGGCTCCTCGGCGGGCTCCTCCACAGGCGCCTCGTCCTTCGACGCAGACTCCTCACCCGCGGGTGGCGTGGAGGATTGTCCCTCCGGCGGGTGAGCCGGAGGGCTGTCCTCCGCGACAGGACCCGCGGTCGACGCGTCCGAACCCTCGGTCTGAGGCTCCTCCTGCTGCTGGTCGTCTGAAGTCTCGTTGTCCTGCGGCTCGTCTGCCATCACTTGATCTCCATCGGCTGTGGTTTCTGCGCCGCGTGCGGGTGATCCGGCCCTGCGTACACCTTCAGCTTGGTCAGCTGCTTGCGGGCGAGGCGGTTGCGGGGAAGCATCCCCTTCACCGCCTTGCGGATCACCTCCTCGGGGCGGCGGTCGAGCATCTCGGCCAGGGTGCGGGACTTGATCCCGCCCGGGTAGCCGCTGTGGCGCCAGTAGCGCTTCTGCTCCATCTTTTTCCCGGTCACCCGGATCCTCTCGGCGTTGACGACGACGACGAAGTCGCCGGTATCGACGTGCGGGGTGTACTCGGGCTTGCGCTTTCCGCGCAACGCATCGGCGATCCGCGTCGCCAACCGTCCCAGGGTCTGGCCGTCGGCATCGACGACGTACCAGTCTCGCTGGCGGTCCACGGGGGTGGCGACGTAGGTCTTCATCGTGCAAAAACCGCGCGAGGCACCCAGCGCGGCCGGCGGATCATAGCCGTCCGTGCGTTTTGCGACCACCTGACCGGATAGGCCCTTATACTGCCGCGCCAGCTAATAGCCGAATCCCATCCGGGCCACCGGACGGGAGCGGAGGAACCGCAGGGGCCCTGGCAGGTCCCAGGGGCGAATCGGACGAAAAACGATCCGTAGCGCATCTCTTTCAGCGCGAGCCCGACAGCTAACTCCGCAGGCGAACGAAAGAGAGGGCACGTGTCGCGCAGCGCTTGGCTGGTTGGTTTTGTGTCGTCGATGGCGATGGTCCTGGCAGGCTTCGCCGCGACGGCCTCGGCGACGATGGGCGGCGCGCCGACCCCGGCGGGCGCCCCACCGCCGCCGCCGAGCCGTGGCGGAGCACCCGACCCCGTTCCGAGCGCCGGGTCGACGCTGACGCTGACCTCGGCATCCACCTCCCCGCGCAAGTCCTTCTACTACGGCGTCCGCTACCCGCGCCTGACCTACACGATCGGCAGCAGCCAAGCGCAGAACGACCTGCGCGTCGACGTGGTCAACGCGACCGGCGAAACGGTGAAGAGCTTCTACCGCAACGACATCGCGCCGAACGTTGCCGACAGCATTCGCTGGGACGGAACGACGAGCGAGGACCGCCCGGCTTCGAACGGGCGCTACAGCTTCCGGGTCCTGCCGCAGAACGGCGGACCCGCTGCTCCGCGGACGTTGCCGCGATCGAGGCCAGCCGGATCGTCCTCCGCAGAACCGCTCAGCCTCAGCTTCTCCCTCTACGGCTACGCGTTCCCGATCCTCGGCGCCCATGACTTCGGTGGTGCGGCGGGACGCTTCGGCGCCAGTCGCGCGGGCCACACCCACGAGGGCCAGGACGTGATGGCCGATTGCGGGACGCCGCTGATTGCCGCCCGCGGCGGCCGCGTCCAGTACTCCGGGTACCAGGGCGCCGCCGGCAACTACATAGTCATCGACGGCAGGGGCACGAGCTACGACATGGGCTACATGCACCTGCTCGAACCCTCTCCCCTGCAAGCCGGGATGACGGTGCACACCGGCGAGCCGATCGGGGTCGTCGGCCAGACCGGCGACGCCACCGCCTGCCACCTCCACTTCGAGATCTGGACGGCGCCCGGCTGGTATGAGGGAGGCAGCCCGATCGACCCGCTGCCCTATCTCGAAAAGTGGGACAGCTACAGCTGAGGCGCTAGCCTGCGTCCGCGTCCTCGCTGCTGGCGTACACGCCTAGCGAGCGCAGCGTTCGCAGCGACCGCGCAGGACGACGTCGTGCTCGGTTACGTCGAAGCTGAGCTTGCCGGAGACATCGGAGATTGCGTGCTCCAGCGAGGCGTCCTGGAAGGGCACCATGCGGCCGCAGTCGCGACAGATGGCGTGATGATGATGGTGGCCGTCGGGCTCGACGCGCTCGTAGCCGACCACTCCGCGAGCGACCTCGACGCGCAGAACCAGGCCGAGCTCCTCGAGTTGCTCGAGCGCCCGGTAAACGCTCGCACGCCCAACCCCGGCGCGACGCTTGCGCAATTCGTCGTCGAGATCCAGAGCCGTGACCGCGCAATCGTGGCGGGCAAGCGCTTCGACAACGGCTGTCCGGGCGCCCCCTCGGCGGTGGCCGGCCTTCCGCAGGACGGCGAGCGCGTGCTCCGCCCAGGCGGTGTCGGTCGCGGTTGCCATCTCAGGCGATCGTAGCCTCCGGCGGCGGCGTCCTCCCGCGGCGCCAGGCTGCGAAGCGGCCGGCCGGAAGCGTGAGAGCGTAGGCCATGACCATGGCCAGCACCACCGAGGCGCCCCCGGCGGTCCCGGCGTAGTAGGACAGGTAGAGGCCGGCCAAACCGGCAAGGAGCGCGATTGCGACGGCGAACGCGATCATCGGCACGATCCGCTCGCTCAAATTACGGGCCGCGGCGGCCGGACCGACGAAGACGGCGACGAGGAGCAGGTTGCCGAGACCCTGGACCGCGACGACGATCGCCGCCGCGAGCAAGACCATCAGCACCGATTCGGCGAGCGCCGGGGAGGCGCCGAGCGATCGCGCTGCGCCGCGATCGAAGCCCCCCGCCAGCAGGCGCCCGTGCAGCAGCGAAAGGGCCGCTCCCACCACCACCGCCAGGCCGGCGGCCGCCACCAGGTCGCCATCGGAAGGGCCGAGGATGTCGCCGAAGAGGAGACTCTGGATGCCGGGTGGAGATTGGGGCGTGAGGGCCAGGAGAGCGCCCAGCCCGAAGAGCGTGGTGACGACGATGCCGACCGCCACATCGCGGCTGACACCGGGCACGCGCGAGACGGCGGCGATCGCCAGCGCCGCGAGGACGATCGCCGGCGCCCCGCCGAGCAGCAGCGGCACACCCGCTAGGGCGGCCAGAACCAGGCCTGGGAAGATCGAGTGGGCCAGCGACTCCGCCGCGTAGGAGAGCCGGTAGAGGACGACCCAGCAGCCAAGCGCCCCGCCGGCGAAGCCGACCAGGGCGATCTCGGCGATCGCGCGCCGCATGAACTCGTCGTGCAGGGGCTCGAGCATCGGTCAGTGGTGGTGATGGTGGTGAGGCGGCAGGATCGCCCGCCCTCTTTGTCCCGGCAGCTCGACGATTGCGCCGCCGTAGGTGGCCTCGAGGACATTCAGGTCGAGCACCCCGTCGGGCGGACCGACGGCGATCTGGGTGCGGTTGAGGCAGAGCACCGTGTCCCAGCGCCGCGCCTGCTCGAGGTCGTGGGTGGCGATCAGGACCCCCCGTCCCTCTGCGGCAAGCTCCTCGATCAGCGCCTCCAGGCGCTCCGAGCTGGGACGGTCGAGGCCCGTGAATGGCTCGTCGAGGAGGAGCACCCGGGCATCCTGGACCAGGCTGCGCGCGATCAGGACACGCTGCCGCTGGCCGCCGGAGAGCTTGCCGAAGGTCTCGCGGGCGAGACTGCCTAGACCGACCTGCCGCAGCGCCTCCAGCGCGGCCTCCCGCTCACGGCGGCCGGGGGGCCGCCACCAGGGCAGCCTCGAGAGCGCCCCCATCGCGGCCACGTCGAGCGCCGAGACGGGATAGTCGAGTTGCGAGCGCTCGGTCTGGGGGACGGTCGCGCAGCGAGCCGTGACGCGCAGCTCGCCTGCGAGCGGGCGCAACTCGCCCAGCAGCGCCCGCAACAAGGTCGTCTTGCCGCCGCCGTTGGGCCCCAGCAGGGCCATCCTCTCGCCCGGCTGCAGGGAGAAGGAGACGCCGGTGATCGCCGCCTCGCCGTCATAACCGGCGACGAGACCGCTGGCCTCAATCAGCGACTGGTCCGGCATCCGCGCGCTCTGCCGGTGATGCCACCGACGATGGCATCCGCGTTGGCCTCCTCCATCGAGAGGTAGGTGGCGCCGTCGGAGCCTGCCGGCCCGAGCGTGTCGCCGTAGAGGGTGTATTCGGCCGAGGCGCCGGTCTGCCGGGCGACCGCTTCGGCCACCTTGGGGCTGAGCGAGCTCTCCGGGAAGATCGCCTTTACGTTCTCCTCTTCGACGGTTTCCGCCAGTTCGCTCAGGTCCTTGGCCGACGCCTGTGCCTGGGTCGTCTGCGAGGGGATCACCGCGCCGACGATCTCGATCCCGTAGCGGTTGGCGAAATAACCGAAGGCGTCGTGGTCGGTGACGAGCTTGCGCCGCGCCACGGGTACCGAGTCGATGCACTTGGCGATGCCGGCGTCGAGTGCCTTCAGCTTCGCCAGGTAGGCGTCTGCGTTGCGCTCGAAGACCGCCTTGCCCGAAGGGTCGCCGGCCGCCAGGGCGCTCTCGATCCTCCTCACCGCAGCCTCGGCGTTGCGCGGGTCGTGCCACCAGTGGGGGTCGTACTTCGAGGCCTCCACTCCCTCCGACTCGCCGGGAAGGCGCTCCGGAGCGATCGCGCCGAGGTCGATGACCTCTGCGTCGCTGCCGCTGTCGGAGACGACCTGGTCGATCCAGCTGTCGAGGTTGTCGCCGCTGGCGAAGACGAGCGAGGCGCCGGCGGCATCGCTGACGTCGCTCGGGCGCGGCTCGTAGTCGTGCGGGTCGCTGTTGGGCTGGAGAACCTGGTCGACTTCGACCGCTTCGCCACCGACCTCGCGGACGAAGTCGGCGATCTGGGTCGTGGTCGCGACCACGTCGAGCTTGCCGCTCTCGCTTCCGTTGCCGGACGCGCCGCCGCATCCCGCGCCGAGCAGGGCCAGCGCTCCCAAAGCCCCCGCCACGGCCATCCCGCGAGGAGCTCGCGCCAGGGCCCGTCCGGCCGCGACCATCGCAAACGTTCCACCCGCGACGCAAGCGATCGTCGCTCCCGGAGGGGCGTCGGTTTCGACCGAGAGCCATAACCCGGCAACGCCCTCCAGTGCGACGAGGCCAACGCTGAGCAGCTGCCAGGTCCGCAGCCGTTCGGTGAGCAACCGAGCGGTGATTGCCGGGACGACGAAGAGCGCGGCGACGAGCAGCGCCCCGACCACGGTCAGCGCGGCGGTCGTCGCCAGGGCGACGAGGCCGATTAGGACGGCATCGAAGACTCGCGGGTCCGGGCCGCCCGGGCTGGCCAGAGTCGGATCGAAGCCGGCACGGAGCCAGTGCCTGCCGACCAGGGCGCTTGCCGCCAGGGTCGCCACCGCCGCTCCCGTGGCAAGCGCAATGTCGCCGCCGTCAACCAGCAGCAGGCTGCCGAACAGGAGCGTCTCGATGTTCGAGCCCGAGCCGAATACGTCGCTGGCGAGGATCACACCGGCCGCGAGCGAGCCGGCGAGGACGAGCGCCACGACCGCGTCCTGCCCAGACCGGCGGCCACGCAGGGCAGAGACGCCGAGCGCGAAGAGGACCGCGGCCCCGAAGGCCCCAAACGGCGCCGCGAAGCCGAGCCCGTCGGCGAGGACCAGTCCCGGAAAGGCGGCGGTGCCGACCGCGTGCGAGAAGAAGGCGAGGCCCCGCAAAACAATCCAGGTGCCGAGCAATCCGGCGGGGATCGCCAGGATCAGGATCTCGACCAGGCCGCGCTGAACGAAGGGAAGTTGGAAGGGCTCTAACACTGGCGGCAGTGTAATGAGAATGAATCTAATTTACATTCCTGCCCGGCACCAGCAGGCTGCCCTTCGCCCCACGCAAGAAGGCCCCGCACCTGGCCCTCTTGCGTGGGGGTTTTGCGCGGTGGCTAGCGCGCGTGGCTAGCCGTCGATCGTGTAGACGTCCTTGAACTTGCGGACCTGCATCGCCAGCAGCTGACCCAGCTCGACCTTGGCCGGGTCCGGGGACGCTTTGTGGACCTGGGCGTCGAAGAGGAACCAGCCCTGCCCGAGCGCCTTGCCGGCGTCGATGATGCCGCTCGACTCCTCGTCCTCGGTGATGAAGCCGGGGGCACCGGAGCGGAACAGGTTGCGGTTGAACTCGGCGACGACGCCGCGATCGCCGGTGTCGACGTCGTAGGCGACTATCAGGGCGACGTGGGCGTTGCCGCCGGGATCCTCCTGGATCAGCAGGTTGCCCTTGTCGTCGATCGTCACGTTGTCCGGCTTGCTGAGGTAGGGCGCCTCGGAGCCGTCCAGCAACAGCTGGATCGTGCCGCCTTTCTCCGGGTGGTCGACGTCTTTGAAGCGGAGCCGCCAGAGGCCGCCGCCGTCACGAGTCACCCCCGGCGCGACCGGCACCGTGCCGCCGCCCTCAGTGGTCACGAAGTAGTAGTCGTTCGGGTGCTTCGGATCGAAGACGCCGTCCTCGACCCGGTTCAGCGAGAGCCCCTTCGCCACCCCGTCCGCGTTCTGGCGAGCGCCCGAGCTGTCCCAGTCGACCGCCTCGTCGGAGCCGAGCGTGAACTGGACCGCTTTGCCCTTGCCGTAGGTGGCACGGAACTGGGTATCGGTGGAGACCGCCTCGTCTTTGAGGTCGAGCACGTACTCGGTGCCGTTGGTCAGACCGACCCGGTCGAACGGGTTGCCCGTCTTCTGCTTGCTGCCGACATGGACCCAGATCTGGCCGCGGCGCCATCCTCGTTGCCAAGGACGACCGTCGTGTCACCATCGTTGTAGGCGGGGACGTTGTTCTCCCACGAGGCCATGCCAAGCCGGGGCAGCTGCTGGGCCTGGCCGCCGGTGGTCAGGCCGAAGACGCGGCCCTCGTCGCCGTTCTCTTCGTTGGCGAAGTAGATCTGGCCTTGTAGCCCTTCTCGCTCGATGGGTTATAGAGCTTCCACTCGCTGATCGTGCTCGAGCAGAAGCGCGAGAACTCGGCCAGCTGCGCCGCGAACGTGTCGGTCGGATCGCGGGGGTTTACGCCGGCCGAGGAAGGGGTCGAGCGGTAGGTCTGGGTGACGTAGTCCCAGTAGCGGATGTCCGGGTCGATCGCGTCCCGGCCCTCCTCGACCTGGTAGGTGTCGGAGTCGATCTCCAGCTCGGAGACGAAGGCGCCGATCTTGCCGTGGCGCCGGGCGGCGCCCTGGTTGCTGCGCAGCTCCTGGTTCATGAACAGCTCGAAGTCGCGGCTTCCGTCTTCGGAGCGCAGGATGCCGAGGCCGTCGGGAATGCCGACCATCTGGTAGCCGTTGGACGCGCCGCCGTCGCCTACCGTGAGCAGCGACTTGATGCTGACGCCGTCGCCGACGGGCAGGACGTAGGGGCGGTGGTCGTGTTGGGGCCGGTGCTGGTGCCGCCCGGGGCGGCTATCGCGGTCGCTGCCGCCACGAGCGTGATCAGCCCGGTAAGGGCAAAGGCCCGCAGTCGTCGGGTGGTCAAAGGGGTCTCCTTCCGAGAGAGATGGATTCTGGCTCGGATGGCGTTTCCCGAGCCGCACGGAGGTTCTATGCGGCGCTCGCGGGGGCGACGTTTAGCGGTCGTGAAATTCGCGTGACGCTGCGTTCACAGGCTCCCCAGTTGTGAACGCGATGGATCGGACCGCGACGTAGGTGCGTTTCGCTCGCGCCACTCGATCAGCGCCAGCGCCAGGGCGACCGGGACCGTCGCCGGCAAGGTGTCAAGCGCGAAGAAGAGCAGGTCAAAGGCGAGGGCGAGGATGGCTACCAGCAAGGCGGCATGCCGCTGGCGGGTCCTGACGCCGGCGAGCAGGCAGCCCAGCGTCGCGGCGACGAAGAGATCGCCGAAGCCCATCTGGGCGGAGCCGAAGTGGACCGCCTGCAGCCGTGGCAGCCCAGCCGGCGCCGCAGCGGTGAGAACGGCGTTCGGCCCCTGCAGCAGGTTGGTGGCGACGTACCAGGTGTCGACGGCCGCCATCGCGTAGATCCCCAGCTTCAGCCAGCCAGCCGGCGCGACCGAGACCAGCAGCCAGCCGAGCCCGACGCAGCCGAGCGCGGTCAGCGCCGTCGCCGCGGCCTCCCCCGCCAGCGAGCCCGGCGATGCCCAGGCGAGCGCGAACAGCGGCACCGCCGCGAGCGCCCCGGCCGGTCGTGCGCCTCGCACCAGCCAGCCCAGGGCCAGCGCCGCCGAGGGCGGAACCGCGACCAGCGCCAGCCAGGAGAGGACGGTCGCCGACTCGCTCTCCAGCTCGACGATCGCGATCACGACGACGATCGAGAGCGCCGGCAGCAGCGCCCACCAGCGGCTGCGAAAGGCGCCCAGCCAATCGGAGCGGCGCAGCTGCGGCAGCGCGACAAGCGCCGCCTGGATGAGGCTCAGGATGGAAATGGAAACCGCGAACGACATTCGAAGGTTGATGACGCGGTCAGGGGATTGCCTGGGTAGGACGCAGGCAATTCGCCGCCGGGAGCGTAGTTGTTACTACGTGACCAAGGCGGATTGCCGAGGACACCGCCAGGCGATTCCCTGGCCCGTCATTACTCCCACTCGATCGTCGCGGGGGGCTTGGAGGAGATGTCCAGTGCCACCCGGTTGACTTCGGGAATCTCGTTGATGATCCGGTTGGAGACCCGCTCGAGCAGGTCGTAGGGCAGGCGGGCCCAGTCGGCGGTCATCGCGTCCTCGGAGGTGACGGCGCGGATCACGATCGGGTAGGCGTAGGTGCGGCCGTCCCCCTGCACGCCGACCGAGCGCACCACCGGCAGCACGCAGAAGGACTGCCAGAGCTGCCGGTAGAGCTCGGCGGCGCGGATCTCCTCCTGCAGGATCGCGTCGGCGGCGCGCAGGATGTCGAGTCGCTCCCTGTTCGCCTCGCCGCCGACGATGCGAATTGCCAGGCCGGGCCCGGGGAAGGGCTGGCGCCAGACCATCCGCTCGGGCAGCCCCAGCTCGGCGCCCACGGCGCGCACCTCGTCCTTGAACAGCATCCGCAGCGGCTCGACCAGCTCGAACTCGAGATCCTCGGGAAGCCCGCCGACGTTGTGGTGGGACTTGATCGTGTCGGCGGCGTCGCTGCCGCCCGACTCGATCACGTCCGAGTAGAGGGTGCCCTGGACCAAATAAGAGGCGTGCTCGAGCTTCGCCGCCTCCTCCTCGAAGACGCGGATGAACTCCTCGCCGATGATCTTGCGCTTGCGCTCGGGCTCGTCGACCCCGGCGAGGCGGGCGAGGAAGCGCTGCTCGGCATCTACGTGGACGAGCGGGATGCCGAACTGGCCGAAGGCCTCCACCACCTGCTCTGCCTCGTTCAGCCGCATCAGCCCGTGGTCGACGAAGACACAGGTCAGCTGCTCCCCCACCGCGCGGTGGACAAGCAGCGCCGCGACCGAGGAGTCGACCCCGCCGGAGAGCCCGCAGATCACCCGGCCCTGGCCGACCTGGGCGCGGATCGCGGCCATCTGCTCGGCGATCACCGACTGCGGCGACCACTGCTCCTCGCAGCCGGCGATCTCGCGCAGGAAGCGGGTCAGGACCTCGGTCCCGTAGGGGGTGTGGACGACCTCGGGATGAAACTGGATCCCGTACAGACCCCGATCGGGGGCCTCGCAGGCGGCGACCGGCGACGCCGGAGTCGAGGCGAGCGCCGCGAAGCCGGGCGGCGGCTCGAAGACCGAGTCGCGGTGGCTCATCCAGCAGCTTTGCTCCGCCGGCAGCCCACCCAGCAGCCGCCCGCCAGAATTCCTCAGCGTCAACTCGGCCCGCCCGAACTCCCCCGACTCGGCCCCTTCCACCTTCCCCCCCAGCGCCTGGACCATCGCCTGCATCCCGTAACAGATCCCCAGCATCGGAATCCCCAGGTCAAGCAGCTCGGTGGGAAAAACCGGCGCCCCCGGCTCATAGACCGAAGCCGGCCCACCGGACAGCACCAAGCCTTTCGGAGCGCGCTCGCGAATTGACTCTGCTGAAGCGGTAGCAGGCAGCAACTCCGCAAACACACCACATTCGCGAATGCGCCTAGCAATCAGCTGCGAATACTGGCCACCGAAATCAAGGACCAGAACCTCCTCAACAGCATGGGCGCCATCGGGCGCCCTCTCTACCGACTCGGAGGTCTCAGATTTCAGTGCCTCGCTCACGCCCCTGCCAGTGGGTGGTGTCGGGGCGAGGTGTCCTCCGCCGCCCGAAGGCTGCGGAGGGCGAGGCTTGAGCCCTCGTATGGGTCGGTCCCCTTGCCCGGAGCAGCGCGTAGGGCAAGGAGGGCACCTCGCCCCGGCGACAGGACCCGCTGGCCCGGAACGCCGAGGTCCCTAGTCATCGGAAACAGCCACCCCCGCCGAGACAGCAGCCCGCCCGTTGGAGCCCATGCCCACCGACTGCTCGTTCTGCAGCTTCTTCCCCTCGCTCATCAGCGCCGGCGCGACCATCACCTCGGCCCGCTGGAAGGAGCGGATGTCCTCGTAGCCGGTGGTTGCCATCGAGGTTTTCAACGCCCCCATCAGGTTGAAGGTGCCGTCGTTCTCCTGGGCGGGGCCGAGCAGGATCTCCTCCATCGTCCCGTCCTGCTTGGTCGAGACGCGGGTGCCGCGCGGCAGCGAGGGGTGGAACGTCGCCATCCCCCAGTGGAAGCCGCGCCCGGGGGCCTCCTTGGCGCGGGCCAGCGGCGAGCCGACCATCACCGCGTCGGCGCCGACCGCGATCGCCTTGGAGACGTCGCCGCCGGTCCGCATGCCGCCGTCGGCGATCACGTTGACGTACTCGCCGGTCTCCAGCATGTGCTGGGCGCGAGCCGCGGCGACGTCGGCGATCGCGGTCGCCTGCGGGACGCCGATCCCGAGCACGCCGCGAGTGGTGCAGGCGGCGCCGGGGCCGACCCCGACGAGGACCCCGACCGCGCCGGTCCGCATCAGGTGCAGCCCGGTCGAGTAGGAGGCACAGCCGCCGACCACCGTCGGCACCGGCACGTCGGCGATGAACTCCTTCAGGTTGAGCGGCTCGACCGCGGTGGAGACGTGTTCGGCCGAGATCACCGTGCCCTGGATGACGAGGATGTCGATCCCGGCCTCGACCGCGATCTCGTAGTGCTCGCGCACCTTCTGAGGGGTGAGCGAGCCACAGGCGACGGCGCCCCGCTCCTTGATCTCGGCGATCCGCCTGCCGATCAGCTCAGGCTGCACCGGCTGGGCGTAGATCTCCTGCATGATCCGGGTGGCCTCGTGCTTGGGCGCGGCGGCGACCTTCTCCAGCTGCTCCTCGGCGTTCTCGAAGCGGGTCCAGATCCCCTCCAGGTTGAGCACTCCCAGGCCGCCCAGCTGGTTGACGAGGACGGCAGTGTCGGGGCTGACCACCCCGTCCATCGCCGAAGCCACCAGGGGCAGCTCGAAGCGGTAGGGGCCGAGGTCCCAGCTGATGTCTATGTCGTCTGGATCGCGGGTGCGGCGCGACGGGACGATCGCGATGTCGTCGAATCCGTAGGCGCGCCTCCCCTTCTTGCCGCGACCGATGTCAATCTCCAATTGGTCCTCCAGGGCGGGGTGGCGTTGAACAGCCAGCCTACACTTCCGCGTGGACCTCCAGATCGCGCACCTCGACCTCGTCGAGCAGGCGCTCGACCCGATGGCGGTCGACGGTGCCGGCGCCGAAGTGCTGGGTCGACTCGGCGCCGCAGGCGACGCCGTAGGCCAGGCACTGCTCGGCCTCGCGACCGTCGTAGAGGGCGGCGGCGTAGCCGGCGAGGAAGGCGTCGCCGGAGCCAACCGTCGAGACAGCCTCCAGGGGTTTGGTGCGGACTTCGAGCACGCGCCGCTCGGCGCCCTGGCCGACGACGGCAACGCAGCCGTCGGGACGGGTGATCGCCGCCTCGCCGGCGCCGAGGCGGACCAGCTCGGAGAGGCCATGGGCGATGTCGTCGCGGTCGGCGAACTCCTGCCCGACCAGCTCCTCGGCCTCGAGCTCATTGGGGGTGACGACCGAGGCGCCGGCTCGCAGGCCGGCCAGCATCGCCTCCCCCTCGGAATCGAGGATCGACAGGACGCCGCACTCGCGCAGGTCTTCGACCAGGCGGGCGTAGAGCTCCGCGCCGGCGCCGGGCGGCAGGGTGCCGGCCAGCACGCAGATCTTCGCGCCGCGGGCCAGGTAGCGCAGCCGCTCGACGAAACGCTCGACCTCCTCCGGGCTGACCGCCGGTCCGCGCTCGTTGATCTCCGTCTGCTCGCCCGAGGTCGGGTCGATCACGGCCATGTTGACCCGCGTCTCCCCCGCGATCCAGGTGAAGTCGGTCAGGATCGCCTCCCTGCGCAGCTGCTCCAGCACGCGGTTGCCGGTTGGCCCACCGGCGAAGCCGGCGGCGATCACCGGGCGACCCAGCAGGCGCAGTGCGCGGGCGACGTTGATGCCCTTGCCACCGGCGACCGTGCGGCTCTCAACGGCCCGGTGGCGGTGGCCGAGACGGAAGTTCGGGACCGCGACCGTGCGATCGATCGCGGCGTTGAGGGTTACGGTGAGAATCATCGCCTAAAGCGCCTCAGGAATGCTGCGCCGATCAGTATCGCGGACAGCGCCAGCACAAGCCAGAGCGCATTGTCGCCGAGAAAGCTGCGAGCCCGGTCGAAGGCACTCGCCTTCGGCACCGCACGGGCGGCCCGCAGGGACAGCGACGCTGCCCTCAACCCGTCGACGAAGACGACCGCCCGGCCCAACCCGGCACCACGCCGGATCGGTCCCTCGACCTCGTCCGGCGCTCGTACCGAGACCCTCATCCGCTGATCCGGCCGTACCCCGACCGCCACGGTTCGGCCGGCCCGCAGCGGCAGCTCGCCGCCCGAGTAGCGGATCGACGGCTCGGCGAGCGCCTGGCCGGCGCGGATCGGCACTCGTTTGCGGTACTCGGCAAAGCCGTATTCGAGCAGCCGCAGGGTGTCCAGATCACGATCGGCCTCGGTTGGCGTCCCGATCACCGCGGAGATCAACTCCACCCCCTTGCGAGTGCCGGAGCCGACCAGGACGTAGGCAGCCCCGAAGGTGTGGCCGGTCTTCACGCCGGTCGCCCACGGCACCTCCAGCAGGAAATCGTTCAGCGTCTCGATCCGCCGCGGTGGCCGCAGGCTTTGCAGCCTGGCGCGGCGCGACGCGGCGATCCTGCTGAAAGCGGGCTCACGCAGCAGGCGCCGCGCCAGCGCGGCCAGGTCGAGCGCGCTCGAGTAGTTGCCGCGCTGGTCGAGGCCAATCGGGTTGGCGTAGTGGGTGTCAGCGAGGCCGAGCGCAGCCGCGTAGCGATTCATCTGGCGCACGAAGCGGGCCTCGGAGCCGCCGGCAGCGAGAGCGAGGTCATAGGCGGCGTCGTTGCCGCTGCGCAGGATCAGCCCGTAGAGCAGGTCGCGAACGCTGATCCGCTGACCGGGACGGAGCTCGAGCAGGGACTCGCCGTAGATCGGCGAGTAGGGGGCAGCCCTGACGATCTCCCCCAGCGGCAGCTCCTTCAACGCGACGTAGGCCGTCATCAGCTTGGTCGTGCTAGCGATCGGCAGGTGACGCGTAGCGGCATGCGAAGCGAGCACTTCTCCGGAGCGAGCGTCAACCAGCGCCCAGGCCCGTGCTTCAAGCTGCGGCGGCGCCTCACCCGCGGGTGGCGCGGTAGGGGGGACCACCCCCGAGGAAGCTTTAGCTACCGCAGGGGGTGGTGGGTCCCCTGCCGCGACAGGACCCGCGGCTGAGACGGCCACGATGAACAGCGCCGCCAGGCGACGCGCCGTCACCGCAGCTTCAGCTTTTCGCCCGAGATCAGAATCTGGGGATCGACGCCGGGGTTCAGCTTGACGATGATCGCCACTGAGACGCCCGTCTCTCGAGCGATCGAGGTCAGCGTGTCGCCGTTCTGCACGACGTAGACCTTCGGGGCCTGCTTGCCGTCGTGCCCCGGCGTCTGGCGCGCGGCGGGGGTCGAGCCGCGGTTGGAGCCACTGCCGCCGTCGCCGCCGCCGAGCGTCGCCGCGATCACAACGATCACGACGACGAAACCGCAGAGGACGGCGGCGGCGGCGAGAGCCCTGGCGGGTGCTGCGGAGCTCAGCCCTTGACCTTGGCCTTCAGCGCCGAGCCGGCGGAGAAGCGGGGGACTTTGCCTCCCGGGATGGTGATCCGCTCGCCGGTGCGGGGATTGACCCCCTGACGCGGGCCGCGCTCGGCCACGTGGAATTTGCCGAAGCCGGTGAAGCTGACCTCACCCCCACCGCTCAGGGTGTCGGTGATCGTGTCGAGCACCGCGTCGAGCGCGTCGCTCGCGGCCTTCTTGCTGCCCACACGCTCGTCAGCTGCCAGTTGGTCCAAAAACTCAGCCTTGGTCACGTCGAAGCTCCTCCGTCGTCGTTGAGGTCGGGCGGCAATCTAACAGCGGGCTCGGCGTAACGGCGTGGCTGCGCCCTGCCAGGGCCATCAGGACCCGCTGACCGTCATCTCGCCGATCAGCAGCGGCGGCGCGCTGACCGAGCCGCCAAAGGGGACCCAGCGCGGCTCCGAGCCGGCTGTCCGCACCGCCCGCAGCATCGAGACGAGGTCGCTGGCGATCGTGAACTCGCGCAGCGGCTCGGCTCGCTCGCCGCCCCGTATCGCCAGCCCGGAGGCGCCCACCGAGAAGACGCCGGAGACCGGGTTGACGCCGGAGTGCAGGCCGGCGACGTCGTTGACGAACACCCCCTCGCCCGCCTCGCGCAGCAGCTGCTCGAAGCTCGCCGAGCCCGGGCTGACGATCAGGTTCGTGGCCGACACCCGAGGCGGCGTGCGGTACCCGGAGCGTCCCGCGTTGCCGGTCGAGGCGACGCCGCCGCGCCGCGCCGTGTAGGAGTCGTAGAGGAAGGTCTGCAGCCTGCCGGCCTCGACCAGAGGCGTGCGCCGGCGCGGCGTTCCCTCGGCGTCGAACGGGGCCGTGGCGAAGCCACCGGGGTCGAGGCCATCGTCGTGCAGCACGAAGGCCTCTCCCGCGACCTCCTCGCCGAGCCTCTCGGCGAGCGGCGAGCGGCCACGCTGCACCGAGTCGGCGCCCAGGGCATTGCCGAGCAGGCCGACGAAGCTAGCGGCTACGGTCGGGTCGAGGACGACGGGGCAGCTGCGAGACGGTGGCTTGGCCGAGCCGATCATCTCGGTGGCACGCTCGGCCCCTTCCCGCCCGACCGCGGCCGGGTCGAGGCCGGCGGGGCCACGGCCCAAGTCGAAGCCGAGCCCGGTCTCGCGCCCGGTCTTGCCCTCGGCCAGAGCCTGCAGGTAGGCGTAGCAGCTCGACGTCTCGTACTCGCCCCCGGTCCCGGAGGAGGCGGCGATCGCGACCCGCTCGGCGCTGTCGAAGTAGACGGCCTCCTCGACCCCGACGACCCTGCTGTCAGCCTGCAGAGCGGACCGCTCGACCGCGAGGGCCAGATCGGCGATCCGCGCCGCCGGCCACTCGGCGCGCGAGGGGTCGCTCAGCCCGTCTAGGACCGGCGCCTCGCCGGCCGCTCCGGGAGGGCCGGCGAACCGATCCTCGTCGGCGGCGCGGGCCGCCTCGACGGCGCGGGCGGCGATCGCCGCCACGCCGGGCACCGAGAGGTCGGTGCCGAAGCCGTAACCGACCCGGCCGCCGATCCAGACCCGCAGGCCGAGGCCGCGCCGGGTCGCCGCGGCGAGGCTCTCGACCTCGCCCCCGTGGGCGCGCACCTCTCGGTTCTCCGCTTCGCTGGCGTAGGCCTCGGCATCGCCGGCGCCGGCCGCGACGGCCTGCTCCACGGCGCGCCCGGCGAGCTCGGACAGGCCGCTCACGCCTGCGTCCCGCCCACCGTCATCGCGGCGATTCGGACGTGGCCCTGGCCGGTCCCGACCGGCACTTTCTGGCCGCCCTTGCCGCACATCCCGGTCTTCATCCAGAAATCGTTGCCCACCGCGTCGATCGCGGCGAGGGCCTGCAGGCAGTTGCCGACCAGCGTCGCCCCCCGGCACGGCCTGGTCACCTTGCCCCCCTCGATCAGGTAGCCCTCGTTGACGCCGAAGACGAAGTCGCCGCTGGCCGGGTCGACCTGCCCGCCGGCGAAGGAGACCGCGTAGAAGCCCTTCTCCACCTCGCCGATGATCGCCTCGGGCTCGGCCTCGCCGGGGGCGATGTAGGTGTTGGTCATGCGCGGGATCGGCAGGTGGCGGAAGCTCTCGCGGCGGCCGTTGCCGGTCGAGGCGACGCGGTCGCGCTCGGCACACTGCCGGTCGTACAGGAAGCTGACCAGGCGCCCGTCCTCGATCACCAGCGTCTTCTGGGTCGGCGTCCCCTCGTCGTCGACGGCGTCGCTGCCCCACTCCCCCGGCAGCCGTCCGTCGTCGTAGGCGACGAGCAACGGCTGGGCGACCGCCTCGCCGAGCTTCCCCGCGTAGACGCTGGCCCCCTTCTGGACGTGATCGGCCTCCAGCCCGTGCCCGGTCATCTCGTGGAAGAGAACGCCGCCGAAGCCACCGCCGACCACGACCGGCATCGAGCCGGTCGGCGCCGGGCCGGCGTCGAGCAGGGTCAGCGCCTTGCCGGCGGCGCTCGCCGCGATCGAGGCCGGCTCGTCATCGAAGAGCTCGAAGCCCCGGTGCCCGCCGAGGGTCTCGGCGCCGGTCTCGACCCGATCGCCGCGCCGGGCGACGGCCTGGGCACCGATCCGCACCCGGGTGCGATCGTCGCCACTGAAGAGCCCCTTGGAGTTGGCGACGGCAACCTCGCGCCGGGCCTCCCCGTAGGAGGCCGTCGCCTGGACGATCTCGGCGCCGGCGGACCGCGCCCGCTCGTCGAGCTCACGCAGCAGCCGCGCCTTGCGCTCCACGGGAACCTCCTCGGGGCGCCGCTCGATTGGCTGCGGGGTCATCGCCTCGGCGCGCAGCGGGCGGGGCTCGGCTCGATCGCCGCGCAGCGCCCCGGCCGCCTCGTCCGCTGCGCGTTCGAGATCGGCGGGGTCGAGGCCGTCGACGTGGGCGAAGTAGGTGGTGCCGCCGCTCAGCACCCGCACCCCCGCTCCCTCTTCGGCGCCCGCCTGCACCGACTCGATCCGCGACTCGTCGATCGCCAGGGTCAGGCCCCCCCGCCGTTCGGCGAACAGCTCGGCGAACTCGCCGCCGTGGGTGAGGACGCGGGCAAGGACGCGCTCGGCAACCGCCGGGTCGAGCAGCGCCTCCACCCGGCTCACGGCCTTTGCCTTTTCCCTGCAACCTCGATGAGCCTGCCGGCGGCGACGAACAGCTCGCCGTCCACCGCCGAGTCGCCAGCATGGTCCTCAGCGCGCCCGCCCTTGTAGTAAAGACGAGCGAAGGGGCGGCGCGAGGCGCGGCGGCGGCGCATGTATGCGGCGGCCTCGTCGGCGTAGCCGGAGACGCGGTCGAGCAGAACGCGGTGGGGCTTAGGCGCCATTGCCCTCCTCGCCCCGCGGGCGCTGCCGACTTCTACCACCCTCCTGTGGGGTGAAAGTCGGCAGCGGCTTTGCCGCGACCAGGTCGCGCAGCAGCGAGCGCATGTCGAAGAAGGTCAGCGAGGCCAGCGCGAAGCGCTCGGTCACGGCGACCGCCGTCAGCCCGGCATGGCGGAGGGCGAAGACCTCGCCCTGCTCGGTGCCGAGATGGATCTGCTCGACCGGCTCGCCGCCGGCGCGGTCGGCGACCTCCAGGAGCGCCGCTGCGTCCTCGCGCCAACGGTCCGGGTGGCCGCTGGCGGCGAGGACCGCGCCCTCCGGCCCGAGGATCGCGGCGCCGCGCAGGTCGGGCGACATCTCGGTCAGATAGGCGAGCGCACCCTCGGCGGCATCGCCTGAAATCGCCCCGCTCGTCTCGCCGTCGGCCATCTCGGCCAAAATACCGGCCCCGTGTCCCTGGCCCGAGCCTCCTGGATCACCGTCGTCGCCATCTGCGCGATCGCCGCCGTCCTCTTTGCGATCAGCGGCTACACCGGTTATACGGCCACGGTGGTCGCGGTCGGCCTCGCCGCCGCCGTCAATCTGCTGCCCAATCCATAACCCGCCGCCTCCTCCGCTTCGCGCCCGGGGGCGGCGGCAGGGCGCCATATCGGCGCCGCTCACGAGGAATCAGATCGTGATGTTCGCCAATTGGTTCATCAACCCGAGCGGTACGGACCTTTGTCCCCACTTGGCTCCCGCAGTGACGTCTCGGGCTCAACGTGGATCAGGACCTCCGCCTGGTGCAGGCTGGCCTCGATCTCGTTGCGCATCTCGTGGGCCAGCTCGTGGGCGCGCTCGAGGCTGGTGCCCGAGCGGTACTGGACGTGGAAGTCGATGTAACGGCGACTGCCGGCCTTGCGGGCGCGCAGCTTGTGGTAGCCGGCGACCTCTGGAGTTCGGGCGGCGGCGATCGCCGCCTCGATCCGGTCCATCTCGTCACCGGGAAGCGCTTCGTCGACCAGCACCCCGGAGGAGCGGCGGATGATCCGCAGCCCGGCGGTGACGATCGCCGCCGCCACGATCAGGGCGGTGATCGAGTCGAAGGCGACGATGCCGGTGATCTGGACTATCGCGAGGCCGGCGAGGACGCCGGCCGAGGTGAGCGCGTCGGTGCGCAGGTGCGCGGCGTCGCCCTCCAGCGCCGGCGATTCGTGCTCCCTCGCCTGTCGCGAAAGGACCGTGGAGACCGCCAGGTTGGCGATCACCGAGAAGCCCATCACCGCGATGCCGACGCCCAGCGAATCGACTTCGGCGCCGATCGCCAGCCGGTGGGTCGCCTCGTAGACGATGATCCCGGCGCCGACCAGGATCAGCATCCCCTCGATCGCCGCCGCCAGGCTCTCGACCTTCTCGTGGCCGTAGGGATGATCGGCGTCGGCCGGCTCGTCGGCCTTGCGCACCGAGACGAAGGCGACGACCGAGGCAATCAGGTCGATCAGCGAGTGGACCGCCTCGGTGACGATCGCGATCGAACCGGTGATCGCCCCGGCCGCCAGCTTGATCGCGATCAGGAGCGAGTTGGAGGCGATCGAGAGGCCCGCCGCGCCACTCTTGGTGTGGATCATCGGCCCGCCGACGCCGGCCCGCTCAGGTGCCGGGCAAGCAGCCTCGCGGCGGCGCCGCGGTGGCTGATCTCGTTCTTCTCCCCTTGGCTCAGCTCCGAGTAGGTGCGTGTGTCGTCGGGGCCGGTCGCGTCGGGGACGAAGGCGGGGTCATAGCCGAACCCGCCGGCACCGCGCGCCTCCTCGATCAGGCGGCCCTCGCAACGAGCCTCGAAGACGTGCTCGGCGCCGTCGGCTTCGACCAGAGCCAGCGCACATACGTAGTAGGCACCCCGCTCGCTCCCGGCGGCGGATACCTCGCGCAGCAGCTTGTCGAGGTTCTCCCCGTCGGTCGCCCCCTCGCCGCCGTAGCGGGCCGAGTGGATTCCGGGGCCCCCGCCGAGCGCCACGGCACCGATCCCCGAGTCGTCCGCGATCGCCGCCATGCCCGTCGCCCCGTGTGCAGCGCGCGCCTTCTCGAGCGCGATCGCGGCGAAGCTCTCGCCGTCCTCGGGGGGAAGCTCGAACTCTTCCGGCAGCGGCTCCAGCTCGACCCCGGGCAGCAGTTCGCGCATCTCGCGCAGCTTGTGCTTATTGCCCGTGGCGAAGATCAAGGAGTCACCGAAGATCAGATCCCGGCTACCCGCTCCTGAACCTGGCGCAGCCTCGCGATGCCCATCTCCGCAAGGCCCAGCAGCTCATCGAGCGAAGCGCGAGAGAGCGGCGTCCGCTCTGCCGTCGCCTGCACCTCGACCAGGCCGCCCTCGCCGGTCATCACCACGTTGGCGTCGACCTCGGCGCGCGAGTCCTCGCCGTAGTCGAGGTCGCAGAGCGCCCGCCCGTCGACCATGCCGACGCTGACCGCAGCCACCGAGCCATTCAGCGGCATCGTCTCGATCCTCTTCGCGTCGAGCAGCTTCTGCAGGGCCAGCCGCAAGGCGACGTAGCCGCCGGTGATCGCCGCGCAGCGGGTGCCCCCGTCCGCCTGAAGCACGTCGCAGTCGACGTAGACGCTGCGTTCGCCCAGCGCCTTGAAGTCGACCACCACCCGCAACGAGCGCCCGATCAGCCGCTGGATCTCGACCCCGCGGCCATCCTGCTTGCCACGGGAGATGTCGCGCGCCTTGCGGTCGCCGGTCGATGCGGGAAGCATCGAGTACTCGGCGGTGACCCAGCCCTTGCCCCGTCCCTGCATCCATTTCGGCACCGACTCGTTGACCGACGCGGTGCAGATCACCCGCGTCTTGCCGATCGAGATCAGCGCCGAGCCGTCGGCGGTGGCGACGAATCCAGGGTCGATGTCGACCGGCCGGATGTCGGCCGGCGCCCGGTCATAGCTGCGCGAGGCCGGCATCAGGCTTCGCGCTCCGCTCGCTGTGCGAAGAACCAGATATGCCCGCTTGCTCGCTCCGCGCTCATGGCCCGCGAGTCTGTCATGAGCGCGCCTGGCCTGGCACCGAGCCGAGTCCTTACGGCTCGGGCAGGACTCGCAGGCCGCGCTGGCAGAAGTGGGCATCGAAGGCAAACGCCTCACCGCCCCCGTCGCGCTCGATCAGGGCGAAGGAGGTGGCGTCGACATAGCTCCACCGCTTGTCGCGATGCGCCTCGAGGATCTCCCAGGCCTCGTCCTCCACGTCCGGCTCCAGCCGCACCAGCTCGATCGCCTCTCCGGCCCGGAAGCGGCGGCCCCACTCGATCGCCTCATCGCGCCCGACCCTGACCAGCAGAGCGGTGTAGGTCTCGGCCACTACGTAGTTGGAGGTGAACAGCGTCGCGCCGGCCTCGACCAGGCTCGACAGTGCCTCTCGCGCCCGCTTGTGCTCGGCCTCCGACTCGTTGCGCAGCGCGACGAAGGCGCTGGTGTCCACGAACACCGACCTCATGGCCCGTAGATGTCGCGGTCCAGCGTGTCGACGCTCGTCTCCTTGCGGCCACGCCCGGGCGACTCGTCGACCAAGAACCGGAGCAGCGGGTCGGCGGCGGGATCGGCGAGGCGGGCACGCTCGGCGTCGATCAACTCGCGCACCGCCGCCGCGATGCTGCCCGACTTGCCCGCCCGCTGTCGAAGCCAACGGTACTGCCCCTCGTCGAGATATAGCTGGGTTCTATGCTTCATGCTGGAATACAGCATAAGCCTCGCGCCGGTCGCCATCGCGGCATCGACCACCGGAGGCCGTCGCGGCAGCGGGGTCACCGGGGGCGGGGGCGGGGCGGCCCGCTGTGCGAGCCGCCCCTCCTCGAGCCTCATTTGAACGCCACCTTGTTGACTGCCTCCTTGATCTTGTCGACGATCACACCGGCGAGCTCGGTGCCCTGCTTGCCGTTGAATCCCTTCATCGCGGCGACCATCCCGACCATCAGCAGCGAGACGAGCAGGATCAGGCCGACGTACTCGACCGTGCCCTGCCCCTGCTGATCTCCGGCAAGGGCACGAATCGCCCGTAGCCGCCGCTCTACCGCGGCGTGCGCGAAACCCATCAGCGCGTAGATCATCAAAGCCTCCTTTCGCGTTTGCCCCGATGCTGCAAGCCCCGGCGTCACGGATCTAGACGCGAGTGGGCCAACTCTGCGGCCGAAATGTCAAAAGTCGGAAACGGGGCCGCCACCGACCCGGCTGCGGATACGCTCAGCGCCCGATGCGGGTCCTGGTCGTCACCAACTTCGTTCCGGACCCCGCTGCGCCGCAGCGGGGCCGCTGGGTGCGCGACCAGGTCGAGGAGATCCGCCGGCTCGGCATCGAGGTGGAGATGTTCAGCTTCCCGCCCGGCTCCAGCCACTACTTCCCTGCCACCCTGCGCCTGCGCAGGGTGTTGCGCGGCGAGCGCTTCGACCTCGTCCACGTCCACTACGGGCTGACGGCATGGTGCGCGCTGCTGGCTGGCGCCCGGCCGCTGGTGGTCACCTTCCACGGCACCGACGTCCGCCACCCGGTGGTCGGCCCACTGTCGCGGCGTCTCGCCTGGCGCACCGACCTCGTCGCCGCAGTGTCGGGCACCCTCTTCGGGCCCGAGCACGGCAGGCCGGGCCTTCCCCCCGTGCCCGGCTCCGCCGTGCTGCCCTGCGGCCCAGACCTCGGCCGCTTCCACCCGATCCCTCGCGCCGAGGCGCGGCGGGAGCTGGGACTCGATCCCGCCGGCCGCTACCTGTTCTTCCCCGCCAACCCCAGTCGGCCCGAGAAGCGCGCCGATCGCGCCGCCGAGGTCGCCGCGGCTGCCGGCGCCGAGCTGCTGACAGGGGGCTCGATCGATCCTGACCGGATGCCGCTCTGGGTCAACGCCGCCAACGCGGTCCTGGTCACCTCCGACTACGAGGGCTTCGGCCTTGTCTGCGTCGAGGCGCTCGCCTGCGACGTCCCCGTCCTCTCCACCCCGGTCGGGGTCGCCCCGTTCGCCCTCGCGGGAGTGAGGGGAACCGTCTGCGCTCCATTCGACGCGACCGCCTGGAGCGACGCGGTCCGCCCCCACCTGGCGGCGCCCGACCCCCGAGTCGAAGGCGCCGCCCGAGCCGCCTCGCTGTCGGCGGCGCGGATGGCGGAACGGACGATCGAGGCCTACCGCGCCGTCCTCGATCGGGATCGACTTCCCACGTAATAGATTGGGTCTTCGGATGAGCGAGGAAAGGCGCGACCCCGGCAGCGAGAACCTCGGCGAGCAGGTCGAGGCGGCCGAGCGCCGGCTGCAGGAGGCGGCCAAGTCCGCCGCCGCAGCCAAAGAGCGCGCGATCGCTGAGGTCAGGGCGCTCGAGGCCGATCTGGAGCGGGAGCGGCAACGCAGCGCGGAAGAGCTGGAGAAGCTGCGACGCGAGCATGCCGAGGAGCTCGAGCGCGAGCGGGGGGCCAAGGACCGTGCGATCGTCGCCGCCGAGGGTCGCCTGGCCGAGATCGAGGCCCAGACCGAGGCGGCTGAGAAGCGCGTCGACGAAGCGGAGCGACGCGCCGCCGCAGCCGAAGAGACGAATGCCGAGCTCGAAGCTCGCGCCCGTGAGGCGGCGGCCGCCTGGTTGCGGGGCCAGGTCGAGGCGATCAGGCGAGAGGCGGCGAACCGATAGACGTAGAGGCCGAGTGCGACGTCGCCGTGATCGGCGGCGGGGCAGCGGGGCTGTGGACGGCGCTGCGCGCAGCCGAGCACGACGCCGCCGTCTGCGTGATCTCGCGCACGCCGCTCTCTCAAAGCGCCAGCTTCTGGGCCCAGGGTGGCCTCGCCGCCGCCCTGGAGCCGGGCGACTCGCCCGCCCAGCACGCCGCCGACACGATCGCCGCCGGTCGCGGCCTCTGCCGTCCCTCGGCCGTGCAGACGCTGGTCGAGGAAGCGCCGGACGCGGTGCGGGAGCTGCGCGAGCGGGGAGTGGCGTTCGACCTCGAGGGCGACGGGGAGTTGGCGCTGGGGTTGGAGGGAGGCCACACGCGGCGTCGCATCGTCCACGCCGGGGGCAGCCAGACTGGGCACGAGATCACCTCGAAGCTGGCGGCGATGGTCGCCGCCGAGCCGCGCATCGCCGTCCGCGAGCGGACCTCGGCCGTGGCGCTATGGAGCGACGGCGATCGCTGCCATGGGCTGCTCACCGAGGCCGAGCCGATACCTGCGGCCGCGACGGTGCTCGCCACCGGCGGCGCCGCGGCGCTGTGGCGGCGCACCACCAATCCCTGGGGGGCGATCGGCGCCGGCCCGACGATGGCGGCCGCGGCGGGTGCCGAGCTGGCCGACCTCGAGTTCTGCCAGTTCCACCCCACCGCGCTCGCCCTGCCCGGCAGCCGCCACGACGGTCTGCTGATCACCGAGGCGGTGCGGGGCGAGGGCGCCAAGCTGCTCGACGCTTCGGGGCGACGCTTCACCGACGAGCTGGCGCCGCGGGACGCGGTGACGGCAGCGATCCTCGACCGGATCGAGGCCGACGGAAGCGGCAGCGTCCGGCTCGACCTCCGCGACCTCGACCCCGATCGCTTCCCCAACGTCTTCGAGTCGTTGCGCGAAGCGGGGCTCGAGCCGAGCGTCGAGCCGGTCCCGGTTTCCCCCGCCGCCCACTACACGATGGGGGGGATCGCGGTCGACCTCGACGGCCGTTCCTCTCTACCGGGCCTCTTCGCGGTCGGGGAGTGCTCCTGCACCGGGCTGCACGGCGCCAACCGACTCGCCTCCAACTCGCTCAGCGAGTGCTTCGTCTTCGGCGGCCGTGCCGCCCGTGCCGCAGTCCAGGAAGCGCCGGTGGGCGACCGCCCGCAGCTGCCCAATTGGCGCTTCCAGCCGCCGGGGGAAGCGACCCGGGACGCGGTCTGGCGCCTCGCCGGCCCGCTGCGCCTGCCGGAGCAGCTGCGCGAGCTGCGCGACGACCCCTATCCGCTCGCCGCGGCGATCGCGACCTGCGCCCTGGAGCGGGACGAGTCGCGGGGCGGTCACCTGCGCGCCGACCACCCCGGCATCGACCCCGAGCTCGACGGCATCCACATCGTGTTCGGCCCGGATGGCGAGACCCACCGCGAGGAATGGCGCTGACGGTCTTCGCGTGGGTTAGCTTCAAGCTGTGCTGCTCGGAGTCGACGTAGGCGGGACCTTCACCGACGCCGTCCTCTTCGACGGAGAGGCGGTCCACACGGCGAAGCTGCCGACCACCCCCGAGGACCACTCGGTCGCGGTGATCGGCGCGGTCGAGGAGGTGCTGCGACGGGCCGGCGCCGAGCCTGGCGCGGTCGAGTCCTTCGCGCATGGGATGACCGTCGGCACCAACGCGCTGCTCGAGGAACGCGGCGCCCGCACCGCGCTGATCGCCACCCGGGGCTTCGGCGACCTGCTCGAGATCGGCCGCCAGGATCGGCCCGAGCTCTACCGGCTCTGCAGTCCCAAGCCGGCGCCGCTGGTCGAGTCGGAGTTGCGCTTCGAGGCGGCGGAGCGAATCGGGCCAGACGGGGAGATCGAGCCGCTGGGCGACGACGAGCCCCGGCGGCTGGCAGCCCTGGCGCGCGAAAGCGGCGCCGAATCGATCGCGATCTGCCTGCTCTTCTCCTATCTGGACCCCTCGCACGAGCGGGCGATCGCCGAGCACCTGCGCCAGGAGCTGCCCGCTGTCCATGTCTCGGCCTCGCACGAGGTGCTGCCCCGTTTCCGCGAGTACGAGCGCTGCTCCACCACCACGATCGACGCCTACCTCTCGCCACTGCTCGGCCGCTATCTGGGACGGCTCGGCGAGACGGCCTCAGCCGCCGGCCTCCCCCGTCCCGTGGTGATGCAGTCCTCCGGCGGCGTCGCCGCCGCCGAGGAGGCGGCGCGGGCGGGCGCTTGGAGCGTCCTCTCCGGGCCCGCCGGCGGTGCGGTCGGCGCCGGATTGCTGGCCCGCGCCTGCGGCGACGGCAACGCGCTCGGCCTCGACATGGGTGGCACCTCGTGCGATGTCTGCGTGGTCGAGGACGGCGAGGTGAGGCGGACCGACTCGCGCCGGATCGGCGGCCGCGTAATCCAGCTGCCGATGGTCGACGTGCATACGGTCGGGGCGGGCGGCGGCTCGATCGGCTGGCGCGATCCCGGTGGGGCCCTGCGGGTCGGGCCGCGCTCGGCCGGCGCCGACCCCGGCCCTGCCTGCTACGGGCGGGGCGGAGAGGAGCCCACGGTCACCGACGCCAACCTGCTGCTCGGCAATCTCGCCGCCGACTCGACTCTGGCCGGCGGCGTCGCACTCGACGTGGAGGCCGCCAAAGCCGCGATCGGCTCGCTTGCCGGATCGCTCGGCCTGGACGAGCTGCAGGCGGCGGAGGGGATCGTGCGTGTCGCCAACCAGGAGATGGTGCGGGCGCTGCGCGTGGTCACGGTCGAGCGCGGCGTCGACCCGCGCCGATTCGCGCTGCTGCCGTTCGGCGGCGCCGGGCCGATGCACGCCGCAGCGATCGCCTCCGAGCTGGGCATCGAGCGGATCCTCTGCCCCCGCGCCGGCGGCGTCCTCTCCGCACTGGGGCTTTGCGCCTCCGACCGGCGCCGCGACACCACCCGCACGGTGATGCTGCGCGGCACCGATCTCAGCGCCGAGCGGATCGCCGCCGAGGTCGAGGAGCTCGCGTCGCGGCTCGACGGCGAGCTGGCCGGCACCGAGCCCGACGTGATCTATGAGATGCGCTACGCGGGCCAGGCCTTCGAGCTACCGATCCCCGGAACGAGCCGCCCCGACCCCGAGGACCTCGCCGCCCGCTTCGAGCAGGCACACGAAGCGCGCTACGGCCACCGCGACCCCGACGGCGAGGTCGTCCTCGTCCACATCCGCCTCGCGCTGGTCGTCCCCGGACCCAGACCCCGCCCAACCGCGGCTCCCGCGGGCCACCTCCACGAGAGCACCCGTGCGGTGCGGTTCGCGGGAGAGTGGACGGAGACCCCGGTGCTGCGCGGCGAGCCCCCGGTTGGCTACGCCGCCGAGGGCCCAGCCATCTTCGAGCTCCCCGAGTCGACCTTCGTCGTCCCGCCAGATTGGAGCACCAAGGTCGACGACACCGGGACTATCCACGCGGAGAGACGTGCCGCGACTTAGGCACCCATATGGGCCCCTAAGTCGCGGCACGTCTCGACTGGGGGGACGGGCGTGAGCCTTAACCCGGTCAGCCTGCAGGTGATGATCGGCGGCCTGCGCGCCGCCTGCGACGAGATGGGCGCGACGTTGATCCGCTCCGCCTACTCGGCCAACATCAAGGAGCGACACGACTGCTCGACCGCGCTCTTCGACGCCCGCGGCGAGCTGGTCATGCAGGCCGAGCACATTCCCGTCCACCTCGGCTCGATGCCCGACGCGGTCGCCGCCATGCTGGACGAGGACCACTTTCCGGGAGACGCCTGGATCCTCAACGACCCCTACCGGGGAGGGACCCATCTGCCCGACGTAACCTTGATCTCGCCGGTTTTCGCGGATGGCGAGCTGCTCGGCTTCGCCGCCTGCCGGGCCCATCACGCCGACATCGGTGGCCCCAGCCCGGCCGGCATGCCGGCGCGCTCGCGGACGCTCGACGAAGAGGGCGTGGTGATCCCCCCCACCCGGATCGAGGAGGGCGGGCTGGAGCGGCTCGCCGCGCAGATGCGCTCCCCCCACCAACGCCTCGCCGACCTGCGGGCACAGGCGGCGGCGAACCGGCTCGGCGAGCGGAGGCTGGCAGAGCTGGCCGAGCGCCACGGCCCCGAGCTGCTGCGGGACGGCATGGACGAGATCCTCGCCTACGCCGAGCGGCGCACCCGAGCCGCCCTGGAGGAGCTGCCGGACGGCGCCTACGCGGCCGAGGACGTGCTCGAGGACGACGCCGACGGCGAACCCCGGGACGTGACCCTGCGACTCGAGGCAAGGATTCGCGGCGACTGGCTGGTGCTCGACTTCAGCGGCACCGACCCCCAGATCGACGGCAACCTCAACTGCCCCCTGTCGGTCACCAAATCGGCGGCGTTCTTCGCAGTACGGGTGCTGACGGACCCTGACGCCCCACCCTCGGCCGGCGCCTATCGGCCGATCGAGGTGATCGCGCCCGAGGGCTGCCTGCTCAACGCCCGCTTCCCGGCCGCCGTCGCCGCCGGCAACGTCGAGACCTCCAGCCGCGTCGCCGACCTGACGATCGCCGCCCTCGCCGGCGCCCGCCAGGTGCCGGCCCAGGGCCAGGGAACGATGAACAACCTGACCCTCGCCAACGAGGACTTCACCTACTACGAGACGCTCGGCGGCGGCCAGGGCGGGTGCCCGGACGCCGACGGGCCGAGCGCGATCCACGTCGCGATGTCGAACACGCTCAACACCCCGGTCGAGGCGCTGGAGACCGAGTTCCCGCTGAGAGTGCGGCAGCTGGCGCTGCGCCGTGGCAGCGGCGGCGACGGCCGGCGGCGCGGCGGCGACGGGATCGTGCGCGAGATCGAAGCCCTCGCGCCGATGCGCTACACGCTGATCGGCGAGCGCCGCCGCCACCCGCCGCGGGGCCGCGACGGCGGCGATGACGGCGCGACGGGGGCCGACTTCCTCAACGGCGAGCCGCTGCCGGGCAAGAGCGAAGGGAGCCTGGGCCCCGGCGATACGCTGCGAATCGAGACGCCCGGCGGTGGCGCCGGTAACTACAACAACCATTAATTTGGCGATTCGGCCGCCCTCGTCTAGAATGCGCGGCCTTGGGCGGGGCTCCCGCCTGGACAGGGTCCGGGGCGCCAACCTCCCCAGCCACAGACTTACCGACCTTCTTAGGTACGACTGACTTATATGCCGATCGCTTTAAAGGAATGGGCAGTAACGGTGCGCGCGCTCGCCGAGGGCGAGCAGCTGCTGACCCTGCGCAAGGGCGGGATTCGCGAGGAGAACAAGCACTTCGAGCTCGACCACGAGCGCTTCTTCCTCTACCCGACCTTCGACCACCAGCGCAACAACCTCGTCCGCGAGTCCCACCACCCGGAGCTGCGGCGTGCCCTCGAGGAGGGCGTCTGGCCCGACGAAGAGCCGCCCCCCGGGGCACTGCTGCAGGACGGCGGCATCCCGCAGCCCGATCGAGTCCGGCTGCGCTGCTGGGCCGAGGTCACCGACCACCTGACGATCACCAACCCGCGCGTGGTCGACGACCTCTCCCCCTACTACGTCTGGACGCCGGACTACGCCGAGAAGCGTCTCAACTGGAAGCGGCGCCACCCGCTGCACATTCTGCTGCTGCGGGTCCACCGTATCCCTCGGCCGGTCACGGTCCGGGTCCGCGACGAGTACCACGGCTGCCGTTCGTGGGTCGAGATCGACCGCGACCTGCCCTCGAGGGCACGCCGGTGATGGCGGACGAGGAGTTCGACCGCGCCCGTGCAGAGATCCATTCCGTCTGCACCTCTTCAGAACCCGTCCTGGTCTAAGGCGGCCTTAGTAGGCTCGCCCCATTCCCTGGGTCGAGACCCACTCGCTTAGCTTCACCGCGCGCCATGACAGCGGCGACGCGGCATTCGCCGAGCGCACGCTCGACCGCATGGAGGAACTGCGGCTGCGGCTCGAGGACCGTTTCGAGACCGTCCCGGGCGACATCACCGTGGTCGTCCACACCAACCCGGCGCTGCTGTCACTCGCGCACCCGTTCCTGCCCGCGGCGCGCTGGTCGGCGGCCCCGGCCGGGCGCCGCTACCTGGCCGGCTGGGCGATGGCGACCGAGCTGCACGTGCTCAACGATCCCCACATGGAACGCCGTGCCGCCGGAGACGACTCGCGCGAAGCGCTGCGGGGCACCGCCGAGCGCCTCTACGCGCAGTTGGTGATCGCCGCCAACAACCCGGTCCTCCCTCCCTCCTGGACGCCGCGCCGCTTTGCCCGCTACCTCGGCTGGGCCTGGTTGGTCGAGGGCGCCGCCCAGTACTTCGCCCGCCAGGTCGGCCTCTACCGAGCGGCCGTGATCCGGCGCCTGCGCGAGAGCGCCCGGCCCGCATTCCCGCCCTCGCGGCGCGACGCGGTGATCCTCGGGGGTACGATCTTCGACCTGCTGGAGACCGAGCGCGGGCCCGAGGCTTGCGAGCGCCTTGCCCTTCGCATCGTGCCGGGCGGCTCCGGCCCCACCCTGGAAGCGGCGTTCGACGCCGGCGTCGCCGAAATAGAGGGGGCCTGGCGCGATTACCTGCGGGCGATCGCCCGCCCGAGCTCTTCCTAGGTCGTAATGCCCAGCTCGCCCCCTCCATCGTGATCGTCTCCGTGCACATCGCCGACGTCGGCTTGCTCCAGGTTCCAGGGCTGCTCCGCAAGCGGCCGGGCCCCGCCGAAGTTCCCGGCCTGAGCTACGCCGAACCGGTGCTGACCGCACCGCTCGGCGGCGGGTTGTTCCCCCGGCCGCAGCCACGACGCGTCGGGTTGATCGCGGCCTGGGACGACGACGGCGCCCTCGACGGGTTCCTCGCCGGCCACCCCGTAGCCGAGCGACTCTCGGGCGGCTGGCACGTCCGGCTCGAGCCGCTCCGCGTCTTTGGGTCCTGGTCGGGGATGCCGGGGCTGCCGACCCGCGAGCGCCCCGTGGACGACGACGAGCCGGTCGTGGCGCTGACCCTCGGGCGCCTGCGGCTCGGCCGCGCCAGGCCGTTCCTGATCAGCGCTGCGCCGGCCGAACACGACGCGGTCGAGGACCCGGCGGTGATCTCCTCGACCGGCCTCGCCAGGCCACCGCATCTGGTCTCGACCTTCTCGATCTGGCGCAGCGCCGCGGCGATGCGCGAGTACGCCTTCGGCAAGGACGGCGCTCACCAAGCCGCGGTCAGAGCCGACCGGGCCCGCCCTTTCCACCACGAGTCCGCGTTCATCCGCTTCCGCCCCTACGCCTCGCAGGGCAGCTGGGACGGCCGCGACCCGCTGGGGACGATCTAGCCGGCGCCCGGGGTCCCCTCGAGCACCTCGCGCGCTTCCTCGGCGACCTCCTCTGCGACGAGGACTTCCCGTGGGCCGGCGGCAAGGAAGTCAGGGACGTCGAACCCGGCCGCCCGCCTCAGCATGCTCGGAATGCCGTGCGCGGAGAGCAGGCCCTGGATCATTTCCGCTTCCGCCTGCTGCTGGGCATAAGCAACCTTGATCAGCTTGCCCCTACTCGACGACAAGCTCCGCCTCGGCAATCTCGCCGTCGCGGATCCAGAAGCCCTTCAGGTCTGGGGCGTCGGGGTCGGCCAGCGAGGCGATCAGGTAGACGGCGTCGGGCCAGCCGGCGAGGTTGACGTCGGTCTGCGAGGGGTAGGCGGCGCTCTTGGTGTGCGAGTGGTAGATCGCGACCAATTCCTCCCCCGCCTCTTCGATCGCCCGTATTAAACGGAACTGGTCCTTGGCATCGATCGAGTAGCGCAGTGGGCTGGCCTCGGCATTCTCCGCCCGGTAGACAGTCCGCGCCTTCCCATCGCTCCCCCCCACCATCCCGCAGCACTCGTTCGGCAAGTCCTCGCGCGCATGCGCGACGATCTCGTCGACTAGCTGCTGAGAAATTTTCACGGATTCCTCCTGAGAGCGTGCGTGGCCAAGCAGATCAAGGACGCAGGGAGCGTGGCGTGCTCTGCACGCGAGCGCCTGAGGACGCCGATATGCGCAGCGCCACTCACGCTCTCAGGGCCTACCACCAGACGGTGGAGTCTAGATTCTCGATCTCGTCGATGGGCTTGGTGTAGACGCCGGAGGAGAGGTACTTCCAGCCGTCGTCGGGGATCAGGAAGACGACATTGCCACCGTCCAGCTCTTCGCCGATCCTGACCGCGATGCGGGCAATCGCGCCCGAGGAGACGCCGGCGAAGACGCCCTCCTCGTCCAGCAGTTTCCGCGTCCAGACGACCGCGTCGCGGTTGGAGACCATGATCTTGCGGTCGAGCAGCGAGATGTCGATGATCGGCGGGATGAAGCCGTCGTCCAGGGAACGGAGGCCGTGCACCATCTCCCCCTGCATCGGCTCGGCGGCGACGATCAGGGCCCCGGGGTCGTGCTCCTTCAAACGCCGCCCGTTGCCCATCAGCGTGCCACCCGTGCCGAGGCCCCCGACAAAGGCGGTCACCTCGTCGAGCTCTTCGAGGATCTCCACCGCGGTGCCGTTGTAGTGAGCGTTTGGATTCGCCTCGTTGCCGTACTGGTAGGGCATGTAGTAATGCGAGTCCTTCGCCATCTCCAGCGCCACCTCGACCGCGCCGTTGGAGCCCTTGGCCCCCTCCGAGTAGGCGATCTCCGCCCCGTACATCTCCAGCAGCTGGGTCCTCTCGGCGGTGACGTTGTCGGGCATCACGACCTTGAGCGGGTAGCCCTTGCGACGGCAGATCATCGCCAGCGAGATGCCGGTGTTGCCGGAGGTCGGCTCGAGGATCGTCTGCCCCGGCTCGATCGCCCCCTCGGCCTCTGCCGCCTCGATCATCGATTTGGCGACCCGGTCCTTGACCGACCCGGTCGGGTTGTGGCCCTCGAGCTTGGCGTAGATCCGCACGCCGGGCTTGGGCGAGAAGCGCGGCAGCTCGACCAGCGGCGTATTGCCGATCGACTCGACGATGTCGCCGAAGCGTCCCCCGCAGGGTCGGTTGAGTAGCTCGTCGCGCGCCATCTCGATCTCCCGTTACTTCAAAAAGTATAGCCAGGGATCGCAGGCTTGCGATACCCGTTCGGGCGCGTTATGGGTCTATAGGACCAGTAAGGCGCCCCGGCCGGCTCAGCCGCCGGCCATCGCCGGCAAAATCACGACGGTGTCGCCGTCGGAGACCGCCGTCTCGAGCCCCTCGAGCACCCGCACGTCCTCGTCGTTGAGGTAGACGTTGACGTAGCGGTTGAGATCGCCGTCGGGGCCGAAGAGCTGCGACTCGGTGTCGGGATGCGCCGAGGTCAACCCCCGCAGCACCTCGCCCACGTTGGAGCCGGCCGCCTCGACCTCGGCCTGGCCCCCGGTCTGGGCGCGCAGCACCGGCGGAATTCTTACCGTCGCCATGGGCCGATCCTATTGAAGGTGACTCGCAGCGGCCCTTAGCCGGCGCAGAAGAGCTCGTAGTCGGGGAACTTGCCCAAGTCCTCGTCGGCGATCTCTGGTGCGTCGGGCCCGCAGATCGGGCAGTTGGGATCGCGGCGCACCTTCAGCTCGGTGAACCTGGTGCTGAGCGCCTCGAAGAGGAGCAGGCGGCCGATCAGCGGCTCGCCGATCCCGAGGACCAGCTTCAGCACCTCGTTGGCCTGCAGCAGGCCCATCGTCCCGGCCATCACGCCGAGCACCCCGTTTGCCGAGCAGCTCGGCGCCAGCTCGGCCGGCGGCGGGGTCGGGTAGAGGCAGCGGTAGCAGGGGCCCTCGAAGGGGACGAAGGTCGAGATCTGCCCATCGAAGCTGAGAATCGAAGCGGAGACGACCGGCTTGCGCAGCCTTACCGAGGCGTCGTTGAGCAGGTAGCGGGTGGGGAAGTTATCGGCGCCGTCGACGATCACGTCGTACTCGCCGAGGATCTCGACGATGTTGGAGGCGTCGAGCCGGATGCGGTGCTCGACCACCTCGACGTCGGGGTTGAGCGCCTCGATCGTCAGCCGCGCCGACTCGGTCTTCGGCACGCCGATCCGCTCCGTGTTGTGGATCACCTGGCGCTGCAGGTTGGAAGCGTCGACCACGTCGTCGTCGACCAGGCCGAGGGTGCCGATCCCCGCGGCGGCGAGGTAGAGCGCGGTCGGCGCCCCGAGCCCGCCGGCGCCGACCAGCAGCACCTTCGCGTTCAGCATCTTCAGCTGGCCGTCGACCCCAACCTCGGGCAACAGCGTGTGGCGCGAGTAGCGGTCGCGCTGCTCAGGCGTGAGGCCCGTGGCGGCGACCACCGGCAGCCCCTGCTCCTGCCAGGCGAGGATCCCGCCCGCCATCGAGGCGACGTCCTCGTAGCCGAGCGCCCGCAGCTGCTCGGCCGCCTTGTAGGAGCGGTTGCCACTGCGGCAGTAGAGGATCGTGCGTGCCGACTTGTCGGGCGCCGCCGTGGCGATCTCGTCGCCGAGCAGTCCCGGCGGCACCAGCTTGCCGCCCTCTAGGTGGGCCTCCTGGTACTCGTGCGGCTCGCGGGTGTCGATCAGGACGACGTCGCCGCCTTCGATCTCCTGCGCCGCCTCGAAGGGCTCGATCTCCTCGACTTGCTGCTTGGTCTGCGCGCCAGTAGCCATGCGTCTCCTAGGGACCTAAATTAAATACCTAAATTCCGATCCGGCTTTACTTCAAAAAGTATAGCGACAACCCCGAAGCCGGCCTGGCTGGCCGGCTTCGGGGTTGCGGGGGTCGGAGATGCGCCCTTAGCCGAGGGACGGGCGCATCTGGCGCAGCCTCTTCACTCGCTCCTCGATCGGGGGGTGGGTAGAGAAGAGGCCGGCGATGCCCTTGCCCGAGAAGGGCTTGACGATGTAGAGGGGCTCGGCCGCTTGGTTGACCTGCATCGGGATCGCCGCCGCCCCCTGCTCGAGCCGCAGCAGAGCGCTGGCAAGCGACTCGGGGTTGCCGCAGATCTCCGCTCCGCCGGCGTCGGCTGCGTACTCACGCTGGCGCGAGATCGAGAGCTGGATGATCGTCGCCGCGATCGGCGCCAGCAAGACCAGCGCCAGCGAAGCGACCAGGCTGAGCGGCGACTCGTCGTCGCCGCCGAACCACATCAGCATGTAGGCAAGGTAGGTGATCGCGGCGCCGATCGCCGAGGCCACCGACTGGATCAGGATGTCGCGATGCTGGATGTGTGCGAGCTCGTGGGCGAGGACACCGCGCAGCTCGTCCTCGGAGAGCAGTTTGGTGATCCCGCGGGTGACGGCCACCGCGGCGTGCTTGGGATTGCGGCCGGTGGCGAAGGCATTGGGCTGATCCTGGGGGATCATGTAGAGGCGCGGCATCGGCAGGCCGGCGCGGGTCGTCAGTTCGCGCACGATCTGGTAGAGCCGCGGCGCCTCGGACTCCTCGATCGGCTTGGCGCCGCTCATTTTCAGCGCCAGTTTGTCGCTGAAGAAGTAGGAGCCGAGGTTGATCAGGAGGGCGATCCCGAGGAAGAGGCCCGCGGTGCTGGGGCCGCCGATCAGGGCGCCGATGACGACCAGCAGGCCGGAGAGGCTGGCGAGCAGGATCGTCGTGCGGAGGGTGGCGCCGAAGGTGGACTGCTTGGTGGTGGTCATCGCGTTCGCTCCTGTCTGGGGATTTGCAGCCTCCGAAGTATTGCGACGCGACGCGGATCCGGCCATAGGGGTCAACCCCTATTCGCACCCGTGGGCTGCCCAGCGACGTGCCGGGAGTTAGCGGTCCATATAGGTGCATAACTCCCGGCACGTCCGCCTTAGGCTTGGTCTATGCAATTTCGGAGTTCGACTTGACGACCGCGGTCATCGTCGCGCTCGCCCTCGTGGCGGCGGCGCTCGCCGTCAACCTCGCCGTCTTGCGGCGTCGTTCCAGGCCGCTGGAGAAGCTGATCGAGGAGATGGAGAAGGTCGACCTGAGCCGGCCGGGACCGTTGCTGCCCGACTCGATCGACGGCGTCGGCGAGACCGAGGAGGTCGAGCGGATCGAGCTCGCCTTCCTGCGCATGATGCGCCGCCTGGAGGCCGAGCGGCTGCGGGCCGGCAGCGCCGCCCTGCGCGCCCAGGAGCAGGAGCGGACGCGTGTCGCCCGCGACCTCCACGACGAGGTGAACCAATCGCTGACCGGCCTGCTGCTGCGGCTGGAGGCTGTCCGTGAGGCAGCACCGCCGGAGCTGGAGCCGGAGCTGGCGAGGACCAAGGCGCTCGCCAACCAGGCGATGCGCGAGCTGCTCTCGCTGGCACGCCAGCTGCGCCCCACCGCCCTCGATGACCTCGGCCTCGTCGCCGCGATCGGCGGGCAGGTCGAGCAGATCGCCCAGGGAGGAATAGAGGCGGCCCACAGCGAGGACGGCGACTTCTCCGACCTCGACGACGACGTGCAGCTGGTCGTCTACCGCGTCGCCCAGGAGGCGCTCACCAACGCAGCCCGCCACAGTGGGGCCCAGCGGATCGCGGTGAGCCTGCGCCGTTCCGGGCGCGGCGTCGAGCTGGAGGTCGCCGACGACGGCCGCGGCTTCGCCTTCGAGCAGTCCGAGGGAGGTCTCGGCATCGGTGGGATGAGGGAGCGGGCGCTCCTGGTCGGCGGCGAGCTGACGATCGAGTCGCGGCCGGGGCGCGGCACCACCGTGCGCCTCCGCATCCCCCCTGCCGAGACTGCATTGAACGTCGCTATGCGACGGTAAACGCAGCCTCACCACCCGGTGGCTGGGAAACTTGGGCGCAATGAGGGTCCTGATCGCAGACGACCACGGCATCGTCCGCTCCGGGCTGCGGCTGCTGCTCGAGCGCCAGCCGGACATCGAGGTCGTCGCCGAGGCGGCTGACGGCGCCGAGGCGCGTGAGCTGGCGATCCACGAGCGGCCCGACCTGGCGATCCTCGACGTCAAGATGCCGAAGCTGACCGGCCTGCAGGCAACCCGCGAGATCCGTGCCCAGGCGCCCGAGGTCTCCATCCTGATCCTCTCGATGCACGACGACGAGCGCTACCTGTTCGAGGCGCTGAAGGCCGGGGCGTCGGGCTACGTCCTCAAGGCCCAAGCGGACACCGACCTGCTGGCCGCGATCCGGGCGGTCGAGCGCGGCGAGCCCTTCCTCACCCCCGAGGCGCAGCGCTCGCTGATCAAGGACGTGCTGGAGCGCGGCTCGACCGGCGAAGAGGAGCTGACGCCGCGCGAGGAGGAGATCGTCAAGCTGGTCGCCGAGGCGAATACGACGAAGGAGATCGCGGCGATCCTCCACCTCTCCGAGAAGACGGTCGAGAACCACCGCGCGAACGCGATGCGCAAGCTGGGGATGCGCGACCGGGTCGAGCTGGTCCGCTACGCGATCCGCCGGGGGCTGATCGAGCCCTGAAGCGGCGAGCCGGCGCGCCGAGTTTGCTTGACTGAGGCCGGCAGATGGCTGGCACCCAAGATTTCCGCGAGAAACGCTGGCTGGCGCTGATCCTGCTCTGCTCGGCGCAGTTCGTCGTCGTGCTCGACGCCTCGATCGTCAACGTGGCGCTGCCGACGATCGGCGACGCACTCCACTTCTCCCAGGAAAACCTGCCCTGGGTGGTCAACGCCTACGTGCTCACCTTCGGCGGCTTCCTCCTGCTCGGCGGCCGCACTGCCGACCTGCTCGGACGGCGCCGCGTCTTCATGGCCGGCCTGCTGCTGGTCGCGGTCGCCTCGCTCGCTGCCGGCTTCGCCGCCACCGAGGGGCAGCTGATCGCGGCGCGGGCGGCCCAGGGCCTCGGCGCGGCGATCATCTCGCCGGCGGCGCTCTCGATCGTCACCACCACCTTCAGCGACGGCTCGGAGCGCAACAAGGCGCTCGGCGTCTGGGGAGCGGTCGCCGGCTCCGGCGGCGCCGCGGGCGTCCTGCTCGGCGGCATCCTCACCGATGGGCTGGGCTGGGAGTGGGTGCTCTGGGTCAACGTGCCGGTCAGCCTGATCGCCCTCGCCCTCTCCCCCAGGCTGATCATGGAAAGCCGCGCCGAGTCCGAGGCCCGCGTCTTCGACGTCGCCGGCGCCGTCACCGTCACCGCGGCGCTCTCGGTCCTGGTCTATGCGCTCGTCGACGCCAACAGCGCCGGCTGGGGCTCGACCCAGACGATCGGCCTGATCGCCCTCTCCCTGGCGCTGCTGGCCGCGTTCGTCGCGATCGAGCTGCGCGCGGCCAAGCCGCTGGTGCCCTTCTCGATCTTCCGCATCCGGACGCTGACCGGCGCCAACGTCGTCGGTCTCTTGGTCGGAGCCTCGCTCTTCTCGATGTTCTTCTTCATCTCCCTCTACATGCAGCAGGTGCTCGGCTACAGCGCGATCCACGCCGGGCTCTCCTACCTGCCGCTGGCGCTGGTGATCATGGCCTCGGCGGCGATCGCCTCCCAGCTGGTGACCAAGCTCGGCTACAAGCCGGTGCTCGCCGCCGGCATGCTCTTCATCGTCGTCGGCCTGGTCTGGTTCAGCCGGGTCTCGGTCGGCGGCGGCTTCACCACCGACATCCTCGGCCCTTCGCTGTTCGCCGCCGCGGGGCTCGGCTTCGCCTTCGTGACGACGACGATCGCCGCGGTCTCCGGGGTCGAGGAGAACGAGGCCGGCCTGGCCAGCGGGTTGATCAACACCTCGCAGCAGGTCGGCGGCGCGCTCGGGCTCGCGGTGCTCTCGACCGTGGCCACCTCGCGCACCGACGACGCGATGTCCTCCGGCACGTCGAGCCTGGCGAGCGGGCTGACCGAGGGCTTCCAGGCCGCCTTCCTCGGCGGCGCCGCGATCGCCGCGCTCGGCTTCGTGCTGACGCTCGTCCTGATCAGCAACCGTGACAGCAGGGCCCACGTGGAGCTCGGCCGGGATGCGGAGGGCGAGACCGCAGGGGACGCGGCGACCGAGGCCGCGTCCGCATAACCGACCGCTTCAGTAGGATTTAGGTCGATGCTGTTCTCGACGAAAGCGGAGTACGGAGTTCGCCTGATGGTCGAGCTCGGTCGCCAGCCCGGGTCCGCCCCGGTCTCGCTCGGCGCCGTCGCCGAGGCGGAGCGGCTGCCGCTCTCCTATCTGGAGCACCTGGTGGCCAAGCTGCGCAACGCCGGCCTGGTCAGCTCCACCCGGGGCGCCCATGGCGGCTACCGGCTCGCCAAGCCGGCGGAGGCGATCACGCTCGACGAAGTCGTCGAGGCGCTGGAAGGCCAGATCGCACCGATGGAGTGCTTCCACGAGACTCCCGAGGGCAAGGTGCTCTGCTCGCACGAAAGCGACGGCGACCGCGCCTGCGCCACGAAGTTGCTCTGGACCCGCGTCCAGGGCGGCGTGACCAAGGCGCTCGCCGGCACCACGCTTGCCGAGCTGGTCGAGTTCGGCGGCGGACCCGCCAGCACCGCCGAGAAGGCGCCGGTCGGCAGCGCCGCTTAAGCCCTGATCAGGAACCCTCGATCAGGAACCAAACCACAGGAACGGAGTGACATTGGCTGAGCTGGAGATTCGCAATCTGCACGTGAGCGTCGAGGACAAGCAGATCCTGCGCGGACTCGACCTCGACGTCGAGAAGGGCAAGGTCCATGCGCTGATGGGCCCGAACGGGTCGGGCAAGTCGACCCTCGCCAACGCGATCATGGGCCATCCTTCGCTGGAGGTGACCGAGGGCTCGATCGTCTTCAAGGGCGAGGACATGACCGAGGCCGACCCCGACGTGCGCTCGCGCGCGGGCCTCTTCATGGCCTTCCAGTACCCGGTCGCGATCCCCGGCGTCTCGGTCAGCAAGTACCTGCGGATGATCCTCAACGCGCGCCGCGAGGCGCGCGGAGAAGGCGAGATCAAGATCAAAGAGTTCGCCAAGGTGGCCCAGGAGGCGATGGAGCTGGCGAATATCCCCAAAGACTTCTCCAGCCGCTACCTCAACGACGGCTTCTCGGGTGGCGAGAAGAAGCGGATGGAGCTGCTGCAGCTGGCGCTGCTGCAGCCCGAGATCGCGGTCCTCGACGAGACCGACTCCGGCCTCGACATCGATGCGCTGCGGACCGTCGCCGACGGGGTCAACACCTTTGCCGGGCCCGACATGGGCGTCCTCATCATCACCCACTACCAGCGCATCCTGCACATGGTCAAGCCCGACTCCGTCCACGTCATGTTCGAGGGACGGATCGTCAAGGAGGGCGGCCCGGAGCTGGTCACCCAGCTCGAGGAGAAGGGCTACGGCTGGATCCGCGAGGAGGTGGAGGCGGGCGCTGCCGCCTAGCCTCACGACAATGGAGCCGACGACGACCAAGCCCGCCACGTCGGCCTTCCCGATCGAGAAGGTCCGCGCCGCCTTCCCGGCGCTGGAGCGCGAGGTCCACGGCCGCCCGGTCGCCTACCTGGACAGCGGCGCCAGCGCACAGCGCGTGCTGGCCTCGATCCAGGCGGTCGACCGCTACGAGCGCACCCACCACTCCAACGTCCACCGCGGCTCCCACACCCTCTCGGCCGAGGCGACCGCCGCATACGAGGGAGCGCGGGCGACCGTCGCCGACCACATCGGCGCCGCCGACCGCCGCGAGGTGGTCTTCGTCCGCAACGCGACCGAGGCGATCAACCTGGTGGCGCGTGCCTGGGGCGATGCCAACCTCGGCGCCGGCGATCGCATCGTGCTGACCGAGATGGAGCACCACTCCAACATCGTCCCCTGGCAGCAGCTTGCCGAACGGGCCGGTGCCGAGGTCGACTGGGTCCCCGTCCTCGGCGACGGGCAGCTCGACCTGGACGCCTACGCGGCGCTGCTGGAGCGCGGGCCGAAGCTGGTCGCGGTCACCCACGTCTCCAACGTGCTCGGGACCGAGAACCCGGTCGTCGAGATCGCCCGCCTCGCGCATGCGGCCGGCGCCCTGGTGCTGGCCGACGGCGCCCAGGCGGCGCCCAAGCTGCCGCTCGACGTGGGGGAGCTGGGCGTCGACTTCTACGCGATCACCGGCCACAAGCTCTACGCGCCGACCGGGATCGGCGCGCTCTGGGGCAAGCTCGAGCTGCTGCGCGAGACGCCGCCCTTCCTCGGCGGCGGCTCGATGATCCGCAAGGTGACGAAGGGGGGGACGACCTACGCCGACCCCCCCGCCCGTTTCGAGGCGGGGACGCCGGCGATCGCGCAGGCGATCGGGATGGCCTCGGCGCTGCGCTGGCTCGACGGGCTCGGCATGGAGACGGTGCTGGAGCACGAGCGGCGGATCGCCGACTACGCGCTCGAGCAACTTGCCGGGGTGCCGGGCCTGCGCGTCTTCGGCCCGCCTCGCGGCCCGGAGCGAGTCGGCCCCGTCTCCTTCGAGCTGGAGGGCGTCCACGCCCATGACATCTCCGAGATCCTCGACCGCCACGGCGTCGCCGTCCGCGCCGGCCACCACTGCGCGCAGCCGCTGATGGACCGCCTCGGCGTCGCCGCCACCGCCCGCGCCAGCTTCGGCGTCTACACCACCACCGAGGAGATCGACCGCCTGGTCGAGGGCCTCGGCGAGACCCGCCGCGTCTTCGGCCTCGCCGCCTAGGGCGACTCGTACTCGTCGTGCAGTCGCCACCAGCTGTACCTGGGCGTCTGCGGGCGACCGGGCGGGGTGTCCTCCCACTCCTCCTGGCGGCCGAGCGGCGTCAGGTCGAGGAAGGTCCAGACGCTGCCCAGCGCCTCGACGCCGCGGCCCGTGGTCGTATAGGTGAGGAAAACGCGGTCGCCATCGCGCAGGAAGACATTGAGCGCGAAGTATTCGGTCGTCCCCAACGCCTTCTGGAAGTCCTCGCCGACCACCGTGTACCAGGGGACCTCCCAGCCCATTCGTGCTTTGAACTGCTCAATCTGCGCCTGGGGCGCGCGCGAGATGAGCGCAAAGGAGAGGTCGCGCGCGTTGAAGTGGGCCAGGTGGCCGATCTGGTCGGTGAACATCGAGCAGCCGCCGCACGGCTCGCCGTCCGGCGGGAACCAGAAGTGGTAGACGATCAGCTGGGGCCGTCCCTGGAAGAGGTCGGCCAGCGTCACGACCCCGTCGGGACCTTCGAAGGCGTAGTCCGGTGAGAACTCAGTCATCGGCTGCCGGCGCCGCTCGGCGGCGAGCGCATCCCGGGCTCCGGTGGCTTCTTTCTCCTTGGCGAGCAACGCCTCGTGAGACCGTTGCCACTCCTCTTCGCTGACGATCGGCGATAGCTCCATGCCACCACGGTAGCGCCCTTCGCTAGCCTCGCTGCATGGACGAGCTCTACCGGGACCAGATCCTCGAGCACTACAAGCGGCCGCACAACTTCGGCCGGCTTGAGGCGCCCGATCTGGAGTTCGAGGACACCAATCCCTTCTGCGGCGACGAGCAGCGCGTGACGATCCGCCTCGACGAGGCGGGCAAGGTCGCCGAGATCGCCTTCGACGGCCAGGGCTGCGCGATCTCGACCGCGGCGACCTCGCTGCTCACCGACGAGCTGGTCGGCAAGAGCCGCGAGGAGCTGCTGCGAGTGCCGAAGGAGTTCGTCCTCGAGCTGCTCGGGATCGAGATCTCCGCGACGCGGATGAAGTGCGCGATGCTCGGCCTCAAGGTCGTCAAGAGCGCCGGCCTCGGCCAGCCCGCCGAATGGGAGGACGAGGGCGAGGTCGGCGACCCCAGCGAAGCGGTCACGGACCTTGAAGGCCGATCCCAGTAGGGATCGGCCTTACGGGTTTGCCTGCGCTTCTTCGCTGAGGGCGATGACCGCGAAGCTGGCTCCGTGCGGGTCGGTGAGGATCGCGAAGCGGCCAGCCGGAACCTCCATAGGCTCGACCATCAGGTTGCCGCCAGCCTGCTTGGCCTGCTCGACGGTCGCGTTGGTGTCCTCAACCGCGAAGTAGACCTGCCAGTGGGCAGGCACCTCGTCGGGGACGCCACGACCTGCCATGTCGAGCATTCCGCCGACCATGGCGTCTCCCAATTTCAGCGTGGTGTAGGTCCCCATCTCCCCCATGTCGTTGTCTTCAAAGTCCCAGCCGAAGACAGCGCCGTAGAAGGCCTTGGCGGTCTCGGGGTCGCGGGTGTTGAGCTCATTCCAGGAGATCGCGCCCGGCTCGTTGACGAGACCGGCGCCGATGAAGGTACCTGGCTGCCAGATCCCGAACGCGACGCCGGTCGGGTCGGCGAAGATCGCCATCTTGCCGAGGTCCAGCACTTCCATCGGCTCGGCGATCACGGTTCCGCCGGCGTCGGTCACCTTTGCGGCCGTCGCCTCGGCGTCGTCGACCGAGACATAGGTCGACCAGGCTGGCGGCTGGCCCTCCTGCATCAGCGGCATCATCCCGGCGACCGGCTTGCCGTCCTTCATCGCCTGGCGATAGCCGCCGGTCTGCTGGGAGTTCTCGCTCTCCGGCACGTCCCAGCCGAACAGCGCCCCGTAGAAATCAACCGAGGCCTCCAGGTCCGGGGATCCGAGGTCGACCCAGCAAGGGGTCCCCGGCGAATAATTGGTCCTCTCGCTCATTTCTGCTCCTAACGTCGAAGGTCGTCGCCTGCGATCCTCTCACGTCGCTAAAATCCGACCTATACACTAGGAATAACGTGACGGACGGCACAACCACAAACAAGATCAGCGTCTGCTCGCTCGCCGAGCTGCAGCCCGGCGCGATGCGCCTGGTCGAGCACGACGGGGTGAAAATCGGAGTCTTCAACTGCGACGGGACGCTGCATGCGATCGAGGACCGCTGCTCCCATGACGACGGGCCGCTCGCCGAGGGCGAGTTCAGCCCCGAGACCTGCACGGTCGAGTGCCCCCGCCACGGCTCCCTCTTCGACCTGAGCACCGGCAGGCCGAAGACGCTCCCCGCCTATGCTCCGGTGCGGACGTTCGCGACGGCCGTCGTGGACGACACCATCGTCTTGGAGGTCTGATCCATGGCAACGCCCGAGGCAGTCGCTGAGAAAAGAAAGCTTGCCGGCATCAACGCCGACTACAAGGAGAAGTTCGGCTTCCACGACTCCGAGTCCGGCTACGCCTACAAAGCGCCGAAGGGCCTCTCGCGCGAGGTGGTCGAATCGATCTCCGAGTACAAGGACGAGCCGCAGTGGATGCGCGACTTCCGCCTGAAGGCACTGGAGCACTTCTACTCCCGCCCGACCCCGACCTGGGGGGGCAACCTCGGCCAGATCGACTTCGACGACATCCACTACTTCGTCCGCGCCTCCGAAAAGAACAGCCGCGACTGGAGCGAGGTCCCGGACGACATCAAAAACACCTTCGACCGGCTCGGCATCCCCGAGGCGGAGCGCAAATTCCTCTCCGGGGTCGGCGCCCAGTACGAGTCCGAGGTCGTCTACCACCAGGTCAACGAGAAGCTCGAGGCCCAGGGCGTGATCTTCACCGACATGGACACGGCGCTGCGCGAGCACGAGGACCTGGTCCGCGAGTACTGGGCGACGATCATCCCGCCCAACGACAACAAACTGGCGGCGCTCAACTCGGCCGTCTGGTCGGGCGGCTCGTTCGTCTACGTGCCGGCCGGGGTCAAGGTGGAGATGCCGCTGCAGGCCTACTTCCGGATAACACCGAGAACATGGGCCAGTTCGAGCGGACGCTGATCATCGCCGAGGAGGGCTCCGACGTCCACTACATCGAGGGCTGCACGGCGCCGGTCTACTCGACCGACTCGCTGCACTCGGCGGTCGTGGAGATCATGGCCAAGCCCAGCTCGCGGGTCCGCTACACGACCGTGCAGAACTGGTCGCAGAACGTCTACAACCTGGTCACCAAGCGCGCCGTCGCCCACGAGAAGGCGACGATGGAGTGGGTCGACTGCAACCTCGGCTCGAAACTGACGATGAAGTACCCGTCGATCTACCTGCTCGGGCCCGAAGCGCACGGCGAGATCCTCTCGATCGCCTTCTCCGGCAAGGGCCAGCACCAGGACGCCGGCGGCAAGATCATCCACGCAGCGCCGCGCACCTCGTCCTCGATCTTCTCCAAGTCGATCTCCAAGGACGGCGGGCGGGCGACCTACCGCGGATTGCTCGAAGTAGCCGACGGCGCGACCGAGTCGCGCTCCAAGGTCGTCTGCGACGCGCTGCTGCTCGACGAGGACTCGCGCTCGGACACCTACCCGACGATCCGGATCGGCGAGAACGATGCCGACGTCGGCCACGAGGCGACCGTCTCGAAAATCGGCGACGAGCAGATCTTCTACCTGCAGAGCCACGGGCTCGACGAGGAGGAGGCCTCGAAGATGATCGTCAACGGCTTCATCGAGCCGGTCACCAAAGAGCTGCCGATGGAGTACGCGGTCGAGCTCAACCGGCTCATAGAGCTGCAGATGGAGGGCTCCATTGGCTGAGGTCGCAACCGAGCCCACCTGGTTGGAAGAGAGGCGCCAGAGGGGCGCCTCTCTCGCGCAGAGCCTTCCCCTCCCCGACCAGAAGGCAAAGGGGTGGGAATTCACCGATCTCTCAACGCTCGACCTCGACTCCTACGGGGAGGCCTCTTCCGTCGCCACGATCGAGGCCGCTGAGGGAGCCGTCGCTATGCCGCTCGCCGCGGCCCTGGGGTCGCACGAGCAGCTGCTGCATGAGCGGCTCGGCTCGCTGGTGCCGGTAGAGGATCCCTTCGTCGCCCGCAACGAGGCGGGCTGGCGCGACGGCATCCTCGTCCACGTGCCGCGCGGCGTCAAGGTCGCCGAGCCGATCAGGATCGAGCTGCCGCTCGACGAGGATGGCGCGGCGGTCTCCTGGCGCACGCTGGTCGTGCTGGAGGAGGGCGCCGAGGCCGAGGTCTGGGAGCACTGCTCCTCGGCGGGGGACGAAACCGAGGCGCTGCTCAACTCGGTGGTCGAGCTCCACGTCGGCCAGGCGGCGACGCTGCGCTACATCAGCACCCAGGACATCTCCGAGCGGGCCTGGATCTTCGCCAGCCAGCGGGCGCAGGTCGAGCGCGACGGCCGCCTCGACTGGACGGCGCTCGGCTTCGGCTCAGCCCGCGGCAAGGTGCGGATGGAGACGAACCTCGCGGGCCCCGGTTCCGAAGCGCGGGTGACCGGCGGCTACGCCGGCGGGCCCGGCCAGCACCTCGACTACGACACGACCCAGGAGCACGCCGCCCCGAACACCTTCTCCGACCTGGCCTTCCGCGGCGTGCTCGCCGCCGGCGCGACCGCCGTTTGGCGCGGCATGATCCGTGTCGATCCCGGCGCCCAGGGGACCGATGCCTTCCAGGAGAGCCGCAACCTGCTGCTTTCCCCCGATGCCCACGCCGACGCGATCCCGGGCCTGGAGATCGAAGCCGACGACGTCCGCTGCACCCATGCTGCGGCGATCGCCCAGATCGACCGCGACCAGCTCTTCTACCTGACCTCGCGCGGGCTCGACCCGGCCGCCGCCAAGCAGGTGATCATCGAGGGGTTCCTGGAGTCGCTGGTCGAGCGGCTTGCCGCCGGGCCCGTTCGTGACGAGGTCTCGGCAGCGCTCGAAAAACGGCTGGCCGAGATTCTCTAAGGACCCGGGCTTTCGCCGCCCGCGGACGAATCGTCTTGCTTCTTGCGCCTCTCCATGAAGGTGGTTCTCACGATCGAGAAGAGCACGATCAGGATCGGCGGCAGGTAGAGGGCCCAGAGCCAGTGACCGACGTGAGCTAGTGGCAGGAGCGCGTCATGCATTCGCCACCGAGAGTAGATACATGCCGAAGCAGGTGAAGGCGACCATCACCGCCAGCATCCAGTACTGGGAGCGCGCCGCCTGGCGGTAGTCGCCCCAGTACGCGGTGGCGCGGTCGTGGGCGAGGGTGAGGGCGATCACGTGGCCGAGGACGAGGGCACCGACCTGCACATACCAGATCGCATTCGCGCTGAGCAACCGGAAATCGATTCCCGCCGAGGCGGTGCCGAAGAGGTCGGTGGTCGCAGTCCCCAGCGGATCGGAGAGGAGGTAGGTGAACTGGGCCTGCTCCTGGAAGACGAAGAGGCTGAAGTAGTGGGCGACCAGATAGGCGAAGGCGATCGGGATCAGGGTGTGGGCGAAGCCGTCCCGCAATTTTCTGAACGGCGGAGCGCCGGGAACGCTCGCCATCCCCCGCACCCCCATCAGGTAGATGAGGGCGACGCCGGCAAAGCAGATGAGGATGAAGATCGTGTCGGTGAGGCGCAGCGCCGCGGTCAGGCCGAAGCCACTGTCGACGAAGCGATCGAAGGTGCTTTCGAGGGCGCCCTTGAACGCTCCCTCCTGAGCGCCGTCGAAGCTGGTGGTCGCAATCGACGCGATCACCACAGCGGCCGAGCCGGGCACGGTCGCCCAGCTGGTGGCAGCCGAGAGGGGCCGGCGCACCCCGAGCCGGCCGTCCTCGACGCCAAAGCAGCCAAGCCGCCCGAACATCCCGAAGTAGACCGAGAAGACCTCGCCGGTGCGGCACCACTGCTCGGTGCCGAACAGCCCCATCATCGCCAGCGTGTAGCCGCTGTAGACGAGCGCCGCGACGCCGGCCGCGTGCGGCGAGAGCCCGACCGCGACGCCGCCGCTTGCGCCGTAGACGACCTCCAGCCAGACGACCGCGATCAGGCCGATCGCCGCCGGCCAGCGCCCGAGCCACTCGGGGTAGGCGAGGTGGGCCGGCCGTTGGCCGGCCAGCGCCGTGAACCCTTCACCCACGACCCGGCCGACCGCCCGCCACGGATTGAAGGGCCGGAAGACGTCGCCGAGGAAGACGCTGAACAGTGGGAAGCCGAGCCAGGTCGTGACGAAGAGAAAGGTCAGGGCGAAGTTCCGGTCCGGAGCTTCGGTGCCTCGCAGGCCGGCGTAGATCGCCACGCCGAGCAAAAAGACCCCGGCCAAGCCGCAGGCGGCCTGGGCCGGCAGCCCGGGCAAGACGCGCGAGAGCCCCGCTCCGAGGGGGCGCCAGCGGCCCTCCTCGAAGCGGGGCGCGCGCCAACCGACCGAGAGCGCGAAGAAGGAGACGATCAGGACGATCGACGCCCCCCAGGCGAACAGCCAGGCCGGGACCGGCAGGTCCTGGCGCGCGACGAGCGCGTGCGCGAACGGCAGCAGGCTCACGGGTTGACCCGCAGCTCCGCGATCTGTTCCTTGCGCCCCTCCAGCTCGACCTCGAAGATGCCTTCGATGTCGGCCGGGAAGGAGAACGAGACCGAGCCGCCCGCGGCGACGTTCTTCATCAGGTCGTAGCCGTGGACGTGGATCTCGTCGGCGACGTCGGAGTGGACCGTGAAGCCAACCTGTTCGCCGGCGCTGTATTCGAGCTCCTGCACGCCGCCGACCGGTTCGCCGTTGCGGACGACGATCGTCGCCGTGGGGGATCCACCGCCCCCGCCGCCCGACGCCGCTTCTTCGCCGCTCGTGCCGGTGCCTGGACCGGTGCTCGCGCTTTCGTCGCTGCTTCCACAGGCCGTCAGGCCGGCGATCGCGACGATCGCGAGCAGCAGGGCAACCATCTTCATCTGACTCATCAAGCCATCTCCTCTCGATATTGCCGGTGCGCACCGGCGCCCCACGGGCCGGACGGGCACGCGGAGGCGCGCATCGAGGCGCGCGAACTTTCGTTCGGGGACGGCTAGGCGGGCGGTGCCCGGCCGGAGAGACTGACGGCGAGAAGGAGTCCGCCGTGGGCGGCGCGCGAGGCGGGGGGTGGTGGGCGGCGCCAGCTGCTCGCCGCGAGACCTCTCGTCTGAGCGCGCGAGGCGATCCGCTCTACGAGCCTCAGCGTCGCCTCGCAACCGGGGTAGTGGCCGAAGATCAGCGAGATGACCAGCAGCAGAAGCGGAACGGCCGCGATTGCGAACTCGATCATGGCTTCCAAGATAACTTCCCGCATCCGCCAATGCGCCCCGCACGGGAGAACATCGCCGCGCCCGACCTGCCGGAGGGGATCGAGTGGATCGGCGAGGCGCCCCGCTCGATGCCGCTCGCGACGGCCGCCGGTCCCGTCCTCGTCCACTTCCTCGACTTTGCACAGCTCAACAGCGTGCGCACCCTGCCCTACGTCTCCGAGTGGGCGCGGCGGTACGCGTCGCACGGGCTGACCACTCTCGGCGTGCAGGCGCCGCGCTTCCCCTTCGGCGCCGAGCGCGGTGCGGTGGCGACGGGATTGGGGCGGCTCGGGGTCGAGTTCCCGGTCGCGATCGACGCCGAGCGCCGGCTCTGGCACGCCTACGGCTGCGAGGGCTGGCCCAGCCTCTTCCTCTGGAAGACGGGCGGCGCCCTCGCCTGGTTCCACTTTGGCGAGGGCGAATACCGCGCCAGCGAGGAAGCGATCCAGGCCGAGCTGCGCGAGCAGGACGCGCTGCGCGACCTGCCAGCCCCGATGGATCCCCTCCGCCCCACCGACGCACTGGGAGCGCGGGTGATGGCGCCCACATCGGAGCAGTTCCCCGGCGGCTCATGGGAGCACCCCTGGACCGCGGGTGACGACGGCGAAGAGATGGATGTCCCCTACGAGGCCGGCGGCGCCTACGCGACGGTCGAGGGCGTCGGACAGATTGCGGTTGCCGTCGACGACTCACCGGCAAAGGAGATCGCGATCTCCGGCCCGGCTCTCTACAAGCTCGTCGAGCATCCCCGGCACGAGCAGCACACCATTGCCCTCCGACCCTCTACGGGCCTCCGCATCTGGTCCATCAGCTTCGCAGCCGGCACTCCGGGGTAGAGAGGGCGGGGTGTTGCTCCCCGCGGCTTGTACTTTTTCCGCGACGAGGCCCGCGGACAGCCGCAAGCTGTCTTCGGAAAAAGTTGAGCGGGGAGCAACACCCCGCCCTCTCCTACGCTGAGGCCGCGCCGACCACTTCGCGAATCTTCTTAGGCAGCATGAAGCGAACGTCCTCGTGCACCGTGCGCAGCTCGGAGATGTCCTCGGCGCCGCGCTCGCGGAAGAGCTCGACCAGGCGCTCGACCAGCTCCTCGGGGGCGCTGGCGCCGGAGGTGATCCCAACCGTCTCCACCCCCGCCAGCCACTCCTCCCGAACCTGGGTGTGGTTGTCGATCAGGTGGGAGGCGGCGCCGTGTTCGCGCGCCACCTCGACCAGCCGGTTGGAGTTGGAGGAGTTGGTCGAGCCGATCACAAGCACCAGGTCGCACTCGTGTGCAAGCTGTTTGACCGCGATCTGGCGGTTGGTCGTCGCGTAACAGATGTCGTCGGACTTGGAGCTGACGATCGCCGGGAACCTGGCGCGCAGGGCGGCGATGATCTCGGCGGTCTCGTCGACCGAGAGGGTGGTCTGGGTGATGAAGGCGACGCGCTCGGGGTCCGGGACCTGCAGCCCCTCGACCTCCTCGGCCGTCTGCACGAGGACGATGCTGTCGGGGGCCTCCCCGGTCGTCCCTTCGACCTCCTCGTGGCCCTCGTGGCCGATCATCACGATCGTGTAGCCGTCGGCGGCGAAGCGTCGCGCCTCGACGTGGACCTTGGTCACCAGCGGACAGGTGGCGTCGATCGTGCGCAGGTCGCGGGCGGCGGCGTTCTCGTGCACGGCCGGCGCGACGCCGTGGGCGGAGAAGACGACCATCTCCCCCTCCGGCACCTCGGTCTCCTCCTCGACGAAGATAGCGCCCCGCTTCGAAAGCTCCTCGACCACGTGCTTGTTGTGGACGATCTCCTTGCGGACGTAGACGGGGGCGCCGTAGTGATCCAACGCCCGCTCGACGGTCTGCACAGCGCGATCGACCCCGGCGCAATATCCGCGCGGGGCGGCGAGCAGGACGCGCTTCGGGGCGGCTGGCCCGGTAACGGACATGGCCCCAGGGTACCGGTGGCGGCGTTGCGGCCGGGGCGGCGCGGTGGTGTCCACGGCCGGGCGTGGCTAGCCTTGCAGGATGCAAACCGCAGGAGATCACCTCGAGCGCCTCAGCTCGACCGACGCCTCGTTCCTCACCAACGAGACCTCGTCGAGCCACATGCACATCGGCGGCATCCTGATCTTCGAGGGCCCGCCGCCGCGCTACGTCGACCTGGTCGAGCACGTGAGGGGGAAGCTGGACCAGGTTCCCCGCTTCCGCCAGCGCCTCGTCGTGCCGCCGCTGGAGGCGGGCCGCCCGCTCTGGGCCGACGACGTCAACTTCAACCTCAGCTACCACATCCGCCACACGGCGCTTCCCGAGCCGGGCGGGGAGGCGCAGCTGAAGCGGCTCGCCGCCCGCGTCTTCTCGCAGCAGCTCGACCGCTCCAAGCCGCTCTGGGAGATGTGGCTGGTGCAGGGCCTCGAGCGCGATCGCTTCGCCCTGCTGACGAAGACCCATCACGCCGCGGTCGACGGGATCGCCGGAGTCGACATCGGGACGGTGCTCTTCGACCTCGAGCCGGTGCCACGGCCGGCCCCGGTCGAGGACGGCTGGCAACCGCAGGCCGCGCCGACCACGACCGACCTGATCGCGCGCGGGGCAACGGAGATGGCGGCCGCGCCGATGAAGCTGGCCGAGCGGGCGGTGGAGGTCGTGCGCCATCCGGAGAGTGCCGCGCGGCGCTTGGTCGAGGCGCTCGAGGGAGTCGGCGAGGTGGTCGGCGCGTTCGCCGACCCCGCACCCGACGTGCCGCTCAACCGGGAGATCGGCCCGCACCGACGCTTCACCTGGACTCGCTCGGAGCTGGCGACCTTCAAACGGATCAAGGACACCCTGGGCGGGACCGTCAACGACGTCGTGCTGGCGGTGGTGACGGGAGCCCTGCGCAAATGGCTCCACACCCGCGGCATCCGCACCGAGGGACTGGAGCTGCGCGCCCTGGTGCCGGTCTCCATCCGCGCCGCCGACGAGCGCGGCGAGCTGGGCAACAAACTGGCCGCGATGCGGGGGCCATTGCCGGTCTACGTCGAGGACCCGGTGCGGAGACTGCGAATCGTGAGCGAGCAGATGGCGGGAGTGAAGCGCTCCAAGCAGGCACTCGGCGCCGAAGTGATCTCCCGCTTCAACGACTTCGCCCCGCCGACGCTGCTCGCCCAGGCGGCCAGGATCAACTTCTCCACCCGTCTCTTCAACCTGATCGTCACCAACGTTCCCGGCCCGCAGATGCCCCTCTACGTGCTGGGTCGCAAGCTGGAAGAGGTCTTCCCGGTCGCCTTCCTGCCCCAGAACCACGCGATGGCGGTGGCGATCATGAGCTACAACGGCCGCGTCTGCTTCGGCCTGCTCGCCGACTACGACTCGATGGAAGACGTCGAAACGATCGCCGCCGGCATCGACGAGTCGCTGGCCGAGCTGGAGCAGGCTGCCGCGGCAGCCGGCGCGCCGGCCTGAGCCGTGGCGCTGCTCGTAGGCCTCTTCATCGTCGTCCCGATCGTCGAGCTGTACGTGATCATCAAGATCGGCGGGTTGATCGGGGTGCTGCCGACCCTGGCGCTGCTGCTCGCCGACGCGATTCTCGGCTCGCTGCTGCTGCGCCACCAGGGCCGCGGCGCCTGGCGCCGCTTCAATCAGGCGATCGCCGAGCGACGCTTCCCCGGCCGCGAGGTCGCCGACGGCCTGATGATCGCGATCGGCGGCACGCTGCTGCTGACCCCGGGCTTCGTCACCGACATCTTCGGCCTGCTGCTCCTCATCCCCGCGACCCGGGCGATCGCCCGCCGGCTCCTGCGCGCCTATGCGGCCCGCCGCTTCGTCGTCGTGGGCATGGGCGGAACCAGCGCGCCGCGCAACGACGGACCGCCCGGTCGCACCTACGACTTCGACGCCACAGCCGAGGAAATCGACCCCGACGACCCGCAGCTACCGCGCTAGAAGCCCAAGGACTCTCGCGGTCTAGGTCGATGCTTGCCGGCCGACACGATCTCGACGAAGAAACCTGCCGGTGGAGGCATTCCGCTCTCGACGGACCTCCTTCTTGAGCTCGCGCGCGTACTTCTTCGAGGTGATCTTGCCGTCGAGCATCTTGCGGTAAGCCGATTCGTCACTCATCCGAGGTCTCCTTCCCATCGGTGGTGTCAGATGACCCTACACTCCCGCGCGGCGCTACTGAGGGCAAAGTGCCAGCATCCTTTCTGGGCGCAGCGACTCGCGCGGGCGTGGCCCGGCTCTGAGGTTGGGGCTTCGGTTTTTCAATTTCTTTAAGAGCCAAGCCGAAGGCAAGTTGGATGATCGATCCGAGAGAGGTCAGGTAGTTGATGTCGGCCGGGTCGAAAGCGTCCTTCTTGTCCGTGAGGACGTTGAAGACGCCCGCGGTCTTCCCGCCAAGCAGGATCGGGATGGACACCATCGACTTGAACCCCCTCGTCGCCTTCGGATTCCTCACGAAGCCCCGCTCTTCGGCGGGTGCGTCTTCCCAAACCTGCGGCACCTTCTTTTGGAAGGCCACCGTGGAAATCGTCTGCTCGATCGGAACTCTGTACTTCTGCTTGGCCTCGACGCCATGGCCGGATGCCCAAACCATCGAGAAATGGCCTTCGACAGCAAGGAGGACTGACATGCGTAGGTCGCTCGGATGACCGTTCGCCTGCATGACATCGCGCGCGGGGATCAGTAGCCCCTGCTCGATGAAACTACTCATCGTCATGTTGATGTCCTTGGCAACGATCTTCTGGAAAGTGTCGAGGCCCGAACAGATGTTGCTGCCATATGAGTCATGTCGGTCAAGTTCCTTTTCGGCGGCACCCAACTTCGGCCTCAGCTCATTGGCCTCTCTTCCGGCAACCCTCCGCGTGAGATAGAGGAGAGTGATGGCGAGGAGCGCCATCGCAACCAAAGTCCAGGCGGGAACATCCCAGTGAGTGACGATAAGCGCCACCATCATCGAAACCAGCGCGACAGCGGCGGCACCTAGCGCCTTGGACGTCCAACTGACGAGTACGTCGTAGAGCACATCCTTGGTGAACTGATTGATTCCCTTTGACCCGTTCCGCTCGGTCACGGCGTCTCCCGCTCCTTCCTGGGCGTGCACCTAGCCACCCCAGCCAACGATCTGACAACTCATAAATGTCAGCAGAGACCACGGATGCCACCAGCCGTGTCGAGCGCCCGAATTGCGGCTTGTTGCCGAAACCGTGTCTAGAAGCCCAGTGCGAACTTGGCGTCCTCGGACATCATCTCCGGGGACCAGGGGGGGTCGAAGATCATCTTTGGGTGGACGGCGGAGACTCCGGGGAGGTCGCCGACGAACTCCTTCATCTGCTCGGACACCTGGGGGCCGATCGGGCAGGCAGGGGTGGTCAGCGTGAAGGTCACGTAGACGTCCTCTTTCTCGATCTCGACGTCGTAGACGAGGCCGAGGGAGACGAAGTCGAGCCCCAACTCGGGGTCGATCACCTCCTCGAGCGCCTCCATCACATCGTCTTCGGTCAGCACTTCGGCTTGGTTCTCTGCCATCGGCCAATGGTACCCGGGCCTATGGCTCGGGCAGCAGCGGCTCGGCGGGAGGCCCCTCATCCGCCGACTCCAGCTCCAGCTGCCACCAGCCAACGTCGCGCCAGGCCCCCGCCTTCCAGCCAATCCGGCGGTAGACGCCGACCGCGACGAAGCCAAGTCTCTCGTGGAGCGCGACGCTGGCCTCGTTGGGCAGCGTGATCCCGGCGCAGGCAACCTGGAAGCGCTGCCTGCGCAGCCGCGCCAGGAGCTCGGCGTAGAGAGCCCGGCCACGCCCCCTGCCGCGCTGCTCCGGCGCCACATAGACGGAGACGTCGGCCGCCCAACGGTAGGCGGCACGTGCCCGGTGGGGGCAGGCGTACGCGTAGCCGACCACCTCCTCGCCCCATTCGGCAACCAGCCAGGGATGGGTCGCGGCGGTACGGGCGATCCGCTCAGCGAACTCGGCGGCGTCCGGCGGGTCCTCCTCGAAGGAGGTTGCGCTGCCCTCGACCTGCGGCGCATAGATGGCGGCGCAGGCAGCAGCATCGCGGTGCGGATCGACGCTACGGATGGTTGCTGGGTTCATGCTCATGGTGGAGGAGGTGACCTGGTTCGGTCAATCTAACCCGCCGCGAAGCACGGCCCGGATTGCCGTCAATAGGCTGCCCGGAATGAGTGAGAAGCCCGGCCAGATACAGCGACGGTCGATCGGGGTCGTCTTCTCCGACGGCGGCCTGCTGGCGCTGAGCGCCGTGCGCCCGCAAGGGACGAACGCGCACGGCGAGGAGGAGGTGGCGACCGTCCTCTGCGGCCCGGATGGCGCCCCGGTCGAGGTCTCCGAGACGATGCTCTCGACCGAGTACGGGCCCGACGGCGTGCAGCGGCGGGCGACCCTGGAGCTGTGGACGGATGGCGAAGAGGGACAGCCGCGGCGCGGCGCCGGAACGCTGATCAGCTCAGCGAAGGTGCGCCGGCCCGGGCTTGTCGCCGACATTGCCTTCTTCCGCTGGTCGGTCGAAGGCCGCGAGGGCCTCGGCCATTACGAGGTCGTGCGAGCCGATGGCTGATGGAGGATCTGAGTTCAAGGCGGTGATCTCCGACTTCGGCGGCGTGCTGACCACGCCGCTGATCCAGTCGTTCATGGCCTTCCAGGACCAGACCGGGATCACGACCGAGATGCTGGGCAAGGCGATGCAGGCCGCCACCGAGGCCCACGGCGACAACCCGCTTTATGAAATGGAGCGGGGCGAGATCACCGAGGTCGCCTTCCTGGAGAAGCTCACCGACAGCCTCGAGCCATTGCTCGGGCACCGCCCGGAGATGCACCGCTTCAAAGAGATCTACTTCGAAGCGCTCGAGCCGAACCCGCCGATGATCGAGCTGATGCACAAGCTGAGGGTCGCCGGGTACCAGATGGCGATGCTGACCAACAACGTGAAGGAGTGGGAGCCGCTGTGGCGCCCGATGCTGCCGGTCGACGAGATCTTCGAGACCGTCATCGACTCCGGCTTCGTCGGCTGTCGCAAGCCAGAATCGCGGATCTACGCGATCGCGCTGGAGCAAATCGGCGTCCCGGCGGAGGCCTGCCTCTTCGTCGACGACGTGAAGGTCAACTGCGAAGGGGCTGAGCGGGCCGGCATGACCGCCGTCCACTTCCAGGACAACGAGCAGGCGGTCGCGGAGGTGCTGGCCGCGCTCGCCTAGTTGTCGCTGCCGGCGCGGTCCCAGACGTAGAGATCGACGGCCTCGGCGGCGAGCTCCATCAGGCGGGGCTGGGAGAGCAGGCCGAGGACCAGTTCCAGCGCGTCGTCCTCGGTGACGCCGGCGTCGACGGCCTCCTCGCCGCGAAAGCCGGCAGCCAGCTTCAGCGCCTCGCGGCGGTTCTCGCCCAGAGAGTCGAAGGCGCCCATCAGGAAGTCGCGGTTGGGGACCGGTTGGCCCAACTCCAGTGAGCCATGCCAGGCGGCCAGCATCGAGAGGTCGTGCTCGTCGAGCTCGGAGAGCGCTTTCGCATAGTGGATTTCCAGCTCGCTGTCCGGGATCTCGTCGACCCAGGAGCGCACGGCCTCGCCGAGCAGCTGCCGGCGCGCCTCGCGGCCGATCGAGTCGGCAATCGCGCGAATCGCGTCGGCGGGGTCTACGAAGCAGAGGGCCATGTACCGGGCTCAATCTAGAGAGGGCGGAAGACGGCAAAGCGGGGGCCCGAATCGCCCCAATTGCGGCTTCCTGGCGGCGCCGGAAGCCGACCTATGCTGGATCGCTTCCCCTCATGCCGCTGAAACTGATCCATGGACCCCCCAACTCCGGTCGCGCCGACCGGATCCAGCGCCTCTTCCATGAGGCGCTGGACCGGAATCCCGTTCTCGTCCTCCCCACCCTGGATGACGTCTTCCGCTTCGAGCGCATCCTGTGCAGGCCCGGCGCCGCCCTCGGTGGCTCGGTGATGACCTTCGGTGACCTCTTCCGCGAGGTGGCGAGGTGCACCGGGGCGTTCGCGGCCGGGGAGTTGACGCCCAGCCAGCGGCTTGCTGCGGTCTCAATCGGGATCGGCGCGCATCGGGACGGGTTGGGGCCGCTGCGGCACTCTGCGGCGCGGCCCGGTTTCGCGATCCCCTTCGAGCGCTTGCTCGACGAGTTGCAGAGCGCCGGTCTCGAGCCGGCGTCGCTGGGCTCCGGAGCGCAGACGCTCGAGGCCTCGGCCTACCTCGGCGACCTGGCCGCGCTGTTCGCCGCCTACGCCGAGGTGCGGGACCGCCTCGGTCTGCTCGACGTGCACGGCGTCGCGCTCGGCGCGATCGAGTCGCTGCGTGTCGCGCCGGCGGCTTGGGGGAAGCGGCCGGTCTTCCTCTATGAGCCAGGCGACCTCACCCCGAACCAGCGCCGGCTGCTCGAGGCGCTGAACGCGGCAACCGACGTCACCGTCGCCCTTCCGTACGAGAAGGGCGACGCTGCACTCGCCGCGCGGGCCCCATTGCTGGAGGGGCTGCGCGAGATCGCCACGGACACTGAGGTTCTCAGCGGGCCCGCAGAGCTCGAAGCCTTTGGCATCGACCCCCTGCTCGTCCACATCCAGCGCGAGTTCGGTAGCGCCGAGCCCCGGCGGCGCCCCGGCGGAGAGGCGCTGGCGCTGCTGCGCTCGGCCGGCGAGCGCGGCGAGGCGGAGGCGATCGCCGCGGAGGTGGCAAAGCTGATCGCCGGCGGCGCCGACCCCGCTGCGATCGCGATCGCCGTTCGCGACCCGTCGCGGCGCGGGCCGCTGCTCGCCGCGGTGCTCGAGTCCTACGGCATCGCGGTGGCGCTGGAGGCCGAAGTGCCGGTCGCCGGCACCTCGGTGGGCGGGACGCTGATCGCGCTGCTGGAGGCGGAGTTCGGCGCCGGCCGCGCGAGCGAGCTGCTGCGCTTCCTGCGCGGCCCGTCCGGGCTGCGCCCGGCGCAGGTCGACTGGTTCGAGCGCGCCGTTCGCCGCCGCCGCCTGCAGAGCTCAGCCGCTGCCCTGGAGCTGTGGGAGGAGCGTCACGAGCGGCTGCCGGGCGACCTCGACCGGGTCAGACGGGCGGCAAGCGAGGGCCCCGCCGAGCTGGCGACCGCGGTAGCCCGCCTCGCCGCGACGATGGCCTCGCGACCGCTGCGCAGCGAGGAGGACGGGCCGGCGCCGGGGCGGGGCGACGGACTGGAGTTGCGCGCCGCCGCCGCGATCTCCACCGCGCTCGGCGATCTGGCCGAGCTCCCCGAGCTGGCGCCACAACCGGGGGATCTGGCAGCGACGCTGCGCGAGCTTCGCTTCGTTGCCTGGAGCGGGCCGGTCGAGGGCCGGGTGCGGATCGCCAGCCCCTACCGGCTGCGTGCCTCACGCTTCGAGCACACGTTCGTCGCCTCGCTCCAGGACGGCGAGTTTCCGCGGCGCGACCGCGGCGAGGACCCCTTCCTCTCCGAATCGCAGCGGCTCGCGCTGGGCCTCGAGCCGCGCCGCGATCCCGACGCCGAGGAGCGCTATCTCTTCCACGCCTGTCTGGCGCTGCCCAGCCGGCGGCTCTTCCTCTCCTACCGCGACAGCGACGAGAACGGCGTCGCCGAGCCGCGCTCGCCCTTCCTCGACGACGTTCGCCGACTGCTCGAGCCGGCGCCGGGGGACGAGGGGACCGATGCGGTCGAGGCGGAGCTGACCGTCGCCCGCGACCTGGCCCGGGTCGTCCACCTGCCGAGCGAGGCGCCATCGGAGAGCGAGCTGGCGCGCTCGATCGCGGCCCGTGGCCCGGCCGCCGATGCCGAAGCGCTGCTCGCGGGAGCAGGCGTCGCGGCCGATGTCGGCGAGCGGATCGCGCGGCGACTGGCAATCGCGCGAACGGCCGAGGCTGCCAGCCGCACGCCCGGCCCGCTCGCCAACCCCGCTGTGCTCGCCGCCCTCGCTGGCGTCCGCGCCTACGGCGGCACCACCCTGGAGGGGTTCGACGTCTGCTCCTACCGCTGGTTCGTCTCGCACGAGCTCGATCCGCAGCCGCTCGACCCAGCCCCCGACCCGCTCGTCCAGGGCGGCCTGATGCATGCTGTGCTGGATCGCCTCTACCGCGAGCGACCGGGCGGCGATCCACTCCCCCGCCCCGGCTCGCTTGGCGCCTGGATCGAGCGGGGGCGCCAGCTGGTGGGAGAGATCGGAGCCGAGCGCAGCCTGGGCGCCCATCCCGCCGAGCGGGCGATCGCGCGCCGGGTCGAGGGCCTGCTGGCGCGCTTCCTCGCCGACGAGGCGGCGCGCGAAACGGGTGGCTTCGAGCCATGGCTGCTCGAGGCGGGCTTCGGCGAGGACGAGGAGGCCGAGCGCCCGGTGCTCGAGATCGACGGCTGGGGCCTGCACGGGGCGATCGACCGGGTCGACCGCGACCCCGGCGGGCAGGCGCTCGTCCTCGACTACAAGCTCTCGCGCGCGGTCACGCCGCGCGAGAAGTTCGAGGAGCAGGCGAAGCTGCAGCTGCAGCTCTACCTGATCGCGGTCGCCGAGCACTGGAGCGTGGAAGCGGTCGGCGGGCTCTACCACCCGCTGCGCGGGACCTCGGCCCGACGCCCGCGCGGGGCCATCCGCGACGACGCCGCGGCGAAGCTCGCCTCCTACCGCCTCTACGAGAAAGACCTGGTCGACGGCGAGGGCTTCGAGGAGCTGCTGGCCGACGCCCGCCGGCGCGCCGGCGAGATCGTCGCCCGTATGCGCCGCGGCGACATCCGCCGCGATCCAGGGCCACGCCGTGGCCTGCGCGGGCACGACGTCTGCCCCCCCTTCTGCGACTTCGCCCCGATCTGCCGCCGCGACCGCGCGCCGGCCGAGGACGAGGACGGCGAGTGGGAGGAGAGATGACCCGCCGCATCCCAACCCCGGAACAATCGCTGGCGATCGAGGCCGCCGGCCACGACGTGCTGGTCGAGGCCGGAGCCGGAAGCGGCAAGACCGGCGTCATGGTCGATCGCTACTGCCGCCTCGTCTGCGATCTGGAGGTCGCCCCAGACGCGGTGCTCGCCTTCACCTTCACCGACAAGGCGGCGACCGAGCTGCGGCAGCGAATCCGCGCGGCGCTCGAGCTGCGCGCCGCGGACGGGTCGCAGCGCGCCCGCGAGCTGCTGGCGACGATCGGCGGCGCCTGGGTGACGACGATCCACGGCTTCTGCAACCGCCTCCTCGCCGGCCACCCCGTGGCGGCCGGGATCGACCCCCGCTTTCGCGTCCTCGACGGGCCCGAGGCGGAACGAGCGGCGCGCGAGGCCTTCGACGACGCCCTGGCGGAGTTCCTCGCCGGCGGCGAAGAGGCGCGCGAGCGGACCGTGGCTGCGTTCGAGATCGCCGGCCTGCGGGCGATCGTCAGCGGCGTCCACGCCGAGCTGCGCAGCCGCGGGATCGACGCGCCGCGCCTGCCCGAGCCTCCGCCGCCCGACCAGGAGGCAGCTGTCCGCCACGCCGCCAAGGTGGCGGTGGAGACGATCGGGGAGCTGAAGCCGACCAACTCCACCCGCGAGCTGGTCGAGCGGGCGCTGGCCGTATTCGGCGCCAGCGACCTCCCCAGCCTCGACGAGCTCGCCGCGCTGAGGACCGACAGCAAGGCGAAATCGATGACCGCCTACCGGGAGGCGATCGACGCGGCGGTGGCCCGTGCGGCCGAGGCCGGCGAGGGAGGCGAGGCCTATCGCCACATCTCCGAGCTGCTCGGGCTCTTCTCGCATCGCTTCGAGGCGGTCAAGGAGAGACGCGAAGGGCTCGACTTCGAGGATCTGCAGCTGCGCGCCGTCCGCCTGCTCGAACGCGAGGAGATCGGCAACGCCTACCGGGCCCGGTTCAGCCACCTGCTGGTCGACGAGTTCCAGGACACGAACCGCTTGCAGCTGCGGCTGATCGAGGCGCTGCGCGGGCCGCGGACGGAGCTGATGGTCGTCGGCGATGAGCTGCAGTCGATCTACGGCTTCCGCCACGCCGATCTCGACGTCTTCCGCGAGCGGCGACGCGCCGTCGAGCAGAGCGCCGACGCGGTGGCGATCGACCTGAGCGGCAATTTCCGCGCGCGCCCGGAGGTGATCGGCGCCGTCAACGCGATCGGCGAGAAGCTGCTCGGCGACGTCTTTCACCCGCTCCGGGTCGGTGCGCCGCCGCAGCTGCCCGAGCCGCCCGGCGAGGGCCCCGCGGTCGAGCTGCTGCTCACCGCCCGCGACGGCTGGGACGCCGACGGGATCGACCTTGCGCCGGCGACCGACGCCGACACGCCGCCGAACCATCTCGCCGAGGCGCGTTTCGTCGCGGAGCGACTTCGCGAGCTGGCCGAGAGCGGCGTCGAGCGCGGCGAGATGGTCGTGCTGCTGCGCGCCTTCACCCATCTCGACGCCTACGAGGACTCGCTGGAGCGCGCCGGGCTCCGCCCCTACACGATCGGCGGGCGCGGTTACTGGTCCCAGCAGCAGGTGGCCGATGTCTGCGCCCTGCTGGCGACGATCGCCAACCCGCTCGACGACCAGGCCCTGTTCGGCGCGCTCGCCTCCCCCGCCTGCGCCGCCGCCCCCGACACGCTCTGGCTGCTGCGCGCCGCCGCAGGCAGCAGGCGGCACGTATGGCCCGCGCTCGAGCGGGCTGCGGGGCTGGACGACGTGGAGCTGGACGATCCCGAGCGCCTGGAGGCGATTCCGGAGCCGGAGCTGACGCTGCTGCGGGACTTCGCGCGGACGATCGAAGGACTTCGCGCGCGCGCCGGGCGCCTGTCGCTGGCCGGCCTGATCGACGCGGCGATCGCCGAGACCGGCTACGACCTGGCGGTCCTGATGCGCCCGTCGGGCGAGGCCCGCTTCGCCAACGTGCGCAAGCTGATGCGGCTCGCCGGAGAGTTCGAGGCTCGCGAGGGACGGGACCTGCGCGGCCTGCTCGACTTCCTCGCCTCGCGGGCCGAAGCCGACGCCGAGGCGGAAGCGGCGAGCGCAATCGAGGGGCACGACGGGGTGCGGATCATGACCGTCCACAGCGCCAAGGGACTCGAGTTCGGCGCCGTCGCGGTCCCCAACCTCTCGCGGCGGCTGCTGGCCGGCTCGCGCCTGCCACCGCTGACGCTCGGACACGAGAGCGAGCAGCCGCGGGTCGGACTGCAGCTGCGTCGCCTCGGTGCCGCCTCGATCAACCTCTACTCACACGAGCAGCTCTGCGCGGAGACCCAGCAGCGTGAGGCGGCGGAGGAGCTGCGCCTCTTCCACGTCGCGGCGACGCGCGCCCGCGAGCGGCTGATCCTCAGCGGCGTGGCGATGCCGCAGCCCGGGCGGGGAACGCAACCCGGAACGCCGGCGATCGAGCGGATCCTCGACGGCTTCGAGGTCGACCGCGAGCGCGACTCGGCGATCGCGGTCCCCGCCCCGGGGCCGCGCGAGGGACTCGACGCGAGCTTCGAGCCGTCGCAGATCGCCGTGCGCGTCAACCTGCCCTCGCCCGGGCGCGCCGCCGAGCTGACCGCGACGGCGCGCGACGCGAAGGTGGAAGCGCCGCCGGGCGTCGGATCGGCGCCGCTGGTCGAGCGCCACCCCCCGACGGTCCCCAACCGGCCCCTCTCCTACACCGCGATCGCCGCCTACGAGGAATGCGCCTACCGCTTCCAGATGGAGCGCGTCCTCGACCTCGGCACGCGCGTTCGCTCTTCGTCGCCTATGGCGCAACGAGAAGCGAACGCAAGCGCCGAGGATATGGCCGGCTCCCGAGACGAAGCAGCGGCGCGAGGTGCCGCCGTCCATTCCTTGCTGGAGTGGAGCGCCGCCAACGAGTGGCGCGAACCGGCCGCCGATCTGGTTCGCCGCCAAACCCTCGCCGCCGGGCTGGGCCCGGATGGCGGAATCGACGAGGAGCTGCTGGCGCCCGTCCGCGCTTGGCTCGGCTCCAGCCTGCTGCGCGAGCGAATCCTGGCCGCGGGCGCCGTCTCCCGCGCCGAGGTGCCATTGCTTCTCGGCGTCTCCGAAGTGACCCTGCGCGGCTCGATCGACCTGCTGGTCGAGCGGGACGGCGACCCGCCCCTGGTCGTCGACTACAAGACCGACCGCCTCAACGATTCGGCACCCGCAGAACACGCGGCCCGTTACGGGACGCAAAGGGCGATCTACGCGCTGGCCGTGGCCGAGGCGCGCGGAGCGGCCGAGGTCGAGGTCGCCTACATCTTCCTCGAGCGCCCGGAGGAGCCGGTGGTCGAGCTGCTCGGCTCCGATGCGATGGAACGCGGCCGCGCAGAGCTTGTCGGGACGATCGCGCGGATCGCCGCCGGCGAGTTCCCGGTGGCACCGGTGAAACGACGAAGCTGGGAGCTGTGCCGGGGGTGCCCGGCGCTGGGAGGGCTCTGCTCGGGGCCGGTGCCCGAGGGCTGACTCCCCGTCTACTCTGGCGGCGCGTAGCGGTGGTGGATTGCCAGAGCGTTGCCGTCGGGGTCGGCGAAGAACGCCTGGTGACAGACGCCGGAGTCGAGCGTGTCGGCCTCGAAGGCGACACCCCGCGATTCGAGCTCGGCCCGCGCGGCGGCGACATCGTCGACGCGCAGCTCGATCGGGTGATTGTTGGCCCGAAACTCGAGCCCGAACGCGTCCGACTGCATGATGGCGATCGTCAGGTTGCCGGTCTCGAACTCGACGCCGGGCATCTCACCCCAGCGCTTCGACTCCGGCAGCCCGAGCACGCCGCTGTAAAACTCGATCGCGCGGTCGAAGTCCTCGGTCGCCACGGTGATGAAGTCGGTACCGGTGATGAGGGGTGCGTGTGCATTCAACGTATGTTCCTTTCGCTAGCTCTCAGCTGGGTTCGTCTCCAGTTTTGCGGCGAGCTCGTCGAGCCGCAGCTCTTCGAGCCCCTCGCTGACCGCGTCCAGCTCCGTCGAGCAGTAGGTGACCAGCTCGCGGCCCTCGCGACACAGCTCGAGCGTCTCGCGCAGCCCGGCCTGGCCTGAGTCGAGGCGATCGATGATCTGCTCCAGCCGCTCGACCGCGGCCTCGTAGGAATCGGGCTTCTCGCTCACTCGGCTCTCCCCTCGGGGTCGATCTTCGCACCGACGCCGCCATCGGCGAAGCGCAGTCTGACGCGCCCGGCGACGATCGCGGCGGCGACGGAGGTGACCGGCTCCCCGCCGGCGTCCTCGGCGAGCGCGTAGCCACGCTCGAGGGTGCGCTCGGGGTCATGAGCGCGGAACGCCACCTCCGCCCGGCGCAGCGCGTCGCGCCGGCTGTTCGCTTCCACCCCGGCGGCACGGCGAACGGCACGATCGAGGACGACGAGGGCAAGGCGACGCTGGAAAGCCCGGCGCTCGGCCAGGCTGCGTTCGGAGGAGGCGCGGATCTCTCGCGTCTTCTGGTTGAGCGCGATCCGCTCCCGCCGCAGCGCCCGGGCAGGGCCGCGCGCCAGTGCGACCAAGTGCCGGCTGCGGCTGCCGACGGCACCCTCACCCACACGCCGCAGAGCGGCGGAACTGCGTCCCAGCGCGCTCCGCGCCGCATCGCAGTCGAGCGGCACGGCGGCCTCAGCGGCGTGAGTTGGGGTCGAGCAGGCGACAGCGGCGACGTCGTCGATCAGGGTCGAGTCGCGCTCGTGCCCGATGGCGCTGACCACCGGCACCCGCAGCATCGCCACCGTGCGGCAGAGGGTCTCGTCGCAAAAGGCCCAGAGGTCGGCGAGGCTGCCGCCACCCCTGGTGACCACGATCGCCTCGATCTCGGGCCGGGCGGCAAGGTCCTGGATCGCCCCGGCGATCGCCGGGGCGGCGCGGCGGTCCTGCACCGGCGCAAACGCCCAGACGAGGGTTCCCGCCCAGCCGCGACGGCGCAGCCCGGCGAGAAGGTCTCGGCGGGCCGCCCCGGACTCGGCCGTCACCACGCCGATCGTCTTCGGCAGGGCGGGACGCGCGAGCTGCTTCTGCAGCTCGAAGAGGCCCTCGGAGCGGAGCTGCTTGCGCAGCGCCTCGAGCCGGGCGAGCAGGTCCCCCTCCCCGGCAAGGCGGATATGGGTTGCACGAAAGAAGAAGCTGGGTGAGGCCTGAGAGTTGCCGCGGTAGTAGTCGGGACCGCCGCCGATGACGATTTCGGCGCCGTCGCGGAGACCCTGCTCGGGAAGCTCCAGCTTCTCCAGCTCGTTGAGCCAGATCGCGCACGGCACCGCGCCCTCCGCGTCCCGCAGCTCGAAATAAGCCTGGGCCTTGCTGCGGCTGAGACCGGTCACCTCACCGATCAAAGACACCCGCGCCCGGCGGCGCATCTCTTCCTCCAGCTTGCGCGCGTAGCGACCGACGGGAAATGGGCCAGGTAGATCCACCCGGCGAGCCTAGAGGGCTATCCGGCGCGCTTCCAGCGTTGCGCCCACGCCTTCAGCTCGACGATCGCCGGGCGCAGCTCCGCTCCTGCCTCGGTGAGCGAGTAGGTGACGCGCACGGGCGAGCCCTCTTCGACCTCGCGCTCGACCAGGCCCTCCTCCTCCAGCTCGCGCAGGCGTCGCGAGAGCAGCCGGTCGGAGAGCCCCGGTACCGCCTTCGCCAGCTCACCGAAGCGCAGCGGCCGCTCGGTCAGGGCGCAGACGATCGCCCCGGTCCATCGCTTGCCGATCAACTCGATCGCGGCATGGAAATGAGGACAGACCCCAGTCGGCTGCTCTTGCGTGGATATCGCCTCCACCTCGACTCAGCTTACTGAACGTAAGTGACCGGCCTGCTTGGTAATGGGTCAGCGAGAATCTCTCCACAAACGCTCATTTAGCCTGACGCCGCCGCCTGCTTGTATTTACCTGTGACCGTTCTCGACTGGGCGATCGTCGCCTTCACCATCGCCTTCGCGATGTGGGGCTACCGGCAGGGCTTGATCGTCGGGGCGCTGACCCTGCTCGGGTTCTGCACCGGGGCGCTGGCGGGCAGCCGAGTCGGGCCGCTGCTGCTGAGCGAAGGCTCGAGCTCCCCCTACGCACCGCTGTTCGCTGCGGTCGGAGCGCTGCTGGTCGGCGCCCTGGTCGCGGTGACCCTGGAGAGCCTGGCGCTGGGGCTGCGTGAGCGCATGGTCCGCGGCCGGGGGCTGCATTTTGCCGACGGGGCGGGTGGCGCGGCGCTGATCGCCTCAGTCGCGCTGGGCCTGATCTGGGTGTTCGGCGCGGTGGCACTGCATGCGCCCGGCACGGCCCAGCTGCGAGGGGACGTCCAGCGCTCGTTGATCCTGCGCCGGCTCAATGACCTGCTGCCGCCCTCCGGACCGGTCCTGGGCGCGCTCAACCGCGTCGATCCGGCACCCTCGATCGCCGGCCCGACCACTCCCGTCGCCCCGCCCGACGCCGGGATCGCATCCGACCCGGACATACGCCGGGCGAGCCGCTCGGTGGTGCGGGTACTCGGCACGGCCTGCGGCCTCGGGGTCGAGGGATCGGGCTGGGTGTCGGAGCGGGGACTGGTCGTGACCAACGCCCACGTCGTGGCGGGCGAGGACGACACCACGGTCACCACCGTCGACGGCGCCTTGCTCGACGCCGTCCCCGTTCGCTACGACCCCGCCAACGACCTGGCCCTGCTCCGGATCGACGCGGCGATCCCGGCCCTGCCGATCGCCCCGGACCCGCAGCGGGGGACCTCCGGTGCCGTCCTCGGCTACCCGGAGAACGGACCCTACGCCGCCTCGGCTGCCCGCATGGGCAACACCAGCACCGTGGTCAGCGAGGACTCCTACGGCGGCGGTCCGATCCGCCGCTCGCTCTCCTCTCTGCGCGGCAGCGTCCGCAGCGGCAACTCCGGCGGCCCCCTGGTCGACTCCCGCGGCCGGGTGATGGCAACCGTCTTCGCCGCAACCACCAGCGGCCCCCCAGGCGGCTTCGCGATACCGAACGAAGTGGTCCAAGAAGCTCTCCGCAACGAGACGACGGCGCCGGTAGACACGGGCCAGTGCACGGGGTGACGCGGTGGGCGAATCGAGAGGGGGTCGGGTGCTGCTCCCCGCGGCTTGTGCTTTTTCGTCAATCCGATCGAGGGCAGCCGGTGGCACCCCACCGAAAAAGTTGAGCGGGGAGTAGTACCCGACCCCCCTCCCCACTACATTTCCCGCAGTGAACAACCTGCCCACCGAGGTGGAGCGGCGTCGCCGTCTCGTCACCCGCGCGCTCCCCCTCACCTTCGTCGCAATAGTCGCCTTCGCGCTCGGCGCCGCCGCGGGCGTCCCCGGATCGCCCGAGAAGGAAGCGGCCGAGCGTTTCGCCAATGCCTGGGCGCAGAAGGACTTCGCCGCGATGTACCAAGAGCTGAACATCGCTTCGCGCCGCTCCATCGGCGAAGACGAGTTCGCCAAGGCCTACCGCGAAGCCGCCGAGATCGCCACGCTGCGCCGGCTGGCTGTGGGCTCGCCCCACGACCCCCACAGCAAGGGCGGCGCGACCGTCGTGCCGGTTCCAGTCGAAGCCGCCACCGTCGCCTTCGGCGATGTGGCCGTGGACCTGGATGTCCCCTACTCCGATGGCGGCATCGCCTGGGACCCGAGCCTTGTCTTCCCCGGCCTCGAACCCGAAGAGCACCTGGAAAACCGCGTCGACCTGGCCCCGCGCGCACCGATCCTCGCCAGGGACGGGACGGCGCTGGCGGAAGGCTCCGCCGAAGCCCGCGAACATCCGATCGGCGGTGCCGCAATCGACGTCACCGGCGAAGTGGGAATGGCGGAGGAAGGCGACCTCGCGGCGCTCGCCCGTCAGGGGTTCCCCGCGGGGACCCCGGTCGGGGTCAGCGGTCTCGAGCAGGCATTCAACGCACGGCTGGCGGGCAGGCCCGGCGGCTCCCTGCTCGCGGTCGAGAACGACGGCGGCTCGGCCCGCATCCTTTCCCAGGGCGAGCCCCAGCCCGGCGCAGCCGTGAAGACGACCATCGATCCCGAACTGCAGCTCTCCGCGGTCTCCGCCCTCGCCGGCCGAGCGGGCGGCGTTGCGGTGCTCGACGCGCGCGACGGGGACGTCCGCGCCCTTGCCGGGCAGGCATTCTCGGCGCCGCAACCACCCGGGTCGACCTTCAAGACGGTCACCACCACGGCCGCCCTGGAGAAGGGGGTCGTCTCGCTCGACGACGAATTCGAAATCGTCGATGGCGTCAACGTCGGTGGCCGCTTCATCAGCAACGCCAACGGGGAGTTCTGCGGCGGCACCTTCCGCGAAGCATTCGCCGAGTCGTGCAACGCCGACTTCGCCCCGCTGGGGCCGAAGATCGGCAACGACGACCTGGTCGAGACGGCCGAACGCTTCGGCTTCAACTCGCCGCCGACGCTCTACGCGCCCCGGATCGTCGCAGGGGTCAAACCGTCGGAATCGACGATCCCGACCGAGATAGGCGACGAACTCGACCTCGGCGTGAGCGCGATCGGGCAGGGCGAAGTCCTCGCCACGCCGCTGCAGATGGCAAGCGTCGCGCAGACGATCGCCAACGGGGGCACCCGCCAGCCGACCTCGGTCGTCGCCAATCGCAAACTGCGCCCTGAGGCAATGCCGGTGCGGGTGATGTCGAAGGAGGTCGCCGGCGAGTTGACCGAACTGATGGTCGGCGTCGTCACCGGCGGCACCGGCTTCGCCGCCGCCATCCCCGAGGCGCAGGTTGCGGGCAAGACCGGCACCGCCGAGCTGGGGCCGCGCCCCGGACAGGAGGACAAGGAAGAACCGGAGCAGATCAAGGACGCCTGGTTCGCCGCCTTCGCCCCCGCCGAAGGCGCAAAGCTGGCGGTGGGGGTACTGCTGATCGAAGCCGAAGCCGCGGGCGGCGAAGTCGCGGCGCCGGTAGCGGCGCAGGTCCTCTCAACCGGGCTCTAAACCGCCTAGAGATCGAGGGTGACTTCGGCCGGGCCTTCGGGCCCGGGGATCTCAAGCGTCAGCGGCCGGTTCTCCGAAGCCGAAGCGGGCAGCTCGAAGAGCACGAGAGAGCCCTCGATCGGTCCCTGCTGCGCGGTCGAGTCGAGAATCGGGATCTGTTCCTGCGGTTCGACTTCGCCGCCGAACGCAAGCGCGTAGAGGCTTTCGCTGGGAATTGCCTCGAAGGCCTGGCGGTCGGCGTCGGTGATCGTGAACGAGCGCGCCAGCGTCTGCGGCTCCTTGTCCTCGTTCTGGACTTCGAGGAAGACACCGAAATAGGCAGAGCCGGGAGGCGCTTGGGGCTGGCCGACCAGATAGGCGGAATCCTCGTTGTCGTTGGGATTGAGAAAGCGGGAGAAGACGACGTTGTACTGGAGCGCACCCAGCTTTACCGGCTCGCCCTCGACCACGTCCTTGGAATCGCTCGAGTAGCCGCAGGCGGAGATGGCGAGCGCGGTAGCGGCGAGCGCCAGAGCGCTGATCAGCGACAGGGCGGTTCTGCGGGGAGGGGCCATCGGCGGCGAGAGTCTATTAAGCCGTCTTATGGGATGCCGGTCGCATGCGGGTTGCCGCCAGCCACCGCAATGCTCTGGCCGGACGGCGCCTCGGACTCGAGCTGGTCGCGCAGCCGCCGCAGGGCCTCGCCCCAGCCGCGCTGCTGCCACAACGCGGCGCCGGTCACCGACTCCAGCGCCTTGTCGAGGGGGCTCGAGGGCTCGGTCCAGTGCGAGACGCGAACCCTGATCAGGGAGCCGCTGCCCTCGAGCAGCTCCCATACCGTGGTTACCGGGATCCGGTTGCTCCGCCCGCCGTGCCCCCGCTCGACGATCTTATGCGGCTGCTCGAGCTCGGCAATCACGGTGTCCATCCAGACCGATCGCAGCGGCAGGGCGACGCGAAACCGTGCTCCGGCGCCGATTCCGCGGGACTCGATTCGCGTCAAGTGGAAATCGGCGATGAAATGATCGGTGAACGAGGGGCGCTTGGCCAGGTCGCCGATCGTCGCGAAAGCTCGCTCGCGCGGGGCGTCTATCTCGATCTCTGCGCTGACAGGGCCCATGGCGGCGCGATTCTAGATGCGAAGCGCCGCTTGGGGTTTGGGGCTAACTACTTCGGGTATATCTGCGGCAAATTCCGGATGCGAAAACTCGGTAATCCGCTACGATCGTGCCCAGAGGCACAAGGGAAGGAGAAGCCATCCCCACCAGTCTTACCCCAACCCCAGCTTCCGACAGCTATGACACCGGGATATTCCCCGGCCCTGGGACGTATTTTTGCGTCGAGTGCGGCTCACAGCTCGCGCTCCACGAGGATGACCGCCTTCCAGATTGCGCCCGCTGCGGCGCCTCGAGCTTCCGTCTCGACTCGATCTTCGAGTCGATGCAGGAGCACGGCGCGACCACGGCCGAGTTCGAGATCCAGGCCGAGACCGCCTCACCGGGCTGGCTGAAGGAGGTACGCGAGAGGCTCTCGCCCGGCAGCCGCCGCCTGGTCTGCCGCGACGACGGCGGGGAGATCCTCGATTTCGAAGTGGAACCTGGGTGGACGCGGATCGGCCGCAGCGTGGCTGCCGACATCCGCCTCGACGACCCCAGCGTCTCGCGCCGGCACGCTCTCATCGTCTCCGAAGCGAGCGAGCCGCTGCGAGTGCTCGACGACCGCAGCCTCAACGGTGTTCTCGTCAATGGCAGCTCGGTCGAGTGGGGCAAGCTCGAGGACGGCGACGAGCTGACCATCGGCAGTTACCGCCTCTTCGTGCTCGAAGGCTGAGAAGCGCGCAAATTCCGGCCTACGGTGGCCGTAGCATGCAGTTGTGAGCTCGCACGATCTCCCCGGCCCGCCGGGAATCTCAGCCGCGGCCGAGCAGGCGCGCGCCCGGCTCCACGAAGAGATCGAGCGCGTGCGAGTAGGCGTCGAGGAGATGCTGGCCGAGCAGGACGGCGACGACGCCGACCTGCGCCGCGAGCTAGACGCAATCCGCGAGGAGACCCGCAGCTACGTCAAGAAGCGGCTCCGCAAGAGCGAAAAGCGCATGGACAAGCGCGTAGCCAAGCTGGAGCGACGGATCGACCAGGTAGAGCAGGATCGCAAGCTCGCCGAGTGGCGCATCCACACCAACACCGAGCAGATGCTCGACGGCCTGCTCAAAGAGGTCCGAGCCATCGCCGACCTTCTCACTCGAACTCGGTGAGCAGCAAGGGGATGGGTACTCCTCTGCCGGAACCCGCGCCCGCACTCGGCCAGGGCACTGAGGCATAGCGGCTCACAAGTTCCTGCAGAGGAGTACCCATCCCCTTCCGCCGACAGCGGCTCCGGGGAGGGACGGAGGGTCCCCCGCCGGAACTTGTGAGCCGGCAGGAATAGAGCCCTAGAGCACGATTCGACGCGGGTTCCGCCGGGGGACCCTCCGTCCCTCCCCCCACCGGCGCGCTACTCGGTAGAGATGGAGGGATCCGCCTGAACCTTGTGGGGAACGACCATGAGGAAGTTCTCAGCGGCGCTGGCAGCGAGCGAAGCCATCCGCTCCGCCTCCTCGTCCTGGCCGGTGGCGCGCAGCTCCTCGGCGTAGTGGGAGAGCAGGTCTTCGATGTCGAGCCGGCCCTCGGAGTCGATCTCCCTCAACTCGACTTTGGCACCCTCGCCCAAGCGCGCCTCGATGGCTTGGCGGTCGATGCCGAAGGCGTTGTGGCGGACGTATACACGGCCACCGGTCATTCCCGCGCAGGCCCAGGGGCCGAGGTCGCCGAGCACGACGGCGCGGCCCGAGGTCATGTACTCGAAGGCAAAGCCCTTGGCGTTGGCACGATCGACCAGGCAGCCGCGGCTGTCGTCGATCTCCTCTTCCGGCTCGCCGCCGAGCACCACGTCGGCGCCGGAGAGGCGGATGCAGAAGCGCGAGTCGGCGGAGCCCTGGACGAAGAGGCGGCCGCGCTGGGCGCCGTAGGCGAAGGACTTGCCGACCGACCCGTTGAGCCGTCTTCCCTTCGCCCCCTTGCCCTTCAACACCGATACCGTGCCGCCCAGCATCGCCTTGCCGACGCCGTCCTGGGCGCCGCCCTCGACCCGGATCGATACGCCGTATGAGTTGAATGCACCGAACCCCTGACCGGCGACGGAGCCGCCGTTGAACTCGAGGCTGGCGAGGACGTCCTCGTTGGACTCGGGGCCGTCCTCGAAGATGCGGGAGCGGGCGATCGCCCCGGACAGCTCGGCGCCGAGCACGCGGTCGTTGGCGTCGGTCGAGCGCGGGAACTCGTTGCGCACGGTGCGCCCCGAGCAGATGTCGCCGGCCAGGGCGCCGATCTGGGCCGAGGCCTGCTTCGCCTCCATCCGGATCGGGCGGGCGACGACGAGGCCGGCTTCGGCGCGCGACTCGGCGACCTCCTCGGCAACGGGCAGGTCGAGCGGCTCGAGGTCGAGAAACTCCTCCAGCGGCGTGATCAGCGGCGCCAGGTCGATCTGCTCATGGTGGGAGACCTGTTCCAGCAGGTCGTAGCGGCCGACCAGGTCCTGGACGCGATCGTAGCCGAGCGAGGCGGCGACCTCCTTCACCTCCTCGCCCATCGCGGCGAAGAAGCGGGCGCAGCTCTCGGCAGCTCCGTCGACCGCCTGCGGGGTGAACTTCTTCAGGCCGTGCTGCTGGGCCTGCTCGACGGTCTCGATCTGGGTCGCGATGCCGACGTGGCAGGTGTCGAGCTGGCAGCCGCGGCAGATCGTGCAGCCCAGGCTGACCATCGCCAGAGTGCCGAAGCCGACCCGGTTGGCGCCGAGGCAGTGCAACTTGACGATGTCGTGCCCGGTGCGGTAGCCGCCGTCGGCCCAGATCTCGACCCGGTTGCGCAGCCCCGCCTCCATCAACGCCCTGTGCACGGCGCGGGTGCCGATGTCCGAAGGCAGGCCGACGTGGCGCAGCGCGTGCTGGCGTGCCGCGCCGGTGCCGCCCTCGAAGCCGGAGAGGGTGATGATGTCGGCGCCGGCCTTGGCGATGCCGAGGCCGATCGTGCCGATGTTCGGTACCACCGGCACCTTGACCGAGACCCGCACGTCGGGGTTGACCGTCTTCAGCTCGTCGATCAGCTCGGCCAGGTCCTCGATCGAGTAGAGGTCGTGGTTGTTGGAGGGAGAGATCAGGTCCGTGCCCGGCGCCGCGTTACGGGCGGCGGCGACCTTCTCGGAGACCTTCTTGCCGGGCAGGTGGCCGCCCTCGCCGGGCTTGGCGCCCTGGCCGATCTTGATCTCGGCGACGTAGGAGGAGTTGATCATCTCCGCCGAGACGCCGAAGCGGCCCGAGGCGACCTGCTGGCCGCGCCACTTGCGGTAGTGGCCGTACATGTCGCGGATCTCGCCGCCCTCGCCATTGATGCAGAGGACGTTGATCGCCTTCGCCGCCTCCGCGTAGGCGCGGAAGGCGGGCTCGGACTGCGAGCCGAAGCTCATCGAGGAGATCACCACCGGGTAGTCGTGGTGGCCGATGCCGGCGTCCACCGAAGCCGGGTCGACCGGCTCGCGGTCGCCCTTCAAGGCCATGATGTGGCGCATCGAGATCGGGCTCTGGCGCTCCAGGTCCCGCACCTTCTCGGAGTATTCGGGGTAGGAGCCGGAGCCGTTGGCGGTGGCGATCGCCGCCTTGTAGACCTTGGGGTAGAAGCGGAAGGTCTTGGCCGGTTTGGCATCTTCGTCGCCGGCCAGCACCCGCGCCCTCGCGTTGCTGCTCTCGTCGAGCGCGGCGAAGCCGGTGCCGCCCTGCTCGGAGGCGGCGAAGGCCTCGGTCTGGAAGATCTCGGCCAGCTCCGGCTTGACGCCGATCGAGGAGAACTGGCGCGCGTAGCCACGCACCTCGTGGATGCCGATCGTCGAGATCACTTTCTCGATCCCCTTGGCGAGGGCCGCGCAGAGGTTGCCGACGTCGGACTCGTAGTCCTCGACGCAGATAACCTCGACCATCGTGTAGGGGCAGACGCCGTTGGCGCCCAAGCCGAGGGCGAGCATCGTGTCGTGGACGTTGCGGATCGATGCCGAGCGCAGAACGATGCCGCAGCGGCGGCGCAGGTTCTCCTCGCCGGACTCGACCCGGAACTGCTTCAGCGCCTGGTCGACGGCGGACGTCGCCAGATGCGGGTCGAGGTAGCGACGCTCGGCGTCGTAGACCGTGCGGTCGGTCAGCACCAGCAGCTCGGCGCCGTCGCGCACCTTCTTCACCGCCTCCTGCTTGATCCGCTCGATCGCCCCCTGGGTAGTCTCCGACTCCAGCAGCGAGATGTCGACCGCCGCGCCGCGCCCCCGGAACTCTTCCCAGAGGTCCTCGAGCAGGTAGGTGCGATGGTCGCGGGCGATCTGACGGTATGTCCTGTCGGAGAGCGGTGCCAGGCCGTGATGACCGCCGAGGATCACCGGGAAGGAGGTCTCCACGGTGCCGGTGTCCTCTCCGGCGGCCTCGATCGAGGGGCGCCGCCCGAACACGGCGCGGGTCGAGAAGTGCTCGACCTCGCGCTCGCGATCGATCGCCGGGTTGGTGACCACGGCGACCGTCTCCTTGAAGTAGTCGGCCAGGTTCTGGCGCTCCGGCGAAAGGGCAGCCAGCGGCCCGTCGTAGCCAAGCGAGCCGATCGGCTCGGCGCCGCTGGCGGCCATCTGCTGGACGAGTTTGACGTCGTCGCGCTGCCAGCCGAAGCCGGCGAGGACACGGTCGGCGACCTTGACCGGCTCTGCGGGGCCGGCGTCGGAGTAGCCGGGAACGTCGCTGCCCTCGAGCGGGCCGCCGGTCTGCAGGGCGCGGTCGTAGGGGCCCGCCTTCTCGGTGCCGTTGCGGGCCAGCCAGCGGTCGCGGACGATCCCCAGCATCTCGTCATGCGGGTGCAGGGTCGAGCGCCTGCCCTCGCGGTCAATGGCGACCATCGCCTTCTCGCCGGGGGCAAGCGGCTTCGGCTCGGAGACCATCTCGCCGACCGCGACGACGCCGGGCTCGGAGCTGAAGACGAAGTCCTCGTTGGTCTCCACCTGCCAGAGCGGGCGCAGCCCAAGCGCGTCGGCGGAGAAGACGCACTCGTCGCTGTGACGGGCGATCAGCGCCACCGGCCCTTGGGCGAACGGGCCCATCGTTTGGCGCAGGTACATGTAGAAGCGGTGCAGGTCCTGCGGCAGCGAGCGGATCTCTTCGACGATCGGCGGCACGATCATCTCCATCGCCTCGGCGAGGCTGAAGCCGTCGCGGCTGACCAGGGTGTCGATCGTCCGGTTCAGGTCCTGCGAGTCGGAGGAGCCGGATCTGATCGGGACGCCGAGCATGCGCGCCTCCTGGCGCAGCTGCTCGATCGTGTTGATCTCGCCGTTGTGGCCCAACACCGAGAAGGGCTGGACCCGTTTGAAGGAGGGCCAGGTGTTGGTCGAATAGCGGTTGTGGCCGAAGCAGCCGATCGTCTCGAAGCGCTCGTCGCGCAGGTCGGGGTAGTACTCGCCGAGGACCTTCGGCGCCCCCATCACCTTGTAGACGCAGGTCGTCGCCGAGATCGAGGGGATATGGACGTCGAGTCGCTCCTCCAGCTCGATCAGGAGTTCGAAGAGGACGTGGTCACGGCGCGAGGCGTCGGCGACGAGGCCGGCAATCTGCCAGAAGTGCGGCTCCTCCTCGCGCGCGGTCGGGCCGAGTGCGGGCGAGTCGACGACGCCGATCCGCTCGGCGAGGATGCGGAAGCCCCCCTGCCCGAGCAGCTCGCGGGCGTCGTGCTGGACTCGCTCGCGGTTCTGGGAGCGCTCGATGAAGATGTGGGCGACGGCGAAGGCGTCGTCGAGGGTCAGCGACGGGTCGTGGCCGCCGGCGCGGACCTCCTCGGCCCAGATCTTGCGCGGGATGTCGACCAGCAGGCCGCAGCCGTCACCCTCGCCGTCGACGTTGCCGGCGCGGTGGAGCATCTTCTGCAACGCCGGGATCGCCCTTTCGATCGGTTCGTGGCTCGGGGTCGCATCCTTGCGCACCGAGGCGTAGATCGCGCAGGCGTCCTTGTCCTCGACGCTGGGCGGCGAGACGAGCGGCCGGTAGGCGCGCTCTGGCGAGTAGCGGACGGTGCCGTCCTCGCCGCGAAGCTCACGGGACTGGGTATCGGACAAGTTGACCTCCCGGTTTCCGCGCCTTCTCCGAGCGGGCGCGCGACGGGTTGACGAGTTGGCGAATTATAGGGGCGGCGAGTCACTCAATACAACGAATCTGCATTTACCCCGCATACGGTGGGGCAAATGCAGATTCGACCGTCCGCGCTAGAAGGCGGGCTCGTATTCGCCGCTCGGCTGGACGCCGATCAGGAGAGCGGTGACGGGGGCATCGGAACGGTTGAGGATCGTGCGGCTGGCCGGCGGCTCGATCGAGGCGAAGGTGCCGGCCGGCGCTGCGTGGTCCTCGCCATCGAGCCGCAGCGTCGCTTCCCCATCGAGAATCGCGTACAGCTCGACCTGGCCGCTGCGGGCCTCGTCGTGCTCGGGGATCTGCCCACCCGGCGCGATCTCGACCAGGTTGAAGCCAAAGGCCGAGGTGCCGAGCGCCTTGCGCGCCAGCAGCCAGGTCGAATCCCCCGACCCCTCCATCGTCTCGAACTCGTCGCGGTGCTTGATCGTGTAGCCGGGCATTCTCTCCGCCTCCTGTCCTCGTTGCTGAGACGACGATACCCGTCGGGGGCGACCCCAGGTGCGGTGGCCGCTGATGAAATGGGCCTAAGCGCCCGGACCCCACCACCAGTGAGTGAGGGTATGGTCGGTGGCCTGAGCGAACAAATCGAGTCGGTAGTTGACGCCCCATGACACCGCGCTCGGTCCAGACGACAGCATCCCGCCGATTTTTTCCCATCCAGCCCAGCCGCTGCTCACGTCGTACTGCCTGATCCAGAGCGCGTAGTCGGACCCCCTCACAGCTACGACCAGGTGACCGGGGGCCGTCGCGGTGATATCGGGGTCGGATGTGTTTACCCCACCGAGATTCGCGCCGGTGTGCCAGGACCCGTCGTAGTACCAGGTCTGTAGCGTGTTGTCGTTGGCACGAGCGACGACATCGATTCTGTTGGCACCCCATGAGACCGCGGCGGGGCCGGAGCTCAGCGTGCCGCCGATTTTTTCCCATCCGCCCCAGATGCCGCTGTTCCACGCCCTGTGCCAGAGCGCGTTGTCGCCTCCTCGCGAGAACATGTCCATGCGAGTCGTACCCCATGCCGACATATCGGGATCCGAGGTGTTGCCCCCGCCGAGGTTGTAGCCGGACCAGGATCCGTTCCACCACAAACTATGGATGCTGTTGTCGTTGAGGCGCGTGGTGACGTTGGCCATGCCGCTCCCCCATACTGCACCGGGCCCGCCCTGCACCGGCCACGTCACGCTCGACCAATTGTTCCATTGGTAACCCGAGTAACTCCTGGTCCATAGGGCCGCGTCGCTTCCCCGCTCAAACACCTCCAAATGACCCGGACCCGCGGTGAGCGCATCCGGATCCGACGTGGCAACACCGCCGAGGTTCTCGCTATGCCACGAATACGGGTTCGGATCTTCGATCCGGGGGGCGACGCTGACGCCGAGAGCATCGGTGGCTTCGGTTATCTGGACGTAGTAGGCGGTGGTATCACACGCTCCCGGATAGCTTTCTTCGGTACTTGCCGAGTAGAGACCGAGTGCCATATTCCCGATGAACACCGCACCACCGCTGTCTCCACCAATCGAGCAGACGTTGCCGAACTCGACCTCGTGGTAGATAACTTTTCCTGTAGAATCGTCCGTTACTGTGTGATTCAGCTCTGAAACGTGGCCGCAGCTCGTCCCAGTTTTGTTGCCAGAGTGACACACATACTCGCCCAGGTAGCTCACGCGTTCAGCTGTGATCGCTCGTTCCTGATCTTCCCAGAAGTGGGCGACCTGAGTCGGCCAAGGCGTCCAATCCCAATATTCCGAGCCGTTGGCTTTGACTTTCGCCCAATCGTTGCTAGGGAAGGTGTATTCCTCCACGCTGCCTATTAGGTGCCAGGTCCCGCCGGCGTCCTCGCTTCCCCATTTAGAGAATTTCTCGGCGCAGTGGCCCGCGGTGAGGATGTATCTGTTGCCATAGACTTTTCCAGTCGCCTTGAAGCCCGCGCTACATTCCCCGAGCGCGTAAGTGCAGTTGTTGCAAGTGGGCGTAAGAGACACTCCACCGCGCAGCGGGCGCCCGCAGGCCCGCGGCGTAGATGTTTTGCACGCCATCGTCCCGACACTGAAGTGCTCAGCGCTTTCTTGCCTCACTTCCACGTGGACGCTCTCGGCAGCCGCGCGGCTTTCTATTTGCGCTCGCTCGGCCTTGCTCGTGCCTTCGGCTTCCGAGATGACAACGGCGTTGGTGCGAGGATCGAGGGAGGTCTGCACCAAGCTCTCTTCGATCAGCGGCAGGAGCGCTTTGTCGATGCGCTCCTGTGCCGCTTCCAGTTCTTCCCAGCTCGACTGCACCTGCACGGTCCGGAGGTCATCCTCGAGACCAGCCGGCGCAAGCTCGGCCGTAACAGCGCTGCGGCTGACGGTGGGAAGCAGCGGCACTACGAATTCACCGGCATCGTTGTCGAACCAGACGCCGGCATATTTCCCATTGAGGCGCTGTTCGAGCCGCTCGACGATGCCGAGTTCGGCAGCCTGATCTTGGATCTCGAGATTTTCTTCAGCTCGCGGTGTGCTCACGCCGAAATCGCTGCTGTATTCCCGCACCGCGTCTGCTTCGACATCGGCCATCGCGGTTGTCGAAGTCAGCAATGCAAAGGCGAGGAAGACGAATAGCCAAACCGGGACCGCGCCCACCCCCCGAACCGAATCGCGACGTGGCACTGGGCTCTGTCGGTTAAGTCGCAATTGATTCATTGCTCTCCTCGGTCGTTAGATGTCGTGGAGGTATCCCGGAACACCGAGCCACTGATCAGAACTGCCGCCGAATAGATCGGATAGCGCCCTCCCTAGAGGCCACTCTCCCAGTTTGAAATGCCCGTCGTCTTGCCAATGTGGGAAACCACGGCTGGAATAGTTCCCAGACTGGGAAAGTCGACATTTGCACCCGGATGTTCACCTCTCTTGATGCGCGCTGCCCGCGCTGGACGAGATGGCGTCGAGCTCCTGGAGTTGCAGCGCGACTTCGATTTCCATCATGGCGGCGCTGAGAGGCCGGCCGAGCCTGGCTTCGATCATGCGCAGATGATTGGAGACCGTGCGGCGGCTCTTGGGGCTGCGCAGCGCAACGGCCATCGCGGCCTTGGCCTGCTGGTGCGTGAGACGCCAGCCGGAGAGGAGTCTTTGGATGCGCTCGGTGCGACGTTGCTCGGCGGAATCCAGGCGACCTACCTCCTCGCGCCTGTACTCGTCGGCGACGAGGCGATCGAAGAGGATCGCTTGTGCTCGCATCACGTCCTGAAAAGTCGCGCCCCGCAGAAGATCGCCATCCCCAGCCTCCTGGGTCAGGAAATCGCCGAGCAGCGTGTAGCCGGCAAAGTAGTGGCGCAGTACGGTGTCGAGGCTGACGCCGTTGCGAGCCGCCAGGCGTGCCTGGGCGAGCAGCACCGACGGGACATGCGGCGAGCGGCACCAAACCCTGCGCGGAAGATCTTTGCGCCGGACTGCTTGAGGGCGTTCCATTCTGTTGAAACACCCGAGTAGGGACCGCCCGACGTAAGCCCGATTGTCAAAGCCGAGGCGTTTGGGGCGGCCGCAAAGCAGAGGGTGATGCTGGCAAGCACGGCGCTGATAAACAGGCGCAGCGGACGGTGTAAAAAACAAGGACCCGTGTGTAGACAAATGCCTGCCTTAACATGCAATGAACAGAGTCAGAGCTCAGGTACGTCGGCGCCGTGCGGGGTGAAGGGGAGGCGCCGGACCTCCGCCCAGCCTTTGCAGCGGCGCTCGAGCTCTTCGCTGACCTTGCCGGCGTCCTGCCAGGTGGTCCAGACGAGGACGGTTGGGCCGGCGCCGGAGATCGTCGCGCCGAGAGCGCCCATCGCGCGCGCTTCCTCGACCAGCTTCATCGAGCGGGGATAGAGGCCGCGGCGGCGCTGCTGGTGGATGTGGTCCTTGAGCCCGGCGGCGATCAGGTCGAGGTCGCCCCGGTACAGGCCAAGCACGAGTTGGGAAGCGGAGAAGATATTGGCGATCGCGTCGCCCAGCGGGATTTGCCCCGGGATCGCCTCCCGGGCCCGCTCGGTCTGAACCTCCTCCCCGGGGATGACGACGATGCCCTCGAGGCCGTCCGGAGGCGGGAATCGCGATGCGTCCGGCGTACCGTCGTCGGCCTTCCCGCAAAGGACGAAACCGCCGTAGATCGCCGCCGCGACGTTGTCTGGGTGGCCCTCCAGCTCGGTTGCCCGCGCCAGCATCTCTCCCTTGGAGAGCGCCAGCTCGTAGAGATGGTCGGCGGCCACGAGCCCGGCGACGATCGCCGCGGCGCTGGAGCCGAGCCCGCGGCCGAGCGGGATCGTCTCCTTCAGGCGAAAGGCGATCCCGTCGGCGGAGTGCAGGCTCTCGAAGGCCCGCACGATCAGGTTGTCGCGCCCGGTCGGCACCTCGAGCGGCCCGGGCTCGAAGGAGAACTCGCCCACCTCCTCCACCTCCAGCTCCAGGAACATCTCCAGCGCCGCCGCCATCACGTCGTAGCCCGGGCCGAGATTGGCCGAGGAGGCGGGGACGCGGACCAGTCGGCGGCGAACGGTCAATCGAACACCGCGCGCTCCACGGCGCTGAGGTCGTTCTCGCAATTGACCACGGGCGGGGCCTTGGAGAGGGCCGTGTCGGGGTCCTTGAGGCCGTGGCCGGTGAGGACGCAGACGACCGACTGCGGTGGGGCCGTGTCCTCGGCCACCGGCATCCCGTGGGCGAGCAGGCCCGCGACCGAGGCGGCCGAGGCCGGCTCGCAGAAGACGCCCTCGCTGGCGGCGAGCCAGCGGTAGGCGTCGAGGATCTGCTCGTCGGAGACGGCGGCGACGCGGCCGCGTGAGGCGGTGAAGGCGGCCATCGCCTCCTCCCAGCGCGCCGGGTTGCCGATCCGGATCGCCGAGGCGACCGTCTCGGGGTCGGTGACCGGGGTGCCGCGGACGAGCGGCGCCGCCCCCTCGGCCTGGAAGCCGTAGACGACCGGGGCGACGCCCAGCTCCTGGAAGCCCCGCCAATAAGCGGTCACGTTACCGGCGTTGCCGACCGGGATCGCCAGCGCCCCAGGCGCCTCGCCGAGCTCCTCGACGACCTCGAACGCCGCCGTCTTCTGTCCCTCGATCCGGTAGGGGTTGACCGAGTTGACGAGCTCGATCGGGTGGCGGTCGGCCAGCTGCCGCACGATTTGCAGCGCCTCGTCGAAGTTCCCCTGCAGGGCGATCACGCGGGCGCCGTGCATCAACGCCTGAGCCAGCTTGCCGATCGCGATCTTGCCCTCCGGCACGATCACCGCCCCGCGCATCCCGGCGCGAGCGGCGTAGGCGGCGGCGCTGGCCGCGGTGTTGCCGGTCGAGGCGCAGATCACCGCCTCCGCGCCGCGACCCTTCGCCCTCGACACGGCAACCGTCATCCCGCGGTCCTTGAAGGAGCCGGTCGGGTTGGCCCCCTCGAACTTGAGATAGGCCCGCGCTTCGAGCCGCTCCGAGAGCCGCGGCACCTCGATCAGCGGCGTCGACCCCTCGTTCAAGCTCACCACCGGGTCGCCGGGCTCCAAGGGCAACCGCTCCCTGTATCTCTCGATCAGGGCACTGGGGGTCAAACGAACTCCTCCTCGATGACCCGGATGAAACGGGGCGCGGAGCGCACATCGCCGAGCCGCCCGATCTCCTCGACCGCCGCCGCGAAGCGCGACTCGAGGCACTCGTGGACGACCATCACCAGGCGCGCGTCCTCGCCGATCCCGCGCTGCACAACGCTCTTCACCGAGATCTCGTTCTCGCCCAGCACCTGGGCGATCCGCGCCAGGACGCCGGGCTCGTCGGCGACCTCCAGGTGCAGGTAGAAGGACGAGGTGACGTCGGCGATCAGCGGCAGTTGCTCGCGCGCCTCGTGGACCGGCGTGTCGCCGGCCAGGATCGAGACCACGTCGCCGAGCACCGCCGAGGCGGTCTCGATGCCCCCCGCGCCGGGGCCCGACATCGTCACCTCGGTGATCGCCGGGGCCTCGACCATCACCGCGTTGAACGGGCCACCGACCGGCGCCAGCGGATGGCCGCTGTAGAGGAAGCAGGGGAAGACGCGCACGCTGATCCCCCCCTCCCGTCGCTCGGCGACCCCGAGCAGCTTCAGCGAGAGGTCGAGCTCCTTGGCGTATGCAAGATCGTCGGGGGTGACCTGCTCGATCCCCTCGTAGGGAACCTGGTCGAGGCTGACCGGCGTGTGGAAGGCCAGGCGCGCGAGGATCGCCATCTTCGCCGCCGCGTCGGCACCGTTCACGTCCTCGCTCGGGTCGGCCTCGGCGTAACCGAGCTCCTGCGCGCGCGCCAGCGCGTCCCCGTACGCGGCACCGGTGGACGCCATCTCGCTGAGGATGAAGTTGGTGGTCCCGTTGACGATCCCGAACACCTTGTCGATCTCGGTGACTCCGAAGCCCTCCTGGATCGTGCGGACGATCGGGATCACGCCGGCGACCGCGGCCTCGAAGCGCAGCTGCACCCCCGCCTCGCGGGCGACGCCGAAGAGCTCCTCGCCGTGCTGGGCGAGCAGCTGCTTGTTGGCGGTGACGACCGGCCGCCCCGCCCGCAGCGCCTCGAGCACGTAGCCGCGCGCCGGATCGGTGCCTCCGATCAGCTCGACGACGAGATCGGAACGCTCGAGGATCTCGCCGAAGTCGCCCGCGGCGCTGGTCAGCGTGCCGGCCAGCTCCGGCCGCCGCCCGGTCGCCGCCTCGACCGCGCCGGCCCGCTCGGCGAGCAGATCGGCGAAGGCGCCACCGACCGTGCCGCGCCCGAGCAGCCCGATGCGAACGGGATCAGGAGACATCGCGAGCGGTCAGGTCTTCGTAGCTCTCGCGCCGCACCACCACACGTGCCTCGCCGGCGCGGCAGAAGACGACCGGCGGGCGCGTCACGCCGTTGTAGTTGCTGGCCATCGCGTGTCCGTAGGCGCCGGTCGCCGCGGTGACGAGGACGTCGCCGACGGCCGGCGCGGCGAGCATCGCGTCACGCACCAGGATGTCGCCGGACTCGCAGTGCATGCCGGCAATCGTCGCCAGGGTGTCCGGCGCCGTGCCGGCCCGGTCGGCGATCAGCGCCTCGTAGCGGGACCCGTAGAGCATCGGCCGCATGTTGTCCGACATGCCGCCGTCGACGGCGACGTAGGTGCGGACCCCGGGGATCTCCTTGACCGTGCCGACACGGTAGGCGGTGACGCCCGCGTTGCCGACCAGCGAGCGACCCGGCTCGACCAGGACACGAACCCCCTCGCCGAACACCTCGGCGACCCCGCGCACCTTTACGTCGACGTAGGAGTCGATCGAGGGAGGCTCGTCCTCGGCGGTGTAGGCGATCCCGAGCCCACCGCCGACGTTGACGAGGCGGCACCACTCGCCGGCCAACTCGCCGATCGCGCGGATCGCCAGCCTGTAGGGCTCCAGCTCGAAGATCTGCGAGCCGATGTGGGCGTGCAGCCCGACCAAGTTCAGCACGTCGGAGGCGAGCACCCGCTCGATCGCCCGCGCCGCCGTGCCGTCCTCCAACCCAAAGCCGAACTTCGAGTCGAGCTGTCCCGTCTGGATGTAGTCGTGAGTCGACGGCTTGATCCCGGGGGTGACCCGGATCAGGACGGCCTGGGAGCCTTCGAGCAGCCGCTCGCAACGCTCGATCTCGTCGAAGGAGTCGAGAATCAGGTGGCCGACCCCGGCCCGGGCCGCAAAGAGGATTTCCTCGTCGCTCTTGTTGTTGCCGTGCATGTGGATGCGAGCCGGGTCGAAGCCAGCGCGCAGCGCGATGTGCAACTCGCCACCGGAGGCGACGTCGACCGAGAGCCCCTCCTCGGCGAACAGCCGGTAAGCCGCAGTGCAGGGGAGGGCCTTGCTGGCAAAGAGAATCTCGAAGTTGTCACTGCGCTGCGCGAACGCCTCGCGGTAGGCGCGCGCCCGTGCGCGCATGTCGTCCTCGGCGTAGACGTAGGCGGGGGTGCCGAGCTCGGCCGCGAGCTCGACCACGTCACAGCCGGCGATCTCGAGATGGCCGCGCTCGTTCACGCGGCTGCCGGTCGGATAGACCGGCGACCCCGCGATCGGGTCGGCAACCGCGCCTGCCTGTCCGCGCTCGGGCATGGCACGGCATTGTGACGGGAAAGCCGGGTAGTCCGGCTAGTGCCCGTCGCCGAGCAAGCCGTCGACCGTTTCCTTGGCTTTTTCGACGGTTTTGTCGACGCTGCCGCCGACGGGCGATTCGGGGCCGACGGCGCCTTCGACGGCCCCTTCGGTGACCTTGGTGACGCCGGTGCCGCCCAGGGCCCCGCCGCTGGCACCGTCGACGCCGGAGACGGTGTCGTCGACCGCGCCGGTCACGGTTTCGGAGGGTGAGGAGCCGCTACCCCCCGGGGGGCGGCCTCCTGCGGACGGTTTGGTCGCGCCTCCGCCAGAAGCATTGCCCGAGCTGCTGCCACTGGAGACGGCGTTGCCGGAGGAGCCAGACGGGGTCGAGCCATCGCCCCCGGGCGCGGAAGCCCCGGGACTCGAAGTCGAGTCGGGGATGGCGCCCACCGGCTCGCCGGCGACCGGGGTGGCGGATTGGGGTGGCGCACCGCCACGGAGTCCCGCGGCATTTGCGCCTGCGCCTTGCGAGCCTCCCCGGCCGCCCGCGGCGAAGCCTTTGCCCGCAGCGCCCACCGAACCGGTCACGCCGGCCGGGCGCCCCGGCGCGCCGGCAGCGCCGCCTGAGTCAGTGGCGATCCCCGGGAGACCCGCCAGTGGCCAGTCGCGAAGCGTCTGCAGCGAGACGAGCATGACGAAGGCGACCATCGCCGCCCCGATCAGCGCCGTGCCGGATACAGCTCCTGTCAGGTAGTTACGGGCTTGGCGGACCATCTCGCTTCCATCTCGCTTGCTACCCAAAGGGTCTCAGGAGCGAACCGGCCAGGCGTACCCACTAATTGAAGTTCTTAGTGATTTTCGGTAAGGCCGTGCCTGGGCTCTACAGGTAGCCCAGCGGGTCGGTGGGCACGCCGCTGACACGCACCTCGAAATGGAGGTGGTCGCCGAAGCAGTGGCCGGTGCAGCCGACGTAGCCGATCACGTCGCCCTGCGAGACGCTCTGCCCGGCGCCGACCGCGAAGGAGGACTGGTGGGCGTAACAGGTCTGCAGGCCACCGCCATGGTCGAGGCAGGTGAAGTTGCCGTAGCCGCCGCTTTCCGCTTCGGACTGCAGCAGCACGACAGAGCCCGAGGCGGCGGCCCGAATCGGCGTGCCCGCGGGGGCGGCGATGTCGATCCCCTCGTGCATGTGGCCCCAGCGCATTCCGAAGCCCGAGACCACCGGGCCGTCGACCGGCCAGATCAGCTGGCCCGAGCCGTAGCGGATCGGCCCGGCGGGCAACGGCGCCGATGAGGTGGACTGAAGCTGGGCGGCGATCTTCGCCTGGATCGCGGCAGCGGCGCCCTCGAGGTGATGCTCGACGTCGCTGATCCTTCCCAGCGCCGTCTCGCGCTGGCGCCGCACGGAGACCAGCTGCGCCTGGCGCGCCTGGACCGCAGAGCGAGCGCTCGCCAAGGCCTGCTCTTCGGCGGCGATCGCGTCGCGTGCCGATTCGATCCGGTCCTTCGCGGAGCGCAGGCGGGCGACCGTGCGCTTCACCTGGTCGCGCAGTTCGCGCACCCGCGAGACGACCGCTTCGTCGAGCCCATGAATCCGGTTCAGGTACTCGGTGCGGTTGACCAGCTCGTCGTAGCCGCCCGCTTCGACGAGCACGTTGAGGATGTCGGGGGTGCCGGTCTCATAGATCGCGACGAGACGCTCGCGCAGCGACACCAGGGCCCGCTTCAGGTGGGCCCTGACGAGCGCCAGGTGCTTCTTGGCCACGTCCAGCTCGGCCATCGCGCTGTCCAGCTCCGCCTGCTTGGCGTCCAGCCGGACCCGCACCGCCGCCTCCTGGGCGCGCAGCGCAGCGACCTCGTCGGTCAGCCTTTCGATCCGCTCGCGGTAGCGGGAGATGGTCGTCGTGAGGACGCCCTTGCGTTCCCGCACCTTCGAAAGCTTCGCTTCCTTGGCGTCGAGCTTCGATTCGAGATCCTTGGCAGGCGCAGTGGCTGCTCCACACAGCAGCACGACAAGCGCCGCCACGGCGGCGACCAAGGCCGCCGGGGCAAGGCGAGTCTTGAACATGGCAAGGGAGGCTAGCGAGGCCAGGCAACGGTCACGCGCAGTTGCTCAGACCCTGCAACCACGCTTGCGAGGGGAGCCGGGGTTCCCCCTCCGGGAACTTGTGAGCCGGCGAGACCGGAACCCTGGCGCCGCGACCGACGCGGGTTCACGGCGGGGGCGGGATTCGAACCCGCGACCTTCGGGTTATGAGATTGCTGGCGCTGGTTGGCTGGGCTGGTTTTTGGCTTTCCCAAGCGGTTTGAGTTGGACCGAGTTGGACTCAGTTTCGCTCAACTTAGTAGCCACTTAGTACCCGCCGCGAAAGCCCGGGCGGCCCTCAGGAGCGAGCGATCGCTGCATCGGATGTCCGTGCATCGTGGAAGGCAATGACGACGACCCGGTCCTCAGCCTCGATGTAGATGTAGATGACGATTAGCCAACCCCATGGACCGATCAGCGCTCGACAATCCCGCCAAACGCCGGAGAGCTGCTTGCCGGCCCGCGGGAACTCCTCCAACGTGAGCAGCGAACGTGAGACGCGCTCCCGCGTATCGGCGGGAAGCTGCCGGGTCTCGATCAGCTCGCGAAGCTCATCACGCGCCTGGCGCGTGATCTCAATAGCCGGCATCGACTACAGCTCGGAGAGCGGCACCGTTTCGCCGCGCCGAGCCTGCTCGATCGACTCCTGCGCCCGCTCCCAGGCTCCAGGAATCCCGTCGAGGATTTCAGTGATCCGCGAGGCATCCGGATCGGCTTCGTCAAGTGCGCTGGAGAGGAGCGAGCGCGCCAAGGTGCCCTCCTGAACGTGCGTGCGCTCCGCAAGGCTCTCAAGCTTGCGCGCGTAATCCGGCTCGAGGGTTACGTTGATGCGGCGGTTCCGCTCGACCATGGCCCTAGGGTACACGCAAGGGCACACGTCGTACACCGGTCCCGTATGACGCTAGCCTGAAACCCATGGCGCACCACAAGCGCAAACGACCCAAGCACCGTCGGAGGGGCTGTCTCCGATAGCCCGAGCGGCCATAGCGGGGGCGGGATTCGAACCCGCGACCTTCGGGTTATGAGCACTGACCGCGAGTGCGGCTGAACTACGTGGAGCCCATTCCAGAGCGGTGTTCGCGGAATCGAGATCACCTGAGATCACCTGGAATCCGTGGGGCATGTTGCCCCATTTGTTGCCCCAAGACCGGGCCCACCAACTAGCCAGAGCCACCTGAAATCGAGACGCCGGGGAGCTCGACAAAGCCAGCTTGGTCAGAACTCACGACCTGCCGCTCCCGGGCTCGCGCCGTCGCAGCGATGATGAGGTCGTGGGGGCCGCGAGGCGTGCCTGTCCGACGGACGTGCGCCAAAAGAACGGCGTGTGCCTCGGCCACGTCAAGGTCGTAGGGCTCAATCGAGACGGCGTCGAGGATCGCCGCGGCGAAGCGTTCGCGCTTATCCCGCCGGCGCCCGTTCGCCAGCTGAACCCCCACTCTCAGCTCCGCCACGGTGATCGCCGCGATCGCGACGTCATCACCGTCGTCGATGACGTCGCCCAGCGAATCACCTCCGCGCTCAGCGTCGACCAAGACCGTCGTGTCGAGGATCAGTCGCGCCAGGGGTCCGTCACAGGGTCCGTGCTCTCGCGAAGCTCGCGCAGCTCGCCCGCCCAGGCATCGTCAGGCCGATTGGCGCGGAGTGCCTCCTTGAGCGCTCTCCCGGTTCCACCACTCGCGGGACCGATGGTCGCCACGGCCCGGCCGTGGCGGACCACGACGTAGGACTCCCCGCCCCGCTCCACGTCGTCCAAGACCTCTGAGAACCGGCGGGACGCATCAGTCGCACTCAGCTGCTTCATAGAATCAGATTATCAGATTCAAAGGATGACTTGAGGTATGCCGACTTTTACGACTTGGTACGTGACCGTGATTCTGCAGGTTGCCAGGAAACAGCAGACCATCACGGGTCCTGGGCGGGACACGGAGGAGGAGGTCAAAGCCGATCTCAAAGAAAGACGACATCGCGTGCCTGGGGGAGAGTTGGTTCCAGAGGGGATCCTGAGCAGGAGGCAGTACCTATGGCCGCTAGGTGCGAAGTAGCGTGCATTTGCGGTCACGAAAAGGCGCCTGCCGGACACCTAACGGACGCCTTTTCGGGCCTATCGGACGCCTTTTTCCGCCTAGCGGACATGGCGATTTTGGGGGTGGCGCTTATCACCCCTCGTCCGTGTCGGAGTGAGGCAGCATCTCGGCCCGCAACAGGGGCCGAGATGCTGCGATGCGCTTGATAGGTACTAGGTCGCGTAAAGCGGTTTCGGGCTTTTGACGCTGAAGCTACCGTAGAATTCCCCCGGACTCGTCGGGCACCAGCCATTGGTACTCACTAGTTCTAGAAGAACACCGTTGAAAGCGAACGTAGCTGGTTCCCCGCCATGGAATACGACAAGGTTCGGCCCGCTCATCCTATAGGTGCATTCGATCGTGACTGAGGGTTTGCAGACCAACTGGAGATCCAGCAGAAACGGCATAAACGCTTCCGTGCTGTTGATGAAAGCCAGCTGTATCGTCGGCGATCCCGTGAGTCCCACCGTGCAAGGTCCCACCGACGGGCTTCCACATTTTTCGCTTGAGAAGCCGATCGACCCGAACGGCAGCGGTTCAGCGCCGAGGGCGGTGGTTTTGCCGCTCAGTTTCGTGGTTGAACAAGAGATGTTGAAGGCTGTCGTGAGAATTTCTATTTTCGACGCTTCGGATTCGAGCATCGTGCCATAGGGGTAGGTGTTTGCTTCCGAGCAGGGCGATTCGGCTTTTTTGCAAAGCCGCGTGTGGGCTTCCTCCGGGATTGTCGTTGCCACGTACGCCGGTTCCGGCGAGCTGACCGTCAAGCTTGCTTTGACGTGCGCGCTTTTGGGGCAGTTTTCCCCCGACATGCTCAGACTGCTTTCCGGGAACACCAGCTGGGCGGGGCTGCCGCCTTTGAAGGTGGGGTTCGGAAGGCTGAAGGTGCAGTCTATGAGGGGAGCGCATTTGACTTTCAATTGCGGCTGGCTGGAGCCGGCTTTGAGTTCCAGCGTCCCGTCGGCTCCTTCGCCCCAGCGCAGCGACCCCGAAGGCAATTCGGTGAGGCTGGGGCTTAGGCAAGTACCGCAGTTTATGAAGCTCCATTTCGAAATGCTGACCGAGAGCGGATTGCCGGTTTGGGCACCGGTTTTGCCTTCCATCGTCGACGTGCATTCCATATTCACGAAATCCGTCACTATCGTGAACTTTTTTCCTTCCGGAGATTTCGCAAACAGCGAGGTGCTGGCAGGGTACTGGTTTTTGCTGAGGCAAATGGGACTGTTCGTGTTTGTTTTACACAATGTCGTATCGGACGCTAGAGCCGATCCGGCCCCCACCGATGCCGATAGGGCCAGCGCCGCAAACAAGGCCAGGCCGATCATCCTTAGGGTCTTCACTTCCGCCTCCTCTCCGGCCAGGGATGCGGCCGGGTCTTGCTGGTCATGACTTGCCCTTAGGCTCTTCGACCAGCCAATCTCTCGCACTATCGATGTGACACCGTGACGAGCCGACGGGTTGCTAGTTGTCAACCATGGAGTGCCGAGCCGTGGCGGAACCGCCGAACCTGTCGAGATGGAGCGCCGCCTCCAGTTCCATCGAGCAGACGCCGAGCGAACGCTCCAGCCTCTGCTCGACCGCGTGCAGGCGCTTGGCGACTGCCTGGCGGCTCATCCCCAGCGCGGCGGCGGCCGAGGAAGCGTTGCGTCCGGCGGCAAAGTAGGCGTGCAGCGTCTCCCGTGCCGCCTCCCCCCCATCGCGATCGCGCTCCAGCGGCTTGAGGTAGAGCTCTCGCAGCGAGCTTGCGAGGAGATCGTCCTGAAGCATCGACGCAAGCAAGGCGACGTCGCCGTAGCGGGTGATTCCCTCGCCCTTGCGCAAGGCAATCGGCAGTGTGGCTCGAGCCTGGCGGTGAGAGAGGCGCCAGCCGGCGAGACCATGGGCGGGCTCGCCCAGAGACAGGATGACCTCGGCGGGCCAACCTGCTGAGAGAAGGCGCCCGAGCTCCTCGAGGTCGGCCGCTCGCCGTCCGCCGAACCAGGCCCAGACGGTGGTCTCATCACGTCTCACGCTCAAGAGGCAGCGGTCGAGAGCGCAGGCCAAGTCCCGCACGGTCTCCGCTGCCCCGTCACCAATCGCGATCAGGGCGAGGTGGTGGCCCTCGAAGTCATAGCCAAGGCCCGAAGCGTCGACCAGCTCCCCGGCGAGCAATCGCTCGACCTGCTCGAGGCGGCGCTGCCCAGAGCCGGCGGCTCGGGTGTCCTCCTCGCGGCCGTACTCCTCGCTCACCGCCTCCACCAGGCGGTCGAAGAGAGACGCCTGAGTGCGCAGGAGAACCTGCAGGGCGGGACCCTTCAGCCCGCTCGACTCAGCCTCTTCGATCAGGAAATCCCCGAGCAGGGCGTGCCCGGCGAAATAGCGGCGCAGCACCGTGTCGAGGCCGACCCCCGCTCGAGCCGCCAGGCGCGCTTGGGCGAGCAGGATCGGCGGTGGCGGTGGTGAGCGCTCCTCGCCCAGCTCGATCGCGGCCAGGCCATAGTCCACGGCGGCGGTGACGGCGGCTCTCAGCCCCTCCACATATGTGGGGTCGAGGGCGATCGGGTCCGAGACAGCGTGGATTCGCGTCGTCACCGCCGCTTCGACCTCCTCGCGGCGAGCCGCTAGACAGCTCGCCAGATCGGGCCTGGCCTGCTTGATCGTGCGCGGCTGGCTGAGAGCCTTGATCGCCAGGGTCGCTCCCTATCGGTAGGCAATGAGGACGCGGGCGGAGCCGTGGGTTCGCATCAACGCCGGCGGTGGCGACGCTTTGCCTTTGCGCCCTTCTTGCAGCTGTTCTGCAGAACCGGATGCAGAGTGGACGCCTTGCCGTTGTGGGCACCGAAGCTGACCCTGGCCCGGTTGGCCTGGGCGCAGAGGTTCTTGGAATTCTGGATCAGGCCCTTCTTACCGCCTTCGAGGTCGACGACGACTTCGGTGATCGGTACGTCTGGGATCTCTTCGAAGGAGGTCCTGATTCCTCCGTTCACCGAGTCGACCCTGCCCGTCGCTTCGACGTCGACGATGCCGTGCAGGGCGAAGACGAGGTCCGGCAGGTTGTGGTTTGAGGATCTGAGGTAGACCGGTCCCTGCAGGGTTTCTTCGAGCAGCGGCGTCTTCGCGGTGACGTGGCCGTAGATCGATCCCGCCGGGCAGGTATCCGATGCGAACTGGACCCTGGTGCAGATCGTTCTGATGTGGCCCTGGTCGAGGAATGCAGAGCGGGGCAGGCGGACGGCGGCGGTCGAGATGTTGGCGTCGCCCGGCCTTGGCCTGAGGACTGCGTGAAGGGCCGGATGGGCGGCTCGCTTGACCCCCCCGTTCAATTTCAGGGAGAGGCTCGGCTTGAAGTCCAGAAGCGCGCAGTTGGCCGCCTGGAAGGGAGCGGAGGGATGGGCCTGGGCCCCCTCGGTGGAGGTGATCGTCGATTCGACCGTTTTCGGTTCGCAACCGGTCGGGTTCAAGGTGAAGTTGGGACGATCCAGTTCGACCTGGATCGTCCGGTAGCGGATCGGGATGCCTTGGACGATCTGCGGCAATGGGTCGGACTTGACCGTTCCCTGCGCGGTCTTGGGGTTGACGAAGAGGGCCGATCGCACGACTTCGTCGCCAAGGTCAAAGGGTCCGGCCTGTGCCGGGACGACGGCGACGATCGAGAAGGGCCCGCCTTTGTAGGGGCCACCTAGGTATACGGCCGTTGGGCGCTTTCCTGGCTGTGGGACCCAGAGCGGGAAGGGCCCCGCTCCTACCGCCGTTCTGACCTTGCCGATCCGCGATGCCACCGGGCAGGTTCCGTTGAGGGCATCCGCTCCTTCACAGCGCGGGATGCCGATGAAGGAGGCGGCCAGTCCCTGGGGCAGGGTGACGTCAAGGGCGACTGGGTTCTGTTCTCCGTCTTCTCTGGTCAAGGTGAAGATGAAGGGGGAGAAGCGCCCGCCTATCGGTTCGGTGGTTCCTGCCGAGAGCTTGGGTGAGAAGCCCCCGTTGGCGCAGCCTTCGTTTATCTGCATCGGGACCGAGCTCTTCAGCGGCGGTCCTCCTGACCAGGGGGCGAATTCCTCTTCGGTTCTGTATTCGCCGCAGGTCGGTGGGTTGACCAGGGGGGCCCTGAGGCCCGACTTGAAGAGGAGCTTCACTTCCCGGACCGGGGTCTGGGGGACGTCCAGGGTGACCGAGGTGATCTGGCCGGTCTGTTTGTTCACTTCGAGCTGGCCGGGGAGCTTCACGTGTGCGCCGAGATCGTCGGCGACGATCCAGATCCGGAAGAGGTTGCCCGGTTCGGGCTCTCTTAGGTAGACCGCGCCTTTCATCCTCCGCGGCAGCGGCGGGATGTCGAATTCCGTCGCCGCCAGCTTCGATGCATCCGGGCACTCGGCGTTGACCCGTTCGCCGAAGTGGACCTGGGCTTCCGAGCAAGTAGTCAATCCGTCCGCGGCTCCCGGATTGAAGGCCATGCCCTCGGGCAACTTCACCCTGATGTCTTTCATCTGGGACGGTTCGAGCACGCTCACTCCGTCCGATGCCGGCAACCGGATCGTGATGTCGGCACCCGTGGGCTGCCCCGCGGCGTGGCTCGTCGGTTCGAAGACCAGGTCCGGCCCGAAGGGCAGTTTGTTGCAGCCGGTGATCGTGTCCAGCGGCACGGACTTGGTGTCGAAGCGTTCCGGTTCGTTCCAGCTCGAAGCTGAGGTGCTGAACGTGAGCGGCGCCCCACAGCGGGTCGGGTTGGTCCAGAAGGGCAGTTTGCGCGAGCCGGGTGGACGCGAGGGGGAGGTGGTGCAGCCAAAGGAGAACACCTCACTGGGGGTGCAGCGTTCGTTGTCGTGGCTGGGATCGGCCGGAACTCCCCAGATCGTCGTTTCGGCCCGGAGCAGTCTCACCGCCGGCGGTGTGTCGCTGAGGTCGGCGACGAGACCGTAGTCGCCCTCAGAGCGAACCCGGATGTCGCTGAAGATCGGGTAGACGCCGGCAACGAAGCCGAGGCGACCGACCACGTCCCCTCCCGGCGGCTCCATCATGTAGACGGGCTCGACGAAGGTCGCGTGCAACTGGTATGCGTAGATCGTCGTCACGCCGACCTGGGAGCCATTGGGGCAGCTGAACGCCAAGAGTTCTTCGACCTTGCACTGCTGCGGAGTGCCGAAGATGTTGGGGTTGCCGATCAACCCCGGGGGAAAATCGAAGCGCACGTTGCGCGTGCTGGCGAAGCCGTCTTTGATCCCGAAGACGTTGGGTGCGGTTTCCGGGTCGCGCTTGATGTCGAAGTCGAAGCTGACGTCGGGATGGGCGCCGGCCTGGAGGGTGGAGAGCGAGATGTCGGTCGATTCGACCCCGAAGCATTGGTAGCGCGGCACCAGTTCGCATTCGCCCGCTTCGGCGCCGTGTGCCGGGGCCGCAATGGCAAGTGCCGCGAGGGCGACGATAAGCAGCAATACGGGGCGGCGGATCATCGCTGTGCCCTCCGGTTGTGGTTGGATCGGCGCCGTTTGTGGTGGCGCTTCGTCTTGTGGTGTTTGGCCACGCAGCGGGCCTTGCCGTTGCGACGGACCTTGCGCTGACCTTTGGCGCAGCGCGAGCTTGCTTCCTCGCCGCCGGCGTTGCCCTGGCTGCGGATCGTCGTGCTGGCCGGGCTCGAGATCACCGGCGGGATCGAACCGTCGCCCTGGCAGGCGTCGCCCTGGCAGGGCGCCTTCTCGGGCGCGAAGGGGATGCCGCCGTCGACCCTAGCGTCATAGATCGAGGGGCTGCCGGCGAGGTCCTGCCCGACCAGCTTCTCCTGCGTGCCGAAGAAGACGTCGTGGCCGTCGGCGCTCATGCTGTACACATGGCTGCCTCTCTCGCCCTGTCCGGAGGAGATCAGGGCGAGGCAGCCACCGTCGCGTCCGCACCCGGCGGCGCCTTTTGCCTTCCACTCATAGACGTCTTGGACGGCGTTGGCGTCTTCGGGGAGAAGGCGGTCGGGACTCTGGAAGAAGACCTCCTGCCCGTCGTCGGTGACGTTGGTGACGACGGTCGTCCGACCCACGCCTATGCTCGTCACGGTCAGCATCGCGTCGGCGCTCGGCGGCGCGCCGCCTGGGTCGCAGGAGACGCAGGTAAGCTCTCCCCCGGACGAAGCGGCCGGTTGGTAGCGGTAGATCTCCCCCTCCCCTTCGTTGTCGTAGCCGGTCAGCTTGGCGTGCGACTGGAAGACGAGAACCCGGCCATCGGGGGTGCTGCGAACCGGAGAGGCGGCGCGCCCCAGGTTTTCACCGGGGCTGACCGCCCTGGCCCAGGCATCCAGCGTCATCTGGGTATCGCCGTCGAAGCCGACGAAGTCCTGGGGGTCGAGCTGGGAGACGAAGCCGATCGCTTCCGCCCCGGCGTCCCAGGCGTAGAGGTTGTGCTCGCCGGCTTCGGCCACTTCGCCGGCTTCGTTTTCTTCAGCGCCGGTGAGCGCCTCTTCGGAGGTGACGAAGGCATGAGAGCCATCGGGTGAGACGTTGACGAAGATCGATTCAGGCGCGACCTCGGTCGGTTCCTGGGTTTTTTCCGGCCCAGCGCAGGAGCCGGCTTGCGCTTCGCACATGAACAGACCCGCGGGAGTGGGGACGTTCCCAAAGGTCGCGTCCATGAAGTAAACGCGCCCGCCGTCCTCAGAGATTCCGGCGAAGCTGTTGGGCGCGGCGGCGATCTGGATGGTTTCGGCGTTGTCCCGCCGCAGGTAGAGCGCCCCACCGACCCGAAAGAGGACCGTCGAGCCGTCTTCGGTCGAGGCGACGTATTCGGCGTTTTGGCCGGCGGCAAGCGCAACCTCGCCCGGCAGCAGCGAGACGACGTGGGCGCTCGCCTGACCCGCGGCGCGGTCATAGACGGCCACGGTCCCCGCCGGCGGGGCGGTTTCCTCCAGCTGCGCTTTGGAGACGAAGATGACGTGGTCCCCGCCGGGGCTGACGAAACGGCTTGCGGCGCCCAAGTCGGTGCCGAGCGTGCCTTGGCCGACCGGTTCGAAGCCGGAGGGGGTCCGCAGGTAGATCCCCGCCTCGAGCGTTTCGGGGAAGGTCTCCGTCGGATCAATCCGCCAGAAGGAGTAGAGCTGGTCGGAGCTGACGCTCTGTTGAATAAGGTTGCTGAAGAAGCTCGGGGCGGACTGCGGGTAGGTGGGGCCGACGAGCTCGCTCGTCCAGCCGGCGACGGGATGCGAGCCCGGGCCGCGGGTGGCACGATAGCCGTCGAGCGAGCCGTTGCCGTTAAAGCCCGGCAGCGTCCTGCTGGTGAAATAGGAGACGCGTTCGCCGGCGCCCGCGCCGCGCGGCGTCACCAGCCAGTTGTTGAACCCAGAACTAGAACTGTTCGCGGCAATAGGCTTGAGCCCGTTGGTCTCAGCCGGGGTTACGAGCTCATAGGCGCGGCAGTCGGGCAGCTTGGCCGAGAGGCCGGTGCGGAACTCCGGGTTGGGGCAGGTTTCGACCGGTCGACGGGCAAGGGTGACGAACGTTCGGTCGGGCCCCGCCACCGTCAGGGCTCCGTTTTCGGCGACGATCCGGAAGTGGTAGGGCGCCCCTTCGACGAGGCCGGTCACGTCGGTCCCAATCGCGATCGGATCTTCTCCGGCCGGAAGCTCGGCCACCGGGGTGCTCTGGCCGTAGCTTTCGCTCGTGCCGTATTCGAAGCGGTATTTGGTCGCCAGACCGGAGGGATTCACCTCGGCCCGCAGCGTCGCTTCTTCATAGAGGATCGGCAGAGCCGATTTGGCCACGATCAGCGGCGGGCCGAAGAGACCGGCTTTGCCTTCGCTGGGGCCGTACTTGTTCGACGCGACGAGGCGGAAGCGGTAGCGGGCTTCGGGGTCGAGACCACCGACAACGGCGTGGACCGCGACGGGAACGCTGCCTTTGCCGATTGCGGCCTCGGCACAGGGTGTCGAGACGGCGCCGGCGAAGGCTTCGCCGTTGCTGACGTATTCAGCGTCGGTCAGGTATTCGAACTTGCATTCGAGCAGATCGAAGCCACGCGGGTTGACCGTGCCGCGCAGGGTCGCGCTGCCGCCGCCCAGACCATCGGCGATGCCGGTGAGCGCAAGCGGCGTTTCGCCGTAGGCGAGCGGGCCGAAGGCCCAGAGGTCGGGGGTGTTTTTTTTCGGATCGTCGAAAGCGACGTAGACGTTGCCGTCACTGGGGCCGCCCGAGTTGTCGATCGCTATATCCGAGGGCCGCACGACGTTGTTTTCGCTGAACCCGAGCGGTTCGGGGAAGGCGAATTCGGCGACGAAGGCACCCGAGGCGTCGTACTCGCGCGCCGCGCCCAGCTGGTTCTGGAAACTCAGCAGGTGACCGTTCGACTGATCGACTGCGAACTGCTGCTTACCAGCAGCGAACAGGCCGCCGGGGCTGCCGACGCCGGAAATCCTGGCGAGTCTTTGGGTTCCGGCGGCGTTTACGACCGAAATACCAATATTCCCAGAGTTCGGTTCGCCGATGTAGACATCGCCGTTTGCCCCGTAGACACCTATGGTGGAGTGTGGTGCGAAGTTGAGGGTGGGCGCGAAGTCTCTTATGAAGGCCGAGCCATTCGCGGCAGAGTCCAGTTCGCTCACTTCCCACGTTGACGTCATAACGAGGAGGTGGTCATTGCTTGGGTTGACCGCGATCCCCGCTGCGAATGGACTCGATTCGCTCCCCAAACCGGCGACTGGCGGTTCGTGCCGCGCGTAGGTGGTTCCGTCCACCGGTGGGTACTGATTGGGGGTGTAGTAGGTGACTTTTCCTTCCGGGTTGGGCAGTTTGAACTTGTCGATCACATACACGTGGCCGGTTGAGTCGACCGACAGCCGAAGAGGGTTGTTGGGATCGTCGATGCCATTGCCGGCGGGCCCGACTGCGATCTCTTTGCCGCTGGGGTCATAGACGTGGATCAGCGCGCCGGCCAAGACGTACACGTCGCCGGCGGAATCGATCGCCACCGCCCCGGCGTTTGCAAGTTGGTGGGACAGTTCCGGAAGCGCTGCGCGGCCCGGAGCGGCGAGCGGTCCGAAGGCGAGCAGCTTGGCCCCAGCGCCTTCGCCAGCGGTCACGTATACCCGGCCGGGACCGTAGCCCACCAGCCGGGGCGTATTTTCGGTCCCTCCACCCGTGATCTTGCCGAGATGGCGATTGGCGAGATCGCCGGTGAACGTGATCAGGTACCGATTTTCGAGGCTGAGTTCTCTAAACCGAACCGAGACGTTGCCGGCGCCAATCGTCGGCAATGCTTCCAGCGCGGCCTGAACCTGGGCGGCGCTCGGTGGGGAGGGGAGCGGGGCGGTCTGGGCGCCTTCAAAGGAGAGCGAGGACCCGCTCAGGGAGCTGAAGTCCTGCGTTGCGCTGCGCTCGGGGAGCACGGCGACGCCGGTCGGCGCGGCATCGGAGAAGGAGGGTGAGGCGGTCTGGTCGAGGTATTCGCCGCTGGCGTCGAACTCGTCGAGAACCCCGTGGGCGTCGTCGTAGACGAAGACGTGGCCGTTCGACCAGTCGAGCGCCAGGGCGGCGCCTGCCGCGCCGAAGCCGAAGCCGTCTGAGCAGCTGGGGCAACTGGCGCTGTCCGGGACGGCTTTCCCATCAATCGTGAAGCTGGGTTTCAGCGAGTTGATGGCGGCGCCGGTTATGACCTCGACTTCGTCGCTGCTGGAGTCGGCTACAAAGACGTAGTGTTCGGCATCACCGAACCGGGAGGCGTACGTGTAGACGACCACCGCGGTTGCTTCGCTGAGGGCTCCTTCGCCGAAGTGGCCATTGAAGCCCTTGGTTTGCTCCGCGATGGAGACTCCTTTGCCTTCGCCACCAACGAGACTCGAGGCGTCGGCTTTCAACGCTTCCACATCGAGGCCGTCGAGCGCTCCCGTGAAGGTGACGACGTATTCGAAAGTCGGTCTTTTCACTTCGACGTTGCCGGCGCCGATCGTCGGAAGCGCTGTCAGCGCGGCTTCGACTTCCGCGGGGCTGGCGTTATAGGCAATCGGGCCGGTTTCCTGACCTTGAAAGGAGAGCGTGTAGGTGCCGCCGGTGGCCTGAAACACATTGACCGTCTGCACCTCGCTTATGACGCTGGGCGTACCGTCGGATTTGTAGACGGAGACGCGGTCGCCCTCAGCGACGTAGAGCCGGTCATCGGCGGGGTCGACGGCGATTCCCTTGGCTTCGCCGCTGGAGTCGATCGGTTCGGCGGCGCCGTAGGTCGGCGCGCCGGACAAAGGATAGGCGTTGGGTTTGTAGCGGACGACTTTGCCGGTGGCCTGCTCGGAGACGTAGAGGGCCCCGGTGGAGTCGGTGGCGAGACCGCAGGGTTGGTTGGAGTTGGGGATCGAAGCAAGTTCGGTGTGGGCGGGATCGAAGACCCTTACTTTGGACTCGCCCGCGCTGGACACGTAGACGTCGCCTTCGGAATCCACCGCGGTCCCGCAGGCGTGGTTGAAGCCGTTGATGTCGAGGCCGGGAAGCGGTACGTGCGTCGGCGGGCCGGCCAAGGCAGACGGGGTGCACAGGAAGAGGAGGAGGGCGACGGCAGCAGGCAGTGCGACGATGGCCGGGGTGGCGGATCGTCTCGTGTGTTTCCCTTTGCTCATCGCGGTCTCCTCATCGATACGTGGGTGGCGAGTCGGTAGCTGGGTGGGCGAGCCGGCAGCGCCGAGCAGTCCCGAGACAGGCTCGAACGGCCTCGATAGCCGTTCGAGCCTGCTGGATCTCGAGCCTCACGGTCGGCGGTCTCCGGATCGAGGCAGCGCCCCCTATGGGCAGGGGAATTCCGCTCCCCCGCAGGCGGTCACCGCGAAGCTTCCCGCGAAGCGGCTTTCGGAATTGGCGAGCATCCATGCCCCGGACACCCCTACTTTTAAGACGGCGCCAGCTGGGCTGACGACAGTGCCCAGCGGGCTTTGGCTGAACGTGCTGTTGTAGATGCAGAGATAGCCAGGTTTGGCTTTCGGTTCGGCAGCCGTGCCACCGTTACACTCCGGCGGTACGGGGTCTCCGACCTCGATCTTCTTGATGTTTTCCGGGTTGGTAATCGGCGCTGGAAGCGGGATCGGGAACGTCATGGCGGCGTTTGCGCCCCCCGGAATCAATTCTCCGCTTTCGTTTTCCACCGGCGGTCTCCCGAGGGCGGCGAAGGTGCCGGTCTCGGTCTGGCCGGGAGGCAGGGTCGCGGTGAAGCCACTGAAGCCAGTCGCTCCAGTTGCTCCGGTCGGGCCCGTGGCGCCGGTCGAGCCGCTGGCGCCGGTTGCACCCGTTTTGCCGGTAGGTCCGGTCGCGCCGTTCGTTCCGTTGGTTCCGTCTTTGCCGTTGGCGCCGGCTGCGCCGGTGTCACCCTTGGCGCCCGCTGGACCCTGCGCCCCTGCGGGCCCAGTGCCCTGGAAGCTTTTGGCGATCGATTTGACTTCTTTCTTCTGCTTGCCGGTGAGGCCGCCGCTGGCGGCGTAGGCGCCTCCCGTGAGGGCAAGGACTAGGGCGAAGATCGCCACCACCAGGCCGGCGGTGCCGAAGCGTTCGCGGATAGCTCGGATCGGGTGTCTGAGACGTTTCATGGTGTGTCAGTCCTTTCGGGTTGCTAGCCGATTGGACCAACCGGCTCGTGGTGAGTGGGGTGTTGCTTGAAAATGACCGAGCTGCCGTAAAGCGCTCGAGGTGTTCGGGGTCGGCCGTCGTGGCGCCGAGCTGTGTCCCCTGCTCGGTGCTGCTGCGGACTTCACGATGCTCTCTCCTGTTCCCTGGCCCCCCGTTCCCGCGGGGTCCGCTTCGTTCCCTGCCCGTCCTACGGGCGATGCTGAACAGTTGCGTACATCTTTCGTGCGTAATGAAAACAGGTCGTGTCGGACCCGTCAAGAAAAAGACTGTGTTTCTATAATTAGAAGGGGATGGGCTGAACGACGATAAACGCCTCTGCAGAGCCAAAAAGCTTGGGAACTGGCGCGTTATTTGAAGTACAAAGGTGGGAGCTGGACGACGGCGGAGTTCGCCTAGCGGACATGGCGATTTTGGCCGAGATCGCCGACCTTGAAGCAGCCAGGCCCGAGGAGCCTCGCCCGGAGGAAATCGAGGCGCTTCTCGCCGACGCGCACCTTGGAGCTGAGCGCGCTGCTCAGCAGCGACTTCGTTCCCAGCTCCGACGCGAAGCGACCGCCTACGGGCGGTCGCGGAATTCGTCCATAGCGGGGGACCCCCCGACTCCCCTACGCCGCCACAGGCTCGGGTTTCTGCTCCATCGCCTCGGCGGCTACTTCGGCGGCGTAGCCGAGGCGCTCAGAGTATTCGCGGGCTTGCATTCGGGAGATGACCATCCGCTGGATCTCGGCGGTGCCCTCGAAGAGCTGGTAGATCTTCGCGTCGCGGAAGAACTTCTCCAGCGGCAGGTCCGTGCTCCAGGCGTCGGGGCCGACCAGGTCCATCAACGTGGTCGTCGCCCACATCGTCACGTCGCCGGCCTTGAGCTTCGACATCGAGCCCTGGCCGCCCCGCATCGGAACGCCGTTGCGACCCATCCAGGCGGCCCGCTGGACCAGCAGGCGGGCGGCTTCGATCTCGGTCGCGACGTCGGCGAGGGTTTGCTGGATTCGCTGCGTCTGCAGCAGCGCCGTGCCGCCTTCAGATCGGCCGTCGAGGTACTCGAGCGTCCACTCGTAGGCGGCCTGGGCGATCCCGAGGGCCGAGGCGCCCACGAGCGGCCGGGTGATCTCGAAGGTCGCCAGCGCGTCGGCACCGCGCGATTTCTTTCCTTCCCGCCCGCGCTGCAGCTTGCGCTCCAGCTTCTCCTCGCCACCGAGCAGGTTCTCGGCCGGGATACGGCAGTCCTCGAGGATGATCTCGGCGGTGTGGGAGGCGCGGATCCCGAGCTTCGACTCCTTCTTGCCCTGGCTCAGACCGGGGGTGTCCTTGCCGATCACGAAGGAGGCCTGGCCGCGGGTGCCGAGGCTGGGGTCGACGGTTGCGACGACGACGTGGACGTCGGCGATGCCGCCGTTGGTGATGAAGACCTTGGTCCCGTTGAGGACCCACTCGTCGCCCTCGCGCTTGGCGGTCGTCTTCAGGCTCTTCACGTCGGAGCCGGCCTGCGGCTCGGTGACCGCGTAGGCGCCGAGCTTGACCTCGTCGCCGGCGCCGAAGCACTCGGGGACCCACTGGGCGATCTGCTCGGGGGTGCCGGAGGAGGCGATGCCGGCGGCGGCGAGACCGGAGCCGGAGATCGCCAGGGCGATACCGGCGCAGCCCCAGTGGAACTCTTCGGCAGAGATCACCTGCATCTGCCCCTCGGAGTCGGCAGCCGAACGCTGGATCGCCTCGAGGCCGCCGAATCCCTGCGCACGAGCCTCTTTGATGACGGCCCAGGGCGTGCTCTCCTCTTCGTCGTGCTTGCGCGCCGCGGGACGGATCACGTCGCGGGCGAAGGCCCGGGCGCGGTCTTTGAACTCCTGCTGCTCCTCGTTCAGTGCGAAATCCATCCGTCCCCCTCGTCGACGCGCTTCTGGCGATTGATTGACTGGTCAGTCAACCAGTCGCTGAAAGCTTAGCTGACCGACCAGCCAGCCTGGGAGCGTGTGGCGCTGCATATACCCAGGCCAAGTAGCGTTGCCCCCATGACGCGGCCGATCAATGCCGATGTGCCACCAGCGAAGCGAGCAGAGGTGCCGAGTTCGAAGCGGCGGCGCCGTCGCAAGCCCGTTCCCGCGGCTCTGAAGGCGATCGCCGGGCTGTTCGTGCTCGCGGTGGTCTTCATCGTCGCCGCGATCCTCGGCGGCCATCGTCACATCCATGGTCTCACACCCCTTGCTGCGCAAAGTCGAGGAGGAGACATGAGCAGTGACCCGCCCCCCAACCCTGGGGAGCGGGCCACTGCGAGTCAGCTCACAAAAGGCTTACGAAAACCGGATCAGGCGTGCTGACGACGAACGTGACCGTCAGTTTCCCTGTTTTTCCGCATGATCCGATCCCCGGAATGGTCCGTTCATTGACCGAGATCGTGGCCGGCGTTTCGAGCGCTTCGTTACTGCTGTTGAAATACATCGCGTTATAACCTTCTTCGAGGCTGTACGTACATTCGTACGCGGAGCATTTGAAGGTCATGTCGGCGTTCAGTTTGAATTCCCCATAGGGTTCTACTTCGTTTTTTTTCAGGCCTTCGGAGGACAGGTTGGTGACCTGCGATTTGCTGCAAGATAGACCGCCCAAATAGCACTGGCCTAGGGTCATCGAGCTGGCTTCGACCGGCAGCGGACTGCCGTATTCGGCCAGCGTTTTCGCCGTGAGTTTGGATTCTTTACAGGTTATTTTCGAGCCGCCGTTGATTTCGATGCTGAAGTTGCTCGCGGCTGCTTCGATATTGGTCCCACTCGGGTACCTATATGGTGCCGGACAGTAACTTTCGTTGGTTTTGCACAGCACAGTCGGCGGCGGAGGCGGGGCTTCTGCTTTGGCGACCGCGGCGACGCTCGGAGAGCTGACGCTGTAGGTCGCGGTGAAGGTCGGTGCTTTGGGGCATATGGAGCCGCTCTTCGAAACCACCTGTTTGGTTGCAGTAATCGACGGCGGAGAGCCACCTTTTACGGTGACGCTGGGGGTCCCAAAGGTGCAGTTAAGCGATCCGCCGCAGATGATTTTCCACTGCAAATTGCTCACCGAAAGGGTTCCGTCGTCTGCTTCGGTCCAGGCCAGACCTCCGCTCGGCGAGCTCCGAACTTCTTCGCTGGAGCAGTTGGCTGGTCCAAGTTTGCAGCCTTCCAGCGACCATTTGACCGGGTAGGCGCCCATCGGTTCGCCGTCGGCTTTCTTTTCCACTTCGAGAGTCGAGCCCGTGCATTTAATCGAAAGGCCGCCGCCAACTTCGATGGCGGCGTTCGTCGACGACGATTTGATCAGAGTCCCTTCCGCGTAGCGGTCGGCCGTTTCGCAATACGGGCTGTCCGCACTCGATTTGCACAGGGTCGTTTTCGCGGCAAGCGCCGAGCCGCTGCCAATGCCCACAGCCATGACCAGCGCGGCAAGCGCGGCAAGGCCGAGTGTTCGTGCGATTCTCATATCTTCTCCCTGTTGGGTTTACGTGTCAGAGGCTTTCAGCCAGAGGAGGCCCTCGCCTTGTCAATTTCGCCCGTCCTACTTGACAGTCAGCAAGTCCGGACCCGAACGCTCGAGGCCCTCCAGCCGCAGGACCGCCTCCAACTCGGCAGCGCAGGAGGTCAGTCGGCGACCGATCCGCTCCTCGACCGAGCGCAGTCGATTGACCACGGTCTGACGGCTGACGCCGAGGGCGGCGGCCGTGGAGGAGACGTTGCGATCGGACTTGAAGTAGGCGCCCAGCGTCTCCCGCAACGCTCGGCCGCCGTCGCGCTCCCGCGCCAGCGGGTCTAGGTAGAGCGTCCGCAGCGAGCTGGTCAGGAGCTCGTCTCGGAGTAGAGCCGCCAGCAGTGCGACATCGGCGTATCGAACTGGCGAGCGTCCACTGCGCAGGGCGACCGGCAGGGCCGCGTGCGCCTGCCTGTGGGTGAGCCGCCAGCCCGAGAGCCCCTCGACAGGCTCGCCGAAGGCGAGGACGAGCTCACCCGGCCACTCGACCGAGAGGACCCGCCAGACGGCCGCGGCGCCCTGCGGTCGTCGCGAGCCCAGCCACGCCCAGCAGACTTCCTCGTCGCGCGGGACCGCCAGAAGGCGGCAGTCGAGCGACGACGCCAGCGCGCGGAATGCCTCCGCGGCACCCTCGCCGGCGGCGACGGCGCCGAGGTGAAAGCCGTCGAAATCGTATGCGACCGGGGAAGTGTTGAGCAGCTCGCCGGCGAGCAATCGCTCGATCAGCTTGGTGCGGCGTCGCTCGCGGGTCGGCGGACTCGCCTCGATCGCCTGCGTGTACTCCTCGCTGACCGCGACGAGCAGGCGGTCGAAGAGCGCCGCCTGGCTGCGAAGCAGCAGCTGCAGGGCCGAGCCCTCCAGAAGGTCGCCGCGTTCCGCCTCCTCGACCAGGAAGTCGCCGATAAGGGCGTGACCGGCGACGTAGCGACGCAGCACCGTGTCGAGGCTGACTCCGCTTCGGGCCGCCAGCCGCGCCTGCGCGAGGAGCACCGGGGGTGGAGGCGGGGATCGCTCTTCTCCCAGCTCGATGGCGGTCAGTCCGTAGGAGACGGCCGCTTCCACGGCGGCCCGCAAGCCCTCGGCGTACAGGGAATCGACGACCTCGCCGGGATCCGACACAGCGTGCACCCTCGCCAGCACGGCCTCCGCGATCTCGGCCCGGCGCGACTCGAGCCGCGCGGCCAGTTCGCTGCGCGCCGGATCAGCGCCGACGATGTCGGCCGCGCGGCGCCTTCCCACACCTCGCCCCCACCAGCGGATGGATCGTCGAGCTCCTGCCGTTGTGGGCAGCCAACTTCACCTCTGCGCGATGCTTGGTCGCGCAGAGGTTGGTGCTGTTGACGATCAGGCCCTTGGCGCCGCCCTGCATGTCGAGGACGACTTCCGTTATCGGCGCGTCGGGGATGTCTTCGAAGGAGGCGCGGATGCCTCCCCTGACCGAGTCGATCCGCCCCACGGCTTCGATCCGCAGCACCTCGCCGCGCAGGTCGAAGACGAGGTCGGGCAGGTTGTGGCTGGAGGAGCGCAGGTAGACCGGCCCTTCCAGCGGTTCGTCGAGCAGCGGGGTGATCGCCCTGACGTGGCCGTAGACCGAGCCCGCCGGGCACTGGTCGGCGGCGAACTGCACGCGAGTGCAGATCGTCCTTATGTGGGCCTGGTCGAGGAAGGCCGAGTGGGGCAGGCGGGCGACGGTGTCTGCCAGGTTGGAGTCGCCCGGCCTCGGCCTGACCACCGCCTCAAGGGCGGGATGGCCGCCCCGTTTGGTCCCGCCCCGCAGCCTCAGCGAGAGGCGCGGCTCGAAGGCCAGGTTGGCGCAGTTGGCGACCTGGAAGGGAGCGGTCATGTTGGCGACAGTCCCTTGGGTGGAGGCGACCCGTGCGCTGACCTGCTTGCGCGCGCAGCCGGAAGGGTTGAGGGTGAAGCCGGGGCGGTCGACGTCCAGCTGGATCGTGCGGTAGCGGATCGGGATCCCTTCGATGATCTGCGGGATCGGGTCTGACTTGACCGATCCCTGCGCGGTGCGGGGATCGACGTAGATGGCCGACCTGACCACCTGGTCGCCGAGGTCGAAGGGTCCCGCCTGAGCGGGGACGACGGCGATCACGCTGAACGGGCCGCCTTTGTAGGGGCCGCCGAGGTAGACGGCGGTCGGCTTCTTGCCCGGTTGCGGGGCCCAGAGCGGGAAGGGTCCCGCCCCGACCGAGACCAGCACCTTGCCGATCCGCGAGGCCGCCGGGCAGGTGCCGTTTATCGCGTCGAGCCCCTCGCAGCGCGAGATGCCCTTGAAGGTCGCCGCCAGCCCTGGCGGCAGGGTCACGTCGATCGTGGAGGGATTCTCTTCGCCGTCTTCCCTGCTCAGGGTGAAGAGGAAGGGCGAGTGCTCTGCCGCCGCGGGGTTGGTCGTGCCGGCGTCGAAGTGGGGCGCAAAGCCGCCGGCATCGCAGCCTTCGTCGATCTGCATCGGCGTCGATGCCTTGAGTGGCGGCGCTCCCGACCAGGGCACGTATTCGTAGCGGGTCCTGTATTCGCCGCAACGCGGCGGGTTGATCAGCGGGGCCCTGAGGCCCGACTTGAAGAGCAGCTTCACTTCGCGGGTCGGCACCTGGGGGACGCCCAGGGTGACCTCGGTGATCTGGCCGGTGCGTTTGTCGACTTCGAGCTGGCCGGGGAGCTTCACGTGGGCGCCGAGGTCGTCGGCGACGATCCAAAGCCGGAAGAGGTTGCCCGGTTCTGGCTCTCTGAGATAGACCGCGCCTTTCATCCGCCTGGGCAGCGCCGCCACTTCGAATTCGGTGTTGGCTATCTTCGAGGCGTCCGGGCACTCGGCCGCCACCCGCTCGCCGAAGTGGACCTGAGCCACAGAACAGGTCGCAAGCCCGTCTGCGGCCCCCGGGTTGAAGGCCATCCCTTCGGGCAGGGTCACCTTGATGTCGCGGATCTGGGAGGGTTCGAGGACTTTCACCCCATCTGAGGCCGGCAGGCGGATCGTCACGTCGGCGCCGGTGGGGGCGCCCGCCCTGTGGGAGGTCGGCTCGACCGTAAGGTCAGGGCCGAAGGGCAGCGTGTCGCAGCCGGTGATCGAGCCCAGCGGCGCCGTGGCCGTGTCGAAGCGCTGCGGTTCGGCCCAGCTCGCGGCCGAGACGCCGATCTCCAGCGGCACCCCGCAGCGGGTCGGGTTGGTGAGGAACGGCAGCGGCCGCGAGCCCGGCGGGCGGGCGGGCGAGTGCACGCATTCTTCGAAGAGCGCTTCGTAGAGCGAGCAGCGTTCGTCGTCGTGGCTGGGATCGGCCGGCACCCCCCAGGTCGTCGATTCGACCGAGATCAGCCGCGCGACCGCGATGGCATTCTTGATTTCCGCGTCGAGACCGTAGTCGCCCTCCGAGCGCACCGTGAAGTCGATGAAGGTCGGAAAGGCGCCGGCGACGAAGCCGAGGCGGGCGACGACGTCCCCGCCCGGCGGCTGCATCATGTAGAGGGGCTCGTTGACCGTCGGCACGCCGTAGGCCCTGACCTTGGTCAGGCCCACCTGGGAGCCGTTGGGGCAGGCGCCATCTGGGTTGGTGAGGAAGTCCTGCAGTTCGGCCAGCGTGCACTGCTGGGGCACGCCGAGCACGTTGGGGTCGCCGATCAGGCCGGGCGGCAGCTCGATCCTCACTTCGCGGGTCGCGGCATAGGTGTCATGCAGGCCGGAGGCGTTGACGGGAGTCTCGGGATCCTGCGCTATGCCGAAGGCGAGGTGCAGGTCGGGGTGGGCGCCGGCCTGCGTCGTGGACAGCGAGGCGCTCGCCGATTCCAGTCCGAAGCAGCGCGCGCGCGGTTCCAGCTGGCAGGGGGTTTCGGCCGCGCCCGCCGTCCTCGGCGCGAGTGCCGCCGCCAGGACGCCCAGCAGCAGAGCGCCCTCCAACAGCCGCCTCATCGTGCCCTCCTCTTCCCGTGCCGTGCCCGGTGGCGGTGCTTGGCCTTTAGGCAGCGCCTCTTGCCGGCCCGTACGACCGCTCGCCGTCCCTTCGGACAGCGCCTGGCGCCGCCTTCCCGGCCGCTCAGGTTGCCCCCTTCTCCGAGCTCTGAGCTGCCGGGGCGCCGCAACGCCGGCGGCACCGAGCCGGCACCCTGGCAGGCATCGCCCTGACAGGGCGCTGCGGCGGGCGGGTCCGGGATGCCACCCTCGACGCGCGCGTCGTAGATCGAGGGGCTGCCCGGGACGTCGGCGCCGACCAGCTTCTCCGTCGTCGTGAAGAAGACGTCGCGCCCGTCGCTGCTCATCGAGTAGAGGCGGCTGTTTTCCTCGCCCTGGCCGGAGGAGATCAGCGCCAGACAGCCGCCCGGCCGTTTGCAGCCGCCGGCGCCGTTGGCGCTCCACTCATAGATGTCGCTCACCTCGTTCACGTCGTCGGGCGCCAGCCGCTCGCGGCTCTGGAAGAAGACCCGCTCGCCGTCGGGGGTGAGGTTGGGGATCAGCGTTCGCCCATTCCCATTCGCCGGCGGAATGCTTTCGCTGGGGAAGAAAATCCTGATCTGCTCGAGCATCGCATCGGCGCCCGGCGCCGCGCCGCCCGCATCGCAGGAGACGCAGAGCAGCCGTTCGCCTTCGGGGGCGGCGGGGGCGTAGCGGTAGATCTCGCCGTGGCCTTCGTTCTCGAACTCGGTCAGCCGGGCGTGGGACTGGAAGACGAAGACCCCGCCGTCTGGATTGGCGCGGGCGGGGGTGCTGGCTCGCCCGTAGGTGGTTTCCGCGGTCAACCCCTGGGACCACGTCCCCAGGTTCTGGTTCGATTCGTTGCCGAAGCCGAGAAGGAAGTCCTTGGGGTCGAGGACCGCGACGAAGCGGGTCTCCCCGCCACTCCAGGCGAAGAGGTTTCGTTGGCCCGCCTGCGCGGTCTGGCCCGCTTCGTTCTCTTCGGCGCCAGTGAGCGCCGTTGCGGAGCTGAAGAAGACCTGGGCGCCGTCGGGTGAGACCGTGATGAAGATCGCGTTCTCGGCGATCTCGGTGGCGCTTTCGGTCTCGAGGTCGAAGCGGAAGAGGTTTCCCGGGGCGGTACCGGTGCCGGTGGCGTAGAAGAGGTAGCGGTCGTCTTCGGAGATCCCGGCGAAGGCTGCCGGGGCCGCCGCGATCTCGTAGGTCTGACCGTGAGCGCGCGCATAGAGGTCGCCCCCGACCTTGAAGATGACCGCCGTGCCGTCTTCGCTCGCGGCGACGTAGCTCGCGTCTTCGCCGGCGCCGAAGCCGGCGCCGGCGGGCGTCAGGGAGAGGACCTGGGCGGCACCGGCTCCGGCGGATCGGTCATAGACGCTGACCGTACCTTCCGGAGCGGCGTCCGGCTCGAGCTTCGCCTTCGAGGTGAAGACGACGTGCTCGCCGCCGGCGCTGACGAACTGACTCCTCGCTTTCAGGTCGGTGCCGAGCGTGCCCTGACCCACGACCTCGAAGCCCGCCGGCGTGCGCAGGTATTCCCCGCTTGGAAGCGCGCCTTCGAGCTGCAGCGGCGATGTGAAGGTCTGAAAGGAGTAGAGCTGGTCGGAGGCGACGCCGAGCGAGCTTGCTCCACCACCGCCGACCTGGGCGTAGGTCGGGCTCCGGGCCTCGCTCCGCCAGCCCTGCGGGGGATGGGGCCCCGGGGCACGCTCGGCGCGGTAGAGGTCGATAAAGCCGGTCCCTTCGAAGCCCGGCAGCGTCGTCGTCGCCTCATAGCTGAGCATCCCGCTCCCGCCGCTGGGTGGCGTCAGCCACTGGTTGAAGCCAAACTGGGGGGAGCCGGGCGATGGCGCGCCGAGCTTGCCGCCTCCCGTCTGCGCCGGGCTGACCAGCTCATAGGCGCGGCAGTCGGACAGCTTCGCCGAGAGGCCGGTGCGGAACTCGACGTTGCCGCAGGCTTCTTCGCCGCGGCGCACCAGGGTGGTGAAGGTCCGCTCCGAGCCGGGAACGGCTTTCGCTTCGTTCTCGGCGATGAGCCGGAAGCGGTAACTGGTCCCTTCTTTCAGGCCGGTGAGCGCCGCCTGCACGGCCACCGGTTCCTCGCCGGGCGGCAACTCGACCTCGGCGGTTTCGTGATCGTATTCGCCGCCCGCCTCGCCGTACTGGAAGCGGTAGCTGGTCGCGAGGCCCGATGGGTCGACTTCGCCGCGCAGGGTCGCTTCGCCGTAGAAGACGGGCTGGGCGGCCCCGGTGGTAACGAGCGGCGGACCGAAGAGCGAGGGATCGCCTTCGCTGGTGCCGTATTCGTTGGTCGCCACCAGCCGGAAGCGGTAGGCCGCTTCGGGATCGAGGCCGCTCACATCGGCGTGGACCGCTACGGCTTTCGTGCCCCTGCCGATCTGGGCGAGGCTCTCCGCGCAGGGCACGGAACTCGCTCCGGCGAAGGTTTTCCCGTTGCCGTCGTACTGGGCCTCGCTCAGGTATTCGAACCTGCACTCTTCGAGCTCGAAGCCGTTGGGGTTGACCGTGGCATTGAGCCTCGCCGAGCCGCCCGTCAGTTCGCTCGCCCCCCCGCTGACCGCCTTCGGCGCTTCGCCGTAGGCGAGCGGGGCGAAGGCCCAGACGTCGGGTGTGCCGGGCCTTTGGTCGTCGAAGGCGACGTAGGCGGTGCCGTCGCTGGGGCCGCCCGAGCTGTCGATCGCGATGCCGAACTTCAGGGCGGTCTCGCCGAACTCGCCGAACTCGACCACCGGGGCGCCCGTGGCCTCGTACTCCTGCGCGACGCCGTCGGGGTGGTTGTCGAAGGAGAGCACGTGGCCGCTCGCCTGGTCGACCGCGATCGCCGGGCTGGCGCCGATCGGCCTCGGGCTGCCGTAGCCGTTGATCCGGGCGAGGACCTTTTTCCCGGTTGGGTCGAGGACCCGTATCACCCTCGGGCTGGAGCTGATGTAGACGTTGCCGCTGGGGCCGTCGACTGCGATGTCTGCGATCGAGCCGATCCCCAGGCCCGCTCCGAAGCTCGGGTCGAGCGTTTTCGATTCGTGCCCAGGCGCAGCCGAGTCGAGTTCGATCAGGGCGCCCTGGGCGGCGACGAAGACGTGGTCGTCGGCCGGGTCGACCGCCACGCCTTCCAAGGTCCCGGAGCCTTTCGGAAAGCTGTCGCGCGTGGCGATCGGCGGCTCGTGCCGGCTGTAGGTGGTGGCGGGAGTGGGCGGGTAGGAGCTCGGCGTGTAGTAGGTCACTTTTTGCTGATCGACGTCGCTGCCCGTGTCCACGACGTAGACCCTTCCCGCCGAGTCGACGGCGAGGTCTTTTGCGTGTTCGGAGTCTGCGAAGCCGGTCAGCTCGTTGCCCTCCGGCCCGTAGACGTGGACTTCCGCCCCGTCGGAGACGTACACGTCTCCTGCCGAGTCGACCGCCACCGCTCGGGCCCCCGGCAGCACGTGGGAGAGCGGTTCGTCGAGCAGGGCCCTGCTCGACTCGGCCAGCGGCCCGAAGGCCAGCAGCCTGGCGTTGGCGCCCGCGCCGGCGCCGACGTAGAGGCGGCCGGGGCCGTATCCCGGGAAGAGGGTGTCGAGGACGGCGGTGCCCGCGCCGCTCAAGCCGGAGTCATCGACGGCGATCTCGGCGACGTTGCGGGCGGCGAGCGCTTCGACGAAGCGGATCCGGAAGGTTTCGTCGGCTTCGACTTCGACGTTCCCCGAACCGATCGAGCCGAGCGCCGTCAGCGCGGCGGCGATCTGCGCCGCGGTCGCGTTGGACGGCAGGGCAGCGGTCTGCTCGCCGCCGAAGCCGAGCGTGAAGGTTCCCCCGCTGATGCTGGAGAGCGTCAATTTCTGCACCTCGCTGCGCTGCGGCAGCACCGCGATGCCGCTCGGCGCGGCGTCGGCAAAGGACGCCGAGGCGATCTGGTCCAGGAAGCGCCCGCTCGCCTCGATCTCGTCGACGACCGAGTGCAGCGAGTCGTAGACGAAGAGATGGCCGTTGGCGGCGTCCGCGGCGAGCGCCGTGCCGGCGGCGCCGAAGCCGAAGCTGCCGGCGGGGGTGGCGGAGCCGTCGTCGACGCGTCGCAGGGAGAGCGCCCTTATGTCGCTCCCCGCGAAGGTCTTGATCTCGTCGGTGGAGGCATCGGCAACGAAGACGTAGCGGCTCGAGTCGCCCCGGTAGGTATAGGCGGCCACGCCGGTGGCTTCACCCAGATCCCCGAGGCCCACCTGTCCGCTCCAGCCCTGTGTGGCGCCCGCTTCGTTGATAAGTCTTGCTTCGGGGCTGAAACCCGAGCCGTTCAGGGTCAGGCCGGAAGGGTCGGCGACGAGGCTGGGCACGTCGGTATGGGCGAGGGCCCCAGCGAAGGCAATGACGTACCTGTTTCCGCTAACTGTCACCAAGACATTACCCGGGCCGATGCCGTCGAGCCCCTCCAGCGCGGCTTCGACATCTACGGCCGGCGCTTCATATGCGATCGGTTCGCTGATATCGCTGAGCGCCGACACGGTGACGCCGTCGGCGACGATCGGGGTCCCCTGATCGTCGGCGACGATCAGGGGGACGTTGGCGTTGGCGAGGGCCCCCGTGAATTCGACCCACTTGCTGAGGTCGGGGAAGCCGCTGACCGAGACGTCGCCATCGCCGATCCCCGGGAGCGACTCGAGCGCTTCTTCGACCGCGAGCGCCGACGCATGAGCGGCGAGGGGACCGGTCGTCTCGCCTTCGAAGGTCAGGGTGTAGGTGCCCGAGGTGAACTGGGTGTCGAAGCTCTGAACCTCGTTGCGACCGCCTCCCCCCTCGCCAGGCAATGCCAAGCGAAAGGTCCCGCCACTGGCGTTGCCCACCCGAAGAACCTGCACCTCGTCGATCCCGAGCGTGCCTTCGGCGTCATAGCTCACCACTCGATCCCCCCGTGCCACGTACAGCCTGTCGTCGAAGGGGTCGACGGCGATGCCCTTGGCGTTGCCGCTCGCGTCGATGACGGTGGGCGACCCGTAGCTGGGCGTGCCGGTGAGGGGATAGGCGTTCGGCTCATAGCGAACGACCTGGCCGTTTGCCTTCTGGGAGACGTAGAGGTTGCCTTTGGAATCGACCGCGAGGCCGCAGGGTTCTTGGGCGTTGGAGATCTCGGCGATCTGTTCGCCGGGTTGGTGATGTTCGGGGTCGAAGACGTAGACCTTCGACTCGCCGGCACTGGCGGCGTAGACGTCACCTTCGGAGTCGACCGCCGCGCCGCAGGCGTGGTTGAGACCTTCGATGTCCAGCGCCGGCAGCGCGGTGTGGCTGGGGGCGGCTTGCGCCATCCCCAGCCCTAGCGTCACCCAGAGCAGAGCCGCCAATACCGCGACTGCGGCCCAGCCAGGGACCCGAGCGACTTCAACGGTCGCTCGGGTCCCCCGGGTGTCTGACCTCTCGAGCATCGCGGATGCCGGGATCGCCCCTAGGGCGCCGTTACGGCCCAGGTGCCGGTGCCGACGCCGCCTGCGCTCATTTCGACGTAAAGAAGGGCGCCGCTCGTATCGACTCCGAACCCTTCGAGATCCGTCCTGAGCACGGAAACTGGAAGTTCGAATCCGCCGTCGGAATGGCCAATGTAAATGCACAAGAACCCCGGGTTGGCTTTCGGTTTCGTGCGGCTTCCTCCCGTGCAACCCGTCGGTGCGGGCTCTTCTTTTTCCACGACCTTTATCGTTCCGGCTATCTGGCTTAGCCCTGCTGCGTCAGCTGCGCTGAGTGGAATCGTGAAGTTGATGGGTGCGACGGCGCTTGCCGCCCCGGGTAGGGGATTGGATAGGACCCAGGCGCCCGTCTCGGTCTTTCCGGATGGCAGCGTTTCGGTGAAGCCACTGAAGCCAGTCGCTCCGGTTGCTCCGGTCGGGCCCGTGGCGCCGGTCGAGCCGCTGGCGCCGGTTGCACCCGTTTTGCCGGTCGGCCCGGTCGCGCCGTTCGTTCCGTTGGTCCCGTCTTTGCCGTTGGCGCCCGCTGCGCCGGTGTCACCCTTGGCGCCGGCCGCGCCCGCGGGGCCCTGCGGCCCGGCGGGGCCTGGTGGGCCCGGTTTGCCTCGCGGTCCTCGGGGACCCGGTTTGCCTTTGGCCGAGGCGGTGGCCTTGCCGCCGCCGGAGTTATTGGCGGCGTAGGCGCCGCCGAGCATCGCGAAGACGAGGGCGATCACCGAGATCACTCCCGGAATGCCGAAGCGGTTGCGTAGTGGCGAGAGCATCTAGATCTCTTCTCCTTGTCCCTTGAGCCCCTCTGCCTGGCCGCTTCCCTTGCGGCCCCTGTGGCGGACTCGGTTATGTGGTCCCTGTGTGATGAGGAACACGGACATCCGTGTTTTCAACCACGCCGCAATTAAGACACACGGGTGTCTGGATGTCAAATCGGCGGGGTTAGCCGCCGTTGTTGAGGCGGGCCTTTTGCTTTTGGTTTACGCGGTGGGCGGACGTAGGTGCCGCGACCGCACTGGATGACGAAGTCGCGGACGCCGTCGCGGGCGTCGACGATGTCGTCGCCGCCGTTGCCGTAGATGGGCCGCGGGCCGACCAAGGTGCGCAGCTACATCGTCGAGGACGTCGTCGTCTGCCTGCTGGAAGACACGATGACCAAGGCCGAGCGCGAGCTGGTCGGCCGTCGCATCATCGCCTGCATGAGCGGCAACGACATCGCCGCCGACACCGCCGCGCAGCTGTTCGTGCTGGGCGGCCCGGGAGGACGCGAACCGCGCCGGGCCTGAGCCCTCGTCAGCCCGGCAACCCGTGCCGCTTGGCGGCCAACAGGGTGGCGACATCCTCGAGGTCGCGATCGCGACCCGACTCCCGCTTGAGGCGGATCAGGTCGTCGAAGCCGACGGTGCGGATGCGGATGCCCTCGACGATCGCCTCGACGGCGCGCGGGCGCATCTCCTCGTATGGCCGGCCGCCGGGGATCTCCCCCGGATCGAAGAGATCGAGGCCTCCCGCGGCGGTCCGCAGGGTGAAGTTGCCGCCGTTCAGAAGGTCCTCGGGGTCGCGTGGATCGACATCGAGAAGATCTGCGTCGACTCCGAAGAGCCTGGCCTCGAGGTCGACGAGCGCCGCGGCAAGGTGCTGCATGTTCTCCGCGCTCCACTCGACCAAGATGTCCACGTCGCGGGTATTGCGAACATGGCCGTGGGCGTTGACCGCGACGCCGCCGATCGTCAGGTACTCGACCTCATGGCGCTCGAGAGCTTCGAAGATCCGCACCGGGTCCAGCGGTCCGCGGTCGAGCTCTGACGGCAGGTCCTCGAGCATCCTCAGCCGTCGCGATCGAACAGCGGCCGCAGGGGGGCGCGGGCGAGCCGGTCGCCGAAGCGCATCCATTCGAAGAGGCTCTCCAGGCGCTGGGAGGGGGTGAGCTGCGCCTCGGCGGCGAGGTGGACGGGGTCGGCGCGGCTGCCGGCGAGGTCGCGCAGCTCGACGCTGGGCTCGAAGCCGAGTGCCCTGAGGAGGATGGCGAAGCGCTCGAAGGAGGGTGACTCGTGGTCGTTCTCGATGCGGCTGATCGAGGGTGCGGCGATCCCGGTGCGGATCGCGAGCCGGCGCTGGGAGACGCCCGCACGACGGCGCGCGTCCCGCAGGATCCGCCCCAGCGCGAGGGGAGCGAAATCGACGGCCGCATCCGACTTATCCATAACGGATACGTTAACACTTGCCGGGAAAGACTGAGCTACGTAGCCGTGGAGCACCCGCCGCGGCGACCACCGCGCCGGGGCGGCCGAATATTCACCGGCGCCGGCTTGCCTGGCCCCCTTTTCCGCACTTGGCCCTGAGCGGTGGCTTGAGATCGGCCGTCTTGCCGTTCTGCGCGTCGAAGCGGGCGGTCGCCCGGTGCTCGCCTTTGCAGATGTTCGTCGAGTTGACCAGCAGGCCCTTCTCTGCGCCCTGCATCGTCAGGACGAACTTGGAGACCGGGGCGTCGGGCACCGCTTCGAAGGTGCTGCGGATCGCGCCTTTGACCGAGTCGATGCGGCCGCTGACGTCGATGTGGATCTGGCCGTCCAGGGAGGCGACGAGGTCGGGCAGCTTGTGCGAGGAGCTGCGCAGGTAGACCAGCCCCTGCAGGGGCTGGTCGAGCAGCGGCGAGAACGCCCGCGCGTAGCCGTAGATCGATCCTTCCGGGCATTGGTGCGCGGCGAACTGCACGCGCGTGCAGACCGTCCGTATGTTGCCCTGGTCGAGGAACTCCGAGCGTGGCAGGGCGACCGAGGCGCGGGCGATGTTGGCGCCGCCCTCGGGCATCTGCAGAACCGCGCGGAAGCGCGGGTTGGCGCCACGGTGGGTTGGCCCGAAGAGGCGCAGGGACAGCTTCGGCTTGAACCCCAGATCCCCGCAGCCGCTGACCTTGAAGGGGTCGGAGACGTCTGCGCTTGCTCCGCCCGCGCCACTCAGGGTGCCGTTTATCGACATCAGCGCGCAGCTGGTGGGATTGAGCATGAATTCGGGCCTGTCGACGTTGACCCGCACGTCGGTCAGGTCCAGTGGGATGCCCTGCAGAATCGTCGGCAGAGGATCGGAGACGGCGCGAATCTGCGCCGTCCTCTGGTCGACGTAGAGGGCACTTCGCACCAGCACATTGCCGAGGTCGAACGGACCGGCCAGAGCGGGGGTGACTATCGCCAGTCCCAGCGGAGCGCCCTTATATGGACCGGTGAGGTAGGCCTTGCCGGTCGAGACGTAGAAGGGGCTGCCAGAGCCCGATCCCGCGATGACGCTGCCCACTTGACTTGCCGCGGGACAGGCCGGGGAAACGAGCTGCGCGGCGCCGGTGCCGGGTGCGGTCGGAATCGCGTTCAACGCTGCGTCCGGGCAGTACGGAATGCCGGCGAGCTTCCCGGTGAGACCCGGCGGAGGGCTGACCGAGACCCCGGTCAACTGCGGCGAACCCGATTTGCGGGTCATTCGCAGCGTGAATGGGCTGAATTCGCCGGCCAGGGGACTGGTGGTTCCAGCCTCGAAGCCGGGGTTGAATTTGCCCGCATCGCAATTTTCGTCGATCGTAAAGCTGCTCACGCCCGTCGTCGGCGGGTTGCCCGACCAGGGGGTGAGCTCGTAGCTGGTGTCGTAGGTGCCGCATTGCGACGGAGTGGTGAGCACTCCCCGCGGACCACCCTTGAAGTGCAGATCCAGGTCGCTGAACGGCTGCTGGGGGTTATTGTCGAAGACGGCGGTGATCCGGCCGGTGTTCGAGAGCTCGAACTTGCCGGCCTGCTTGATCAGCACACCCTTGCCCTTCGCGACCAAATAGCCCGCGAGGAGGGAATCGAACGGGTTGTCGTCCTGCTTGGCGACGTAGAGAGACCCCTGCAGCGGATCGTCGAGGACGGGCGTCGTGATCGTTCCCGAGCCGACCTTGGACGCATCGGGGCAGGTCGCTTCGTTCGCGTTGAACCGAATCGGGCTCTCCGAGGTGAGGCCGACCTCAGCCTCCGAGCAGGAGCCGAGACCATCGGCCGATGAGGCGTTGAGGCCGACGCCCTCGGGGAGGGTGACAACGGCCTTCTTCAGGTGGGCCGAAGCCAGCCCTTTCGGATCCAGGAAGCCGTCCTGGGGGACGTGCAGGTGGAAATCGACGCCACTCGGCGAGGCGGCGCTCCTGGTCGTTGGCTTCAGTGCGAGGATCGGGGTGAAGGGAACCGCTTCGCAACCCGTGACTTCTCCGGGCGCCGGCATTTCGAGTGGCGCCTGTTTCCTCACCACCCGTTCGGGTTCCGCATAGCTCGCTGCCGCTATTTCGGATTCCTTGGGACCGCAGCTCGTCGAATTGCTGAGGAACGCGGTCGGGGCAAGGCCGCTCGACACCGGAGGCCCGCAGGGACCGCCGCAGGCAAGCGCTTCGAACGGAGTGAATCGTTGGGAGTCATGGCTGGGATCGGTCGGCACTCCCCAGACCGTCGTATCGGTCGCCGTCAACGGCGCCGTGGCCGGAACCGCGACGACGGTCGCGGTTACAGCGTCGTCGCGCTGCGGATCGACCTTGATGTCGATGTACAGCGGGAAGGTGTAGGCGAAGAAGCCGAGGCGCGCGACCACGTCGCCACCTGGCGACTCGAGGTTGAAGAGCGGCTCGTTGAGCACACCGGGCGGGAAGAATTCCCAAAGGCCCGGGCTGACCATGCCGACCTGGGAATCGGTCGGACACTCCGGCCAATCCGGGTCGCTGATCACTTCGGTGTCCATCAAGTTGGCGAACACCGCCAGCGAGCAGGTCGGGAAGGCTGCGGGGTTGCCGGTGAAGCCAGCCGGAAGCTCGACCGCGATGTCCCGAGACGATGCCCAGGGCTGCGGCTGGCCCGCAAAATCGAGTTTCGCCGGATCCCCGGCCAGCGCGATGTGGGTGAAGAGATCGGCGTGGGCCCCGGCCTGAGGGTCCGGTATCGATGCGGAGAACGATCCAATGCCGTAGTCGGACGGAGCCGCCTGGGCGCTCGCGGTCCACGCCAGACAGCACAGCATGGCCGCTGCGACAACTCCGAGCACGCGGGCGATCATCGGCTCGCCTTCCGGTTGGAGCCGGCTCGGCCGTGCCTGGCGTGTTTGCGTTTGACGCACCGCGTCTTGCCGCCCCGACGGACCTTGCGCCTCGCCTTCCGGCACGCTCGGGGCCGATTCTGCTTGACGTTTCCTTTGCCCCTCGGTTCGGAGCTGGCCGGGAATGGGGGAACCGGAGCGCTCACGGCCGGGCCCTGGCAGGTGTCGTCCTGGCAGGCTTCTTCCTGCGCGTCCTGCGGCGGAAAGCCCCCTCCTATCCGAGCGTCATAAAGCGCGCCGACACTGTTTTCGTCCTGCGGCAGCAGGTGGTCATAGGTGAGGAAGAGCACGTCGCTGCCGTCGGGAGTCGCGGCATAGAGATAGCTGTTCTGGCTGCTCGTGCCCGAGGAGATCAGCGCGAGCTCGCCGTCCTTCCAGCGGTAGATGTCCCGCGTGTCGCTGACGTCGCCGGGCAGAAGCCGGTCGGTCGTCTCGAAAAACACCGCTTCGCCGTCTTCGGTCACGTTGTCGACCGGATTGATCGCGGTCAGGGGCCTGACGGTGTCCCCCGAGACCCTGTAGAAGCTCTGCAGAAAGGCATCGCCAGTGGCCGGCCCGGTGCCGGAGCAGGAGACACAGGCAAGTTCGTCCGTCGCCGCGTCGTAGCGATAGATCTCAACATGGCCGGCGTTTTCGTAGGCGGTGAGTTTCGCCTTGGACTCGAAGACGATCACCGAGCCGTCGGGGGTGGTGCGAGAAACGTCGTACGCGGCACCAACGTTCCAGTTCTTCAGGGGCCAAGTTGCCTCGCTGGTCCAATTCACCAGGTTCTGTTCTCCCTGGGCTTCAGGTTCAGGATGCAGATCGGCCACGTCGCTCGGATCGACGGTGGCGATGAAGGTCGTCGTGCCCCCGCCACGCTCCCAGACATAGAGGTTGTCCTGGCCCGCCGTGCCTTCACCGCCGATCTGCGTTTTCGAGATGAAGTAGACGTGGGAGCCGTCAGCCGAGATGTTGACGACTTGGGCATCGCCGACCGCGGTCACTGGGGCCGTCGCTTCGGTCGCCGTATCGAAGGAGAAAACGTTCCCGCCCTGGACGTAGAACACTTGGGCCCCGCTCTCGGAGACGCCGGCGAACGCGTCGGCGGTTTCAGTCACCAGCTCGGTGCTCGTGTTGTCGAGTCGCACGTAGTATTTGCCGTTACCTTTGAAGGCAATGGCGGTACCGTCAGTGGATGCCCCCAGGTAGCTCCCCGCAACAGGCACCTCACCGGGCAGGAGGGAGACAGTGTGCGTGACTCCTCCGGGGCCCGGAGTGCGGTCGTAGACCCCGATTTCTCCCGCTTCGGGGGCATTGGGCTCGAGCTTTACCTCCGCTTCGAAGATGACGTGAGTCGCGTTGGCGGTTATCAGCTTGCCGGAGACTTCCGTGTCCACGCCAAGACTTCCCTTGCCGAGCATTTCGTAGCTCCCGTCGGGCAGGCGAAGGAGGTCCCCGCCCGAGAACAGACCGAACTCCGAGACCAGAGATCCTTCGTTGGAGACAAATGAACCGCGATCCAGCCGAAATGGCAGGTAATGCTGATCCGGTGAACTGGGTCCAAGGTGGTTCTTTTCGCTCTCGGCGCCCGTCATGCCAGCCAGCTCGGTCGTCCATCCATTTGAATTCCTGACCGACCTATAGCGATCCTCGTAGCCGCTGCCGAGCAAGCCCGGCAGTGCGCCGTTGACGGTGTTGAAGATGACGCTGCCTCCACCCGCCGTAATCAGGGGGCTCTCGAAGGCGTGGGGGATGTCAAAGAGTGGTCCCGCGGTTGGCCGATGGGCGCCGGCGTTGGCCGGGGACACCAGCTCATAGGCACGACAGTCAGGCAGGGCAGCCGAGGCTCCGGTGCGGAATCCAGAATTGGGACAGGCATCGGCATAGGCAGACGTAGCGCCACCCATCCCCGCAAGAAAAGCCATAAGACAGAGGAGGCACAGGCTGACCAAGCCGATCGGGCCGAACTCGGTGGCATCCGTCGATCCCGCAGGCGATGCTTTCGCATGACGTCTCACACTGCTGAACGGCTGTACCGGCGATGTCATTCGTTCTCCCTCCCTACGCGGTCGGTCGCGTCCCTCCCCCACACCGAGCCGTCGCGCAGCGACGGAGCCCCCGGCTGGGGAGCGCTCAATCCTCCTGGCCCGCCTGCCGCAAGCCGATCGAGAAACGCAAATCAGACGGTTATGTTTCTCGATTGCGACAAGGCTAGACGACGACGTTTACAGTGTCAAGCATGTTTGCCAGCGTCGGAGACGCGCCGCCCGAGGGCGGCGAGCTGCGCCAGGCGATCAGCGACCTGGCGGTGCGGGTATTCGCCGACCATCTCGAGCGCGGCCCGACCAAGGTGCGGACCCTGCTCGACCGGAACCTCGTCCTCTGCCTGCTGGAGGAAACGTTGACCACGGCCGAGCGCAAGCTGCTCGACTCCGGCCGCGAACGCCCGGCGCTGTCGATGCGCGCGGCGCTGCGGGAGACGATGAGCAGCGCCCTGGTCGAGGGGGTCGAAGAGCTGATCGGGCACCGCGTCACGGCCCTCGTCAGTGGCAGCAACCTGACGCCCGACGTGACCTCAGTCAACCAGTCGCTGAAAGCTTAGCTGACCGACCAGCCAGCCTGGGAGCGTGTGGCGCTGCACATACCCAGGCCAAGTAGCGTTGCCCCCATGACGCGGCCGATCAATGCCGATGTGCCACCAGCGAAGCGAGCAGAGGTGCCTAATGCGAAGCGGCGGCGCCGTCGCAAGCCCGTTCCCGCAGCGCTGAAGGCGATCGCCGGGCTGTTCGTGCTCGCGGTGTTCTTCATCGTCGCCGCGATCCTCGGCGGTGGAGGCGGGGACGGCGAAGGCCCGGAAACGCCGGCGCCGGTCAGCGAAGCAGCGCGCACCCCTGCCGAGGCACCCGCCACCCGAACGCCGGACGAGCTCGGCTATCCGGCCTTCGCAACCGCGAACACGACGCGTGTCGGGGGCCCCGACCCGGCTTCGAACGCAGCCGGGGTCGCCCTCGCCACCTACCCCTCGATCGAGCCATCCCAGCAACCGCAGGCCGTCACCCTGGTCGACGCCTCGGACTGGCGTGGTGCAATCGCCGCCTCGGTGCTGATGGCGGCCCCGGTCGGAGCCCCCGTCCTCGTCTCCGAAGCGGACAGCGTGCCCGAGCCGAGTGAGCAGGCGCTCGATGCGCTCGATCCGCAGGGTGACAAGGCCACCGAGGGCACCCAGGCGTTCACGATCGGCGCGGCCTCGGTCCCCTCGGGCCTGCAGGCGAAGCGCGTCGGCGGCGGAGGCGGCACGGTCGCCGCCGCCGCGATCGCGACGCTGCGCGACGAACTGCTCGGCGGACCGCCAAAGCACATCGTCGTCGCGCCGTCCGCACAGCCCGCCTTCGCGATGCCGGCCGCGGCCTGGGCCGCGCGTTCGGGCGATCCGGTCCTCTTCGCCGACGAAGACAAGCTGCCGGCGCCAACCGCGGCGGCACTGAAACGCCACCCCAAAACCCCGGTCTACGTGCTCGGGCCATCCGCGGCGATCTCCTCCGACGTGCTCCGCCAGATCGGCAAGATCGCCGACCGGGTTCGTCGCGTCTCCGGCGAGGATCCGGTCTCGAATGCGATCGCGCTGGCCCGTTACGCCGACGGCAACTTCGGCTGGAACGTCAACGACCCCGGCCACGGCTTCGTCGTCGCCCGCGCCGACGAACCGCTCGATGCCGCAGCCGCGGCTGCGCTCTCGGCCTCGGGCACCTGGGGCCCGCTGCTGCTCACCGACAGCGCCGATACGCTTCCGGCGGCGCTGCGCGGGTACCTGCTCGACGTCAAGCCGGGCTACACGACGGATCCGACGCGCGCCTTCTACAACCACGTGTGGGTGATCGGAGACCAGGAGGCCATCGACGTGAACGAGCAGGCCGAAATCGACGAGCTGGCCGAGCTGGCCAAGATCGGCGGCGGAGAATGAGCGAGGCGGAGAGCCCCGAGCTTCTGGACAGCAGGCACGAGGTCACGGCCGAGGACATTCGCGCCCTCGCCGGCGCCTCAACCCCCCACTTCGCGCTGCAGGTCCGCAACCGCATCCGACGCCTGATCGAGCCACTGCCGGCCGGCCACCCAGCCCGGGCCGAAGGAGAGCGGAAGATCGCCGAGCTGGAGGAGCTCGCCGAGCACAGCGGGGATCCCCGCGGAACGATGGGCATCGGCCAGCGGTGAAGCAGCTCGCGCCGGGGCTCTGGCGGCTCAAGGAGTTCCCGGCGCCGACTATCAACATCTACCTGGCCGAGGACGTGCTGATCGACGCCGGCCGCACCTGGGATCGTCGCCGCGTCTTTGCCGAGATCGAGGGCCGGGAGATCTCGATGCTGGCGCTGACCCACGTCCACCCCGACCACCAGGGCGTCGCCAAGGACGTCTGCGACCGGGTGGCGATCTGCGGCGATGTGATTCGCAACATGAGCTACGCGACCGGCCTGCCCGAGATCAAGGAGCCACCGGAGATCTTCACCGCAGACCCGGCTGAGAACCGCCGCTCGATTCGCAAGCTCGCCAACCTGAAACCGGCCACGATCCTGCCCGGCCACGGGCCCGCCGTGACCGACATCGGCGCCTTCGAGCGCTTCGTCGGCGGCCTTCCCGCCTAGATGGAATCAGCCATCCAGGGCAGCTTTCGCCGCTTTGGCGTGTTGGCGGATTTCAGGTACCCCATGGGGATTCGGCTTGAGGTTATCCCGGTCGTCGTAGGGTAAGCATCAACTAGGCCCAACCGAGGAGGAGCCAAATGATGAGGTTGAGGAGCAGCCGGCCGTCACCCGCCATGGTCGTCGCGACGATCGCGCTGATCGTGGCGTTGGGGGGGACCGCCATTGCCGCCCAGAACATCAACGGCGGCGCGATCAAGAAGCAGACGATCGGGGGCGGCAAGTTGAAGCACAAGACGCTGACCGGCTTCCAGATCAACACCAACAAGCTCGGCGTGGTGCCGGCCGCCAAGCGCGCCTCCCACACCTACTGGGCCGTGGTCAACAACCCGGCGGGCGTCGGCAACGCCGCGCTCGCTCGCGCCAGCGACGAAGGCATCACGGCGGCCGAGGGCGGCGGCGCCGTCACCGTGACCTTCCCGGTCAACATCAGCGGTTGCGCCGATATCGCCGGCCGCAACAACGCGGGCACGACCCCGCCGGGGGCGGGTTTCGCCCAGACCAACACCTCTCCCGCCAACGCCAACGCGATCGAGGTGCGCACGCGGGACGAGAAAGGCGCCCCCGAGGACGCCGACTTCCATCTGGTCGTCGTCTGCCCATGAGGACGGGCAGCCCGGCCCGGCCCCCAATCAGCCACGGGGGCCGGGCCGGTAGGCTTGCGCCGATGAGCGACGCCCCGCACGGGTTCGAGGAGGGCGACAAGGTCTTTCCCCGCGACGAGTAGCGCCGCTACTCGTCTTCGACCAGCAACTCCATCATCAGGCTGTCGTGCCAACCGCCGCCATCGGCATCGCGCTCCGACTTGCGCATGACGCCGACCGGCTTGAAGCCGGCCTTTTCGTAGGCCCGTACGGCGCTCACGTTCTCGGTCGCGGGATCGATCGTGATCCGGTGGTGCCCGCGCTCCTCGATCAGCAGGCGTACGACTCGTCGCACCGCTTCCTGCCCCAGACCGCGGCCATGCAGGCCGGGGTCGAGAAAGAGGTCGACCGCCGCGTGGCGGTATTTGGGCTCGAGCTCCTCGGAGAACTGCACCATCCCGGCAACCGCGCCGTCGACTTCGATCGTCAGTCGGGTCGCCTCCGGCTCGTCGGTCAGCGGGAAGCCCTGCTCGGGCAGGTCCCACCAGCGTGCCACCTCCGGAGTTTCGTGGATGCGCCGCAACTCGGGTACATCTCCTGGCTCGAGCGGCCGCAGGATCATCGTCGCAAGGCTAGTCAGGGGGGAGCCTGGCGGTCCTCATGTCGACGCGGGCGCCGCGGAAGGGCACGCCCTCGGCGATCAGCAGCTGTCGCTGCCGCGCACCCTTGGCAAGCGACCCGTCGGCGCGGACCACGCGCCACCAGGGCAGGTCGGGCTCGTCGCACTCGAACAGCACCGCGCCGGCAAAGCGCGGAGAACCCGGCGACACGTCTCCGTAGGTCCGCACGAATCCCTCGGGGATCTCGCGGACGCGGCTGAGCACCTCCAGCTCGCGAGGCTCCCGCGTCACACCGCCGGGCCGAAGGCGTCGATCAGGCGGTTCTGGTACTCGCTCAGCTCCTCGGGGGAGATGAAGTAGGTCGGCGGGGTGAGGAAGAGGCCGTCGGCGCGCTCTGCCGTCGCCTCGACCCGGGCGCGGACCTTGTCGAGCGGTCCGGCGGCGCAGTAGGTCTCGACCATCTCGTCGCTGATCGCCGCCGGGACAGCCGGCAGGTCGCCGCGGCGGAAGGCCTCGCCGGCGGCGACGGCGTGGTCGGCGAAGCCGTGCAGCTCCCAAAGCGGCATGTAGGTCTTGACCGTGGCGTAGAAGGAGATCGTGCGGCGCGCCATCTCGATCGCCTGCGTCTCGTCGTCGTCGATCGCGCAGCAGACGGTCGGCAGGTAGTCGAAGTCCTTGCGCTCGCGACCGGAGCGGCGCAGCCCCTCCTCGAAGGAGGGGACGACGACCTCGTCGATCCAGCGCAGGCTCTGGATCGGATGGCCGATCAGGCCGTCGGCGACGTCGCCCGCCATCCGGCACATTCCCCCCTGCACACCCGCGGTGTAGATCGGCACCGACTCGCGCACCGCCGGATGAGGCCGGATCCAGCCCTTGATATCGATGTCGTAGTACTCCCCCTCGTAGCGAATCGGCTCGCCCTGGCCGGCCTGATGCATGATCAACCGCGTCGCCTCGATCGCCTCCCTCAGGTGCGGGGCGGGGCGGCCGTACTCGGCGTTGTGCCAGGTTTCGTTGAGGCGCTTGACGCCGGAGCCGAGGCCGAGCCGGAAGCGGCCGCCCGACATCTCGTCGATGTCCAGCGCGCTGACCGCGACGATGAACGGGCTGCGGGTGAAGGCCCAGGCGATCCCGGTGGCGACGCCGATCTTCTCGGTCCGCCCCGCCAGGTAGGCGGCCTGGGTGACAGAGGAGCGGAACAGCTCCGGCGCCCAGACGCACTCCACGCCGGCCGCTTCGGCCCGCTTCGCCTCCGCCTCGAGGTCGGCGACGGTGGTGCCGATCGCGGCGACCGAGATGCGGTCCAGGGCGCTCAAGCCGGGGCCGGGGCTGGCGCCTCGGCGAGGACCAGGTCGGCAACCCGCGCGCGATGCCAGCGGGCGTCGCCGAAGGTGGACGCGTTCGCTCTGCCGCGCTTGAGGAAGAAGTGGAGGTCGTGCTCCCAGGTGAAGCCGATCCCCCCGTGCACCTGGATCGAGGCATCGGGAACGCGCCAACCGGCGTCGGAGGCGTAGGCCTTTGCCATCGAAGCGGCCAGCGGCAGCGAGTCCGGCTCGGCATCGGCGGCCCAGGCGGCGCCGTAGACGGCGGAGCGGGAGTTCTCGGTCTCCAGCAGCATCTGGGCGCAGCGGTGGGAGACCGCCTGGTAGGCGCCGATCGGGCGCCCGAACTGCTGGCGATCCTTGGCGTACTCGACCGCCATCTCCATCGCCCGCTGCGCGATCCCGGTCGACTCGGCGGCGATCGCGACGCAGGCGCGCCACAGCACTGGCAAGTAATCCGCCTGTGCCCCATCCAGGGACGCGTCCGCCCCGACGCGGACGCTGTCGAATCGGACCGAGTAGAGGCGGCGGGTGAGGTCGATCGACTTTTCCGCGCTGACGGTGACACCCTCGGCGCCGCGCTCGACCAAGTGGCGGCGACCGTCGGCGGTGGCGACGAGGAAGAAGTCGGCGGTGGCAGCGTCGATGACGAGGACCTTCTCGCCGTCGAGAACGACCCCGGCGCCGTCCGCCTTGGCCTCCATCTCGAAGCCACCGATCGAAGCGGGGGTGCCGGCGTCGAAGAGGGCGACAGTGCCGCGTGCCTCACCGACCGCCAGCGGACGCAGCCAGCGCTCCCGCTGCTCGTCGCTGCCGTTCGCCGCCAGCGCGAGGCCGGCGACCGTGGTCGAGAGCAGCGGCGAGGGCGCCAGCGCGTAGCCCATCTCCTCGAAGAGGACGGCCAGCTCGACGATGCCGAGCCCCTGTCCCCCCCACTCCTCCGGCAGCGCCAGGCCGGGCCAGCCCAGCTCGGCCATCTCCTCCCAGTCGGACTGCTCGAATCCGTGCTCGCTCTCGGCCAGCTCGCGGATCCGCTCCGATTTGTAGCGGGCGGCGAGGAACGCGCGCGCGGTCGATTTGATCGCCTGCTGCTCGTCGGTGAGATCGAAGTACATAGGCGACAGCCCCCTAGCGGAGCCTCGGCAGGCCGAGCACCCGCTCGGCGATGATGTTCTTGAGGATGTCGGTGGTGCCGCCCTCGATCGAGTTGGCGCGCGAGCGCAGGAAGGCGTACTGCCAGGCGCCGTTGGCGACTGCATGCTCGGCGCCGCGGTCGAGCGGCGCGTAAGGGCCCTCGATGTCGAGCGCCAGCTCGGCGATGCGCTGGTTGATGTCGGCCCACTGCCACTTGCCCAGCGAGCCCTCGGGGCCCGGGATGCCGGACTGCATCGTCTTGGTCAGGCCGCGGTAGGCGTTCAGCCGCATCGTCTCGGCCTCGATCTGCAGCTGGGCGATCCGGTCGCGCAGGACCGGGTCCTCGGCGGCCCTGCCGCCGTTGACGCGCGTCTCTTGCGCCAGCTCGCCCAAACGCTTGAGGCTGTTGGAGATCTGGGCGATCGCGCCGAAGGCGAGCCCTGCGCGCTCGTTCATCAGCGTCGTGATCGCCACCGTCCAGCCGTTGCCGACGCCGCCGACCACGTTCGCGTCGGGGATTCGCGCCTCCTCCATGAAGACCTCGTTGAACTCGCCCTCGCCGGTGATCTGAACCAGCGGCTTGGCTTCCACGCCAGGCTGCTCCATGTCCATCAGGAAGTAGGTGAGCCCCTTGTGCTTGGGAGCGTCGGGGTCGGTGCGGGCGACGAGCATGCACCACTTGGCGTACTGGGCGAACGTCGTCCAGACCTTCTGCCCGGTGACGACCCATTCGTCGCCGTCCCTGACCGCCCTGGTCTTGAGCGAGGCGAGGTCGGAGCCCGACTCCGGCTCGGAGAAGCCCTGACACCAGATCTCCTCCGCGGTCAGGATCGGCTCCAGGTAGCGCTGCTTCTGCTCGTCGGTGCCGTGGGCGATCACCACCGGTCCGCCCATCGCCAGGCCGAGCACGTTTGCCGGGCTCGGCGCTTCCTGGCGCGCCGCCTCGCCGACGAAGATCGCCTGCTCGATCAGGGTCGCGCCACGGCCGCCGTACTCCTTCGGCCAGGAGATCCCGGCCCATCCGGCCTCGTGCAGCTTGCCCTGCCACTCGCGGCGGAAGGCCATCACCTCCTCGAGCCCGGCCTCGGGCTCCGGCCCCGGGTGGTTCTCTTCCAGCCACGTCCGGACCTCGTCGCGGAACTCACGCTCGGACGGTGAGAGGCTGAGGTCCATCGGTCCCGGAGACTACTGGCTAGCCGGCCAGCCGCCTAGATGCGCTCGATCAGAGTTCCCGTGCCAAGGCCGCCGCCGCAGCACATCGTCACCAGGCCCATCTCCTTGTCGGAGCGCTCCATCTCGTGCAGCAGGGTGGTGATCAGGCGGGCGCCGGTCGAGCCGAGCGGGTGGCCGAGGGCGATCGCGCCGCCGTTGACGTTGACCCGATCCATGTCGGGGTCGAGCTCGCGGCGCCAGGCGGCGACGACCGAGGCGAAGGCCTCGTTGATCTCGACCAGGTCGATGTCGTCCATCGCCATCCCGTTTCGCTCCAGCAGCTTTTCGGTGGCGGGGATGGGGCCGGTCAGCATGATCACGGGGTCGACGCCGACCGTGGTCTGGTCGTAGATCCTCGCCCGCGGCTTCAGCCCCAGGGCGTCGGCCTTCTCGCGCGCCATCAGCAGCACGCCGGCGGCACCGTCGGAGACCTGGGAGGAATTGCCGGCGGTGATCTTGCCGTCCTCCTTGAAGGCCGGCTTCAGCTTGGCCAGGCCCTCAAGCGTCGTCTCGCGCAGGCCCTGGTCGGTGAGGTAGGTGTCGCCGTTGACGGCGAAGGGGACGATCTCACGCTCGAAGCGCCCCTCCTCGGTCGCCCTGGCGGCGAGCTGCTGGGATCGGACACCCAGCTCGTCCAGCTCGGAACGGGAGATCTCCCACTTGTCGGCGATCATCTCGGCCGAGAGCCCCTGGGGAATCAGGTTGTAGCGCTCCAGCAGCTTGGGCGAGAAGGGGTTGCCGTGCTCCTTCATCACCTCGTAGCCGTCGGCGAAGGAGATGTGGCCCATGTGCTCGACGCCGGAGCCGATCGCGACATCGTGGACGCCGGTGGCGATCAGGGCGGCGGCGAAGTTGACCGCCTGCTGAGCGGAGCCACACTGGCGGTCGATCGTGGTGGCGGGCGTCTCGATCGGCAGGCCGGCCTCGAGCCAGGCGTTGCGGCCGATGTTGACTCCCTGCTCGCCGAACTGCTGCGCGCAGCCGGTGACCACGTCGCCGGTCTCGGCGGGATCGACGCCGGAACGCTCGAACAGCTCCGAATAGACCTTGGCGAGCAGGTTCGAGGGATGGGTGTCCTTGTAGTAGCCCTTCTCGGGGTGACCGCGTCCAATAGGCGTGCGGACCGCCTCCACGATGACGACCTCGCGGCCTCCGAACTTGCCTTTCCCGTTCTCTGACATCGAAGCCTCCATTCGTCTCGTGCCCGCCGTTTTGCGGTCGCGCCGTTCTACTCAAAGATAGCCGATTGACTAGTCAGTCAACTACGTAGGGAGAGGGGTCGGGTGTCCCCCGCCTGAACCCGCGTCGGATCGTTGTGCGAGGGCTCATTTCCCAGCGGCTCACAAGTTCCGGCGGGGGACACCTGACACCTCTTCCCCGGAGCTCGAAAGGGACGACGCCACCTATGAGCTGGATTGCGTGATAGGAACTCCTCTCCAGATGAGCGGGAGCACTGGATACGAAAGCCCCGGGATCGCCGGGAGTGGCGCCATCGCTACGGGCCTAGCTGCTGTGGCTACGACCACGGCGGACACGATTTTGCTTGCACGCAGCGAGGCATCCGCCTGGCGGGCGGAGGAGAAAGTTGTTGCTGCCTGCGCCAAGATCGATGGGGCCGAGCCTTCGCGATTGCGCGTGACGACGGATCCCAAGGACCTCGCCGACTGCGACATCGTGGTCGAGGCGGTGGTCGAGGAGGTCGAGCCGAAGGGCGAAGTGCTGAGTGCCGTCGCCGCGGCCTGCCCGGACGCCGACCTCGCCACCACGACCTCGTCCCTGAGCATCGCCGAGATCGCCGCGGCGGCGAAGATCCCCGGCCGCCTCTTCGGCCTGCACGTCTTCAACCCGGTGCCGCGGATGAAGCTGGTCGAGGTCTGTTTCCCCGACAGCGGCGAGGGGACCCGCGAGAAGGCGCTCGCCTGGTGCGCAGCGCTGGGCAAGACCGCAGTCCAGGTCCCCGACCAGGCCGGCTTCGTCGTCAACCGCCTCCTCTTCCCCTACCTCTTCGACGCGGTGCGGCTGGTCGAGCGGACCGGCATGGAGGCGGGCGAGGTCGACTCCTGCATGAAGCTGGGCGCCGGCCATCCGATGGGGCCGCTTGCCCTGCTCGACTTCGTCGGGCTGGACGTCGCCGAGGCGATCGGCGACGCCCTCTACGCCGACTCCTCCGACCCCGCCCACAAACCGCCCGGTTTGATGGTCGAGATGGCGGGAAGTGGCAAATTGGGCCGGAAGTCCGGCGCGGGCTTCTACTCCTACGACTAGGCCTTACCCCTAGCGTTTGCCGGCGCGGTCCCAGATGACGTCGGCGGGGGAGATGCCCTGATGGCGGGCGGTCGCCTCGATCTCCTCCCAGGGAAGCTCGGCCTCGGGCAGCTCGTCCCAGCGGGCCAGGTCGAGTGCCTCGACGGCGCCTTTGAGTGCCGGGCCGAGATGTTCCTCTGAGCGCAGCAGCGCCCTCAGGACCTCAAGCTGCTTGTCGCTCAAGCGCACAACCCACATGCGATACCTCCAGGGTTAGGCGGAACGCGGGTTGCTCGGGAAAACTAGGTCGCGGGCCGGACGGAACTGCGGATGCGCACCGCCTCGACGCGGTTCTCGCGCACCGACTCGACCCGGATCGTGTAGCCGTTGGCGGTGATCGTGTCCCCCCGCTTCGGCAACCGGCCGAGCTCGCCGAACACGTAGCCGCCGATCGAGTTGTAGGCGTCGCTGTCGACCGGCAGCTCGATCCCCGCATCGGCGAGGTCGCCGAGCGAGACATGACCGCGCACGAACCACTCGCCGCCGGCGAGCTGGCGCAGGGCCGCGGCGCGGGGGTCGGTCTCGTCCTCGATCTCCCCCACCACCTCCTCGAGGATGTCCTCGACGGTGACGATCCCGACCGTGCGGCCGTACTCGTCGACGACCACGGAGAGCGAGGTGCGCTGCACCTGCAGGTCGTGCAGGAGGTCGTCGAGGGGACGGGTCTCGGGAACGATCACGGCCTCGCGGACGACCGGCTCGATCCGCGCCTCCGGCCCGTCGCTCATGTAGAGGCGGGCGAGGCTGTTGTTGTGGACGATGCCCTTGACCCGGTCGGGGTTGTCTTCCTCGATCACCACCAGCCGCGTGTGGCCCGAGCTGACGCAGCGCCGCAGCGCGGTCTCCACGGTCTCCGTGGCATCGACCGTGACCACGGCGGGGATCGGCGTCATCACCTCGCGCGCCTGCTGCTCGTGCAGGTGGAAGACGCCCCCGAGCATCCCGGCCTCACCGGGATCGAGGGTGCCGCCCAGCTTGGAGCGGTCGATGATCTGCTTCAGGTCCTCGGCGGTGTGACGCTCCTCGATGTTGGTCGGGTCGACTCCGAAGAGGCGGACGATCGCGTTGGAGACCGCACTCAGCCCCATCGTCACCGGCGCGGTGGCGGCGCGGAACCAGTTGAGGGGACGCGAGACGCGGCGGGCGGTCCGCTCCGCCTGGTTGATCGCCAGCATCTTCGGCACCTGCTCGCCGATGCTGATGTGGATCGCGGTGACCAGGGCGAAGGCGATCCCGACCGAGAGGCCGACCGCCGCCCCGTGCGAGAGGCCGCCGAAGGCCGGCTCCAGCAGCTTGGCTAGCGACGGCTCACCCAGGAAGCCGATCCCGATCGAGGCCATCGTTATCCCGATCTGGCAGGCGGAAAGCGATTCGTCGATCTTGTCGAGTTGCTCGACGACGGCCTCGGCGCCGCTTTCCCCTTCCTCGGCGAGCTGCTCGATTTTCCCGCGCTTGGTCCTGACCAGGGCGAACTCGGCCGCGACGAAGAAGCCGTTGATGGCCACCAGCACGAACAGCAGGGCGAGCAGCAGGACACTCATCGGCTATTTGGGCCGGGTACTTCGGGGGAGGTCGTCTTCGGCCATTCGGCGTTAGTGAATATAGCTTTCCGTGCCGCGGAACCGTGAGACTGCCATATTGAGCTTTTCATGCGCATCGCCAGCCTTGTCCCATCCGCTACGGAGATGCTGTTCGCCCTGGGTTTGGGGGACAGCGTGGTTGCCGTCACCCATGAGTGCGACTACCCGCCGCCGGCTCGCTCGCTCCCCCAGCTGACTCGCACCGTCCTGGCCGATGGCCTCTCCGCGCGGGAGATCGACACCGCGGTGAAGGCGACGGTGGGCGAAGGCAGGGCGCTGTACGCGCTCGACGAGGAGCGGCTCGTCGAGCTCGCCCCGGACCTGATCGTGACCCAGGCGATCTGCGACGTCTGCGCCGTCTCCTACGAGGACGTGCTCGAGGTCGCGGCGCGGCTGCCGAGCAAGCCGAAGGTCCTGCAGCAGGACCCGAGCACGCTGGGCGAGATGCTCGAGGACGTGATCCGCCTCGGCGAAACGACCGGCCTGGAGACGGAGGCCCACCAGATGCGCGGCGAACTGGAGGGCAGGCTCGCCAGCGTGCGTGCCGCCGTCGCCGGCGCAAGCCTTCCCCGAGTCGTCGCCCTGGAGTGGCTCGACCCCCCCTTCGTCGGCGGCCACTGGATCCCGGAGATGATCTCGATCGCCGGCGGCGACGACGTCGCCGGACCGCCCGGCCTGAAGTCGCCCGAAGTCGGATGGGGCGCGCTCTCTGGACTTGGCCCCGATGTGGTGATCGCGATGCCCTGCGGCTGGTACGTCAGCGAATCCCACGCCCAGGCGGTCGAGCACTGGGACCGGATCGCGGCGCTCGGCGCGGGCCGGGTGTTCGCGGTCGACGCGGCCTCGACGTTCTCTCGGCCCGGACCGCGGCTGGTCGACGGCGTAGAGCTGCTCGGCCATGTCCTGCATCCAGACCTGATCGACCCGCCGGGAAACATAGGCTTCGCCGAAGTGCGCGCGCCGCGTTGACCCGACGGGCCCACCCGGCAGGGGTTCCACTTAACTTTTTCGGTGAGTCGCGGGTGGGCTGGCGCCCGAAGCCGTCGACGAAAAAGTACAAGACGTTCCACCCCTACCGGGTGGGCCCGTCACGAAACCGCTATGGCTGAAGCTATGGAGAAGAAGGCGATCGCGATCATCGCCAACAGCTCCATCGGCAGGCGCCGCTCACCCAGCATGCCGCGGTCGCCGGCGACTATGAACAGGGCGCAGAGCACGCCGCCCACGAGCCCGCCGAGGTGACCGCCGATGCTGATGCCGGCGATGCCGAAGGTCAGCGCCAGGTTGATCAGCAGCAGGAAGCCGAGCTCGGAGGCGATCGTGTCGAGGCCGCGGCCGCGGGCGATCACGAAGGCGGCGCCGAAGAGGCCGAAGATCGCCCCCGAGGCGCCCACGGTCAGCTGCAGCGGGTCGGTGAGCAGCAGCGCTCCGAAGGCGCCAGCGAAGAGCGAAGCGAAATAGAGCGCGACGAAGCGTGGCGTTCCGATCGCCGGCTCGAGCAGGCGCCCGAGGATGAAGAGGGCGAACATGTTGAAGCCGATGTGGAATAGGCCGGCGTGCAGAAAGCCGCCCGTGAGGAGCCGGTACCACTCGCCGTCGGCGACTGAGACGCCGCGCAGGCCGAAGTCTCCGATCACTGAACCGCTTATGCCGCTCAAGCCGCCGGAGCCGCCGGCGATCTCAGCCAGATAGGCGACGACGTTGAGCGCGATCAGGACGAAGGTGGCGGAGGTGTCATAGCGGCCCGGATCGACCGCCCCTCTGGTCACCTTCGTGCGCTGCCGCGCGCACTCGGGGCAGCGCATGCCGACCGGGGTCGGCGTCATGCAGTCAGGGCAGATCGGCCGCCCGCAGTTGGAGCAGGAGACGCCGGTCTCGCGGTTCGGGTGCCGGTAACAGGTTTGAACCATGGGGACGGGGAGCCTACAATCGAGGAAGCCTTGGTCCCCTGATCAAAGGAGGAGAGCATGGAAGGCGCAAGCCCCGCAAGGCTCTACGCGACGCTGGTTGGCGGCGTGCTGGTGATCGCCGGAATCGTCGGCTTCTTCTACAGCTCGTCGTTCGGCAGCCCCGGCGAGGTCGATGACGTGTTCGGGATCCTCGCGGTGAACGCCTGGCACAACATCTTCCACATCGTGACCGGCGCGATAGGCCTGCTGGTCGCCGGCTACGCCGCGCGGCAGTACGCGCTCTGGCTCGGCGCCCTCTACATCGTGCTGACGATTTGGGGGTTCATCATCGGCAGCGGCGACTCGATCCTCGGCTTCATCCCGGTCAACACCGAGGACAACTTCCTCCACCTGATCCTCGGCGTGCTCGGGGTAGGCGCGGCCTTTGCCACGCCGGTGGAAGGCAGGAGGGCCGCCCCGGCTACCTGAGGCCGACGCGGTCGGCAGCGGCGCGCAGGCGGCCGCCCGCCTGGCGGCGACTGCGCCGCCGTGCCTCGAGCAGGACCAGAGCGCCGGTGGCAATCCCGCCAGCGCCGACGGCGACCACCGGCCGGACCCAGTTGCGCGGGTCGCGCAGCGCCCGCAGCTCACTCTCGGATAGTTCATCGGCCCAGTCGGAGAGCTCCTCCGCCGCTGCCTGGGTAACCGCGGCGAGGGTGTCCTCGAAGCGCCCCGAGAGCCGCTCCGGCGGCTCGATCGGCCGCAGTGCGTCCCCGAGCATCCGCTCCACGTCCCAGGTGCTGCCGGTCAGCCTTTCGCTCGCCTCACTCATCGCTCATCTCCTCCTCGAGCTGCTTGATCGCGCGATGGATCAAGACCTTGGTGGCACCGTCGCTGCGGCCCAGCGCACGGGCGATCTCGCGGTTGTCCATGCCGAGCGCGAAGCGCATGATCAGCGCGTCGCGCCGGTCGTCCGGCAGGTGGTCCAGCTTCGCGATCACCTGGCGCAGTTCCTCGCGGCCCTCGGCGATCGCCTCGGTCCCGTGCCGGGCCGGAATCGGGTCGGCATTCTCCAGCGGCGTCTGCGGCCGGCGCGAGCGATCCCGGTAGTAGTTGAGCGCCAGGTTGTGGGCGATGCGGATCAGCCAGGGGCGCAGCGGCCGTCCGTCGGACTCGCGCCGCGCCCGGTCGAAGTGGCGGTAGGCCTGCAGGAAGGCCTGCTCGGTCAGGTCCTCGGCGTCGTGCTGGTTGCCGACCCGGTAATAGGCGTAGGAGTAGACGTCCTTGAGGTGGTCCCGGTAGAGCTCTTCGAAGGCGCGGTCGAGCTCCGCCTTGGCGGCCGGGTCGAGGCTCGCCGGCTCGACGTTCTCCTTCTCGCCGCTCACGAGCGAAGCCTAGTCCCCGGCCCCTCATGCAGCCGCCCTCCTCGAGCGCTCGACCCGGCGCAGGCCCGCGACCCAGGCCTCGGCGTCGATCTCGCCCCGGATCAGCGCTGCGAGCCCACCCAGCGCCTCGGCCTGGTTGCCCGAGGCGGCGATCGCCGCAGCCAGCAGCGGCACCGCGTCCAGGCCCTCGGATGCCTGCCCGATCAGGTCGGGGATCTCCGCAGCGGGCGTCCCCCGTCCGAGCAGCTCGCCGGCCCGCCGGTTACGGCCCGCAGGCGCCAGCACGGTCGCGGTCAGGTCACCGACGCCGGCCAGGCCCGAGAACGTCTCCAGCTCGGCGCCGCGCGAGATCGCGTACTCGATGCACTCGCGCCAGACCTGGGCTGCTGCGATGCCGGCCGCGTTGAGGCCGAAGGGCTCCGATGCCGCGGCGGCGAGGGCGGCGGCGTTCTTCGCCGCACCCGCCATCTCGACCCCGGTGACGTCGCCCGAGCGCTCGCAGACGAGCCCGGCGCGATCGAAGACCTCGCCGAGCTGGTCGCGCAGGTCGGCGTCACCCGAGCCGAGCACCAGCGCCGCCGATCCGGAAACCGCCTCGCGCGCGTGCGCTGGGCCGCCAAGGCAGGCGACAGCCCGGACGCGGATCCTTTCGCTGGCGTACTCGGCCGGCAGCTGGCCGAACGGCGCGATCAGTCCCTTGGTCAGCAGCAGCACCGAAGAGCGGTCGCTGACCCGGTCGGCAATTGCGCCGACCGCCTGCGGCAGCGAGCCGGAGGGGATCGCCATGCAGACGAGGTCGAGGCCGGCCAGCTCGATCTCCGAGGCCGGGCGGACGAGCAGCGAGTCGGGCAGCTCGACCCCCTCCAGGTAGCGTCGGTTTTCGCCCGCCTCGGCCATCTCGACCGCCTGCCCAGCGGTGCGGGCGCCGAGTTGCACCTCGAGCCCGCCGCGGGCGAGCAGGACGGCGACGGCGGTGCCCCAGCTGCCGGCGCCGATCACGGCGGCGCGGCGCATCGGCGGCAGCCCACCCATCTCTTCCCACTGCAGCAGCACGTTGGGCCAGATCCGCGCCGTCACCGATTCGGCCAGCGGCGGCGAGGGCTCCTCGACCCGCGGGAAGGTCATCGCCCGTCCCAGGCGCACCCGCACCCGGCGCGGCCGAATGCGCCAGCCCGTACGCACGTGCTCGCTGCCGAAGACGGCCGTCGGCAGGACCGGGGCGCCGGTCTGCAGCGCCAGCCTCCCCACCCCCCGCTTCGGCGTCGCCAGGGTGCCGCGGCGAATGCGCGTGCCCTCGGGGAAGATGCAGACGGTGCCGCCGCGCTCGACTGCGAGGCGGGCGGTCTCCATCGCCAGCTCGTCGGATTCGCCGCGACGGATCGGGAAGGCGCCCAGCCGCGAGAGCAGCCAGCCCTGCCAGCGGCGCTCGAACAGCTCGATCTTGGCGACGTAGTTCATCGGTCGCCGCCAGGGCAGCGCGGCGCCGATCGCGAAGGGGTCGAGAAAGCTGCGGTGGTTGGCGGCGACGATCAGCCCGCCCCTGACCCGGCCGTGCTCGCGCCCGGTCCGACCGAGCCGGAAGTAGAGGAGGAAGAACGGCGTCATGAAGACCCTCGCCAGCAGGTAGAGGGGCCAGTTGACGCCGCGGCGGCGCGTGTAGTCGTGGTAGCGCTGCAGACGCTCTTCGCTCACGAAGAGCGCTACACGAACTTGACTGGGGGGTTACCGGCGGGCGGGTCCTGTCGTGGGGGTGGGGTGACCTACCAGGCGGACTCGATCAGTGCTTCGAGATCGTCGCGAGTCGGCGGTTCCGGCGTAAACGCGAGCTCGGGCCGCACGAGCATCGAGTCCAGAGCTTGATCCAACTTGCGGCGGTCGGCGCCTTGGTCGCCTAGGCCGGACGGGTTGCCGCCGAGCTCGAGGATGCGGGTTTCGATCTCGGCGGGGTCGGTCCCTAGGGCCTCGGCGAGCGAGGCGAGGTGGTCGGGGGCCCGCGGCACCATGAAGGCCATCACGCGAGGCAGGATCGCCGCGTTGGTCTCGGCGTGCGGGCTGCCGCAGATCCGCACCAAGGTCTGGCAGATCACGTGGTGCATGCCGAACATGGCGGAGTCGATCGCGTAGGCGCAGAGCAGCGAGCCCTGTGCGAGGGCGGCGCGATTGCGCTCCGCCGGCGCTTCGTCGAGCGAGGCCGCGATCAGTTCCGCGCCCCGCAGCGCGGCCATCTGCGCAACCGGGTTGGCGAAGGGCGTGTAGAGCGAGTCGGCGCCGTGGGCGAGGCTGTTCATCGCGCTGGCACGAAGAGCCGTCTCGGCCAGGGTGGTCATCGCCTCCGGGTCGGCGATCGCCAGCTCCGGCCGGACCATCGCGCGGACCCGGTCCTCGGCGCCCGCCGGGAGTCGGTGGATCCCGGTCAGCTCGGCCCCCGAGAGGGTGGTCGGGACCGCCGCCACCTGGGCGCCGCTCACCGAGGCGACTGCCTTCGCCGTGTCGATCGTACGACCGCCGCCCAGGGCGACGATTTGGCGGGCACTGACCCGGCCGAGCAATTCCGCCGCGATCTCGGGGACCTGGCCGGGCGCAACCGCGTGCACGGCGCGGGCGGCCGCCTCGAGCTCGGGCGCGCCGAGCAGGGCGCGGGGCGTCGTCAGCAGCTCGAACGAGTCGAAGCCGTGCTCGTGGAGAAGCTGGGGCGCCTGCGCCACGCCGTCGCGGCGGAACACGACGACCCGGCCGGCGTCCCTCCAGACGAAGTTTCCGTTCACCCGGCCTTGGCGACGCGAGGATTGGCGACGAGACGGAGCTGTGGCTCGACCTCGGCGCGCAGGTGCTCGTAGTCGGGTGGCAGGGAGAGCTTCTCGCCAAGGTGCTCCAGCGGCTCGTCGACGGTGAAGCCCGGTCCCAGCGTCGCGATCTCGAAGAGGACCCCGCTCGGCTCGCGGAAGTAGATCGAACGGAAGTAGAAGCGGTCGATCACCGGCGTCGGCTGGGCCCCCGCCGAGATTGCCTTCTCCCGCCACTCCTCGTGCTCCTCGATCTTCGACGCCCAGGCGACGTGGTGGACGCTGCCCGCCCCCTGCAACGAGCGCTCCCCCGGTGGGTCGTCGTAGACGTAGAGGCCGCCGCGGCTCTCGCCGCGCGCCTCCCAGCCTTCCGCGGCAGGCTCGAGCTCGAGCGCTTCGAACAGCTGGCGGCTCGCGTCGGGAGAGCCGCTGTAGGCGCGCACCGCGTGGAAGCCCTGCAGGGCGAGCTCGGCCGGCACCTCCGGGTGCTCGGCGATCAGCGGCTGGTCCTCGACCGCGGCGACGAGCAGCTCGTGGTCCAGTCCCTCCGGATCGGAGAAGCGCAGGCTCTCGCCCGATCGCTCCGCCTCGATCCCGTGCGCGGCAAGCCGCTCCGCCCAGAAGTCGATCGACTGCGGTGAGCCGACCCTCCAGACGACCCGGTGCACGTCCCCCGCCCCGGCCCGTCCCGCCGGCACGCCCGGAAACTCGAAGAAGGTGAGGTCGGAGCCGGCGCTGCCCTTCTCGTCGGCGAAGAAGAGGTGGTAGACGGTCGGGTTGTCCTGGTTGACCGTTTTCTTGACCAGGCGCAGGCCCAGCACTCCGGCGTAGAAGTCGACGTTCCTCTGCGCGTCGGCCGTGATCGCCGTGATGTGGTGGATGCCCTCCAGCTTCACCGTTGTCACGTATAGCATCCTCCGCGATGAGCCGCACGAGGCGACGCACGGTCAAAGCCCTGGTGGTGCTCGGCTCGGTCCTCGCCTTCCTCAGCGTCTTCGCGATCTGGACCGAGCGCCAGGCCCTCAACACCGACGACTGGGTCGACCCCAACGGCCGTCTGATCCAGAACGAAACGGTCCGGTCGGCGGTCGGCGAATACCTGATCGACCAGCTCTACGAAAACGTCGACGTCGAAAAAGAACTCGAGGACATCCTGCCCGGCGAAACCAAGCAGCTGGCCGGGCCGGTTTCCGGTGGGCTGCGGCAGGTGGCGGGCGGCGGCGCCGAACAGGTGCTGAAGAGCTCGACCGCGGAAGGCCTCTGGAAGGACGCCAACCGGGCAGCGCACGAACAGTTGCTCGCGGTGTTGGAAAACAAGAAAGAGGCCGTGGAAACCGAAGGCGGCGACGTCACGCTCAACCTCGGCAGCCTGGTCACCAACCTGGCCGACCAGGTGGGGATCGGCGGCCAGCTGGCGGAAAAACTCCCCCCCGACGCAGGGCAGATAACGATCCTGCATTCCGACCAGCTGAAGACCGCCCAGGACATCGCGGTCGGGATCAAGGGGCTGGCGCTGGTCCTCTCCCTGCTGACGCTGCTCACCTTCGGGCTGGCGGTCTACCTCTCGCGCGACGGCCGCTGGGTGACCATCCTCTTCTGTGGGATTGGCCTGGTCGCCGCCGGCTTCGCCGTGATCGTCTTCCGCCAGGTCGCCGGCGGGATCGTCGTCGACCAGCTGGTCACCGACGAAAGCGTCAAGCCGGCGGCGGAAGCGACCTGGTCGATCGGCACCTCGCTGATGACCAGCATCGCGACCACGGTGATCGTCTTCGGCGTCCTCCTGGGGATCGCCGGCTGGCTGGGATCGCCGACCGGCTCGGCCCGCTCCAGCCGCCGCTTCATGGCGCCGATCCTGCGCGACCACGTCGCCTACGCCTACACGGCGCTGGCGCTCGTCGTCTGCATCTACTTCCTCTCCTCCTCGGTCCAGAACCTGCGCTCCTTCCTGACCACGCTGGTGATAGCCGGGTTCGCCGCGTTCGGCATCCACGAGCTGCGCCGCCAGTCGGAGGAGGAATTCCCCGACGCGGAGCTCGGCGATGTCTTCGGCGGCGCCAGGGAGCGCGTGGCCGGCGCGGTCAAGAGCGCCAACCTCGGCGAACGCGCCTCGAAACTGCGCCTGCCGGAGGTGCGCATCCCGGGCGGCGACAGCGCCCCCGAGGCGGCCGCCGACGAGGAGGAAGGCCGCCTGCGCCGGCTGGAGCGCCTCGCCGATCTGCACGAGAAGGGCGTCCTCACCGACGAGGAGCTCGCCGCCGAGAAGGCTCGCGTGCTGGGTGGCGGCAACCCTTGACGGAACCGAAGCCCGCCTCCGGAATCGAACCGGAAACCTCCTGGTTACAAATCAGGTGCTCTGCCGATTGAGCTAGGCGGGCGCTGTGCCGAATATAGAGGGCACGAGTGACGGCGTGGGAACCAGCATGGTTACTTTCAGGTACCTCGAGCCGAACGAAGGGAGCGTCCTCAGCGAGGCGATCCGGGCGGCCTACGGCGAGACCTACGACGTGCGCTGGGTCTACGACCCGGCTGAGGTCTCGGCCCGGCTCGCGGCGGGGACCTACGTCTCCTGGGTGGCCGAGTCCGAGGCGGGAGAGCTGCTCTGCCACGAGGGGATGAGCCTGGCGGCAGCCGGCGACGCGGTCGGCCACTCGGGCCAGGCGGTGACGATGCCGGCGGCCCGTGGCCAGCACCTCTTCACCCGCACCAAGCGCCACCTGATGGAGTGGGCGACCGAGCGCGGCCTGGCGGGGATGTACAGCGAGGCGACGGCGGCCCACCCCTACAGCCAGCGCGCCAACCTCGAGCTGGGAGCGCATGAGACCGGCTTCCTGCTCGGCTGGATTCCGGCCTCGGTCTCCAACGACGCCGCCGAGCACCGCCCCCGCCGCCAGTCTGCCGCCCTCTTCTACGCGAAGCTGAACGACGGCCACGAGCGCGACGTCTACGCGCCAGAGCGCCATCACGAGATCATCGGCCGGACGCTGCAGCTGTGCGAGCTGCGAGGAACGCTGGCCGACCCGCCTGCCGATGTGGAGCTTCCCGAGCGAACCCGCCTGCACGTGGAGATCGACGAGGACCACAACCTCGCCCTGATAACCGCCCACGAGCCGGGCGCCGATCTGGAGACGGCGGTAGCGGCCGAGCGCCACCACCTCTTCCACAGCAAGTGCCTGGACGCCATCTACCTAGACCTCCCTCTGGAGAATCCAGCAACGGCTCTATTGGCCGACCATCTCGAGCGCCTGGGCGTCTCCTATGCCGGCGTCTTCCCCAACAGCCGCACCGACGGCGACGTCCTCCGAATGCAATCCCTCCACCGAGCCCGCATAGCCCCCGACGACATCTCCGTGGCCTCCGACCACGGTCGCGAGCTGCTCGACTACGTCTTGACCGACCTTCACTAACTAAGCCAAGCGGCGATGCGGTGCGACTGGTCAGAGCAGGTAGATTTCCCGGCCACATGGCCTTGGCTAGGACGAGATCACGAAGGCCAAGCGGAAGCGCGTACGAATGGGGAGCCGTGGAGCTTGGCAAGATGCCATCGCGGACATATTGCCCGGAACGTTGAGCGCGATCTTTGGGGCCGAAGTGGTGGTTATTGCTCCAATCCGGACTGCCGCGCCAGCCTGATCATCCAGACCGCCAACGGCGTGGCGATTTCGATCGGCGAGCTGGCCCATGTGATTGCCTGGTCCCCGGATGGACCTCGGCGAACTGCGCAAGGAGAAGCGCTGGAGTGCTCGGTGGACAGGGTCGAAAACCTGGTTCTCCTTTGCCCAACCTGCCACGCGATCGCAGATGCGGCTCCGGAGGACTTTCCGGTCGAGCAATTGACCGAATGGCGGGAAAACCGCACTTCTCGAGTCCGGCAGGTTGCCGCAGTACCTCGGTTCTCGAGCCGAGAGGAGCTTGCTGCAGAGATCAGGCGGCTGCTCACGGCCAATCGAGCAATCCACCAGACCTACGGGCCGGAGAGTCCTGCTTCGGCAGACCCGATTTCGACGGCCGCAGACACCTGGAGACGCGAGGCCATTCGCATTGTGCTGCCGAACAACCGGCGTATCCGTGAGCTGGCCGAGGCCAATGATGGGCTTCTGAACGCCGAGGACCGCGAGGTCATCGCCGCATTCGCAGTCCACAGCGATGCGTTCTCCTACAACCAGGTGAGCGGCGCAAAAGACGAGAATGCGCCTCTCTTTCCTCCGGCTATGTCCGATCGGTTCGCGTCATGACGCCTGGCCACCACGATTGGAACGGCTACCCCAGCAGGGAAAGCCAGGGCTTTCTCCTCGATGTCGTCGGAGGCCACACCAAGATCGAGTCGATCGAGCAGCACGATCCAAATCGGTACACCCTGCGCCGTCGCAATGCCGCGGACAGAGAGGCGTTTCTGACCGACGTCTACATCCTGGGAGAGGCTGACTATGCCGTTCTCCGTGCCACCCATCCGGAGGTCGACCTCATCATCCTCGCCAGCAGTTGGAATTCCTGCACTATGGACGTCAAAGAGGCCGCCATGGAGGATGGCATCGCGATACACAACTTCGCCAGCCTGATGGGAGGTCTCAACAAGAAAGACGATGATGACTTCGTGGCTCACTCGTATTCGCCCACGGATCAGGACGGTCGTCGACTCGAATACTGGTCTTGACTCGGTCTGGCTCTATGGCTCAGCTCTGAGCACTGACGACCCTCGCGATCTCGACTTGCTCGCGATATACGACCGCGAGCTGATCGACCCCATAGACGCTCATGCTCTTGCCACAGAGATAGATGGATCCCTAGCCCAGGTGCCGATTCCGGTGACGGTCCTGCTTCTGCACCATCGTGAGCACCTTTCCTCGCGATTTGCCCAGATGGAGCGCGCAGAGCGGGTGTGGCCCCTGGATTGAATCCGGCGCGGGCAGATGCGTCGACTACTGTGCCCGCGATGGCTGAAGGCGACAGTCCAACGGATATCTCCGCTCAGAGCGGGCCGATCGCGGTCTACGGGGCCACCGGGTTCACCGGAGGGTTGATCGCGCGGGAGTTGCAGCGGCTTGGGGCTGACTTCCTGATCGCCGGGCGGGATCGGGGCAAGCTCGAGGGGCTTTCGGGGGAGCTTGGGGGTGTGCCCTTCGCGACTGTGTCGCTCGATGACCCCGCTGGGCTGCGGGAGATGCTCGAGCCCTGTTCGGTGGTGGCGGCTTGTGCTGGGCCGTTCACGCTGCATGCGGAGCCGGTGGTCGAGGCTGCTGTGGAGACCGGGACGCACTACCTGGACACGACTGGCGAGCAGGGCTTCATGCGGATGGTCTTCGATCGCTATGGGGAGAGGGCTGCGACGAAGGGCGCCGCGCTGGTCTCGGGGATGGGGTTCGACTACCTGCCCGGCGACCTGATTGCGGCGCTTACCGCAGAGGGGATGGGGCCGCTGGAGGAGATCGTGGTCGCCTATTGCGTGCATGGCTTCGCGCCTACTCATGGCACGGCCCTCTCGGGGCTGGAGATCATGCGTGGGGGCGACGTGGTTTGGTCCAATGGCGATTGGCGACCGGCGCCGCGCAGCGCCGATGGCGGCCGTTTCCGCTTTCCGGAGCCGATCGGGGAGCAGCGGATGCTTCGCTACCCGGCCGGCGAGCAGATAACGGTGCCGCGGCACGTCGAAACTGCCAAGGTCCGGACCCTGCTCAACGGCATGGTACCGCCGCGGCTGATGCCGCTCGCCGTCATCTCCTCCCCGCTGCTCGGGCTGACGATGCGCACTCCGCTGCGCACGGCGATGGGAGCTCTGATCCGGCGCCTGCCGGCGGCGCCGAGCGAAGAGGACCGCAAGAAAGCGCGATTCACGATCAGCTGCGAGGCGCGGGGCAAGTCAGGCGCTCGTCGCGGCACCGTCCGTGGCGGCGACGTCTACGGCCTCACCGCGGTCAGCCTCGCGCACGGGGCTCTGCTCTGCGCCGATCCCGGCTACGGCCGCAAAGGCGCGCTGGCACCGGCGCAGGCCTTCGATCCAGCTTCCTTCCTAGACAGCCTCCGCAACACCGGCCTCGACTACGAGGTCGCCCCCCTCCCCTGAGGCCGTCCGGTCAAGCAGATCAAGGACGCAGGGAGCGTGGCGTGCTCTGCACGCGAGCGACCGAGGACGCAGATATGCGCCGGACGGACGGTCTCAGGCTGGAACCTCCCTCGAGTCGAGGTGAGCGGCGACCTTGCGCTTGACGCGCTGGAGGGCGTTGTCGACGGTCTTGGTGTCGCACTCGAGGCGCTCGGCAGTCGCCTCGTATGAGTGGCCGTCCAGGTAGAGGGAGAGGACGCGGCTCTCGAGATCCGAAAGGACGCCGGAGGTGCCCGAGAGGCAGGAGACGAGGCTCTCCAGCTCCTCGCTGGCAATCACCTGGTTGACCGGGTCGGCGACCGACGGGCCCGGAAGGATCTCGTCGAGGGTCGTGTCCGAATCGCCGGCGGCGGCCGGCGTCTGGCTGAACGAGACGTACTGGTTGAGCGGCGTGTGCTTGTTGCGGGTCGCCGTCTTGACCGCGGTGATGATCTGGCGGGTGATGCAGAGCTCGGCGAAGCTGCGAAAGCTCGACTCGCGATCGCTGCGGTAGTCGCGGACCGCCTTGTAGAGGCCGAGCAGGCCTTCCTGGATCAGGTCGTCGCTCTCCCCGCCGAGCAGGAAGTACGACGACGCCTTGAGACGGACGAAGCCGCGGTAGCGGCGGACGATCGAGTCGTAGGCGTCGGTGCGCCCCTCCTTGGCGAGAGCGACCAGGTAATGGTCATCAAGCTCAGGTTGAGGGTTAGTCGATAGCGCTGGGCGGGTAGAGCCATTTAGGCGTCCGCTGGGGAGTCGCAATTCCTGCGTAGGCGACGATAGAGCCACAGATCCTTCTCCTTGAGATGAAGGGTCGTGGCGCCGGTACCTCCCCTGTGGCGCCCTGATTGACAGGGAAAATCTCAGACTCAAGCTGAGGTTCACCCTTGTTGGCGCGGTAGTCTTACCTGCCAGCGGAGTTCTGTCAACCCCAAGGGCCAATTTCGTTAGGGACGTGCCACTGGGACGGTCCAGGACCAAGCGGGGCGGCCCGCTCAATTGCGAGAAATGCAACCGCCGTTGCAGGTGCTACCGGGCTCTTAGCGCTGGCGAACGGCCTCGAAGAGCAGCGCGGCGGCGGCGGCCGAGACGTTCAGCGACTCGACCCGGCCCCGTCGGGGCAGGGCGACCAGGCCGTCGCAGGCGGAGGCGACGCGGGGGCGGATGCCCTTCCCCTCACCGCCGAGGACGAGGACGATCGGGCCGCCCAGGTCGACGTCCCAGGGAGCCTCGCTCGCCTCCGCCTCGGCTCCCCAGATCCAGAAGCCGGCGGTCTTCGCCTCGCCCAGCCAGTCGGCCAGATTGCGGACGCGGGCGAGCGCGAGGTGCTCGACTGCGCCCGCCGAGGCCTTGCAGACGACCGCGGTCACCTCCGCCGAGCGCCGCTCCGGAACGATCACCCCAGCCACCCCGGCGACCTCGGCCGAGCGGCAGACCGCCCCTAGGTTGCGCGGATCCTGAACCTGGTCGAGCGCAAGCAGCAGCGCCCCCTCCCGCCTCAGCAGCGCGTTCGGATCGGCATAGGGATAGGGATCGACCTCCGCCACCACGCCCTGGTGGTCGGGCGAGCCGCAGAGCCGCTCCAGCTCCTCCGCGGAGGCCTCCGGCGCCCGCCATACCCGGCGCACCGCTCGCCTCCCCCGCTCCGCCTCCTCGACCGGGCGGCGGCCGTAGATGATCTGGTTTGCCACGCTCAAGCCTTGGGCACGAGCTTGGCCCCATCCGCCGAATCGCGAACCTCCCAGCCAAGCTCGGCGAGGCGATCGCGAATCTCGTCGGCGCGGGCAAAATCCTTGCCGGCGCGTGCCTGCTCGCGCTCGACAAGCAGCTTTTCCGCCTCATCTCCAGCACCCTCCTCGGCGCTCACCAATGACTCGAGCCCGACCAGCCCGAGCATCTCGTGCACCGTCTCCCGCGCCCCCGCCACGTCCTGCCGGTTCGCTTCGGCGACCAGCTCAAACACCTCGGCCATGGCCCGCGGCGTGTTGAAGTCATCAGCCAACGCATCCTTGAAGGCTGCGACCCGGGAGCCGGGGGGTCCCCCGATGGGAACTTGTGAGCCGGCGGGGCAAGGACCCTCACCCGACGATTCGACGCGGGTTCCCGGCGGGGGACCCCCCGGCTCCTCCTCACCGCCTTCCGGGTGCTCGCGGAAGAAGTTCCGCAACCGCTCGACCCGGGCGACGGCCTGCTCCATCTGCTCCGCACCGAAAGCAAGCGGCTGGCGGTAGTGACCGGAAATCAAATACGCGACGACGGCCTCACGCCCGTAGCGGTCGAGCGCCTCGGAGAGCTGGAAGATGTTGCCCTCCGACTTCGACATCTTCTCGGCGTCGGTCTCGACCATCCCGTTGTGCATCCAGAGACGGGCGAAGGGACGGCCGGCCGCCTCGGACTGGGCGATCTCGTTCTCGTGATGGGGGAAGACGAGGTCCGAGCCGCCGCCGTGGATCGCAAACGAGGGCCCCAGCTCCTGCTCGGCCATCACCGAGCACTCGATGTGCCAGGCGGGCCGGCCCGGTCCCCACGGCGAATCCCAGGAGGTGTCCTCAGCCTCCTTGTGGGCCTTCCACAGGGCGAAATCGAGCTGGTCCTCCTTCAGCGAGGCCGCCCCCGCCTCCTCGCCCTGGTCCATGTCCTCGGCGCGACGGTTGGAGAGCTTGCCGTAGCCGTCGAAGCTGCGCACCCGGAAGTAGACGTCGCCGCCGGACTCGTACGCGTGGCCGGACTCGACCAGGTTGACGATCAGGGCGACGATGCCGTCGATCGTCTCGGTCGCCAGCGGCTCGGCGTCCGGCCGCCCCAGCCCGAGCCGCTCGGTGTCCTCGAAATAGGCCCGGGTCATCCGCTTGGCGAACGCAGCCGAGGGCTCCCCCGCCTCCCCCGCCGCGCCATAGATCTTGTCGTTGACGTCGGTGACGTTGACGACGAGCTTCGTCTCGTAACCCTCGGACCTCAGAAACCTAACGAGAAGAGAGAAGACGACGAACGGCCGCGCATTGCCGATGTGGATCCGGCTGTACACCGTGGGCCCACAGGCATAGATCCCAACCTCTTGACCAGGATCGAGCGCGACGGCTTCGCCCGTCAGGGTGTCCTTGATTCGCACCTCCCGCATAGCGCCGGATGCTAGTGAGGGGAGTCGGGTACCGCTCCCCGCGGCTTGTACTTTTTCTGCGGCGCCGCCCGCGGACAACCAGGAAGTGTCTTCAGAAAAAGTTGAGCGGGGAGTGGTGCCCGGCTCCCCTTCGCGCTAGAACGTTCGGTAGCCGGCGCCCGAGGACGCCTCGTTACGGGCCCACGCCGGCGCCGTCTCGTCGGCCGCCGCGAGCACCTCGCGCCGTGCCCGCTTGGCGCTCGCCTTGATCTCGTCCTCGGCGGCGCGGCGCAGCCGCTCCTCGCGCTGCTCGGCATGGCTGCGGATCCGCTCCGACTCGGCCTGGAGCTGCTCTTCGGCCCGCGTCCTGGCCTTCTCCTCAGCCTCGCCTTCGACCTTCTCGATCAGCCTATGGACCCTCTCGTCGGCCTCGCGACGCACGTCAACGGTGCCCTGCATGACCCGCTCCTCGATCTCGGCCTCGAGCCGGACCGCGACCCGGTGCGCCTCCTCGGCGCGCGCCTCGGCATCGGCGGCTCGCTGCTCGGCTGCGGCCATCCGGCGGTCGGCCTCGGCCTGCGCCTTTTCGAGCACTTCGCGGGTTCGCCGCGATGCCTCCCCTTCGGTCTTCTTCACCGCTCCGGCCAGAGCCTGATCGGCCTGGGCCTTGCCGGCGGCTATCTGGGTGGTGAGCGCCTCGCGGTCGGCCTCGGCCGCCCGCTGCGCCCGCTCGAACGCCTTCTCGGCGCGATCCCTGCCTTCCTCGGCGCGTGCCGCGCGCGCCTCGGCAGCACGCCGCTTGTCGCGCTCGGCCGCGATTCGCTCACGGCCCTCTTCGCCGATCTTGCGCACAGCCAACCGTGCGCGCACCCTGACCTCGTCCCGACCCGACTCGGCGCGCGCCTCCGCCTCGGCGAGCGCCTGCTCGGCCCTGGCAACCCGCTCCTCGCCGACCCGGACCCACTCCAAGGCCTGCTTGGCGACGCCGTGCATCTGCTCCGTCGCCTCGCCAACCGCCGTCAATCGCACCGCAGGATCACTCATTCCGTCGCAAACTACTACGGGCGACGGCGACCTCGCCAGCGGTGCCGTGAGCTAAAAGCCGCAATTAGCGGAGACCGCCTCAGGCGGGCTTCTGCGCCTCGCGCGCGTGCAGTTCGCGCTTGAGGATCTTGCCGCTTGCGTTGCGCGGCAGCTCCTCGATGAACTCGACCTCGCGCGGCGCCTTGTAGCCGGCGAGGTGCGCCTTGACGTGCGCCTTCAGGTCCTCCTCGGCGACCTCGGCCTCCTCGGCGACGACGACAAACGCCTTCAGCCGCTGCCCGTACTCCTCGTCCTCGACCCCGATCACCGCCACCTCGACCACCGCCTCGTGGTCGGCGAGCAGGTCCTCGACCTCGCGCGGGAAGACGTTCTCGCCGCCCGAGACGATCATCTCGTCGTCGCGGCCGTCGATGAAGAGGCGCCCGCCGGAGTCGAAATGGCCGACGTCGCCACTGCACAGCAACCCGTCGATCGCCTCTTTGCCACCGCCTCCCGTATAGCCCTCGAAAGACATCTCGTTGCCGACGAAGATCCGACCGACCTCGCCCTGCGGCACCTCGCGCCCTGCCTCGTCGTAGAGCCGCACGACGGTGCCCCGGGGCGGCCGGCCCGCGGTGCCGGGCGCCGCCCGCAGGTCCGCCGGGGTGGCGACGGTCGCATAGGCGACCTCGGTCGAGCCGTAGAGGTTGTAGATGCTGTCGCCGAAGCGGTCCATCCACTCGATCGCCAGCTCGCCCGGCAGTGCCGAGCCGGAGAGCGAGGTGATTCGCAGCGAGGAGAGGTCGTAGGAGGCGAGGGTCTCCTTTGGAAGCTGCAGGATGCGCTGGACCATCACCGGCACCACCGCCAGCACCTGGGCGCGATGCTCCTGGACGGCGCGCAGCGTCTCCTCCGGGTCGAAGCGCCGCCGCAGCACGATCGTCGAGGCGGTCGGCAGGCTCATGATGAAGTGGAAGAAGCCCCACGAGTGGAAGAGCGGCGCGGCGATCACCATCGTCTCGCGGCTGCGGTAGGGGAGCTTGTCGATAAGCGCCGCCACCGCGAGCAGCCCGTCGGGGCTGGAGCGCTGCGCGCCCTTCGGCGTCCCGGTCGTCCCCGAGGTGAGGATCACGAAGCGGGGTTTGTCAGGGGGTGGCTTCAGGTTCGAATCGTCGGCGGAGGCGATCAGCGAATCCAGCGTCGGCGCCTCGGTCTCGTCCTCGCTCCAGCCGACCACCCGCGCGACGCTCTCGTCCACCCCGTCGAGCAGCTCGGTGAACTCCTCGTCGTAGACGAGTGCCTTGGGGCCCTCGCGCTGCGTCACCTCGACCAGCTGCGGGCCGGCGAACATCGTGTTGAGGTAGAGAGCGCTGGCGCCGAGCTTGGCTGCGGCCAGGGTCGCCTCGATGAAGCCGCGATGGTTGCGGCACATGATCCCGACCCCGTCGCCATAGCCGATCCCCATCTGCTCGAAGGCGTGGGCAAGCGCGTTGGAGCGCCGGTGCAGCTGCTCGAAGGTGAGCGAGCCGCGTTCGTCGATCAGCGCCGTCTCATGCGGATAGCGGATCGCCGCGGTCGTGATGCCGAGGGCCGGCGAGGCGCCCCAGCGCAGGAAGGCGGAAACGACCTTCACGGACTTGTCGGGGCGGTGCATGCCGAGGACGCCGGCCTCGTGCAGCACCTTGACCTCGAACGCTTTGTCCGAGGCGGTCTGCCGCACCTTAGTCGCGATCGATTCGAGCTTGCCCATCGAGCCGCGAAGCCTATTCGCTCTCGACCGAAGCGACCGCCATGCAGGCGATTCCCTCGCCGCGGCCGATCCAGCCCATGCCCTCGTTGCTGGTCGCCTTGACGCTGACGCGGGCCGAGGTCGCCTCGGCGAGGATTCGCTCCATCTCCGCCCGGTAGGGCGCCAGCCGCGGCTCCTCGCAGACGACGGTCGCGTCGATGTTGACGATCCGGCCGCCGATCGTGCCGACCACGGTGCGCAGCATGTCGACCGAGTCGGCGTCGTGCCAGCGCTCCTCGTCGTCGGGGAAAAGGCTGCCGATGTCGCCCCCACCGGCGGCGCCGAGCAGCGCGTCGATCACCGCGTGGGTGAGAACGTCGGCGTCGGAGTGGCCGCTCAGCCCGCGCTCGTGCTCGACCTCGACCCCGCCCAGGATCAGGGGCGGGCCCTCGGCGAAGCGGTGGCTGTCGTAGCCGATGCCGACGCTCATCAGATCAACGATTCTCGCCTACCCCGGCGGGAAGCGGCTCCAAACTGCGACGGCGGCGCTCGAAGGCGCAGATCTCCCCCACGCCGAGCTCGGCGAGGAACTCGAGCGCTCGCTTATAGCCAGAACCGACCTGCTCGGGAAGATGGGCGTCGGAGGAGAGGGCGAAGGCGGCGCCTGCCTCGACGCACATCTCGGCGAAGGCTGAGGAGGGATAGAGCTCGCTGACCGGCTTGCGCAGCCCCGCGGTCGAGACCTCGACCGCGATCCCGCTCGCCGCGATCGCCTCCACCGCCGGCTCGTAGTAGTGACGTGGGTCGCGCTCCGGAAGAGGCCGGGCACGGCCCCAGACCTTGACCAGGTCCGGGTGGGCGAGGATGTCGAAGAGGCCCGAGCGGGCGCACTCCGCCAGCGCCTCGAAGTAGCGGCGCCAGACCTCGTCGGGGCCCCTCATCCCCTCCCAGGCGTCCCAGCCCTCGTGGTCGACCGCCACTTCGCCGACGAAGTGGACCGAGCCGACCACGTAGTCGAAGTCGCGCGCTTCGAGCAGCGTCGCCGTGCGGTCCTCGGCGCCGGGCACGAAGTCGCACTCGACTCCCAGCTTGAGGCCGGCGCCACGCACGAACTCGCAGTAGGCGTCGAGGTCGTCGCATGCCTGCTCCTCCCAGAAGGGGTGGCGCCAGAGGTCGAGGGCCTGGGTGAAGCGGTAGACGTGCTCGGATACCCCCAGCTCGTCGACGCCTGCCGCTGCCGCGGCCGCGCGGTAGCGCTCGACGTTCTCTGCGGTGAAGTACCGCTCCGGCGGGGTGTCGGGCTCGTCGGGACGAAGGTGCAGGTGGTAGTCGGTCAGCATCGGGGCACCACGTTACCCTCGCCCGGGCATGGCTCACCTGCGGATCGTCGTTCCCGGCTCCAAGGCGAGCGCGCTGGCGCGATCGGACAGCTGGCGCGCCGCGGGCCTGTCGACCGAGCGGAGCGGGCGATGACCCGCCAGCTCGCCTTGATGCTCGGCGCCTTCGTAGCCGGCGCGGCAGTCGCCGGGGCGTTCGGAGCCGTCAGCCTCGGCGTCGCGCTGGGGGTCGGCCAGGTCTGCTTCGGCGCGGCGCTCGTCTGGGCCCTACTGTGCTGAGCGCTCGCCCAGCAGGAACGCGGCCAGCTTCAAATCGGACGGCGTCGTCACCTTGAAATTCCCGGGTGGAGCTGGGTGGATCAGCACCCGACCACCGGCGGCCTCGATCGACGTCGCCTCGTCGGTAGCGGACTTGACCTGCGCCGGATCGCCTTCGAGTGCGTGGCGCAGCGCCCCGGCGCGAAAGACCTGAGGCGTCTGCGCCGCCCAAAGCCGATGCCGATCGACCGTCTTCTCGATCGCGAGAGGTGCATTTGCCCCGTATAGCGGGGTCAATGCACCTCTCGTCTCCGCGGCGGGGGCTGAACCCTCCTCCCTTACCTGCTTGATCGTGTCCGTTACCGGCGTCGCGGCAATAGCTCCGTCCGCCTCGGGATCGGCGACTAGGGTCGCCACTACGCCTTCGACGAGGTGGGAGGTCAGGAGCGGCCGTGCCGCATCATGGATCGCCACCAGCTCGGTCCCCACCGCCTCCAGCCCGTTGGCGACGGATTGAGATCGGGTGGCGCCGCCCTCGACCACGCCCAGGTCGTCGCCGTCCAGATCGTGCACATGGCCCGGCGGGCAGGCGACGACGATCGAGCTCACGCCCGCGGCCGCGCGCATGGCCGCAATCGACCACTCGACCATCGGCCTGCCGGCCAGTGGTAGGAAGGCCTTCGGACCGCCGGCCCCGAGCCTCTCCCCGGAGCCGGCAGCCGCGATGACCGCGGTGACGGATGCTGCAGCGCTGCTATGCAGTGGCGGCGAAGCGCTCCTCCAGCAGCCCGTCGAGGTAATCCTCGGCGCCTTCCTCGTCTTTGTCGAGCGCGTACATGAACTCCGATGCGAGGATCTTCTTCGCCCGCGTGTACATCTGCTTCTCGCCGGTCGAGAGGCCCTTCTCCATCTCACGGAGCGCCAGGTTGCGGACCACCTCGGCAAGCTCGAAGACGTCGCCGGTCTTGATCTTCTCGCGGTTGTACTTGAAGCGCCGGTTCCAGTTCTTCGGCATCTCCGAGACGTCATCGGTGAGGACGCTTGTGACCTTCTTGATTTCGACCTCGTCGATGACCCGTCGCAGCCCCGCCTTGCCGGCGTTCTCGCAGGGAACCATCACGGTGAGTTCGTTGTGGAGGATCTTGATCGTGAGGTATTCACGCTCCTCCCCCATCAGCTCCCGTGTTTCTTTCTTCATCACCAGGCCTGCACCGTGGTGCGGATAGACGACCTTGTCGCCCTCCTCGAAGTCGCAGACGTACACGACCTCCTCGGTGCTTACCTCGGTGGCCTCCTCTAGCTCGGGAATCGCTTGCTCCTTTCCATTTGCGACGGCCTCGATAGCCGTCTGGATGACTTACCGGAATTCACGTGTCCGCGGGGGCGCGACCAGCGCAGTGCCAGGCGCGTCATTCGTGGATGCGTGAATTCCGTGTTAGTCATCTAGCTCTGTAAGTACCGGTCGACCAGATCGACCTCCTGGAGCCTCCGCAGGCCCTCGCGGATGTCCTTGGCCCTCGTCGGGCCGACTCCGTCGACGGCCTCGAGGTTGTCGTCAGGGGCCGCCAGGACCTCCTCCAAACCGCCGAGGTCCTGGATGATCTTCTGGACGACAAGCTTGGGGATGCGCGGGATGCGGCCCATCACACGGTAGCCGCGAGGCGCAACCGGGAAGTCGAGGGTGTTGAGCTTGCGGTCGTAGCCGAGCAGCTCGGCGAGGCGACCGAAGTCGAGCACGTCCTCGTGCGGCATCCGGGCCAACGACTGCAGCATGGTGTTGAGGCTCTGCTCGGAGTCCTCGACCGAGTAGTCGCGGATCAGAGCCGACTTGTCGGCGGCGACGCCGACCATCGTCTCCTCGAGCTGCATCTCGATCAGCCGGCCCTCGGTCCCCAGCTCGACTATGTAGCGCTCGACCTCGACCGCCATCCGGGTCGTCAGCTCGGCTCGCTGCAGGACGGTAAGCGCGTCGTAGAGGACGCCGCCACCCTCGAACTCGAGCACGGTGAGGCGGGTGGAGACCTGTTCGAGCCGCTCGCGGTACTTCTCCAGCGTCGCCAGCCCCTGGTTTGCCTTGGCGAGCACGGCGGGGATCTCCTGCAGGATGTACTTCGTCCCCTCGACGTAGAGGGAGACGACGTCGCGGCGCTGCGAGATCGCGACGACCAGCGCGTCGGTCTGTTTGGAGACGCGCTCGGCGGTACGGTGGCGGGTCCCCGTCTCGGCCGAGAGGATGGTCGGGTCCGGCATCAACTGGACGTTGGCCCAGACGATCTTCGTCGCCTCGGGGTTGAGGACGATCGCCCCGTCCATCTTCGCCACCTGGTAGAGCATCGCCGGTGAGTAGTCGATGTCGAGGCAGATCCCGCCGGAGAGAAGGTGGGAGATGTCTCCCGGATCGCCGACGACGATCAGGCCACCGGTGCGGGCGTGGACGATATTGTCGATCCCCTCGCGCAGGGCGCCGCCAGGGGCGACAACGTCCAGGGCCCTCAGCAGTCGGGGATCCTGCCGTTCCGCTAACTCGTGAAGCTCATCCCCGGGCGGCGAAGACATCGCATCTAGGATGCCAAATTTCGCTCTGCAATGCGGTCTGGCTAATCCCGAGTGGACAGGTCGGAACGGCAATTGTCAACCGAATCCGTCACTCAACACCCATTTTGGGCAATGACGAGGGTGCAAAAGCTGCTCAGGGGACTGGCGAGGGGCCCAATGCCGAGCGCCTCGGCCGAAATAATCCCCGCCCAGCTGCCGAGCGCGCCGCGCCACAGGACGTGCCGTCACTTGGAGTCCCTATAGGGGGCCTAAGTGACGGCACGTCCTGGGGCTTCAGGCGCTAAGCGGCGCCAGGTCGCGCTGGGGGTCGATGCCCCAACGCTCGCCAACCGCCGCCAGCTCGCCGTCCAGCGCCCAGCGGTCGGGGCGCTCCTCTCCCTCGTGCCCGGGACTGGCGCCCTTCAACGCCATGCAGCCGGTGTTGTCGCCGACCGCGCGTATCGCCGTGACGTCCTCCTCGCTCAACCGCTGCTCGGCGGGCAGCGCCGCCAGCTCCGCTCGCTTCTCCTCGATCGGACGGGCGCCGGCGCCGGCCTCCTGGATCAGGGTCGGGACGACGCACTCGACCGCCGGGTGGGCGAGGTTCCACTGGCAGGCGAGCTGCATCGCGCTCAGCCCGGCAGCCTCGCCGATCGGCGCGATCCGCTCCAGCTTCTTCAGCCCCGCCTCGATCCAGCCTTCGGGACGGAAGGCCCTGTGGTCGCCCTGCGCCAGCTCCATCCCCGGTCGCAGGTCGCCCCAGAAGAGGCCGCCGTAGTCGACCACGCGGGCAATCATCTTGACGCCGTGGCGGGCCGCAGCGTCGAGGCAGAGCTCGCCCGGCCAGGGCTCGAACGGGTTGAGGATGATCATCGCCCAGTCGATCCGCGCGCCGAAGCGCTCGATGCAGGAGATCAGGTCGAGCGTGAAGCCGTTGGCCGGCCCGGGCGCGACGCCGATCTGGCCGGTCAGCCCATCGTCTTGCAGGGCCGCCATGCCATCCCAGACCGCCTCGCTCGAGTATCCGATCCGGTCCGGGTTGTGGAGGAGGAGCAGGTCGAAGCGGTCGACCCCGAGCCGCTCCAGGCTGCGCTCGGCAGCCATCCGCAGGTAGCCGGCGTATTCCACCTCCGAGCGCAGGCTCGGGTCGGTGAAGCGGGGGAAGCCGCGCGGGCCGTCCCGCTCGCCCGCGTAGAAGTCGTGGCCGACCGCCCCGACCAGGCAGTACTCCTCGCGCGGCACGCCGGTCAGCGCCCGGCCCAAGATCCGGTCCGCCTCGCCCTGCCCGTAGGTATCGGCGGTGAGGACGGTGTCGACGCTGTCGCCTGGCCGCAGCAGGCGTTCCAACCGCTCCTCCTCGATCGCCTCTCCAAAGCGAAGAAAGCGACCGCCACTCCAGGTGCCTATCGCAGTCCGCCCGGGTTCGCGCATGTCCTGAACCATAAAGGCGCCCCTCGCGCGGGTGGCGTGGGAGAGGGGGTGTCCGGGCGGCAGCGGCGTCCTCTTTTTCGCCCCACCGGCTCAGCGAGAGAAGGCGGACTCCACTGGCGAAAAACCCAGCAACGCCCGGACACCTCCTCTCCCGCGACAGGACCCGCGCGCCGGGGGCGCTCAGGCCTCGCCGTCGCCAGCGGGCTCGGCGTCTGCGCGAGGATCGTCGTCTTCCTCGACAGCGTCCTTGGCGCCGACCCCAACCTTCTCCGGCTCCGGCTCTGCCTTCAGCGGCTTCTTCGGCGCGACGATGGTCAGCTTCAGCGGCTTGTCCTCCTCGTCGCCGGAGCTGTCCCGCTCGACCACCACGGTCGAGCCCGGGACCATCGGGCCCTGGCGCAGCACCTCGTCGGCGAGTGGGTCCTCGATGTAGCGCTGGATCGCGCGGCGCAGCGGCCGGGCGCCCATAGAGGGGTCCCAACCCTTCTCGACCAGCAGGTCCTTGGACTCGTCGGTCAGCTCCAGCTGCAGCTCGTGCTCGGCGACCTGGACGCGGACCCGGTTGATCATCAGGTCGACGATCTCCTTGACCTCGTCCTTGGCGAGCTTGTGGAAGACGATCACCTCGTCGATCCGGTTGAGGAACTCCGGCCGGAAGACTTTTTTCAGGTCGCTCATGATCCGGTTCTTCATGTCGCCGTAGGACATGCCGGTCTCATCGGCGACGGTGAAGCCGATCGAGGTGTTCTTGGCGATCTCCGAGGCGCCGATGTTCGAGGTCATGATCACGATCGCGTTGCGGAAGTCGACCGTGCGCCCCTGGGCGTCGGTGAGCCGGCCGTCCTCGAGGATCTGCAGCAGGATGTTGAAGACGTCCGGGTGGGCCTTCTCGATCTCGTCGAGCAGCAGCACGCTGTAGGGCTTGCGGCGCACGGCCTCGGTCAGCTGGCCGCCCTCGTCGTAGCCGATGTAGCCGGGTGGCGAGCCGACCAGGCGGCTGACCGCGTGCTTCTCCATGTACTCGGACATGTCGATTCGCACCAGCGCCTCCTCGTCGCCGAAGAGGAACTCGGCGAGGGTGCGAGCCAGCTCGGTCTTGCCGACCCCGGAGGGGCCGAGGAAGATGAAGGAGCCGGACGGCCGCTTCGGATCCTTGATCCCGGCGCGGGAGCGGCGGATCGCCTTGGAGACGGCGGTGATCGCGACCTCCTGGCCGATCACCCGCTTGTGCAGCTCCTCCTCCATGCGGATCAGCTTCTTGGTCTCGGCCTCGGTCAGTTTGAAGACCGGGATCCCGGTCCACATCGAGACGATGTCGGCGATCTCCTCTTCGCCGACGTCGGGCCGATCGCCGGAGTCGCCCTCTGACCACTCGTCTTCGAGCTGGCGCTTACGGGTGGTCAGCTGGCGCTCGGTGTCGCGCAGGTTGGCCGCCTTCTCGAACTCCTGAGACTCGATCGCGGACTCCTTTTCGCGGCGCGTCTTTTCGACTTCGTCCTCGAGGTCGCGGTAGACCGGCGGCGCGCTCATCGACTTGATCCGCATCCGCGAGGCGGCCTCGTCGATCAGGTCGATCGCCTTGTCGGGTAGGAAGCGGTCGGAGATGTAGCGGTCGGCCAGCTCGGCGGCGGCGCCCAGCGCGTCGTCGGTGATGTTGACGCGGTGGTGTTGCTCGTAGCGTTCGCGCAGCCCCTCGAGGATCTTCACCGTGTCCTCGACCGAGGGCTGGTCGACCTTGATCTGGGCGAAGCGGCGCTCCAGCGCCGAGTCGCGCTCCAGGTATTTGCGGTACTCGTCGAGCGTCGTCGCGCCGATCGTCTGCAGCTCGCCGCGGGCCAGCGCCGGCTTCAGGATCGAAGCTGCGTCGATCGCGCCCTCGGCGGCGCCCGCGCCGACCAAATTGTGGAGCTCGTCGATGAAGAGGATGATGTCGCCGCGCTGGGTGATCTCTTTCATCACCTTCTTCAGGCGCTCCTCGAACTCGCCGCGGTACTTCGAGCCCGCGACCAGCGCCGCCAGGTCGAGCGTGTAGATCTGCTTGTTGCGCAGCAGCTCCGGCACCTCGCCGTTGTTGATCCGGGCCGCGAGGCCCTCGACCACGGCGGTCTTGCCGACACCCGGCTCGCCCAGCAACACCGGGTTGTTCTTGGTGCGGCGGGAGAGGATCTGCATGATCCGCTCGATCTCGGTCTCGCGACCGATCACCGGGTCGAGCTTGCCCTCCTCGGCGAGCTTGGTCAGGTTGCGACCGAACTGATCGAGCAGTTTCGAAGACTTCTTGCCGCCGCCCTCGCCCTGGCCACCGGCGCCGGCGCCCTGACGGCGTCCGCCGGGCCCGGACAGCATCCGGATCACCTCGTTGCGGATCTTGTCGGAGTCGGCGTCGAAGTCAAGCAGGATGCGGGCGGCGACGCCCTCGTTCTCGCGAACCAGGCCGAGCAGGATGTGCTCGGTGCCGATGTAGTTGTGGCCGAGCGAAAGCGCCTCGCGCAGCGCCAACTCGAGCACCTTCTTGGCGCGCGGGGTGAAGGGGATCTGGCCGGAGGTGACCTCCTCGCCGGAACCGACGATCCGCACCACCTGGGAGCGGACGCGCTCGGTCGTGATGTCGAGAGACTCGAGGACGCGGGCGGCAAGGCCCTCCTCCTCGCGCAGCAGCCCGAGCAGGATGTGCTCGGTGCCGATGTAGTTGTGTTTCAGCGTGCGAGCCTCTTCCTGGGCCAGGACCACCACCTGACGGGCTCGCTCAGTGAATCTCTCGAACAAAGGCTTCCTCTCTCGACCTTCTAAGGGTCAAACGCGATTTGCGGTCGGAAGTACCGGAGACGCCCTTCGAGTATCGGGAGGCGCCCATGTGCCCTTTAAACGATACCGAGAGTGCCCACCCGGCCCTGGGACCCGGATTGGCGCTCATAGCGGGTTTTTCGGCCCCGTTCCGGGGCTTCAGGAGCGCATCGCCGGGAAAAGCACGACCTCACGCAGGCTGCGGGCTCCCGTCAACATCATCGCAAGCCGGTCAATCCCGAGCCCGACGCCCCCCGTCGGCGGCATCCCGTGTTCGAGCGCCTCGACGAACGCCTCGTCGTAGGGCTGCGCCTCCTCGTCGCCTCGCTCCAGCTCGGCGGCCTGCTGCTCGAAGCGGCGTCGCTGCTCGTCGGGGTCGTTCAGCTCGCTGAACGAGTTGGCGATCTCGATCCCACCGACGAAGGCCTCCCAGCGCTCGACCAGCCCGGGCTCGGAACGGTGGGCCTTGGCGAACGGCGAGAGCTCCACCGGGTAGTCGAGGACGAAGGTCGGCTGGATCAGCTCGGGCTCCACCGACCTGGAGAGCAGGCCGTCGACGAGCTTGCCCCAGCCCTCGGCCGGGTCCGGCTCGCCGCCCATCGCCGCGGCGAGCGCCTCGCGGGTCGGCTGCTCGGCGATGTCGATCCCGGTCCGCTCACGCACCGCCTCGCGCAAGGTCACCCGCCTCCACGGAGGCGCAAGATCGATCTCCACCCCGTCGCGCACGACCATGGTCGTGCCCAGGGCCCGCTCCGCCACCTCGGCGACCATCAGCTCGAGATCGTGCGCGGTCTTCTCGTAGTCGGCATAGGCCTCGTACCACTCGAGCATCGTGAACTCGGGGTTGTGTTTGTGCGAGACGCCCTCGTTGCGGAAATCCTTGCCCAGCTCGTAGACCTTGTCGATGCCGCCGACGACGAGCCGCTTCAGGTAGAGCTCGGTGGCGATCCGCAGATAGAAGTCGCGGTCCAGCGCGTTGTGGTGCGTGACGAAGGGGCGGGCCAGGGCGCCGCCGTAGAGCGGCTGCAGCACCGGCGTCTCGACCTCGACGAAACCGTGCTCGTCGAGCCAGCGGCGGATCTCGGCGATCGCGCGGGCGCGGGTCGCGAAGGCGCGGCGGCTCTCCTCGTTGGCGAGCAGGTCCAACTCGCGCTGGCGGTAACGGGTTTCGACGTCCTCGAGTCCGTGGAACTTGTCGGGCGGCGGCCGCAGGCTCTTCGAGAGCAGGCGCCAGTGGTCGATCGCCAGCGAGAGCTCACCGCCACGCCGCGTCGCCAGCGCCGTGCCCTCGGCGCCGACGAAGTCGCCGAGGTCGAGGTCGACCAGCAGCTCGAACGCCTCCGTGCCGAGCGCGTCGGCGCGGGCGTGGAGCTGGATCTGCCCGCTGCCGTCGCGGAGGTCGAGGAAAGCAGCCTTGCCGTGACCGCGGCGGCCGACGATGCGGCCCGCAACGCGGTGCCGAGAATCGGTCTCGATCCCCGCCGCCAGGCCCTCGTGAGCGGCGCGCACCTCGGCGATCTCCTCGCGGTCCTCAAAGGAGTGAGGAAACGGGTCAATCCCGGCATCCCTTATACGTCCGAGCTTCTCTCTCCGGTCACGGAGAACATCTGAGAGCTCTGGCTGTTCAGCTCCGCTCATAGCGCGCGAGCCTATCGAGCGTCAAGAGAGCGTCCCGGTAGGGGTGGAGCGTCTTGTACTTTTTCCGCGGAAGCGCTCGCGGACAGCCGCAACGTGTCTTCGGAAAAAGTTAAGCGGAAGCCCTACCGGGACGCTCTCTAAGCGCTCTCGATCTTGGTGATTTTCAGTTTCTTCTTCGGCCCGCGCGGTACCTCGACGCTGACCACGTCGTTGCGCTTGTGGCCGAGCAGAGCTTTGCCGATCGGCGACTCGTTGGAGAGTTTCTGCTCGGCGGGGTTTGCCTCGGTAGAGCCGACGATCTGGAATTTCTGCGAGTCGCCGGTCTTCTGGTCTTTGACGTGGACGACCGAGCCGAAGCTGACCTCGTCGGTGTCGACGTCCTTCTTGTCGATCACCGTGGCGCGGCGCAGCCGCTCTTCGAGTTGGGCGATCCGCCCCTCCAGCAGGGCCTGCTCGTTCTTGGCGTCGTCGTACTCGGCGTTCTCGGAGATGTCGCCGAACTCACGCGCCTCCTTGATGCGTGCCGCAACCTCGCGCCGTTTGGCGGTCGACAGGTGCTCGATTTCCTCTTTGAGCTTCTCGAGCCCTTCCGGGGTGATTACGGCTTGACGAGTCACTGTGCGCTGACCTCGCTTTGCTTGCTGGGAACGTTGGAGTTCGGCCCTGAGACCAAAAACGCCCGGGTGCGAGGGCTTTCGCCACCACACACCTGGGCCCGAAGTCGCGGGATTATAGCGAGGGCGTCAGGCGGGCACTCAAGGGAATTTGGGCGGCAATCAACTCCCTGGCTCGGGGCAGGTCGGCGCTGCGCTGGAGCTCGCTTGCGACCTCGGCGGGGGCGCCGAGAGCGTCGACGTACCAGGGATAGAACTTGCGTAGGTAGCGAGTCGCCCGCTCCGCCCCGAGATGCTCTTCGGCGCGATCGACCGTCCAGAGCAGCTCGGCGACCACCTCCCGGCGGGAGGGCGGGGCGGCGCGGCGCCCCGTCAGTTCCTCGAACAGCCACGGGTTGCCGAGCGAGCCGCGGGCCAGCATCACCGCGTCGGCACCGGATTCGCGATAGGCGCGGCGCACGGACTCGGCGCTGTCGAGGCCGCCGGAGACGATCACCGGCACTTCGATCCGCTCGACCAGCTCACGGGTGAGCGCGTAGTCGGGGCTTCCCTTGTGTTTGGTGGTCGCGGCGCGGGGGTGAAAGGCGATCGCCGCCGCGCCCCCCTCGGCGAGGCGAACGGCGAGCTCGAAGCCGGACCGATCGCCGGGGCGCAGCCCGGAGCGCAGCTTCACCGTGACCGGCAGGCCACTGCCATCGGCGGCGGCGCGAAGGAGGGCCAAGGCCAGCTCAGGGTCGGCGAGCAGCTCGACCCCGGCGCCCGTCCTGCGCACCTTGCGCACCGGGCAGCCCATGTTGATGTCGATCAGGTCGGCGCCCGCCTCGGCGGCGATCGCCGCACCAGAGCGCATCACGTCGGGATCGTGGCCGAAGAGCTGCACCGAGACCGGGTGCTCGTCGGGATGGATCCGCATCAGCTCGCGCAGCGTGCGCTCGTTGCGGTAGTGAAGGCCGAAGCTGGAGATCATCTCCGAGACCGCTAGGCCCGCCCCGTGCCGCTTCGCCTGCAGGCGGACGAACCAGTTGCCGATTCCAGCCAGCGGCGCCAGCAGGACACGATTGGCGATCTGGATTCCGCCAATCTCGAAGGGGTCGGTCAGCTCATGCGTTTCTTTCATAGATCAGGCGCAGCCCCTTCAGAGTAAGCATCTCGTCGACTTCGTCGATCGTCTCGGTGAACGGGACGATCGCCGCGGCGAGGCCGCCCGTGGCCAGCAGGCGGACATCTCCGAGTTCCTCCTCTATGCGGCGGACGACGCCGTCGATCAGCCCGGCGAAGCCGAAGACCACGCCGGACTGGATCGCCGCGCGACTGGAGCGGCCGATCGCCGTCTCCGGCTCCTCGAGGTCGATTCGGGGTATGCGGGCGGCCCTTTCGACCAGGGCGGTCAGCGAGATCTCGAGACCCGGAGCGATCGCCCCGCCGAGGTATTCGCCCGCCTCCGAGACGGCGTCGAAGTTGATCCCGGTGCCGAAGTCGACGACGACGCAGGCGGTCTTGAAGCGCTCGTAAGCGGCGACCGCGTTGACGAGGCGGTCGGCGCCGACCTCGAGTGGATTGTCGATCCGGATCGGCATCCCGGTCTTCACCCCGGGCCCGATCGCCAGGCAGGTGGCGCTCATGTAGCGCTCGGTCAGCTGTTCGTACTGGTTGCCGAGCGGCGGCACGACCGAGGAGAAGCAGACCGCGTCGAGGTCACCGAAGCCCATGTCGCTGAGGGCGAGCATGCCGGCGATCCGCTCCGCCAGCTCGTCGCCGGTCGCTCCGGCGCGGGTCTGGAAGCGCCAGTGCTCGACCAGCCGCTCGCCGTCGAAGGCGCCGAGGTGGGTCTGGGTATTGCCGACGTCGATCGCGAGCAGCACGGCGGCGATTATGGCCGGATCGGACTGCCGCGGTTTCCTGCCTACGCTTAGGATGCCCTCAATGGACGTACGGCTATACGTGATCCCGGGATCCCATCCTTCGATGGCGGCACGGCTGATGCTGGAGACCAAGGGCATCCCGTACAAGCGAACCGACCTGATGCCGGTCGTCTCCAAGGGTGTGCTGCGCGGTCTCGGATTCCCCCGCAACACGGTGCCGGCGATGAAGATCGAGGGCAGCCGCGTGCAGGGGACCGGCGAGATCGCCCGTGAGCTCGACCGGCGGCAGCCCGAGCCGGCGCTGGTTCCCGCCGACGCGGCTCAGCGCTCCGCGGTCGAAGAGGCGGAGCGCTTCGGCGACCAGGAGCTGCAACCGGCGATCCGCGCAATCCTCTGGTGGGCGCTGCGCAAGGACAAGGCCCCCCTGCGCTCATACTCGGAGGGGGCGAAGCTCGGAATCCCGATCGGCGTGGCGTTGAAAACGGCGGGACCGATCGTGGCGGCCTCGGCCCACTTCAACGAGGCGACCGACGAGAACGTGCGCCGCCATCTGGCGGCAATGCCGGCGATGCTGCAGCGGATCGACGACTGGATCGCCGCCGGGGTGATCGGCGGCGAGCAGCCCAACATCGCCGACTTCCAGATCGCCCCCAGCCTGAGGCTGGCGATGACGCTCGACGACCTGCGCCCGGCGATCGAGTCCCGCCCGGCGGGTGAGCTTGCCAAGCGAGTCGTGCCCAGCTACCCGGGCAAAGCCCCGCCGGTCCTGCCGCCCGCCTGGCTGCAGCCGCTGCGCTCAGAGACCGCTGCGGCGTAAGGCCCGTCCGGCAGGGCTTCCACTTAACTTTTTTTGAAGACAGTTTTGTGGCCGTCCGAGAACGCCGCCGCAAAAAAAGTACAAGACGTTCCAGCCCTACCGGACGGGCCTTAGTCGAGCGAGCTAACTCGGTCCACGCGCTGGTCGGAGCTTAGAGCGGCGAGAGCTTCGGCTAGCTTCGTGCCGTCGGAGAGAGTGAGGTCGGGGTCGAGCTCCAAGAGTGGGGCGAGGACGAAGCGGCGGCTGGTGACCTCGGGGTGTGGAAGCGTCAGGCGCTCGGTCGCCAGCTCCAAGTCGCCGAGCAGCAGCAGGTCGATGTCAAGGGGGCGGGGGCTGTGGCGGGACGCTGCGAGCATGCGACCCTGCTCGACCTCGATCGCCTTGCAGACTTCGAGCAGCGGCCCCGGCTCCAGCTCGGTGCGGATGCGGATCGCGGCGTTGAGGAAGTCAGGCTGGTCCAGAACCTTTCCAACCGGTTCGGTCTCATAGGCCGAGGACACCGCCTCAACCTCAACCCCCTGCTCGCCGAGCAGCTCGATCGCCGCCCGCAGATGGGAGGCGCGGTCGCCGACGTTGGATCCCAGCCCAAGGTAGCCAACGCGCATCACGACGTGCCGTCACTTAGGTGCCCATATGGGTGCTCAGGTGACGGCACGTCTGGTTAGGACTCCTCGCCGTTCTCCTCGTCCTCCTCATCGCCGCGCTCCTGCGTGACCTCGACCCCGACCTCCCGGATCGCCAGCGGCAGCGGCGGCTCTGGCTTGGAGGCCCGTACCCGCACCGACTCGCAGCCGTAACGCTCGATCAACCGCTGGCCGACCACCTGCGCCAACCGCTCCAGCGTCCGGTAGCTGCGCTCGGTGGCGGCGAGGGCGACGATGTCGCAGGCCTCGCTGTAGTCGACGGTGTCCTCGATCCGGTCGGTGAGCACGGCGTCGCAATCGGGCACGTCGAAGGAGATGTCGAACTCGAGCCGCTGGCCGATTTCCTGCTCGGCGTCGCTGACGCCGTGATGCGTGTAGATCGAGATGCCGCGCAGGTCGACCTCGACCCGCGACTCGATCCCGTTGCCATTGGGCTCATCCATGCGGTGGTCAACCTATCCGAGGATCGCGGTGGCGACCTTCATCGCCTGGGCGGCCTCGGCGACGTCGTGGACGCGGAGCACGTCGGCGCCACTGGCGGCGGCGAGGACGGAGGAGGCGATCGAGCCGCCGAGCCGGCGGCCCACCTCGGAGCCGTCGATCTTGCCGATGAAGCTCTTGCGGGAGGTGCCGACGACCAGCGGCCGGCCCAGCTCGCGCAGCTCGCCGAGCCGGCGCAGCAGCTCCACGTTGTGATCGAGCGTCTTGCCGAAGCCGATCCCGGGGTCGAGCCAGATCCGCTCCTCGGCCACTCCCACGGCGATCGCCGCCTCCAGCCGCTCGGCGAGGAACGCTTTGACGTCGTCGACGACGTCGTCGTAGGCGGGGTTCTCCTGCATCGTGCGGGGGTCGCCCTGCATGTGCATCAGCACCAGCCCGGCGCCGCGTTCGGCGCAGAGCGCCGCGATCTCCGGGTCATGGCGCAGAGCGGTGACGTCGTTGACGATCGAGGCCCCCGCCTCAAGCGCAGCCCGCGCCACCGCAGCCTTGGAAGTGTCGATCGAGACCGTCGCAGTCCCAGCCAACCCTTCGACCACCGGCACGACCCGAGCCAACTCCTCCTCCGCGCTCACTTCCGCAGCACCGGGCCGAGTCGATTCTCCCCCCACATCCAAGATCTCTGCCCCCTGCTCCGCCAGCTCGCGCCCGTGCTCAATCGCAGCTTCCGCGTCGAGGAATAGCCCGCCGTCGAAAAACGAATCCGGGGTCACGTTGATGACGCCCATCAGCTTCGGAGTCATGGAGGAAAGTATCTCCAGCCCCTCTCCCGCGGGTGGTGCCGGGGTGGGGTGTCCTCCGCCGCACGGAGGCTGCGGAGGGCGAGGTCCCAGCCCTTCGGGTGGATTCATCCCTATGCCCGGAGCAGCGCGTAGTGCAAGGAGGGCACCCCACCCCGGCGACAGGACCCGCGGGCCAGAGACGCTGGTCTAACTGGCGTCGCCGCCAGCGAATCCTGGGCGCGGACGGGGGTTTGGCCGCGCGCCCTCGCGCTGCGCCTTTTCCGGCTCCGGTGCCGGCTCGACCGGCGCCGAGGGCTCCTCCTCGTCGGCGAAGATCTCGTCCTCGGGCTTGCCGGCGAGCAAGGCCACGAACTGCTCGGCGTCGATCGTCTCCCGCTCCAGCAGGATCTTCGAGATCCGCTCGAGCTCGTCGCGCTTCTCGTTGAGCAGGTCCTTGGCCGTCTGGTGCGCGGCCTCGACGATGCGGCGGATCTCGTCGTCGATCTCGCGCGCGATCTCGTCGGAGTAGTCGGGTTCGGCGCTGAATTCGCGGCCGAGGAAGGGCTGGCCGCGATCGTGGCCGAAGACGCGCGGGCCGAGCCGCTCCGACATGCCGAAGCGCATCACCATCTGCTTCGCCGTCTCGGTCACCTTCTCGAGGTCGTTGGAGGCGCCGGTCGTGATCTCGCCGAAGACGATCTCCTCGGCGGCGCGGCCACCCAGCGTCATCGCCATCGTGTCGGTCAGCTCGGCGCGGCTGGTCAGGAACTTGTCTTCGGTCGGCAGGCTGATCGTGTAGCCAAGCGCCTGGCCGCGGCTGATGATCGAGATCTTGTGGACCGGGTCGCAGTTGGGCAGCAGGTGGCCGACGATCGCGTGGCCGAGCTCGTGGTAGGCGGTGATCAGCCGCTCCTTCTCGCTCATCACTCGGGTCTTCTTCTCTGGCCCGGCGATCACCCGCATGATCCCCTCCTCGAGCTCGTGCATGGAGATCTCGCGGCGCCCCTGGCGGGCGGTCAGCAGCGCCGCCTCGTTGATCAGGTTGGCGAGGTCGGCGCCGGTGAAGCCGGGGGTCTGGCCGGCCAGCGCGTCGAGGTCGATCGCCTTGGCGAGCGGCTTGCCGCGGGTGTGGACCTCGAGGATCTTCTTGCGACCCTTGCGGTCGGGGCGGTCGACGACGACCTGGCGGTCGAAGCGCCCCGGCCGCAGCAGCGCCGGGTCGAGGATGTCGGGACGGTTGGTGGCGGCGATCAAGATGATGTTGTCTTTCATCTCGAAGCCGTCCATCTCGACCAGCAGCTGGTTCAGCGTCTGCTCGCGCTCGTCGTGGCCCCCACCCATGCCGGCGCCGCGGTGGCGGCCGACCGCGTCGATCTCGTCCATGAAGATGATGCAGGGAGAATTCTGTTTGGCCTGCTCGAAGAGGTCGCGGACGCGGCTGGCGCCGACGCCGACGAACATCTCGACGAAGTCCGAGCCGGAGATCGAGAAGAAGGGGACGCCGGCCTCGCCGGCGACGGCGCGGGCCAGCAGCGTCTTACCGGTTCCGGGCGGCCCGTAGAGCAGGACGCCCTTGGGGATGCGGGCGCCGAGCGCCTGGAATTTCTTTGGGTTCTCGAGGAACTCCTTGATCTCGTGCAGCTCCTGCACCGCCTCGTCGACCCCTGCCACGTCGCGGAAGGTGATTTTCGGCGCGTCGACCGACATCCGCTTCGCTTTCGATTTGCCGAAGTTCATCACCCGCGAGCCCCCGCCCTGCATCTGGTTCATCAGGAAGATCCAGAAGCCGAAGAAGAGGACGAAGGGGAGGATGTAGGTAAGCAGCGAGAGCAGGCTCGAGCCGCCGGTGCCGTGGACGGTGGTCTTGACGTTGTTCTGCTCGAGCTCGTCGAGCAGGCTCTGCTCGGTGTTGGGTGGGTATCCGGTGGAGAAGTTGTCGCCGTTTTCGCCTCTTTCCTTGACGTCGAGCGTGTTGTCCTTGGTGTTGATCGTCACCTCTTCGACCCGGCCGCTGGCGATCAGGCCGGTCTTCGGCTTGACCAGTTCGTTGTAAGAGGGCGGCTCGGTGCTCGGGCCTTGACCGATCCACCGCTGGGCGACGAAGGCGAGGATCACCACCAGAAGGATCGGAAACGCTGCGCTTTTGAAGAAACGTCTCACAGGGAAAAATCAGCGTACCAGGGCAATTTCGGCGCCTGGCCGCCTAACCGTCCAACGCAGCCACGTAGTCGAGGTTGCGGTATCGCTGTGCGTGGTCGAGCCCGTAGCCGATCGCGAAGCGGTCCGCTATGCGGAAGCCGACGTAGCGGGGCTCGAGGTCGACCCGGAGGCGGTCGGGCTTGGTCAGCAGCGCGCAGGCCTCCAGCGAGGCCGGCGCGCGAGCATTGAGGTTGCGCATCAGGTAGTGGAGCGTGAGGCCGGAGTCGATGATGTCCTCGACGATCAAGACGTGGCGGCCTTCGATCGGCGCGTCGAGGTCCTTGAGGATCCGCACGACGCCTGAGGAGTCGGTCTGCGAGCCGTAGCTGGAGACGGCCATGAAGTCGATCTCGCAGGGGACCGTCAGGTGACGCATCAGGTCGGCGAGGAAGATCACCGCCCCCTTCAGCACGCCGACCATGAACAGGTCGCGGCCTGCGTAGTCCTCGCTGATCTGCCTGCCCAGCTCGGCCACGCGCCTCTGCAGATCCTCGCCGGAGACCAGGGTCTCGCCGATCGCCGATTCGCTCATCGCCCGCTCACGTCGCGCAGTCTAGGTATCAAGGCGCCGGGACGTGCCGGGAGTTAGCCGCCCATATGGGCGGCTAACTCCCGGCACGTCGGTCAGCGCTCGGCGCGCAGGGTGCCGCGTTCGGCGATCGCGCGGACGCCGCCGCCGAGGTCGAGCATGGCGACGCCGGTGCGGCGCAGCGCCGCGACCTGCTCGGCATGGCGGGCGGCGCCGGCGACGGGGCGCCCGGCGGCACGATCGGCGAGCTGCTGGACGACGAGGCGGCGCAGCGCCGGGGGAAGCTCGGCGAGGCGGTCGAGCTCGATCGTTCCGCGAGGGGAGCCGCTGGAGCCGTCGAGCTCGGCAGCTACCAGCGCGTCCAGGACCTCCGCCTCGTCGCGCAGCAGCTCCGCCGTGCGCAGCACATTCTGTGCCGCGGCGGGGTGGACCTCGGCCAGCGCCCGGGCGAGGCCGTGGCGCACCCGGTTGCGGGCGTAGGCGGGCTCGGAATTGGTCGGATCGTCGCGCCAGGCGAGTCCACGCTCCTGGCAATACGCAGTGGTCTGCTCGCGGGCGAATGGAAGCAGCGGCCGCACGAGCTTGCCGTCGCGCGGTCGCATCCCGAGCAGAGCACGGCGGCTCGGCGAGGAGGCGAGCCGATAGAGGATCGTCTCGACCTGGTCGTCGGCGGTGTGACCGGTGGCGATCAGGGCGTCCGCCCGCAACGCCAGCCTCGCCGCCGCCGCGTAGCGGGTGTCGCGCGCCCAGGCCTGGAGGTTGCCCGGACCCTCGGGGCGGCGCGGGCGCTCGATCTCGAGAGTCACCCCCAGTCCCTCACAGAGCGCCGCGCAGTGGTCCTCGTCCGCGTCGGAGTTGTCGCGCAGCCCGTAGTTGACGTGCAACGCGGTCACCTGGTCGGCCCCGAGCAGCCGGGCCGCGAGATCGAGCAGGCAAACCGAGTCCCTCCCCCCTGACAGCATCGCGACAAGCGGCTTCTCGGCCGGTAGCAAACCGCCCTTGCGCACTGCTTCGATCATGCCTTCACTTTCCATCCGTTCAGAGCCCATCCCGGTAGGGGTGGAGCGTCTTGTACTTTTTCCGCGGCGACCTCTGCGGACAGCCTCCTACGGTCTTCGGAAAAAGTTAAGCGGAACCCCTACCGGGATGGGCTCGTCCGGGGTCAGTCGAGGGTGCGGCGCACTATGTATAGGGGGATCGCGACGGGGAATCCCTTCAGGTTGACCTCGCCGATCGGCTCGCAGGTCAGCCCGCGTTCTTCGAGCGAGCCGGTGACGCTGTCGGTGACCAGGACCTCACCCGCCTGGGCGCTGCCGACGACGCGGTGGGCGAGGTTGACGTGGGTGCCGAAGTAGTCGCCGTCGCGGTAGACCGCGCTCGCGTGGTGGATCCCGACCCGCGGCCGCGGCCGCTCCAGGAAGCGGTCGAGCAGGCCGACCGCCCACTCGGTCAGCGAGGAAGGGTCGGGCGAGACGACCATCACCTCGTCGCCGATCGTCTTCACGACCATCGCCTCCGGCGGCAACGTCGCCTCGACCGTTTCGACGAAGTTCTCGACCACGTCGAGCGCCTCCAGGTCGCCCTCCTCCTCGGTGTAGCGGGTGAAGCCGGTGAGGTCGATGAAACAGAGGGTGACGGGGACCTGGCCCAAGTCGGACGCGGGAGAGTCGAGGCCCGCCTCCATGTGCCCGACGACGTCCTGTTCGGTGAAGTAGCGCAGATAGCGGGTGTGCAGGTACTCGGTCAGCGGTGCCGCCAGCGGCAGGATGTCCGCGGCCATCCCACCCATCTCCTCGGCGATCTCCAGCTCGGGCAGGGCGTCGCGGATCATCGGCTCGTGCACGTAGAGGTGGAAGAGCCGCACCTCGGCGTCGGCGATCCGCCGCATCGACTGCACGTAGACCCGAACCAGCTGCAGGAAGGCGACGAGGGGGAAGCCGGCGGCCAGCACACGGGCGCAGTGGCGCAGCGCCTTGACGTCCTCCGGGCTGAGCAACCGCTCACGGTCGAGGGGCGTGCCGAGGATGTCCAGGATGCGCTCGATCAACTCGGGCTCGAGACCGGTCTCCGCCGCCACCTGCTCCACCGTGACCTGCTCGTCGGTGCTGGGCAGGAGCTCCTCGACGAAGCCGAATGCGAGCCTGCCCTCGCGGCCCGCCCGCTTCAGCTCCTCCAGCGAGTGGCCACGCTCCCGCATCCGCGCCACGACGCGGGCCTGCGCGGCTGCCGCGGCGGTCCAGCGGCCACGCCGCACCGGCACGATCTTCTCCGCCGCCCAGCGCTTCAGCGTGCTGGCCGCGACGCCGGAACGGCGCGACGCCTCACTCAGCGAGATGCGTTCGTCAACCATCGAAGCAAACGAGGCTAGACACCGAGGCCGACGAAGCTACGGCGATGTTTGGGGCCTGTCCCGCGATGCGTTGAGGACCTGTCCCGGTAGGGGTGGAACGTCTTGTACTTTTTTTGCGGCGGCATTGGCGGACAGCCACCAACTGTCTTCAAAAAAAGTTAAGTGGAACCCCTACCGGGACAGGTCCGGTAGGGGTTCCAGGGGGACAGGCCCCGGGTCAAGCTGGAATCTCCGAGTCCTCGTGGGCTTGCAAGACCGGCTCGCCGCCCTCGCCGGTGCGGATGCGGATCGCCTCCTCGACCGGCAAGACGAAGATCTTGCCGTCGCCGACCTCGCCCGTTCGGGCGTGCTTGAGGATCGTCTCGACGACCAGCGGCTTGTCTTTGTCCTCGACCACCACCTCCAGCTTCAACTTCGGCCGGACGCTGATGGTCAGGGTCGAGCCGCGGTACCGCTCGACTATCCCCTTCTGGCGACCCGAGCCCTTGGCCTCGCTGATCGACAGGGAGGGAAACCCCTTGTCGAGCAGTTCGGCCCGGATCGGCTCGAACGCCTCGTGGCGTATGAACGCCTCTATCTTCTTCATCGCTCAAACCTCCTGGGGTGACTCGGTCGCGGTCATCTGACTGACACCCACCGTTGCGGGCGCCCCTGAAGGGGGCGGCGCACCGCCGAGCTGCAGGCCCGTCGAGTACTCCGGTCGGGGGATGAACTGCTCCGGGTACCCATACATGCCGTGCTCGGAGATGTCGAGGCCCGCGTCCTCCTCCTCTGCGCTGACCCGCAACCCGATCGTGTGCTTGATCAGGGAGAAGATCGCGTAGGAGACGATGAACACACAGCCGAACGCGACCCCGACGCCGAGCGCCTGGGCGCCGATCTGGTGGAAGGAGCCGCTGTACCAGAGGCCCGCATCGCCGACTTCGTTGAATTCGGCGAGGCGCGGCGAGGTGAAGATGCCGCAGGAGAGGGTTCCCCAGATACCCGCCAGGCCGTGGGCCGAGGTGGCGCCGACGGGATCGTCGATGATCTTCTCGATCGCCAGCACCCCGTAGACGACGACCACGCCGGCGATCGCGCCGATGATCGGCGCCGCCCAGAACTCGACATAGCCGGAGGGAGCGGTGATCGCGACCAGGCCGGCGATCGCGCCGTTGCCGGCCATGCCGATGTCGATCGTCCTCGTCTTCAGGTACATGATCGCCACCGCGGCAACCACGCCGGCAGCCGCAGCCAGGTTGGTGACCACGACCACCTCGGCGAAGCGGCCGCCGATCGCGCCCAGGGTCGAGCCGGGGTTGAAGCCGAACCAGCCGAGCCAGAGGATCAACACGCCGAGGCCGACCAGCGGCATCGAGTGCCCCGGTATCGCCCGCGGTTTGCCGTCCTTCGTGTACTTGCCGATCCGCGGGCCAAGCAGCAGCAGCGCCGCGAAGGCCCCGGTCGCGCCGATCAGGTGTACCACCGTGGAGCCGGCGAAGTCCTGCATGCCGACGTTGGCCTGCAGCCAGCCCCCGCCGAAGATCCAGTGGCTGAGCACCGGATAGAGGACGGAGCTGAAGATGATCGCGTAGATCACATAGGCGCCGAACTTGATCCGCTCCAGCGTGGCGCCCCAGACGATCGCCAGCGAGACCGCACAGAAGACGAACTGGAAGAACATGAATGCGGCCGGGCTGATCGAATACGTTTCGACGAACGGGATGCTCTTGCCGGCTTCTTCGATCGAGGAGCCGACGTTGAGGAAGAACCCGTGGGTGCCGGCGATCTCGCCGAGCCCGCCGAAGGCGAGCGCGAAGCCCACCGCCCAGTAACAGAGCGATGCGATCGAGAAGTTGACGAGGACCTTGGCGACCCCCGCACCTGCGTTCTTCGCTCGCGAGAACCCGACCTCCAGCAGCAGGAAGCCGGCCTGCATGAACATCACGAGCACGCCGGCGACTATCACCCACATCGCGTTGATGCTCGCCTCAGGCGTTTCCAGTATCGGCGTTTCCGCGCCGAAGGCGACGCCCGGCAGGACGAGCGAGGCAATCGCGGCCGCCGGGCCTGCGATCAAGAGCCTCTTTTTCATTCCAATTCCTCCTAGCCCGCCGGGGCACGCCCCGGCGGTCGCGGTTTGGGAGCCCCTCTCGAGGCTCGTTTGGCGATGCCGCCAAGGTATGAACGGGGCCGTCAGATGTATTTGGACGGTTGGAGCAAATCCGAGCGGCAGGGTTCTCACGAGTGGCAGAGCCTCGGCCGGGGGCAGGCGCGGCCTAAGGCTCTAAGGTCGGGCGCCATGCCCGCACGGCTGCGGCCCAAAGTCCCGCTCGCGCCCGATGCGATCCTGGTCGGCGACCCGGGCCGCTCGCTGCTGCTCGCCCAGGCGCTGCTGGAGGAGCCGAGGATGAGCAACCACGCGCGGGGCCTGTGGGGCTACTCCGGCCGAACCGCCGCCGGCCGCGAGCTGACGATCCAGGCAACCGGGATGGGCGGTCCCAGCGCTGCCATGGTTCTGGTGGACCTGGCAAAGCTGGGGGTGAGGCGGGCGGTACGGATCGGCACCTGCACCGCCTTCGGTGCCGAGGCCCGGCTCGGCGAGCTGCTGCTGGTGACCGAGGCGGTCGCGGTCGGCGGCAGCGCCGCATCGTTTGGGGTCGCGGCGGGCGAGGTTGTGCTCCCCGACCCAGAGCTGCTCGAGCAGCTGCGCGCCGAGCTGCAGGGCGAATCGCGAGCCGTGCCGGTGGCGAGCTTCGACACGATGCCCGGCGACGCCGGTGCGGCAACGGGGGCCGGGGGCGCGGACATGCAGACGCTGGCGATCCTGGCCCGCGCCGGCCAGCTGGGGATCGCCGCGGCCGCAGTGCTGATCGTCACGGAGCTGAAGGGAAGCGCGCCGCTTGACGATTCAGAGCTGGAGCGAGCGGCGATCCGAGCCGGGCGGGCCGCCGTGGCAGCAATATCTCACCCTAAGGTCGAGGGTTAGTCTTGATCTTCGGCGGGGCTCTTGGCGCCCTCGCCGCGGCGGTCGGCGTTCAGTTGGCGACGCAGCCCGCCGATCTCGCGCGAAACCCGGTCGATCTCGTCCTCGACCTCGTCCAGCCGCTGCGAAACCGAGCGCAGGCGACGCTCGAGGCGCTCGACGTCCCCCGCCGAGGGCAGGTTGAGGGCCCCCATCGCGGCGTGCTGGGCCTCCAGCGCCTTCTCGCGGGCGCCGAAGGCAGCGGCTACCGCGTTCTCCAGGACCTGGCTGTCGAGCAGCGCTTGAGCCAGCTCGCCGATCGCCTGCTCGCTGCGCGCCCTGAGGCCCTCCTGCTCGTCGTGCTCGGCGCTCATCGACGACACCTTAAAGACTCCGCGTCGACGGCTCGCGCGAGCGGGCTGAAACAGGTTCTTAACGAGCCCATCCGAGCGGGCTGAAATCCTGCCGCTCGAATGGGGATGGCCGTTGATTAAGGGCATGTTGGGGGGCGCCGCACCGCGTTGCGTGCCTCCGCGCGAGCCAGTAGCGTGGGCGTGCTCGACGCATGGGGAGAGGGTGTGCACGGGTAGCACCGCCCGTGCACGCAGGGTATGAGGCGCCTTCGCATGAGACAAAAGATCGCACTGACCATCGCCCTAACCGGCTTCGCGGTCGTAACCGCGCTCGGCGTGGGCATGGCAGGCGCCGATCCGTCGGCGGGGCTCGGCGACAGCCGGGCCACGAGCGGGATCGCCACGGTCCCCATCCTCCCCTCGGCACAGGTTCCGGCCTGTGCGAACGGGCTCGACGACGATGTCGACGGCAAGGTCGACCTCGAAGACGCCGACTGCGAATCGGCCTCCGACGGCAACGAGGAAGCCGAAGCACCCGCCCCCGCCGAAACCGAAACGCCGACGCCCTCCCAACCCCAGCCGGCAGGCAAGGTCCATGCCGGCGCCGCCCTCGACGCCTCGGAAGCCAGTGGCGGAAGCAACGGGGGCGTCCAGCGGAACCAGGGTCTCGGCGGCAACGGTGAGACGAGCGGCGGCGGAGTCAGCGCGCCCCCGGCAACCGCCGGCATCCAGCCTGCCGAGGAAGGGCCCGACGGCGGCTCTCAGTTCGGCAGGGGCGGCTCCCCCACCAGCGCCAACCCGACGACGACGATCGCGCCCTTCGGCCCGGCCCCGATCGGCGTCCCCAACTTCGTCATCGACTCCTTCGAGATCCCACCCTTCCTGCTGCCGATCTACCAGGCCTGCGGGACCGAGTACGGGATTCCCTGGGAGGTGCTCGCCTCGATCAATAAAATCGAGACCGCCTTCGGCACCACCCTCAACGTCTCCAGCGCCGGCGCGCTCGGCTGGATGCAGTTCATGCCGGGAACCTGGGAGGGCTACGGGGTCGACGCCAACGGCGACGGTCGCAAAGACCCCTACAACCCGGTCGACGCGATCTGCGCCGCGGCCAACTACCTGAAGGCAAGCGGTGGCTCCGGTGACCTCTACAACGCGATCCTCGCCTACAACCACGCCGACTGGTACGTGCAGGAGGTACTGCTCTACGCACGCGCCTACGGCAAGCTGCCGACCGATCTGGTCGGCTCGCTGACCGGCCTGGTCGAGGGCGCTCACTTCCCGGTCGCCGCCGACGCCCGCTACGCCGACGACCTCTCGACCAGGGCGGCGCTGAGCAAAGCGACGCCCAGGGTTCGCGAGGAATACGGCAACGCCGCCGAGGTGATCTCCTCCTCGCCGACCCGGCGCGGGATCAACATCTTCGCCCGCGTGGGCGCGCCGGTCGTCGCCGTCAACGACGGAACGATCGTGAAGATGGGCGCCTCGAAGAGGCTCGGCCGCTACGTCGTCCTGCGCGACGCCTACGGCAACCGCTACGTCTACGCCAAGCTCGGGACGATCGTCCGCGACCAGCGCAAGGTGGTGATGCCGACCGGCAAGGAGAAACGGATTCCGGTCGACAGCCAGAACATCCGCCCGCGGCTCTACGCCCTGCCGGGTCGGGCCGACGGCAAGCCGGCCAAGGCGAGCGAACAGGTCGATCGGGCTGCCGCGAAGGGCGCCGATGGAAGCCTCAAGGTGGGGTCGAAGGTTATTGCCGGGACGGTGCTGGCCCGAATCGGCAGCGGCGAGAACAACGCCGACCCTCACATCAACTTCGCGATCCGCCCGGCAGGCAAGGGTGCGCCGAGGATCGACCCGAAGCCGATCCTCGACGGCTGGAAGCTGCTGGAGGCGACGGCGATCTACCGCGCCAAGGGCAGGAACCCCTTCGCCGCGCAGCTGAGCGGCGCCGGAGTGCTGTTGCTCTCCAAGGAGGCGCTGGAGCGCCGCGTCCTCGCCGACGAGCAGCTCGAAATCTACGACTGCGGCCGCACCGACATCGCCACCGGCCAGATCGACCGCCGCGTGCTGGCAATGCTCGAGTATCTGGTCTCCAAAGGCTTCACGCTGTCGATCAGCGCGCTCAAGTGCGGGCACAGCATCATGACCGCCTCGGGCTACGTCTCCGAGCACAGCACCGGCGACGCCGTTGACATCCCGGTGATCAACGGCGTGCCGGTCACCGGCAACCAGGGCCCGGGCACCCTCACCGACGAGCTGATCAGGACCGTTCTGCAGCTGCAGGGGACGATGCACCCCCACCAGGTGATCTCGCTCGAGGACCTGCCGGGGGAAACCAGCTTCCCCCTGGCCGACCACTACGACCACGTCCACGTCGGCTACCAGCCGCAGGCGGGCGCCTTCGGCGAACAGTTCAACGCCCTGCTGAAACCGAAGCAGTGGCAGCGACTGACCCACCGGCTCGAGCGGATCGACAACCCCTCCGTGCCGACCAAGCCGTCTGAGTTCTCGCTGCCGGATAAGGGCAAGCGCGGGGCCGCAGCCCCCTCGGGCGGCACCGGCAACGGCGGCGACTGAGCCGCCCGACGGCTTCGGCACCGCCGATCCAGGAGAATCCGGGATTCTGGGCCAGTTCTTCGGATTCGTGCAGTTCGGATTCCCCGGCACGCTCGACGTGCCGGACGGCCGCTACCTGGTGCAGGCCGGGCCCAACGATGACGGGCAGCGGGTGCTCGTCGTCGAAACGGTTGGCGCGCCGCCTCCGCCTCGGCGGCGGCGAAGGCGGCCGAAGGAGACGGACTCGAACGCCGAGCCCGCCCCCCTGCCGCTGACCCTTGTCACCGCGGTGCGCGCGCAGGAACCCTTCGACTCGGCTTCGGAGGCGGGCCGTTGGCTGGAGGACACGGTCGCCGCCGAGGACTCGATCGACGCCGCGGTCGCCGATGGGATCGGCCTGCTCAACCGGGCCCTCCATGCGCACGCCACGGCCAGCGCCGACCCGCTCGGAGCCGAACTGAGCGTGGAGCGAGCCGCAGTCGTCAGAGTCGGCCATGGCAGCGGCGAGGAGGTCGCATCCGGTCGCTTCTCGGCCGCACACGAGGTCGACGTCCACGCCACGAGCGGCTCTGGGAGGCACCGGCGCGACGAGCAACTGCGCCCGCAGGAGCGGCTGGCAGCCGTGCTCGGCGGCCGCGAGCGACTCGATGCCTGTGAGACCCTGATCCTGCGTACGCGGGCCGACCTCGACGCCTCCCGGTACCGGGAGGCCGCCCTGCAGCTGCGGGTCGGCTTGGAGGCGATGCTGATCGAGCTGGACGGCGCCCTGGCCGACTCCGGCCACGAGGAGGACATGGCGGAGCTGGGAGAGCGGCGGCGCGAGGCCGGCGAGGCGGCAAATGAGGCGCTGCACCGCAGTCTCGACATCGAGCACGAACGCCAGGTGCGGGAGCTGACCGAGATCTGCGAGCGGGTGCTGCGTCGTCGCCGCGTTCTCCGAGGGTGAGAGACCGTCACGGCAGGGGTTTCACTTAACTTTTTCCGAAGACAGGAGTTGGCTGTCCGCGAGCCTCGCCGCGGAAAAAGTACAAGACGTTCCACCCCTACCGGGATGGGCTCAAAGGGACAGGTGACGGGCGACGACTTCGTCCAGCAGAGATGCGGCTATGTGGTGCGCTTCATCTAGTGCGACGCCCTCGATTGAGGGGACGCCGATCACAGTCAATCCTGCCGCCCGCGCGGCGGCGACGCCGGTCGGCGAGTCCTCCAGAGCGACCACGTCCGGGCCGGGCTCGACCCCGAGCCGGCGGCAGGCCTCCAGGTAGGGGTCCGGGGACGGCTTCGGCGCCGCCACCTCGTGGGCGCTGAGCACGACGTCGAAGCGGTCGTGGAAGCCGACGATCTCGAGCGAGCGCCACACGAATGCCAGCGGCGAGTTGGAGACGAGCCCGATCGGGATGCCCCGCTCCTTCAGTGCGTGCAGCAGCTCGCGCGCCCCGACCATCGCCTCGACCCCGTGCTCCAGCTCGGCGATCACCAGCTCGTTCAGCTCCTCGATCAGCGCCGCTGCGCGGCCGGGCTCGTCGAGGCGCCGCTCGAGGATGCCGCCGGCGATCTCGGCCGAGGTGCCGACCAGCTCGCGCTTGTCGGTGGGCGTGAAGTCGAGGCCACGCCGTTCGAAGAGATCGTGCTCGGCCCGCGTCCAGACCGACTCGGTGTCGAGCAGGAGGCCGTCGTTGTCGAAGACGACCGCCTCGGGGGCAGCCGGCGCCCCATCCACCGGACCCCCCATCGCTAGACGAGCTCGGCCAGGACCGCGCCAAGCTCCTCGTCGACCTCGCCATCCAACTTCAGTGCCGCGGCATCGTCGTAGGGGGTCGGACCTTTGGTGACGATCGCCAGCCGCCCGCCGCCCGCCAGCGTGACCTCGGGCAGCCCGGCGACCGGATGGACGATCAGGGAGCTGCCGACGCAGAGCATCAGCTCGGCCTGCGCGGCAAGCTCCTGCGCGCGCCTCATCGCCGCCTCGGGCAGCATCTCGCCGAAGAGGACCACGTCCGGCTTCACGGCGCCGCCACAGGAGGCGCACTCGGCGATGCCGTCCTCGCCGAAGAGCGCGTCGACCTCCGCCATCCCGTAGGAAGCGGCGCAGCGGCGGCAGGTCGAGGTTTCGATCGAGCCGTGCACCTCGACCACCTCCTTTGAGCCGGCGGCGCGATGGAGGCGATCTATGTTCTGGGTGATAACGCCCTCCAGCAGGCCGCGCCGCTCGAGCTCCGCCAGCGCCTCGTGCGCCGCGTTCGGACGTTTGTCGCCAAGCGAGTGGAAGCGGGGGCGGTAGTAGGACCAGAAGCGAGCCGGATCGCGCTCGAAGACCTCGATGTGGGCGACCTCCATCGGGTCGACGTTCGCCCACAATCCCGCCTCCGGCGTGCGGAAATCGGGGATCCCGGACGGCACCGAGACCCCCGCCCCCGTCAGCGCCACAGTGCACCGCGACGCCCGAATCAGCTCAGCAAGTTCCGCCGACGGGCCGAAATGTCGACCCGGGGTCGACATTTCGGCCCGTCGGCGGGTGGTTGTGGCTACTTGCCGCTCCATTTTGGGGTTCGCTTGCCGAGGAATGCCGAGATGCCCTCCTTGGCGTCCTCGCTGGCGAAGGCGGCCGCGAAGGCCTGCTTCTCGGCCTCGATGCCCTCGTCGAGGTCGCCCTTGTGGGAGGCGCGCTTGATCTGCTCGCGGGCCACCGGCGCCTGGCCGGCCAGCTTGCGGGCCCACATCAGCGCCGTCTCGAACAGCTCGTGGTCGGGGACGACCCGGTTGACGAGGCCGAACTCGAGCGCCTCCCCGGAGAGGATCGCATCGCCGATCAGGTTCATCTCCAGCGCTTTGCTGGAGCCGACCAAGCGGGGAAGGCGCTGGGTGCCGCCGAAGCCGGGGACGATCCCCAGCTTGATCTCGGGCTGGCCAAAGACGGCGGCCTCGGCGGCGATCCGCACGTCGCAGGCCATCGCCAGCTCACAGCCGCCGCCGAAGGCGATCGAGTTGACCGAAGCGATCGTCGCCACGCTGTCGGTGCCGAACTCGCGCAGCAGGGCGTGGGCGGTGTGGAGCAGCTCCTCGCCGCCCCCTTCGTCCATCTGCGTGAAGGCCTTGATGTCGGCCCCGGCCGAGAAGACCACCGGGATCGAGGAGGCGACCACCATCGCCCCGACCCCATCGGAAGCCTTGATCCTCTCCCAGACCGCGCCGAGGTCGCGGATCACGTCGGGAGAGATCGCGTTCATCGGCATGTTGGCGAGCCAAGCGATCGCGACGTCGCCGCGGGTCTCCAGCTTCACAGTCTCCGCCTGCTCGCCCTCGTCTGGCTGCGGGTAGGGGTAGAAGCCCTGGCCTGACTTCAGGCCGAGGCGGCCCTGGGCGACGAGGCGCTTCAGGATCACCGGCGGCGCGAAGCGCTCGCCGTGACGCTCCTCGAGCTGCTCGATCCGCTCGAGGATCGTGTCGAGCCCCTCCAGGTCTGCTTTCCAGAACGGCGGGAAAAGGCCTTTGCGGGGGTCGAGGCCGGCGCCGGCCATCATCCCCAGGTCGATGTCGCGGACCGAGCAGACGCCCTCCTCGACCAGCTGGCAGGCCTCGATCAACGCCCGGCCGGTGAACATCGCAACCAGCTCCTCGGCGTCGGGTTCGGCGTCCCCCGGGACGTTTTGCTCGCCCTCCTTGAAAAACCCCTCGCCGCCGCTCTTGGCGCCGAGCTTGCCTTCGGCGACCAGGCCCTGCAGGCCCTTGTGGACGTAGAAGCTCTCGCCGTAGGAGTCGTTGAGGTGCTCGGCGACGTGCAGCACGGTGTCGAGCCCAAGCAGGTCGGTGAGGAAGAAGGGGCCCATCGGGGCGGCCTTGGCGGCGGCGATCGCCTCGTCGATCGCCTTCAATGAGAGGCCCTGCTTCTCCTGGGCGCGCCAGATCTCCCCCATCGTCGCCATCAGCACGCGGTTGACGACGAAGCCGGGGACCTCGCCGCAGACGATCGGCTGCTTCTTGATCGCCTGGGCGAAGTTGTAGGACGCGGTCGCGGTCTCCTGCGACGTGTCGTCGCTGGCGATCACCTCGACCAGGGGCATCACCGAAGCCGGATAGAAGAAGTGGAAGCCGACCACCTTGTCGGGTCGCAGCGTCGCTTCGCCGATCTCGGTGATCGAGAGCGACGACGTGTTGGAGGCGAGGACCGCGTGCCCCGGAGTGGCGGCGTCGAGCTCGCGGAAGACGGCCTGCTTGATCTCCATCTTCTCGGGCACGGCCTCGACCACGAAGTCGACATCGCCGAAGTCCGCGTAGCTGGTCGTGCCGACGATCAGCCCCATCGTCTCGGCGAGGCGGGCGGCCGCCTGCTCCTGGGTCAGCTTCTCCTTCTTGACCAGGCGGGAGAGCTGGCCCTCGGTGACGGCGCGGGCTTTCTCGACGGCGGCGTCGACGAACTTCTGGTCGATGTCCTTGACGACGACGGGGATCTCTGCGGCGGCGATCGCCTGTGCGATCTCACCGCCCATGGTGCCGCCGCCGACGACGGCGGCCTTGGAAACGAACATTGGGTCGCATTCCTCCCAGATCGGGGACCGGCGAAGGCTATAGGGCTGAGTTCCATGAACGTGTCCGAGTTTTGGGTCGCATAGAGCCCAGAAACTCGACACGCCGGCATGAGGCCTTCAGTCGGGCCGCGCTGCTGCCGATAGAGGTCGTTCATGCGCAGGGGCATGACCATCTCCTTCACCGTCTGCTGCATCGCTGCGATAGCGCTCTCCGGGAATGTCACGAGCGCCGGCGCGGCCGTGCCGCAGGCGAAGCTGTTGCCCGGCGGCCGGGCCGTGCCTCCTCCCTCGGCCCCACCCGCGGTCCGAGCCATGATCGCCGCCGCAAACCACATTCGCCACCGTCCCTACCGCTGGGGTGGCGGTCATCGCAACTGGAAATCTCGGGGCTACGACTGCTCGGGCTCGGTCAGCTATGTGATGCACGCCGCCGGCCTGCTCGACTGGCCGCTCGACTCGACCGGCTTCATGCGCTGGGGCGGTGGTGGGCCTGGCAGCTGGGTGAGGATCTACGCCAACCACGATCACGTCTTCGCCGTGATCGCCGGTCTGCGCTGGGACACGTCCAGCGACGAAGGCGACGGGCACGGCCCCGGCTGGAGCGAAGAAATGCGCTCGGGCCACGGCTTTCGCCTCCGCCACCCGCTGGGCCTCCTTCAGGCTCAGTGAAGCATTTGGGGGTCTATAGGCCCCTCAATCCTTCCGCTCGCCTCATTTGAGCGGCCTTCCCGCGGGGACAACGCGGCCAGGCGATCGTTGTACCGCGGTACAAAGGCATTTCGCGCGCCTTCCCATTACGCTGCTGGGGCTCTTCGTTAGGGAGTGAGACCGGTAACCGAACGCGCCCGCCGGACGGGCGCGCCGCAAGCGAGGGACTGACACAGCGATGACTCGTATCCGCCAGCAGAACGTGACCGCCGCGCAGTGGAGCTCCAACGGGGAGGCCCTCGGCGCGCTCGACCTGACCCTGCCCGAGAACGACCCCTTCGGCGCCAACGTCTTCTCCGTCGCGGTGCAGCGCGAAAGGCTGCCCGCCGACGTCTTCGAGAAGCTGCAGGCGACCCTCGAGCACGGCGAGGCGCTCGACCCGAGCCTCGCCGACGCCGTCGCCGAGGCGATGAAGGAGTGGGCGCTGGAGAACGGCGCCACCCACTTCACCCACATGTTCCAGCCGCTGACCGGCTCGACCGCGGAGAAGCACGACTCCTTCTTCGACCCCAGTGCCGAGGGCACGGTGCTGGCCGGCTTCTCCGGCAAGGAGCTGATCCAGGGCGAGCCCGACGCCTCCTCCTTCCCCACCGGCGGCGTCCGCGCCACCTTCGAGGCGCGCGGCTACACCGCCTGGGACCCGACCTCGCCCGCCTTCATCCTGGAGAACCCGAACGGCGCCCTGCTCTGCATCCCGACCGCCTTCGCGTCGTGGACCGGCGAGGCGCTCGACGCGAAGATCCCGCTGCTGCGCTCGATGGACGCCCTCTCGCGCTCGGCGATCAAGGCGCTGCGCCTGCTCGGCGACGAAGACGCAAAGCGCGTCTTCACCACGGTCGGCGCCGAGCAGGAGTACTTCCTGATCGACGAGCAGTACTTTTTCGAGCGCCCAGACCTGATCTCGACCGGCCGCACCCTGTTCGGCGCCAAGCCGCCGAAGGGACACGAGCTGGACGACCACTACTTCGGCTCGATCCCGGAGCGGATCCTCGCCTGCATGCTGGAGGCGGAGCTGGAGATGCGCAAGCTCGGCATTCCGGTCAAGACCCGCCACAATGAGGTGGCGCCGAACCAGTACGAGATCGCACCGGTGTTCGAGAACTCGAACGTCGGCTCCGACCACCAGCAGCTGATGATGCAGGTGCTGGAAAGCGTCGCCCGCCGCTACGGGCTGGTCTGCCTGCTGCACGAGAAGCCCTTCGCCGGCGTCAACGGCTCGGGCAAGCACAACAACTGGTCGATGGGCACCGACACCGGCACCAACCTGCTCGACCCGGGCGACACGCCGGCCGACAACATCCACTTCCTCTTCTTCTGCGCCGCGGTGATCCAGGCGGTCAACAAGCACCAGGGGCTGCTGCGCGCCTCGGTCGCCAACATCGGCCAGGACCACCGCCTCGGCGCCAACGAGGCGCCGCCGGCGATCATCTCGATCTTCCTCGGCGGCGAGCTGGAGAGGGTCTTCGAGGCGATCTCCAGTGGCGAGGGCGACCCCCACACGCCGGCCTCCTTCCTCGAGCTGGGGGCGACCGTCCTGCCCTCGCTGCCGATGCACGGCGGCGACCGCAACCGGACCTCGCCGTTTGCCTTCACCGGCAACAAATTCGAGTTCCGGGCGCTGGGTGCGAGCGAATCGCTCGCCTTCCCCAACACGGTGCTGAACACGATCGCCGCCGAGGCGATCGATGAGTTGGCCGACAAGCTCGAGGCGAAGACCTCGGGTGGTGCGGATGTCGCCGAGGCCGTGATCGAGATCGTCAAGGACGCCTACGGCGAGAACAAGCAGATCTGCTTCGGCGGCGACAACTACGACGAGGCCTGGCACGCCGAAGCCGAGCAGCGCGGGTTGAAGAACCTGCGCACCACGCCGGACGCGCTGCCCGAGGTGCTGACCGACCAGACGGTCGCCGCCTTCGAGAACTACGACGTGCTCTCCAAGCGCGAGCTCGAGTCCCGCTACGAGGTCTGGCTCGAGCAGTACTGGATCCGCGCCAACATCGAGGCGGAGACGACCTTCTCGATCGCCAAGACGATGATCCTGCCGGCGGCGCTGCGCCACCTGGCGCTGATCGGCGAGTCGGGCGTCTCGGCGATCGAGGCCGAGGTGCGCAGCCTGGTCGACGAGCTGGTCGCCGCCCTCGGCGAGCTCGAGGCGGCGAACGCCGACCCGGGCGAGCTCGAGGGGATGGAGATGGCGCTCCACGCCCGCGACAAGCAGATCGCCGCGATGGCTCAGGTTCGCGAGGCGGCGGACAAGCTGGAGAAGGTCGTCGCCGACGACCTCTGGCCGCTGCCCAAATACGAGGAGATGCTCTTCATCAAGTAGGACGCGGCGGCCTCGGGTGCGGTGTCAGCCGCGCCCGAGCACCCGCATCTCCAGGCCGCCCTTGGGCGAGAGGGTCGGCATCTGTCGCACGGTCATCGTGCGCCCGGGCAGCGCGTCGAGGCGCAGCCGTTGCAGCAGCATGGTCGCGACCAGCTTCACCTCGGTCTGGCCGAAGCGCTTGCCGATGCAGATCCGCTGGCCGGCACCGAAGGGGACGTAGGCGCCGCGCGGCAGCGCCGCCTTGCGCTCCGGCGCGAAGCGCTCCGGGCGAAAGGCCTCCGGCTCGGGGAAGACCTCCGGGATGCGGTGGCTGGCCCAGGAGCAGTAGTTGACGTAGGCGCCGCGGGGGACCGTGTAGCCGCCGAACTCGAAGTCGCGGACAGCGCGGCGCGGTCCGATCCAGGCCGGCGGATAGAGGCGCAGCACCTCGTCGAGAACCATGTCGAGGTAGGGCATCTCCCGCTCCAGTTGGTCGATGGTGGGCGGATCGCCGCCGAGCACCCGGTCCTGCTCCTCGCAGAGCCGCTCCGTCACGTCGGGATGACGAGCCAGCTCGTGCATCATGAAGCTCAGGGTCGAGGTCGAGGTGTCGTGGCCGGCGAACATCAGCGTCATCACCTGGTCGCGCACCTCGCGGTCGGTGAACGCCTCGCCCGCCTCGCCGCGGGCACCGAGCAGGAGGCTGAGGATGTCCTGGCGCTCGTCGTCGGGAGCGGCCCGCCGTCGCTCGATCTCGCCGAAGACGATCGCGTCGAGCACCTGCCGTGAGGCGACCAGCTTGCGCCAGGGCGAGCCCGGGCCGCGCAGCAGCCGCAGCGGATAGTCGATGCCGTAGAAGCCGAGCGCCCGCTCGAAGTGCTCGGCCGCCGCCGCGCCCTTACCGGACTCGTCGGGGTCGAGGCCGAGCAGGGCGCGCATCGCGATCCGCATCGCCAGGTTGCGCATCCAGTCGTAGACGTCGACCACGGTGCCGGGCCGCAGGGCGCCGATCGCGGCTTCCGCCTCGGTTGCCATCGCCTCGACCGACGCGGTCAGCTGCCGCCTGTGGAAGGCCGGCATCATGATCGCCCGCGCCCGGTCGTGGTAGTCGTCGTCGATCGTCAGCAGGCCGTCGCCCAGCAGCGGGATCAGGTCGCCGAAGCTCGACTCGCGCCAGTGGAAGTTCTCCGGATGGGCGACGGTGATGAAGTTGTTGGCCTCCGGTCCGAGCATGAAGACGACCCTGGTGTGGAGCAGGCGCATGCTGAAGATCGGGCCGTGCTCTTCGTAGTTGGAAAGCAGCAGCGGCAGCGGGTCGTGGGCGATCCGATGGGTGCGCGCGAGGCTGAAGTCGGACGGGCCCGGCGGGTACTTGCCGCGCCCCCGCCACTCGGAGCGGAGGTCGTCGGCCACTCGGCGCACCGGGTTGTCCGACATCTGGGGCGGTTTGGCGACGGGAACCACGGTCTCGGCCGGCATCGCCCGATCCTAGCTGGCTGGCTGGCCAGTCGATGCCGTTACGGCGAGCTGGCCGCAGGCGGCGTCGATGTCGCGGCCGCGGGTGAGGCGGACGGTGGCGCCGAGGCGGTGCTCGGCGAGGATCGCCCGGAAGCGCTCGATCCGCTCCGGCGAGGAGCCGTCGTAGGCACCGGTCGGGTTGTAGGGGATCAGGTTGACCTTGTAGACGCGACGGTCGAGCAGGCTGGCGAGCTGGCGCGCGTGCTCGGGCAGGTCGTTGACACCGTCGAGCATCACGTACTCGACGAAGACCTTGCGGCGGCGCCGGGCCCGGTAGCGCTCGCAGGCGGCCAGCACCTCGGCCAGCGGGTAGCGGTCGTTGACCGGCATCAGCTGCGAGCGCAGCCCGTCGTTGGGCGCGTGCAGCGAGAGGGCGAGGCTGAGCGGCATCTCGCACTCGGCGAGGCGGTCGATTCCCGGCACCCAACCGACCGTGGAGATCGCCGTGCGACGGTGGGTGACGCCGAGCTCGGGCAGCCGCTCGCAGGCGGCGAGGACCGCGTCGAGGTTCATCGTCGGCTCCCCCATCCCCATGAAGACGACGTGGTCGATCGCTTCAGCGCGGCGGAAGTGCAGCGCCTGGTCGAGGATCTCGTCGGCGCCGAGGTTGCGCCCGAACGCCATCTGGCCGGTGGCGCAGAAGCTGCAGGTCAGCGGACAGCCCGACTGCGAAGAGAGGCAGACCGAACGGCGCCCGTCGCGATAGCGCATCAGCACCGCCTCGATCGGCCGCCCATCGCCGGTGTGGAAGAGCGCCTTGACCGTGCCGTCGTCGGACTTCGCCTCGGCTCTGAGATCGAGGGTCGAGAGCGGAATCGAGGCCTCGAGCCGCTCGCGCAGCGCCGCCGGCAGGTTGGTCATCTCCGCGTAGGAGCGCGCCCCGCGCGCCACCCACTCCCAAACCTGGGAGGCGCGATAGGGCGGCTCGCCGGCCTCGGCGAGGGTCTGCTTCAGCAGAGCGCGATCCATGTGCCGAGCGTAGCGAGCCACTGGGGACGTGCCGGGAGTTAGCCGCCCATATGGGCGGCTAACTCCCGGCACGTCTGCCAAGACTCGTCAGCCGGTTGGAGGCGGCGGCTCCGCGGGAGGCGGCGGCTGCACCGGCTGCTGCTGATCGGCCGGCAGCGGCGGCGGCATCTCGGATGCCGGGGCGGGCGGGAGCTCCTGACCGGAGAGCGCCTCGGCCTCCTGACGCCAGATGTCGTTCAGCGAGACCTGGATGTAGGCCCAGAGGGCAGGCGAGAGCAGCAGGTAGAGAATGATCGCGATCCAGCCGTTGAGCGGCTCCTTGCCGGCCAGCTGCGAGGCGCCCATGACGCGCTTGGTCCCGCGCCAGTAGGTGATCAGGGCCGGCACGACGATCAGGCCGCCCGGGAAGAGAGCCAGCACCGAGTTGGTCGGGTTCTGGCCGAGGTCGTAGCCCTTGGCTTTGCCGTAATCGCGCAGCTCGCGGTTGATCCGGTACCACCAGACGAGGTGGTAGATGCCGAGCGTGACGATCGGCAGCAGGGCGGCAGCCCAGGGACTGCGGATCTTCACCTCGTCCTGCGTGCCTCGAATCTTCATCTCGTAGGCCATACGGGAGCTCCTCTGGTGGAAAGCGGGATACACGACCCTAGCCGACCTCAACCGGCCTCACCAATCGATCTCGGCCCCGACGCTGCGCCGCGATTGCTCAGCCATGAATCCTCTCCCCGCGCTCGAGCATCTCGACGAACTTTCGCAACCGCCGTTCCCGCGTCTCCTTTTTCTTTGCCTCCCCGAGCCGGTAGACGATCGCGTAGCGATTGGCGCTGTCCAGCTGGGAGAAGAACTCGCGAGCGGCGGCGTTGCGCTCCAGCTCGCGCTGGAGGTCGGCCGGGACCTCGGCCGCGCGCTGGCCCTCGTAGGCGTCCTCCCAGCGACCATCTGCCTTTGCCGCCTCGACCTCAGCCAGCCCGGCGGGTCGCATCCGCCCCGCCGCGATCAGCGCTTCGGCCTTCTCGCGATTGATCCGCGACCAGCGGCCACGCGGGCGCCGCGGCGTGAAGCGCTGCAGGAAGTGCTTCTCGTCGAGGCCCCGTTTCTGGCTGTCGATCCAGCCGAAGCAGAGCGCCAGCTCGAGCGCCTCGGCGTAGCTGACGCTCGCCACGCCGGAGCCCTTCTTGGCGATCTTCAGCCATAGCCCGGCGGAGCTGGCGTGCTCGTCCTCCAGCCATGCCTCAAGCTCGGCCGGCGCGGCGAACAGCACGATCGGGAGCTCGTCGGGCGTGGGATCGATCATCGGCAGGATTGTCACACCACCGGCGCAATCGCCGGGATAGAGTGACTGCAGTGAGCGACGCCGACGGCATCGAGAACCTCGACGAGACGATCGGGCGATACAACGAGGCCTGGGACGCGCAGGACCTCGACGCGATCATGGCGATGCACGCGCCCGACATGGTCTTCGCCAACCACACCGCCGGCGAGTCGGCGAGCGGTGAGGACGTGCGCGGGCACATCGCCTCGATCTTCGCGACCTGGCCCGACCTGAAGTTCGAGACGCGGCGGCTCTACGTGCGCGAGGGGCTGGTCGTGCAGGAGTGGACCGCGAGCGCCACCCATTCCAACTCGATGCGTCGCGGCGATCTCGAGGCCGCGCCGACCGGCCGCACGATCAGCTGGGCCGGGATCGACTCGATCCCCTTCGAGGACGGCCTCGTCAAGCGCAAGGACGTCTACTCCGACTCGGTTTCGATCCTGCGCCAGGTCGGCCTGCTCGACTGAGGCTCAGTCCCGGCTAGAGGCCGGCGGCGTCGGCGAGCAGGTCGACCTGCTCGGAATCGTTGGAGCTGGGACAGAAGACCAGCTCGTCGCAGCCGGCACCCTCGTAGGCCGCGAGGTACTGCTCGACCGTGGCGGCGTCCTTGGCGGCGCCGTCGGCGATCATGGCGGCGACCTCCTCGCCGAGCCAGGCGTAATAGTCCATCAGGTTGGCGCGAACGTCCTCCTCGGCGCGTTCGCCCAGCGAGAAGTAGGCGAGCGCCATCGTGTGCGGCTCGCCCTCCCGCCCCGCCGCTGACCAGGCAGTCCTCACCTTCTCGGCCACTTCGGCGAACTGCTCCGGCCCGGAGCCACCCGCGATCCAGCCGTCGCCGAAGCGCACCGTGCGGGCGACGGAGGCGTCGGCGTGACCGCCGACGATCAGGCGCGGGGCGGTCTCGGTCGACGGTCCCACCCGATCCCCCGACCAGGTCTCCCTGATCTTCTCGAGCATCTCGTCGAGGCGACGGCCACGGCCGTTCTGCTCGACCCCACTCGCCTCGTAGTCGTCGTCCCGGCCCCCCAGCCCGACGCCGAGGATGAAGCGACCGCCCGAAAGCGCCTGCAGGCTCAGTGCCTGCTTCGCGAGCTCCACGGCGTTCTCACGCAGCGGGGCGAGCAGCACCGTCGTGGCGAGGCCGATCCTCTCGGTTACCGCGGCCGCCGCGGCGAGTGCGGTCAGCGGCTCGTAGTTCTCGTAGACGATGCGGTCGATCGTCCCGAGGCTCGAGAAGCCCCTTGCGTCGGCGCGCCGCGCCCACTCGAGCAACTGCTCTCCGCTCGTGCCGGGGATCGTGTTGGGAAGTCCGATACCGACGTCCATCCGCAGGCCTCCTCGTTCGAAGTCAGGTTCCGGCAACCCTAGACAACGACGCTCACCGGTCAGCGAAGAGGCGGGCGGTGCTTCCGGCTCAGCCGTAGCGCTCGCCGGTGATCGCGCGCAGCTTGGCGCGATCGTGGCGGGCCTGGACCCGACGAACGGTGCCGGAGCGGGAGCGCATCACGAGCGATTCGGTGCTGGCGCCGGCGCCGCGATAGCGGACGCCCTGCAGGACGTCGCCGTCGGTGACGCCGCTGGCGGAGAAGAAGACGTCCTCGCCGGAGCAGAGGTCGTTGGCGGTGAGGATGCGGTCGAGGTCGTAGCCGGCGTCGATCGCCGCCTGCCGCTCGCCGTCGTCGCGGGGCCAGAGGCGGCCGAGCAGCTGGCCTCCCATCGACTTCAGCGCTGCGGCGGAGATGACGCCCTCGGGCGTACCGCCGATCCCCCAGAGCAGGTCGACCGGGGAGCGGTCGCTGACCGCCAGCAGGGCGGCGGAGACGTCGCCGTCGGTGATCAGGCGGATGCGACCGCCGGCCTCGCGGACTTCGCGCATCGCCTCCTCGTGGCGCGGGCGATCGAGCATGACGACGGTGACGTCGCCGACGCTGCCGCCCTTGCGCTCGGCGATCAGCTTCAGCGTCTCCGGCAGGGGCCGGTCGAGGTCGAGCAGGTCGGCGATTTCCTCGCCCCCGGCCATCTTTTCCATGTAGACGCAGGGGCCGGGGTCGAACATCGTGCCGCGCTCGGCGAGGGCGATGACGGCCAGCGCGCTGGGCATGCCGAGCGCACAGAGCCGCGTCCCCTCGAGCGGATCGACGGCGATGTCGACGACCGGCGGGCTGCCGTCGCCGATCTGCTCGCCGTTGTAGAGCATCGGCGCCTCGTCCTTCTCCCCCTCGCCGATGACGACGACGCCGTCCATCGAGACCGAGTCGAGCACGAAGCGCATCGCGTCGACCGCGGCCTGGTCGGCGGCGATCTTGTCGCCGCGGCCGACCCAGCGGGCGGCGGCCAGCGCCGCCGCCTCGGTCACCCGCACCAGCTCCAGGGCGAGGTTGCGGTCGGGCTTGGCTCGATCCGAAGCCGTGTCTGGCGAGGTCTCCCCCATGCGCGCCGCAGCCTATAGAACAAATCCGCCGCCCCCTCCGCTTTCGCGTCCGGGGGCGGCGGCTGCGCGCCATATCGGGGTAGGGTTCCGCTCGATGAAGCGCTGGGGACTGACCTTGCCGCTGCCGGGGACGCCTCTGCATGACCACGAGGAGCTCGTCAAGCGGGCCGAGGCGGCGGGCTACACCGACCTCTGGAGCGGCGAGACGAACGGGCCGGACGGGTTCACGCCGCTGGCCCTGAGCGCCACCTGGACCGAGCGGGCGCGGCTGGGAACCGGAGTCGTCGGCGTCTTCCAGCGCGGCCCGGCATTGCTGGCGCAGGAGGCGGCGGCGCTCGCCGACGCCTCGGGCGGGCGCTTCGTGCTCGGCATCGGCTCCTCCTCGGACCGGATCGTCGAAGGCTGGAACGGGATCCCCTTCGAGCGGCCGCTGAGCAGGGTGCGCGAGACGCTGGAGTTCCTGCGCGTCGCGCTCGACGGCGAGCGCACCGCGAGCGGCTTCAAGCTGGAGACGGCGCCGGCCCAGCCGGTGCCGATCGTGCTCGCGGCGCTGCGCGGCAAGATGCTCGAGCTGGCGCTGGAGCGGGCCGATGGCGCCTTCACCAACTTCCTGCCGCTCGGCGGCCTGCCCAAGGTGACCGCCCAGCTGCAGGGCGCGCCGGATGGTTTCGAGCTGCTCTGCCGCTTCTTCTGCCTGCCGGGAGAGCGCCAGGCGGTCGAGCCGCTGGCCCGCTTCATGTTCTCCTCCTACATAACCGTCCCGGTCTATGCGGCCTTCTACCGCTGGCTCGGCTACGGCGAGCAGATCGACCCGATGATCGCCGCCTGGGAGGCCGGCGACCGCCAGGGCGCGGCCGCGGCGGCGCCCTGGGAGCTGATCGAGGACATGTTCGTCTTCGGCACGCCCGAGCAGATGCGCGAGCGCCTGGACGCCTTCGTCGCCGGCGGGATCACGCTGCCGGTCCTCACCCCGATCGTCCCGCCCGACGTGCTCGGCGAGGCGATCGACGCGCTGGCTCCCTGACGGCCCTCAGTACTCGACCTCGGCCCCGAGGCCGAAGGAGCGGTCGGCGGCGAGTTCGACGATTTTGTCGACGATCGGCTCGTGCCAGCCTTCCTTTTTCGACCGGGTGGCGATCGTCTCCACCGCCATGCCGACCCGGCTGGCCGTGGTGGACGCCAGACCGCGGAGCACTTCGAAGTCGAACTCGCATTCTTCGCAGACTTCGGCCAGTTCGAGCAGGTACGAAGTTTCCTGGTACTCCTCCGAGATCACCAAGCCGTGGTGGATTGGATCGTCGTAGACCACGGTCGAGGTGAGGTCGGTGAGGGGCGCGAGCCGCCACAGCTTCTCCGGCCCCCCGAGCGACTCCCGCTCCCGGTCGATCAAGGCGAAGTTCCTGCCGTGGGCGTCCCCGTTGCCGAGTATGTAGTTGCAGAAGGCGGCGGTGAGCAGGTTCACGACTTCGTCGGGGCGGCTGACCGCGTTCAGCAGGCCGCGGGCTTCCTTCCAGCCGGGGGCTTCGCCCTCCTCGGTTTCCTCCTCCGCGTGGGGCGAGATGCCGAGCGCCTGGCAAAACGACTCGCAATGGAGCCGCTTGACGTCGAGGCCCTCGCCGACCACGCGGTCATAGCGGGGCGAGACGAGGCAGCGCCGTCCGGCGATCTCCTCCACCGTCGCTTTGGCGACCGGCAGGCCCACCTGGCGGCAGACCGTCATGCAGAACATCTCGTTGGCGACGTACTCGGGGTATTCGCCGGTCTCGGGCTTGAGGACGTGCGTGCTCGGGACGCCGGCCTCGGGCCAGCCCCAGCGGCCGGCCTCGTCGCGGACGAGGCTGAGCTTGTGCCGAAGCCCCGGCAGGACGAAGCGCATCCGCTGCTCGCAGTCCTCGGTGAAGAGGCGCGGCGGGGGCGGCCTCACCACTTCGGCGAGTTCCTCGTCGGTCAGCCAGGCGATCGAGCTCGGGTCGCGCGGCTCCGGTTTCTTCCCCTCCGGCAGAAAGGTGACCGCCCCCGGGCAATCGTCGCCCAGCTCGGCCAGCAACAGGTAGCCGTCGGTGGCGTCGATGCCCAGCTCCCGCCCCAGCCTTGCCCGGCGCGTGCCTTCGGGCAGCAGGCCCTCGACATAGGCGCTGGTGGCCTCCGCGCTGTAGGGCTCGGCCCGGGCCGGGAGCGAGTTGCTGAGCAGAACCCTCCCCGGTCCCACCCTCTCCACCAGCTCCGGGTCGTAGGCCAGCCTGTAGTCGTTGTCACCCGCGGGGAACAGGGTTCCGACGCGTTCCCCGTACAGGTGGACGTCAAGGCTCATTCAGGTCCTCCTTGATCTTCCTCCGGGTATTCAAGGTCCAAGACTTTAAACCGATGCCAAGCTGAGCGCGTAATCCTCTGCCGAGTCGGTGAACCATCCGGCCGGCCGCAAGCCCGCTTCACGGTAGACGACTTCCAGCCGCTCGCGGGTGAACTTGGAGGAGATCTCGGTCCGCATCTCCTCCCCGGCGGCGAAACGCACGTTGAGGTCGAGGCCGTCGAGCCGCACGGCCTGGTCAGACAGCGAGCGCAGGCGGATGTCCATGCGAGCGGCCTCCCTGTCATAGCGCGCCACGTGCTCGAATCCGTCAGGGTCGAAGTTGCCGCCGAACTCGCGGTTCAGCACCACCAGGACGTTCTTGTTGAACTCGGCGGTCACCCCCTGGGAATCGTCGTAGGCGGCCTCCAGACGACTCGGCTCCTTGACCAGGTCGGTGCCCAGCAGGATCCGGTCCCCCGGCTCCAGCAGGGCCGCGATGCGGATCAGGAAGGCGCGGCGGGCGTCCGGATAGAGGTTGCCGATCGTGCCGCCGAGGAAGGCGAGGAGTCGGCCGCCACCGCCGTTGGGAATCCGCTCCAGGTCGTGCTCGAAGTCGCAGACGAGGCCGCGGACCGCCAGGCCCGGGTACTCCTCGACCAGAGACTCCGCGGTCTCGTGGGTGATCTCCTCGGATATGTCGACCGGGACGTAGGTGGCGAGGCAGCCGGCGTCGCGCATCGCGCTGAGCAGGTGGCGCGTCTTGGAGGCCGAGCCGGACCCCAGCTCGACCAGGGTTCCGGGCTCCCCCGCGGCGGCGACGATCTCGGCCGAGCGCTCGGCGAGGATCTCGCGCTCGGCGCGGGTCGGGTAGTACTCGGGCAGCCCCGTGATCCGCTCGAACAGCTGCGAGCCGCGCTCGTCGTAGAAGTACTTGGGCGGCAGCTCCTTGGGCCTGGCGGTGAGGCCGAGCCGCACCTCCCGCGCCATCCTCGCGCCGCCGTCGGCGCGCAGGTGGACGTCGATCTCGATCGCCGCGGCGGCGGCTCCGGGGCTCATCGGCCGGCGTCCCTCGCGCAGCGGAAGCCGGCGAAGATCTGCCGCCGCCGCGGCAGGTCCCAGTTGCGGAAGCTCGGTCGCAGGAGATCGCGGTGGGTCGCCCAGGAGCCGCCCCTCAGCACCTTGTACGTATCGCCGAAGAAGACCTCTGAGTACTCGCGGTACGGAAACGCCTCGAAGCCGGGGTAGGCGAGGAAGTCGGAGGACGTCCATTCCCAGACCTGGCCGAGCAGCTGCAGGGAGGCGCAGGCGGCCTCCCACTCCCGCTCGGTGGGGAGTCGTTTTCCCGCCCAGCGGGCAAAGGCATCCGCCTCGTGCCAGGAAACGTGGATCACCGGCTGGAGCGGGTCGACCGGGTCGCGGCGGCCCATCGCGGTGCGGACCCATCCTCCCTCGGCGTCTCGGTCCCAGTAGAGCGGCGCCTCGGCGCCCGTCTCCTCCATGTAGGCGATGTACGCGCCGTTGGTGACCGGGGCTCGATCGATCTCGAACGGAGCAAGCTCGACATCGTGGCGGGGCCGCTCGTTGTCGTAGGCGAAGCCGGTGCCGGGAGCGCCGATCTCGTGCTCTCCTCCCTCCACCGCGACCATCTCGGGGCGGGGCGGGGCGGGCGGGGCCGCCATGCCGACCTGGGTGGAGGGCGCCTCGTAGCCATCCACCATCTGCAGCAGCTGCAGCATCGTCTCGTTGTGCTGGAGCTCGTGCGCGATCAGCATCTCGTAGACGAAGCCCTCTCGCAGCAGCGGGTCCTCGACGCCGGCGTCGATCTCGACGTCGTTGAGCACCTCCAGCGTGCGCTCGCGCACGTCGGCGAGGTAGGAGCGGAGCTCGGCGTCGCGCAGGATCGGCAGCTCGCCGCGCGTCTTGCGCGGGTTCTCGATCGCGTCGTAGAAGCGGCCGAGGTCGCCGTGCAGCGGCTCGCGCTCACCGACCGCCTGCACCAGCCACAGCTCCTCGAAGTTGGCGATGTGCCCGAGGTCCCAGGCAAGCGGGCTGAGAATCGGCGAGTAGACCCGGTTGAGCTGCTCGTCGTCGAGTGGCTCGATCAGCTCGAACGTGCGTTGTCGCGCCTCCGCAAGCCGGTCCGCGATCGCTTCCTTGGAGCTGGAGCTTGCCGTCACCTCGATGGCGATGGGGAAACCCTAGCGGGGTCCGGTCGCCGGGTGGGAAAACCCCTGTGTAGGCTGCCGCGCGGTGGACGTCAAGGGGGCAGGAGCACTCGTAGCCGGCGGGGCCTCAGGGCTCGGCGAGGCGACCGCCCGAGCTCTGGCGGAGGCGGGCGCGAGCGTCGTCATCGCCGACCTCAACGCGGGGAAGGGCGAAGCGCTGGCGGCGGAGCTTGGCGCGGGGGCGAGCTTCGTCGAGGCCGACGTGACCGACGAGCGCGCGGTCGCGGCTGCCGTCGAGCGTGCCACGGAGGCAGGCGAGGATGGGCTGCGGGTTTCGGTTTGCTGCGCCGGCATCGGCTGGGCCGAGCGGGTCGCCCACAAGGCCGGTCCCCACAACCTCGAGCTCTTCTCCAATGTGGTCAAGGTCAACCTGATCGGCACCTTCAATGTCCTGCGGCTCGCCGCCGCCGCAATGAGCGAGAACGATCCCGACGAGGAGGGCGAGCGCGGCGTCTGCGTCAACACCGCCTCGATCGCCGCCTTCGACGGCCAGATCGGCCAGATCGCCTACGCGGCCTCGAAGGGAGGGATCGTCGGCATGACCCTGCCCGCCGCGCGCGACATGGCCTCGCGCGGGGTCCGGGTGGTGACGGTCGCCCCCGGCCTCTTCGACACGCCCCTGCTTGCGGCGCTGCCAGATGAGGCTCGCGAGTCACTGGGGGCGGGCATCCCTTTTCCCTCTCGGCTTGGGCGCCCAGAGGAGTATGCGCAGCTGGTCGAGCAGATCGTCGCCAACCCGATGCTCAACGGCGAGACGATCCGCCTCGACGGCGCCCTGCGGATGCCGCCGAAGTAGTCGGTTAGTTGGTTCCCTCGGCCTCAGGGTCTCGCCAGACCCGCTTGCGCCACGGCGGGCTGATCGCGAAGCGATAGTCATCGCCTTCCCCCGCGATCGGCTCCAGCGGCACCAGATGGACGCGACGACCGGGGATGAAGCGATCGACATGGGGGATGCCGATCGCGTTGCCGGCATGGCTGCCGCCCGAGACGAACAGCAGCCGTGTCTCCTGGCCCCAACCGTTGTGGGGGTGGGCGCCGACGGTTTCGGCGAGGTCCTCGAGCGGGCCGATCCCGGCATCCGAGCCCCAGTTGGCGACGCCACGGTCGTGGTTGTAGCCGTGATGCGAGGAGGCCCGCTCGTCGACCTCGCCGTCTGGCCCGATGCGGATCTGGACGCTTTCCCAGTCGTCGTGGTGGTAGCCGGAGGAACCGGCCAGCGGCACCCCGCGCAGCGTGGCGGAATCCGCGTAGTAGAGCCAGAATTGGATATATAGATTGCCGGCGCGGGCACCGGAGCAGTCCGGATCGGCGCCCCGACCGGCAGCGGCATCGACATCACCTCCCGCCTCCGCAGTGTCCCGGCAATCGACTACGTGCACGAAGGCCGTGACGGGCAGGCCGCTATCGGTCCTGTGGATCAACCCGCGCGCCGAGCCGTCCCCACAGGCGCTGCTGCGGCAGCGGCGAAAGTCCACCGGCATCGCCCGCGATCCCCGCTCGAAGAGAATCCAGGGCATGTGGCGGCGGGCCAGCTTCCCGACCTCCGTCCCGTAAGCGGCGATCAGCACTGGCTCGTCACCGCAGCCATCCGCCATCGCCACGGCGCAGAGCATCCGCGAGGCCATCCCCCGCGCCAGTCCCACCCCCGGAACCCGCACCCCAGCGGCGACGAGCGCCAGTAACAGCAAGGCGACGACCGTGATGAGCCCAACCCACTCAACGGTCCCCTGCCCCCGCTCACCCTCACCCCGTCCCCCAGACGTGCCGTCACTTATGCACCCATATGGACCCCTAAGTGACGGCACGTCTGCCTCCGGAACCCGACGTCAGCAGACGACGGAGTTGGCTGGCGACCGCCGCCGGTTCCCGCTCCAGGCGCCGATAAGTAAGGCGGATGACGCGGTAGCCCTCAGCTTGCATCGCCGCGTCCCGTGCGCGATCTCGCTCGAATGCCTCGCGATGCCCGTGGAACTTCCAGCTGTCTGCCTCGACCATGAGCTTCTGAGCAGGCCAAAAGGCGTCGACCTCGCGCCCGAGGACTCTGGCACCGGTGACCGGCAAGGGAAGGTGATGCTCGTGGCAGAGATCGAGAACCCGATCCTCCAGCGGGGATTGGGTGTCCTCCGGTGTTTGCCCCGCGTCAATGAGGGCGCGGATCGGCCGTAGCGCGTGCCGACCGTGGCCACGCGCGCAGACTGCCTCGAGCTCTGGCATCCGCATAAGCCGCAATCGATCGGCCTCCTCGAAGGCCGATCCCAATTGCTTTTCGTCAACGACTTCAGCTAGGTCGAACAGCGTTCGCGCCACAGACGTAACCGGAATGCCGACAACCGTTGTCCGTTCGGAATCGACGATGCTGCCCTCATGAATCGTGATGCCCTGCCGCCGTCGACCGCGGGCGGCCGAAACGTCAACCGAGCCAGACGGGGGTCGCCTCAATCCCCAGAGTGCGGCGGCGCTCCGGTGGCTCAGCACTGCCCCCTCCCCGCATGCGAGGACGGCAGCCATCCACTCCCCGCGAGAGCCGAGGCGTTGATAGCCGAATGCGTAGACGCATCGATGGAGACAGCGGAGACGGCCTGCTTCTACCCTGCGCCCAATCGCGCGACGACCAAGGCCTGCATCAAGAAGTTGGCGCCGTGAGACCACCCCGTGCTGGCGCTCGGCGAGCGCTGTCAATTCACGCTCGCGCCGGGCGTAGGCTCGCCGCCGGTTCCCATGACGTGCCGTCACCTGAGCGTCCATATGGGTGTCTAAGTCGCGGCACGTCGAAACTCGCCCCCGGGGGGCGGGGAGTTACGGCCGAGTTTGCGAGAGCTAGCGGCCCCCGGAGCGCTGCGGCGCTTAGAGGTTGCCGATCTCGGAGGCTATGTCCGCTGCCGCCTGTTTGGCGTCGGCGAAGAGCATCGAGGTGTTCGGTTCGTAGAAGAGGTCGTTGTCGATGCCGGCGAAGCCCGGGCTGAGGGAGCGCTTGATCACGATCACCTGCTGCGCCTCGCTCACTTCGATGATCGGCATCCCCGCGATCGGGCTGTCGGGGTCGTTCTTCGCCGCCGGGTTGGTGACGTCGTTGGCGCCGACGATCACGGCCACGTCGGTGCGCGGCATCTCCGGGTTGATCTCCTCCATCTCGCGCAGCTGCTCGTAGGGAACGTCGGCCTCGGCGAGCAGCACGTTCATGTGACCGGGCATGCGGCCGGCCACAGGGTGGATTGCGTAATTGACAGTCACACCCCTCTTCTGCAGCTCGTCGGCGACCTCCTTGATCGCGTGCTGGGCCTGGGCGACGGCGAGGCCGTAGCCGGGGACGATGACCACCGAGTCGGCGTAGGCGAGCTTGATCGCGGCGTCCTGGGCGCCGATTGAGGTGTGCGGTCTTTCCTCACCATCCCCCGCCCCCCCACCGGCCGGCGCGCCGCCGAAGCCGGCGAAGAGGACGTTGCTGACCGAGCGGTTCATCGCCGTCGCCATCTCCATCGTCAGGATCGTTCCCGAGGAGCCGACCAGGGTGCCGGCGACGATCAGCGCCACGTTGTCGAGGGCGAAGCCCGCGGCGGCGGCGGAGAGGCCGGTGAAGGCGTTGAGCAACGAGATCACGACGGGCATGTCGGCGCCACCGATCGGCAACACGACCAGGTTGCCGAGGATCCCTGCCGCGATCAGGATCGCGATGAAGATCGCCTGCGAGGGGTCGCCGTTGTTGACCGCGATGTTGACGCAGGCGGCGACGATGCCGAGCAGCAGCACCACGTTGATCGCCTGCTGTCCGGGGACGGCCAGCGGCCGGGTCGGGATCAGGTCCTGCAGCTTGGCGAAGGCGATGTTCGAGCCCCAGAAGGAGACCGAGCCGACCACGGCGGCGAAGAGGACCGGGATCAGCGTGTCGAGCGGGATCTCCTCTCCCAGCGAGATCCCGTGGCGGATCTCCGACCAGGCGATCAGCGCGACGGCGCCACCGCCTACGCCGTTGTAGAGGGCGACCATCTGCGGCATCTCGGTCATCTGGACGCGGGTCGAGGCGATTACGCCGATCGCCGTCCCGATCCCCAGGCCGAGCGCGATCAGGCCCCAGTTGCCGACCTCGTCGAGCAGAAGCGTGGTGACCACGGCGACCGCCATGCCCACCGCGGCGACCATGTTGCCCTGCTTGGCGGTGGTCGGGTGGGTGCCGCGTTTCACCCCGATGATGAACATCGAGAAGGCGACGATGTAGAGCGCCGTGGCGGCGTCCCCGCCCGGCTTCAGCACGGCCTCGATCATGAGCCGCCCTTCCCGTCGGCGTCGGCCTTCGGTTTCGGCTTGCGCGAGAACATGCCTAGCATGCGGTCGGTGACCATGAATCCGCCGACGACGTTGATCGTGCCGAAGGCGATCGCGATCGTGCCGATCACGTACTCGAGCGGGTCGTTGGCGTAGCCGACGACGATCAGCCCGCCCAGCATGACGATGCCGTGGATCGCGTTGGTCTGCGACATCAGCGGCGTGTGCAGGGTGGTCGGCACCTTCGAGATCACCTCGAAGCCGACGAAGGCGGCCAGAACGAAGATCGTGATCTCGGTGAACAGCGTCATTTCGCGGCCCTCTCGTTGCGGATCTCGCCGCCGTGGGTGATGCAGGCGGCGGCGATGATGTCGTCCTCGAAGTCGACGTTCAGCCCGCCCTCCTCGGTGACCAGCAGGCCGAGCAGGTTCTCCAGGTTCTTGGCGTAGAGCTGCGAGGCGGGGACCGGCATCTCGCTGGCCAGGTTGCGCGGGCCGACCACCTTGACGCCGCCCTCGACCACGGTCTGCCCCGCCTCGGTCAGCTCGCAGTTGCCGCCGCTCTCGGCGGCGAGGTCGACGATCACCGAGCCGGGCTGCATGCTGCGCACGGCGTCGGCGGTGATCAGCAGCGGCGCCGGGCGGCCCGGGATCGCGGCGGTGGTGACGATCACGTCCTGCCTGGCGGCGTTCTCGCCGATCGCCTCGACGACCTTCGCGTTCTCCTCGTCGGTGAGCGGCCGGGCGTAGCCGCCCTCGCCTTCGGCGTCGGGGATGAAGTCGAGCTCGAGCGGGCGTCCGCCGAGCGAGGCGATCTGCTCCCAGGCGGCGCGGCGGATGTCGAAGCCGGTGACGATCGCGCCGAGCCGCTTCGCCGTGGCGACCGCCTGCAGGCCGGCGACGCCGGCGCCCAGCACCAGCACCTTGGCCGGCGGCACGGTGCCGGCGGCCGTGGTCATCATGCCGAAGAAGCGACCGGACTCGCGGGCGGCGATCAGCATCGCCGCGTAGCCGCCCGCGGCGGCCTGCGAGGAGAGCGCGTCCATCGCCTGGGCCCGCGTAGTGCGTGGAATCGCCTCCATCGCGAAGCTGGTCACGCCGGCCGCGGCGAGCGCCCTGTTGGTCTCGGCCGCAGTCCAGGGGGCAAGGTGGCCGATCAGCAGCTGAGTGGAGTTGAGGCGGCCGATCTGCTCGGTGGTGGGGGCGGCGACGCGGAGAAGAACGTCGGCGCCCCAGGCGACGTCGGGGTCGACGACGTCCGCGCCCGCCTCCTCGTACTGGGAGTCGGGATGGCCGGCGGCCTCGCCGGCACCGGACTCGACGAGCACGGCGACGTGCTCGTTCTTCTTCAGCGATTTGACGGCGTCGGGCACGAGCGCGACGCGGCGCTCCCCCTCGGCGGTCTCTTTCGGCACTCCGATCTTCATAGCGCTGCGGCGGGGGAGCCTATGACAAGGGCCTAGGCGGGCGCCTTGACGCCAGCGAGCGAGGCAAGTCGCTCGAGCGTGTGCAATTGCTCGCCGCGCTCCACGTGCACCGGAGAGACGATCAGGCGGTCGATGCCGGCGCCGCGGAAGCGCTCGATCCGCTCGGCCACCTCGGCCTCGGTGCCGACCAGCGAGGTGGCCTCGACGATCTCGTCGGGCATCGCCTCGAAGGCGCCGCCGCGGTCGCCGTCCTGAAAGCGCCGCTGCACCTCATCGGCAACCTCGCCGAAGCCGAAGCGGTGGGCGAGGTCGACGTAGAAGTTGGTCTTGCGGCTGCCCATGCCGCCGAAGTAGAGGACGAGACCGGCCTTGACCACGTTCTTGGCCGCCTCCAGGTCGCCGTCGATCGCCACCTGCAGCGATGGAGAGACCTCGAGGTCGGAGCGCTGACGATCCCCCTTCGCGAAGCCGGCCTCCAGATGCTCGCCCCAGGTTTGCTCGAAGGCGTCGACGCTGAAGAAGATCGGGATCCAGCCGTCGCAGATCTCGGCCGCCATCTCGACCGATTTGCGGCCGATCGCCCCGACGAAGACCGGGATCTCGTTGCGATCGGGGTGGAAGTTCAGCTTCAGCGCCTTGCCCTCTCCACCGGGCAGCGGCAGCGTGTAGTGCTCGCCATCGTGCTCGAGCGGGCCCTCGCGGGCGACGATCGCGCGCACCACTTCGATGTACTCGCGGGTCCGCCCCCAGGGCTTCGCGTAGGGGACGCCATACCAGCCTTCGGAGACCTGCGGCCCGGAGGGGCCGAAGCCGAAGAGGAAGCGACCGCCGGAGAGCTTGTCGATCGTCGCGCCGGCCATCGCGGCCGCGGCGGGCGGGCGCGCCGGCACCTGCAGGATCGCCGCGCCGAGCTTGATCGTCTTCGTCTGCGGGGCGAGCCAGGCGAGCACGCTGACCACGTCGGAGCCGTAGGACTCCGCCGCCCAGACCGACTCGAAGCCAGCCGCCTCGGCCGCCTGCACGACCTCGACCGCGTCCTCACCGGCCGGGCCGATGCCCCAGTAGCCGAGGTTGAGTCCTAGCTTTAGAGTCATCCGCCGCGAACCCTATTGAATGTCCCCTTATGGTCGCCACCGCAACCGAGCCGCCGGACGCCGCCGAGCAGGGCCTCAGCAGCGCCGAGGCGGCCAAGCGCCTGCGCAAGCTCGGCGCGCCGCCGGACACCTCCTCGCGCTCGATCTCCAGCATCGTCGCCGGCAACGTCTTCACGCTGTTCAACGCGATCATCGGCGTCTTCTTCGTCCTGATCCTCTCGCTGGGACTGATCGCCGACGCCGTCTTCGGCCTGATCGCGATCGTCAACTCCTACATCGGCATCCGCCAGGAGCTGAAGGCGAAGCGGACGCTGGACGAGCTGGCGGTCCTGGTCGCGCCCCATGCCAAGGCCATCCGCGACGGCACCGTGGTCAGTCTGCTGGCGGAGGAGGTCGTGCCCGGCGACGTGATCGCGATCGAGCCCGGCGACCAGCTGGTCGCCGACGGCGAGACGATCGCCAGCCGCGGCATGACCCTCGACGAGTCGATGCTGACCGGCGAGGCCGACGGGGTGCGCAAGGAGGTCGGCGAGCGGGCGCTGTCGGGCTCCTTCTGCATCGCCGGCTCCGGCCGCTACCGGGTGGACGCGGTGCGCGAGGAGAGCTACGCGGGCCGGCTGGCGGGCGAGGCAAAGGCGTTTCGCCATCCCCCGTCGCCGCTACAGGGGGAGGTCAACCGGGTGATCGTCGCCTGCACCTGGGCGATGGCGCCGCTCGCCGTGGCCCTGCTGCTGACCTTCCAGCTGCGCGGCACCGACCTGGTCGAGGCGGCGCAGACGGCGACCGCCGGCCTGGTGACGCTGATCCCCGAGGGGCTGGTGCTGCTGATGAGCGTCACCTTCGCCGTCGCGGCGGTGCGGCTGGCCCGCAAGGACACGCTGGTGCAGCAGATGAGCGCCACCGAGAGCCTCGCCGCCGTCGACACGATCTGCGTCGACAAGACCGGGACGCTGACCGACGGCAACCTGCGCCTGCTCGGGGTGGAGGTCGCCGATGGGGTCGATCCCGACGAGGCGCGGGCGGCGCTGGGGCGCTTTGCGGCGAGCGCCGGCGAGCGCAACCGGACGCTGGAGACGGTCGCCGAGGCATTCCCTGTGCAGCCGGGCCGGGTCGGCGGCGAAGTCCCCTTCTCCTCGAAGTGGAAGTGGAGCGGGCTGCGGCTGGGCGGCGCCAGCTTCGTCATGGGGGCACCGGACATCCTGGCCCAGGTCGGGGCCTTGGAGCTGCCGCCCGGCCTCGCTCGCAAGCTGGCGGAGGAGACCGCGGCGGGCCGGCGCGTCGTCGCCTTCGGCCAGTCGAGCGCGGCGCTGCCCGACGACCCGGCGCACGCGCCGCCGCCGCCACTGGCGCCGCTGGCGCTGGTCGTGCTGGAGGAGACGCTGCGCGCCGACGCCGCCGAGACGATCGCTTTCATGCGCGAGGCGAAAGTAGACCTGAAGCTGATCTCCGGCGACGCGCGGGCGACGGTGACCGCAGTCGCCTACGCCGTCGGGGTGCCGGCGGATGCGGGCGTGATCGAGGGGTCGGAGCTGCCCGAGGATCCCGAGGGGCTCGCCGCCGCCGCTCAGCGCAACACGATCTTCTGCCGGATCGCGCCCGAGCAGAAGAAGGCGCTGGTCGAGGCGCTGCGCGCTTCCGGCCGCTATACGGCGATGATCGGCGACGGGGTCAACGACGTGCCGGCGCTGAAGCAGGCGCGGCTGGCGGTGGCGATGGGCTCCGGCGCCCAGGTGACGAAGGGGATCGCCGACGTGGTGCTGCTGAAGGACGAATTCGCGCGGCTGCCGGAGGCGGTCGCCGAGGGACGCCGGATCGCCCGCAACATCCACCGCCTGGGGCGGCTCTACCTGACCAAGTCGGTCTACGCCGCGGCGCTGATCCTGCTCGTCGCGGTACCGGGCTTCGCCTTCCCCTTCCTCCCCCGCCACCTCACCCTCGCCGTCTTCCTGACGATCGGCATCCCCTCATTCGTGCTCGCCCTGGCCCCCTCCGACGGCCCGCTCTACCGTGGCCGCCTGCTGCGCGCGCTGGCCGCCTTCGCGGTGCCGGCCGGGCTGGCGACGGCGCTCGGCTCGATCCTCTGCTTCTTCCTCGTCGACACCGTCTTCGGCGGCACGCTCGAGGCGGGCCGCACGGCGGCGACGACGACGCTGATCGTGCTCGGCCTCTCCTTCGTGCTGCTGCTGGAGCGCGGCCCGGGCCGCGAGCACATCGCGATCCAGAGCTACATGCTGGCGATGGTGGCGGGTCTGGGGGCGCTCTTCGCTCTGATCCTGGCGGCGGCGCCGGTGCGCGACTTCTTCGAGATGACCCTGCTCAACGCGACCCAGTGGTTCCTGGCCTTGCTTTGCTCGGCGGTCGGGCTGACGATCGCCAGCGCGCTCTGGCGCCTGCCCCAGATCGAACGCCTCGAAGGCCCCGGCTACGAACCTGTCGCCGAGAGCGAGTGATGCCGCAACCTGACCGTGCCGTCACTTATGCACCCATATGAGCACCTAAGTGACGGCACGTCCCGGGAGGACCATGCGGAGGTCGCGTTCGGGGAAGGGAAGGGGGTCGGTCGTGCGGTCGAACTCGGTTAGGGCGTCCGGGCCGAGGCGCTCGAAGGCGCGCCGTACACCGGCGGCGTAGTCGCGGCTGACGAAGATGTCTCCGTCGGCGGCGCCCTGGTGGCAACGCTCGCGGGCGGCCTCCGTACCGACGTAGGTGAAGACCCGATGCGGGATCGCCGGCTCGAAGGCAGCCGTGACGTCAACCCGGATGTAGTTGACCTCGCGAGCATCGAGGGTTACCAAACGAGCCGCATCGGTCGGCAACGCCAGCCCGTTGATCGCCTCCGCCCCACCCGGCTCGAGGTCGAGGTAGGCGACGCGGATGCGCGGCCTCTCGCCCGTCTCCCGGTCGAGGAAGTGTTTGACCGCGTCGCCCCCCTCCCAGTTGTTCATCGCCGCGCCCCAGCGGCGGCGGTAGCCGTGCAGACGGCCGGGCACTGGCGCGTGCTCGACCCCGTCGACCAGCAGCGGCTCCCGAAGGCCCACCAGCGACGCGTAGCCAAAGACGTAGGCGACGGCGGAGCTCGGGTCAGGCATCGCGCCCGTCCCAGCCCGCCTAGGAGTCTTGAGGGGGAAGGACGAACTGGCTGACGATCAGGTTCGCCGCCAGGCGGGGCTCCTGACCCTCGCGCAGGCGCTCCATCCTCACCTCGATCACAACGGTGCTCTTACCCGTGTGCAGGGGCTCGGCGACGGCGACGATCTCATCGCCGTCGAGGCCGGCGGCGAAGACGTTCAGCTTCAGCTCGATCGTGGTGAAGTTGTGGCCCGGCGGGATGCTGCGAAAGGTCGCCCAGGCCGCGACGGTGTCGCCGAGCGCGGTCCAGACGCCGCCGTGGACGAAGCCGCCAGGGTGCAGATGGCGGCGGTCGACGACGATCCTCCCCCTCGAATGCGAGTCCTCGATCTCCAGCGGCTCGATCCCGAGGTCGCCGGGGAAGCTGCCGGGGAGAAAGTTCCGGACGGACTCCGGCGTGATCCTCGAGCTGGGATGCGGCGCATCGCTCATCGCGGCGAGGACCCTACTCGACGCCGAAGCCGTCGAGGCCCACATCGCCGAACGGCTCGTCGCGCTCCCGCACCGCCTCCTTGAAGCCCGATTCGGCGGCGCGGCGGACGAAGCCGTGACCCTCCTCGGTGTGGCGGGCGATGCCGTCGAAGAAGGTGCCGAGTAGCTGCGTTTGGTGCAGGCCCTGGGCGTGGAGGGACTGGTTGACCAGCATCTTCATCATCACCAGCTGGTTGATCGGCAGCCGCGCGACCCGCTCCAGCAGCGCCTCGAAGCGCCCGTCGAGCTCCTCCGCCGGCGCCGCCTCCGTCGCCAGCCCCCACTCGGCCGCCTGCTCGCCGCTCAGCGAGTCGCCGGTCAGCAGCAGCCGCTTCGCCCGCATCGGGCCGACGCGGGATGCCCAGAGCGCCGTCGTCGGCGAGCCCCAGACCCGGGCCGGCGGGTAGCCGATCTTGGCGTCGGCGCCGACCACGAGCAGATCGGAGCAGAGCGCCATGTCGGTGCCGCCGGCGACGCAGTAGCCGTGGACCTTGCAGATCACCGGCTTCTCGGAGTGGAAGAGGCTCATGAAGCCGCGCACGTTGCGCCACATGAACTGGAAGTCGGTGACCGGGTCCCAGTTCGACTCCGGCGCATGGTTGGCGCCGATGATCGCCGGGTCGACGGGAGAGCCAGGCGGCGCCTCGACCCCCTCCATCCCGCTCATGTCGCCCTCGGCCGAGGTGACGAGGTCATAGCCGCCGCAGAAGCCGCTGCCGGCGCCGGCAAGGGCGATTGCGTGGATGGCGGGGTCGAGGTTGGCGCGCTCGACGCAGGCGGCGATCTCAGCCGGCATCCGCGGCACGATCCCGTTGCCGCGCTCCGGCCTGTTCAGGGTGATGCGGGCGACCCGGTCGCCCGTCTCGTACTTGACCGTCTCAAGATCGCGCATGAACCGACCTTAACCGCCTTCGTCTGAGGTGATTTGACCAAGCAGACCAAGGACGCAGGGAGCGTGGCGTGCTCTGCACGCGAGCGACCGAGGACGCAGGAATGCGCCGGTCAAATCGCCTCAGACGCGCTCCACGAGCATCGCCTTGCCCTGCCCCCCGGCGACGCACATGGTCTCGATGCCGACCTGGTGGTCGTCGGTCTCCATCACGTTGAGCAGGGTGCCCATGATGCGGGCGCCGGTCATGCCGAAGGGGTGGCCGAGGGCGATCGCGCCGCCGTGCGTGTTGAGCTTCTCCAGCGGGATGTCGCACTCGTCCATGATCGGGATCACCTGAGCGGCGAAGGCCTCGTTGAGCTCGACCGTGCCGACGTCGTCGATCGTCATCCCGGCCCGCTCCAGAACCTTCTTGATCGCGCCGATCGGGGCGACGCCCATGTACTCGGGCTCGTTGCCGAAGGTGGCGGCGGTGACGATGCGGGCGCGCGGCGTCAGGCCCAGCTCCCTGGCCTTGGTGTCGCTCATCAGCAGCACCGCGGCGGCGCCGTCGTTGAGCGGGCAGGAGTTGCCGGCGGTGACGCCGCCGCCGCCGAAGGACTCCTCCAGCTGCGAGAGCTTCTCCAGGGTCGAGGACGCACGAGGGCCGTCGTCCTTGCCGACCTCGCTGCCGTCGGGCAGCGTCACCGGGACGATCTCGCGGTCGAAGAAGCCGTCCTCCTGCGATTGCACCGCCAGTTCCTGGGAGCGCTGCGCGAACTTGTCCATGTCGGCGCGGCTGACCTCGTATTTTTCGGCGACGTTGACCGCGGTCTTGCCCATCTCGATGTAGGCGTTGGGCTGGCCGTCGTTGCCCTGCAGGTTCTCGTTCTGGTCGGCGGCGCCGGCGGGCTCGGTGCGCTCGTTGTAGCGGCTCACCCACTCGACCCCGGCGGCGATGTAGACGTCGCCCTCGCCGGCCTTGATCGCATTGCCGGCGTGGCGGATCGCGTCGAGGCTGGAGGAGCAGTAGCGGGAGACGGTGACGCCGTTGACCCCCTGCGGCAGCTTCTCCGAGAGCAGCGAGACGATGCGGCCGATGTTGAAGGCCTGCAGTCCCTGCGGCATGCCGCAGCCGCAGAAGAGGTCTTCGACCTCGGCGGGGTCGACCTCGGGGTTGCGCTCGAGCAGCTGGTCGACGACGTAGGCGCCCATCTCGTCGGGGCGCAGCTGGGCCAGCGAGCCCTTGAAGGCACGGCCGATCGGCGTGCGGATGGTGTCGACTATCACTGCCTCGGGCATGCGGGGCTCTCCTTGATTCCTCGGGGTGGGAAGTGCGAACCGCAGGGTATTTGACCCAGCCCTCCGGCGCGGTTCTCGACTAAGTTAGGGCGATGTCCCTGGACGGGTTGCGGGCCTGGATCGGAGAGGTCGAGCGCAAGCTCGGCGTGCGGACGCGCGTCTTCCTCGTCCTCACCGTGATCGCGATCGGCGGCGCCGGAGCCGGCATCTACCTGGCGCTCGACGCACGCGACAGCGCGGTCAGCGAGAGCGACGTGCAGGCGCTGCAGGAGCGCCTCGAAGCGCGGAGTGGCGAGGGCGGCGGATCTGCCGCCAGTGCGGAAGTCGCCCAACTCGACGCGGAACTGAAAGCGCTGCAGGCTCAGGTCGAGCAGCTGAGCGGCGAGGAAGGCGGCTCGGCGACGGGCAAGGGTGGGGCGAGCGGAGCACCCAGCGGCGAAGAAAACGGAAAAGAAGCGTCGGAAAGGCGGAAGGCAAATAGAGAGATTGTGCTGAATGGCACGACCTTTCGTGGCTTCGTCCCCGGTCTGCGTTACATTCGCCGCAATCCACCTCGCGCACCAACGCGAGCCTTGCCCAGAGCGGCAACGAAAGGAGACCCCCATGCCTGAGGGTTACTGCGTCAAGGAGCGTAAGAAGGTTGAGATCAGAGACCCCAAACAGGTGACCATGAAGAACGGTCGCCCGGCGATCCAGGGCACCTGCCCCGACTGCGGCACCAAAATCTTCAAGATCGGCAAACTCGAATAGGGGTTCGTGCGGAAATGATCGCGGCCCGGTTGAGGCCGAGCGACTCTGCGCCAGGCGGCCCCTCCCCGGACCCCACGTAGCGCTGCTACGCGGGGTCCGTCTCGTGACCGTCTGGCTTGGTCGTCGACCTCCCCGGTCTCGCGCTAATTTCCGCACGAACCCCTGAACTGGGGATCAGGAACTTTCGTATCCCCTTGAAATGCCCCCTGGTGCGCTGAGCGGCGAGCGGGACGTGCGTGAGGCCTATGCGGCCCACGCAGGCGAGCTGTACGGGTTCGCGGTGCGCTCGCTGGGCGACTCGGGGCTGGCCGAGGAGGCCGTCCAGGAGACCTTCCTGCGCGCCTGGCGGGCCGGAGAGCGCTTCGACCCGCAGATCGGCTCGCTGCGCACCTGGCTGTTCGCGATCCTGCGCAACGTCGTGATCGACCTCGGCCGGGCCCGGGCGGCGCGGCCGAGGGTCGCCGAGGGCGGAATCGAGCCGTCGGTCGAGCCCTTCGAGGAGGCGCTGCTCTCCTGGCAGGTCGAGGAGGCGATGCGGCGGATCGGCGAGCAGCACCGCCGCGTCCTGGTCGAGACCTATTACCGCGGCCGCCCCTACGCCGAGGTCGCCGCGGAGCTGGGCGTGCCGGAGGGCACCGTGAAGAGCCGCGTCTACTACGGCCTGCGCGCACTGCGGGTCGCGCTGGAGGAGATCGGCTATGACGACTGAGAGATGCCGCGAATGGCGCGAGACGCTGGGCGCCCACGCGCTGGGACAGCTGCCAGAGGAGGAGCGCGCAGCCCTCGAGGCGCACCTCGAGGGCTGCGCCGAGTGCCGAGCCGAGCTCGAATCGCTCGCCGGCGTGGCGCGCCTGCTGCCACTGGCCGATCCGGAGCGCTTCGGCACGGCGCCGGCACCCCCGCCTTCGCTGGGCGATCGGATCGCGGCGACGATCCGGGCTGAGCGCCGCGGGACCCGGCGCCGGCGGCTGCGGATGGGCCTCGCCTTCAGTGGGGCAACCGCCGTGGCCGCCGCCGTGCTGGCGATCTTCGTGCTGCCCGGCGGCTCCAACGCCGGTCCCGAACAGCACATTGCCTTCCAGTCGCTGCCGCCCGAACTCCACATCGGCGCCACGCTGGAGCCGCACGCCTACGGCACCGAGATCCACATGTACGTGAAAGGGGCGCCCTCCGGGACGCTCTGCCGCGTCTTCCTGCTCGGCTCCGACGGGACGCGCCAGCCGGCCGGGTCCTTCCGCTACCGCTGGGGCGACGACTCCGACGCCACCCTCAGCGCCGCCCTCGACCTCTCCCGTACCCGGGCAATCGGGGTCCGGGTCGGCGACCGCACCTTCGTCGCGCCTGTCGACTCGAGCGAAGCGACGTAGGCGACGGCACCCAGGCTCAGAGCTGCGTCGCGATCAGGCCGAGCATCGCGACGAAGATCGCGACACCCATCTGCGTGATTCCCCGGTGCAGACCGTCGAGCCGGTCATTGACGCGTTGAAGCTCCGTGTCGACCTTGTCGAAACGGCGATCAACCTGCTCGAACTGGCGGTCGACCACGTCGAAGCGCTTGTCGACCACGTCGAATCTGTGATCGATCGAGTCGAAGCGCTCCTGCAGACGACCGTCTGTCCAGTCCATTCGGTACATGATAGTACCTATCGTAGACAAAACACTTCTACGCATGGCGCGCAGAGTCGAAATTCTTTGTGACGCCAGCCTTATGACCGCTTGCGGAAAGAGATCGACGGGGGGACCTGCTCGCGGATCTCCGCTACGAGGCGCACCGCGATCTCCCCCGGCTCCTCGTCGGGCCGCGCCTGGCCCCCACGGGGCTCGAAGAAGCGGGTCCGGATCCGCGGGCGCCGGGGGAAGCCGGTGAGGTCAGAGGTCCCCTCGATCGCGACGCAGACGAGCTTCGCCTCAGGGACCTCGAGCGCGAGGCGGCCGATGCCGCTGCGCGCCCGCAGCACCTCGCCGCGCGAGCGGGTCCCTTCCGGAAAGACGCCGATGCAGGCGCCCGCTCGCAGCTCCTCGATTGCCCGGGAAAGGGCCCCGGCGTCGCCCGCCCCCCGCTCGATCGGGATCTGACCCATGCCGTTCAGGATCGGGCTGAGGCCCCGCACATCCCACAGCGTCGATTTGGCGAGGGCCCTGATCTGGCGGCGGCGGATCGCCGCTACCCCGACGGTCACCGGGTCCCAGTGGCTGTCGTGGTTGGCGACCACGAGCACCGGCCCGGCTTCGGGCAGTGCATCGAGCCCCTCGACCTCGAGCCGGCCCCACGCCGCTACTACCGGTCGGCTGACGGCCATCGCGATCCGATACATGCGACTCGGCTCCTTCAAGGAGCGTGAGTTCTACTCGACCTCTCGCCGCGGCGGATTGCGATGCGACAGGGCGACGACGCCGACGCCGTCTTCATGCTCCACATGGACTTCTCTCGAACGAGGGCAATCGGCGTCCGGGTGGGCAACCACACCTTCGCTGGGCCGGTCGATTGATGGCGGGAAGACCGCCGCGAGGACCTCCATTCCTTCCGGGTGTCCTCCCGGTCCTTGGGAACGGGTGTTGCAAACCGCGTTCCCAAGGCCAGGAGGACGTTCCCGGATGGCTTCCTCAGATCGTTATCGCTGAATCAGGGTCAGGTGATGTAAAGCGGCTGCGGAGCGGTGACTTTGAACGTAGCCGTCAATTGGTGAGCGTAACTCGAGCAACCAGAGCCTGGTTCCTGACTCAATTGAGCGTTTTTGTAGGCGAAGGTGAGCGGACTCTGACTGTTGTCAAAGTATGCCAGTGTCGAGACAAAGCTCAGTGCACAGGAGTAAGTGAAAGTCGGGGTACCGCATTTGAATTTCCAAGCGAATCCTTCATATCCGCGCAGATACGATTCAGTGAAGAGTCCCTGGATGCGTAGACCCGGATTTGGCGTGATCACTTTTGCTTCTTCACAACTTCCAGCAAAATTGGCGGTACAGCCGGTCAAGGTGGATTCGGTCACTTCAAGCGGCATCGGTTCCGCCCCGAGTGCCAGGGTTTTGGCTTTCAGCGATGCGTTTTTGCACGTTATTTCCCAGTCACTAAAATTAACGATACTAATTTTCACGTTGGCCGATTCGGCTTCGAGCATCGTGCCAGCCGGATAGCTATTCGCCAGTGAGCAGGGGCTTTCATATGCTTTGCAGAGGCGCGTGTGCGGTAATATCGGCTCGGCGACATACAGCGGGGTCGGCGAGCTCACCGTATAGGTGAACGGCTTGAACGTCGCGGTGGTCGGGCAGTTGGAGCCGCCTTTTTTGGTCAGTACTGTTTCGGGGATCGTCAATTGAGGACTGCTGCCACCGACGACATTGACGTTCGGGGCCGCGTATTCGCAACTTAGGAGTTCACCGCACTGGAGGAAGAGACGCGGTTCACCGCCACCGCCATTTGCCGACGTCAGGGTGCCGTTCGAGCCGGTGGTTCGACTGAGCGAGCCCGCGTAGGGGAGGTTTTTGAATTCAGCTTTGCAGCTTTCGTCGCATTTTCCCACCGTCCAGGTAGTGACACTGGCCGACAGGGGTTCGCCTGATTCGGCGCCAGTTTTGATTTTGAGCGATGGCGCCAGGCACAACGCGGTGACCCCAAAGCTCGTCGTGATTTTGAATTTGGAAGCTGAAGTTGCTTCGATGGTCGTATTTGCCGGGTAGCTGCTTCCTTCTTCGCAGTACGGGCTGATCGTGCTGGTTTTGCACAACGTCGTTTTGGCTGCGAGAGCCGAGCCGGCGCCGAGCGACGCCATCGCGACCAACACCACGGCCGCGCTCAGGGCGACGAGTCTTGCGATCTTCACTTTGCCTCCTCTCCCGGCGGTCCTTGGGACACCGGGCTCAAACTTGTGGGCTTTGGGTCAGCATCCCCCTTGAGCCTGCCGCCCTGCACTGTCTATGTGACGAGTTCGACGTACCTAAGCTTGACGGACGTCAAGCTGCGGAAGGGGGGGCTTTGAGCTCTTCCAGACGAAGCGCCGCCTCCAGCTCCGCCGCGCAGCTGGCCAGGGGACGGCCGAGTGTGTTCTCGATCGTGCGGAGACGGTTGTTCACGGCCTGACGACTGACCCCCAGCATCGCCGCGGCCGAGGCGATGTTGCGGCCGGCTGCGAAGTAGGCGCGCAGCGTCTCCCGCGCCAACTCCCCCTCGCCGCGCTCCTGTTTCAGCGGCCCGAGATAGATCTCGTGCAGCGAGGTGACGAGTAGGTCGTCCTGCAGCATCGAGGCGAGCAGCGCAACGCTGGGGTAGCGAACGACCTTCCCCGGGCTGCGCAGGGCGATCGGCAGGGCGGCCTTCGCCTGGCGATGGGTGAGGCGCCAGCCACCGAGGCCCTCTCCTGGGTCGCCGACGGCCAAGGGAACCCGCGCCGGCCAGCTCGAGGAGTGGAGGCGTTCGAGCTCGGTCAGGTCCAGCTCGCGCCGCGAGCCCAGCCACGCCCATACCGTTTCGTCGTCGCGGCTTACCGCCAGCAGGCGGCAATCGAGTGCTGTGGCGAGGGTGCGCAGCGCATCTTTTGCCCCGGGACCGGCGGCGAGGGCACCGAGATGAGAGCCATCGAAGTCATATTCGAGCCTGCCGGTATCGACCAACTGCCCGGCGATCAGCCGCTCGATCCGCTCCGCCCGCTGCTGTTCAGAAGTGCCGGGGCGCTCACGGCGCTCGCGGGCATGCTCCTCGCTGACCGCCTCCAGCAGGCGATCGAAGAGCGCCGCCTGGGTGCGCAGCATGCGCTGCAGGGCGGCGCCGCGCAGCAGTCCGCCTCGCCCTGCCTCCTCGACCAAGAAGTCGCCGACCAGGGAGTGGCCGGCGAAGTAACGGCGCAGCACGGTGTCGAGGCTGACCCCGGCACGTGAGGCGAGGCGAGCCTGGGCGAGCAGGAGCGGCGGTGGCGGTGGGGAGCGATCCTCGCCCAGCTCGATCGCGGCGAGGCCGTAGTCGATCGCGGCGGAGACCGCGGCGCGCAGGCCGTCGGCGTAGGTGGGGTCGAGGTCACTTGGATCGGAGATCGCGTAGACGCGGGTGAGGACCGCCTGCTCGATCTCTGTGCGGCGATCCTCGAGCCGCCTCGCCAGCTCGATCCGGGGGCGCTTATCGACCGCGATGCTCGCGGCGCTTCCCCTTCTTCGCGCACTTCGCCTCGACCAGCGGCTTGAGCTTGCGCTCGCGCCCGTTTTGGGCCAGCAGTTCGGCGTTGGCCCTGGAGGGCGCTTTGCAAAGGTTGCGGCTGTTGACGATCAGCCCCTTCTCGCCGCCCAGCATCTCGACCATGACTTCTGAGATCGGCGCGTCGGGGATCTCTTCGAAGGAGGCGCGGATGCCGCCCTTTACCGAGTCGATCCGCCCCACCGCTTCGATCTCGAGGATCTCGCCTTTGAGGGCGAAGACGAGGTCGGG